>Ga0214469_1000380_pt1 | contig 15213 bp, 15 predicted proteins | sample RVTome_10_FD_187340 | JGI IMG/M metagenome (GOLD analysis project Ga0214469, IMG submission 187340) | Soil microbial communities from uranium-contaminated site in the Upper Colorado River Basin, Wyoming, United States - RVT153D57 HiSeq ... | reverse complement strand
TACGCGCCGGCGCGTGACGGCGAACGTCGAGCCCGAGCCGCTGCGCACGCGCGGACCGGCCGGCTACGCCGGGCCGGGGTCGCTCGGCGGCACGGAGTCCGCCCTGCGCCGATGACCGCCACGGCCCCCCGCCGCGCGCCGGTCCGGAGGGCGCTGCGTGCTCTCTCGACCGTGATGATCGTCGCCGGCGTGATCCTGCTCGCCGACGCGGGGGTGACGCTGATCTGGCAGGAGCCGGTGTCGGCCGTCTACGCGCGCATCCAGCAGGACCGCCTGGGGGACCGGCTCGAGCGGCTCGAGCAGGCGCCGCTCGCCCCGGCCGAGCAGCGCGCGCTGGAGACGATCCCCGACCCGCGCCGCCGCCTCGCCTTCCGTGCGCGGGCGCTCGAGCGGCGCCTCGAGGCGGGCGACCCGATGGGTCGGATCGTCATGCCGTCGATCGGCATCTCGGAGGTGTTCGTCGAGGGCACCGACCCGGGCGACCTGCGGACCGGGCCCGGCCATTATCCCCAGACGCCGCTGCCGGGCGAGCGCGGTACGGTCGCCATCGCCGGCCACCGCACGACCTACGGCGCGCCGTTCCGCGACGTCGACAAGCTCGACCGTGGGGACCGGATCGAGCTGCGGATGCCGTACGGCCGCTTCACGTACCGGGTCGATCGGACGCGGATCGTCGAGCCGACCGAGACGTCGGTGATCGACCGGGTCGACCACGACCGGCTCGTGCTCTCGGCCTGCCATCCGCTCTTCTCCGCGGCCCAGCGGATCATCGTGTTCGCGCGCCAGGAGCAGCCGTGAGGCAGCTTCGGGTGCCGACCCCATCATCGGATGGCCGATCCGTGACGAACTACGTTCATATGACCGCTCTAGCAGTCCGATACGAAACCGGCAGGCGACGCCGGTTCGAACGACGCGACGAGTCAAGGATGGCCCACATCGAGCAGCTCCGCGAGCGCATCGCGCGCGATGACTACGCGGTCGACCCCGAGAAGGTGGCGGACGCGATCGTCCGGCGCCTCGGGGGTGCCCAGCGGCACGCATGAACCGGTCGACGGGCGCCCGATTCAGTGAACGTAGCCGCGCCACGACGCGGCTGACGGATCCCCACGCCACCCCACGCCGGGCACACCGGTCGTGGCGCGGCCGATCCAGCTGACCTCCGCGGCCGCCTCGACGGCGGCGCGCGCCTCCGGGCCGGCGCAGAAGCACAGCTCGAAGTCCTCCCCGCCGGTGGCGGCCAGCTCGGCGGCCGTGATCCCCAGCGCCTTCGCCACGGCCGCCGTGGCGGCCGCGACCGGAAGCGCCTCGCTGTCCAGCTCCAGCCGCACGCCGCTCGCCTCCGCCAGGCGCCGCGCGTCGAGCGCCAGCCCGTCCGAGAGGTCGAGCATCGCGTGCACGCCGGCTGCCGCCAGCGCGCGGCCCTCCGCGAGCCGCGGCCGCGGACGCAGGTGCCGCTCCACCGGCCCGTCCGCCCGCCCCTCGAGCACGGCGAGGCCGGCTGCCGCCCCGCCGAGGTCGCCGGTCACGCCGACGAGGTCGCCGGGGCGGGCTCCGTCGCGGCCGACCAGGGCCTCCGCCGTGTCCGCCCAGCCCATCACGGTGACCGCGATCGTCAGCGCCGGGCCGGCCACGAGGTCCCCGCCCGCGATCGTCGTGCCGCAGTCGGCGGCCAGCGCCTCGGCGCCGGCGTGCAACGCGAGCACGTCCTCGTCACCCAGCTCGTCCGGCACGACCACCGAGAGGTAGGCCTCGCCCGGCTCCGCTCCCATCGCGGCGAGGTCCGAGAGCGCGCCGGCCAGCGCGCGGTGGCCGGCGTCCCGCGCCGTCCAGCCCTCGCCGAGCCGGAAGTGCGTGCCGTCGACCATCACGTCGACCGACACGGCGGCGACGCCACCCGCCCGCACGACCGCGCAGTCGTCCCCCAGCCAGCGCAGCACCCGCGACCCGGGCCGGCGCTCGAGCGCGCCCTCGATCGCCTCGATCAGCCGGAGCTCGCGCAGGGCGCTACCGGTGCCGGTAGACGATCCGCGCGCGGTTGAGGTCGTAGGGCGACACCTCCACGCGGACGCGGTCGCCCGGCAGGATCCGGATCCGGAAGCGCCGCATCTTGCCCGCGACGTGCCCGAGCACCTCGTGCCCATTGTCGAGCTGCACCCGGAACATGGCGTTCGGCAGCGCCTCGACCACCTCGCCCTCGAACTCGACCTTCTCTTCCTTCGCCAAGCGGACGCGTCCTAGATCATTCGCACGTTGGTGGCCTGCGGACCCTTCGGGCTCTCTCCGAGCTCGTACTCGACCTTGGCGCCCTCCGCGAGCGTCCGGAACCCGTCCCCCTCGATGGCGGAGAAGTGGACGAACGCGTCCTGCCCGCCGTCATCGGGGGTGATGAAGCCGAAGCCCTTCTCGTCGCTGAACCACTTCACGACTCCGGTTGCCATCTGTCGCAGCACCTCCGCTGCCTTGTGCTCGATGCGCGAGGGGTGCTGCCGGCACTGGCCTTCCCGCATGCTCACGCCGCGTCGTGCGCGGCCCTGACGGCCGGTTTATACCAGTCGCGGCCGAGCGCTAGGGAGTGGTGCCGCCCTCCGGCGCCGCCTCGGTGTCCGGGGGACCCTGCGGCGCGGACTCGTACTGCTCGGGGTCGAACTCGGTGCCGCCGCTCGGGGCCGTGTCCTCGGGGGCCTCCGGGGCCGGCGCGACGGGCACCTCCGGCGTCTCCTCCTCGTCGCTCCCGTAGCCGAGCCTGCTGTCGCCCGTGCTGGCGTACTCGCCGAAGAACGGCGAGGAAGCGAACGCCTCCTTCGGCTGCCGGAACGAGCCGCAGAAGTTGCCGATGACGGACTTCATGTACGTGCCCCAGATCGCGGCCGGGAACGTGCCGCCGTCGACCGGGCCGCCGAAGAACAGCGTGTGCATCTCCGTGCGGTCGTTGGGATAGCCGACCCACACGGCGGTCGCCAGGCGCGGCGTGAAGCCGGCGAACCAGGCGTCGGTGTTGCTGTCCGTCGTGCCCGTCTTCCCGGCCGCCGGGCAGCCTGTCGCCGCGCGGCCGCCCGTCCCGCGCTGGATGTTCTGCTCGAGGATCTTGGTCGCCTCGTAGGTCATCCCGTCCTCGAAGACCTTCGTGCGCCGCACCTTCCAGCGGCGCGGCAGGTGCGACTCGCCGTCCGGGAACGTGACCTTGGTGATCGCCGTCGGCCGGTTGCGGTAGCCGCCGGAGGCGATCGTGCCGTACGCGGTCGCCATCTCGAGCGGCGACACGCCCTCCTCGAGGCCGCCGAGCGACTCGGCCGGGTAGCCCTTGACATGCTCGCGCCGGATCCCCATGTCGACGGCCGTGTCGGCGACCTTGTCGGGGCCGAGGTCGAGCGCGAGCTGGATGAAGACCGAGTTGTCGGACCGGACGGTGGCCTCGACGAGGTTCATGTTGCCGCCGCTGGTGCCGCCGTAGGTCTTGACCTCGAACGGCGGGCCGAAGCGCGGGTCGTCGATGCGGGTCGGCGAGACCGAGGTGTAGCGCGTGCCGGTCGGGCTGACGCCGTTGCGCAGCGCGGTCATCAGCGCCATCGTCTTGAACGCCGACCCCGGCTGCCGCTCGCCCTGGGCGGCGAGGTTGAACTTCGAGTCGGCGTAGTCGCCGGACGACGCCATCGCGAGGATGTAGCCGTTGCGCGGGTTGATCGTCACCAGCGCCGATGACGGCCCGGCGTCGCCGAGCTGCGACGCGATCGCGTCACGCGCCTTGCGCTGCATGTCGAGGTCGATCGTCGTGTGTACGACGAGCCCGCCGAGCTTGACCGTCTTCGGGCCGTACTCCTTGATCAGCTCGTCCTTGACGTAGTCGAAGAAGTAGCTCTCGCGGCGGCGGCTGAAGTAGTCGGAGGGATTGAGGTCGAGCCCGCGCCGCATCGCCGCGCGCGCCTGCTGGTCGGTGACCAGGTCGAGCTCGGCCATCTTGGCCAGCACCTGGTTGCGCCGGCGCTTGGCCGCCGGGCCGCTCTTGATCGGCGAGTAGGCCGACGGCGCCTGCGGCAGGCCGGCCAGCAGCGCGGCCTCGTGCAGGTCGAGCTGCTTCGCGCGCTTGTTGAAGTACACGCGTGCGGCCGCCTCGGCGCCGATCGCGGTCTGGCCGCCGACCGTGCCGTACGGCGTCGTGTTGAGGTACTTGTTGAGGATCCACTCCTTCGAGTGCTCGTTCTCGAGCTCCTCGGCCAGCTTCGCCTCGCGGATCTTGCGCTGGTAGCCCGCCAGGCCCTCGCGCGTGCGGTCCGCGGTGTAGAGGTTCTTGACCAGCTGCATGGTCAGCGTCGAGCCGCCCTCGACCGTCTCCTGGCTCATGAAGTTCTTCACCGCGGCGCGGATGATGCCCTCGTAGTCGACGCCCTCGTGGTTGTAGAAGCGCTCGTCCTCGATCGCGACGGTGGCGTCCTTGAGCAGCTTCGGCAGCCGGCTGCCCTCGATCGGGCGGCTCAGCTCGTCGGCGGAGATGAAGCCGAGCCGCGTGCCGTCCGCGGCGAGCACCTCGGTGTTGGAGCCGGGATCGCGCTCCTTGAGCGTGGTCAGCGCGGGCGCGGACGCCGCGGTCGATACGACCCAGCCGACGACCGAGAGGCCGGCGATGCCGACGCCGACCAGCACCACCATGACGGCGAGCAGGGCCTGGGAACGATGACGACCGCGGCCGCGGCGGCGTCGCCTGTAGCGTTGCGAGCGGTTCATTGGGGGGCATTCGCGGGGCGGCGCGAACCACCCAGTCTAGGGGGTGCCCGACGGGACATCGCTCGACACGGAATGCTCCGTCGGGCGGGCCCCCGCATGTCACCGCTCAGCTTCGTCCCGGGCCGCCGAAACCCTCCAGCAGCCCTTCCTCGCGCAGGCGCGCGTGGCAGCGCGCGCGCAATGCGGCCTCGCCCGGCCCGCGGTCCGGCGGGGGCACCGGGCCGCCCCCGATGGCCAGCCGCGTGCCCCACGGGACGGTCTCCGCGACCGCCACGTCGCCCTCCTCGCGCAGGACCTCGACCGCCCGCGTGGCGTCGGCGCCGGCCGGGATCCACACGTCCACCTCGAGCCCGACCGAGTCGACCTTCAGCGTGTCGTTCTTCATCACGCCCGAGGCGAGCTTCTCGTTCGGGATCAGGACCCGCTGCTCGCCGGCCGTGCGCAGGATCGTGTAGTTGAGGCGCACGTCCTCGACCACGCCGTAGTGGTCCTCGAACGTCACCCAGTCGCCGACGCGGATCGGCTGGGTGATCGCGAGCATCACGCCGGCGACGAAGTTGGCAAGCGTCTGGCGCGCCGCGAAGCCGATGATCGCGGCGGCCACGACGCCGGAGGCGAGGATGCTGGCGGCGATGCGGTTGACGCCGGAGAACTGCGAGAGCGCGATCGCCAGCCCGATCAGCAGGATCGTCGCGTAGATGAAGCGGCGCACGAAGCGCAGGCGGGTGGCGGTCTCGCGCGACACGTCGCCGCGCACGAGCGATCTCGCGAGCCGCTCGGCGCGGCGCTGGAACGCGCGGTCGACCAGATAGGCGAGCACGAACGCGAGCGCCATCGTGACGAGCGCCGAGATCCACTCGTCGTTGCCTTCCCAGAACTCCTTGACGGTGGCGCCTAGAGTCACGGTGGTGGAGCGTATCCGCGCCGTCCTGCTCGACGCCCTCGGTACGCTCGTGCACTTCGAGCCGCCGGCGCCGCTGCTGAAGGCCGAGCTGCGCGAGCGGCTCGGCCTCGAGGTCTCGCTCGAGACGGCGGAGGCGGCGATGAGGGCGGAGATCGCGTACTACCGGGCGCACCTGCACGAGGGCCGGGACGCCGAGGCGCTGGCCGCGCTGCGCCGCGCCGCCGCGGAGGCGATGCGGCCGGTCCTGGGGACCGACGCCGAACTGACCGACGCGCTGCTGGCGGCCCTGCGCTTCCGCGCCTACGCGGACGCCGCGCCGGCGCTGTGGACGCTGCGCTCGCACGGCCTGTCGACGGTGGTGGTGTCGAACTGGGACCACTCGCTGCACGAGCGGCTCGAGGAAACGGGGCTGGCGCCGCTGATCGACGGCGCCGTGGCGTCCGCCGAGCTCGGGCATGCCAAGCCGGACCGCACGATCTTCGACCACGCGCTCGCGCTCGCCGGTGCCGACGCCGCCGCCGCGCTGCACGCCGGCGACACGCCGGAGGAGGACGTCGCCGGCGCGCTCGCGGCGGGCCTGCGGGCCGTGCTGGTGGCGCGCGACGGCGCGGCTCCGGCGCTGCCGGGCGTGCCGGTGATCCGCTCGCTGGCCGAGCTGCCGGCCCTGTGTGGGTACGCTTGAATCGGCCCGTGACGAGCGTCCCGCCCTCCTTCCAGCACCCTGGGTCGCCGCCGCCGCGGCCGGAGCTGCCCGAGGGCGCTCCCGCTCCGACGGAGCCCCGGCGAGACGCCCTGCCGCCGCTCGGCCTGCCCGTCTGGTCGCCGTTCCTGGTCGTGCTGCTGGCGTTCGTGTGCGTGCTGGTCGTGCAGACCGTCGCCGTCGTCGTGGTCGACCTCGCGGGCGGGGACGTCGACCGGCTGAACGACTCGGACGCGGCGACGATCGGCTTCACGCTCGTGCTCGATGCGGCGCTGATCGGATGCGCCGTCCTGGTCGCTCGCTGGCTGTCGGCGGGCCGGCCGTCGCCGGCCGCGTTCGGGCTGCGGGTGCCGGCCTGGGGCCCGGCGCTGGGCTGGACGCTCGCGCTCTACGTTTCGTTCTGGGTGGTCGCCGTGGTCGTCGGCGTCGCCTTCGGCGAGCCCGAGGAGCAGGACATCGTCACCGACCTCAAGGCGGAGGACTCGCTGGTCGTGCTGGGCGCCTTCGCGGTGATGACGTGCCTGATCGCGCCGCTGGCCGAGGAGTTCTTCTTCCGCGGCTTCCTGTTCCGCGTCCTGCACGAGCGCGTCGGCGCCGTGGTCGCCGTGCTGGCGACCGGCGTCGCCTTCGGGCTCGTCCACCTCCCGAGCGGCGACTGGATCGGGACGATCGTCCTCAGCCTGTTCGGCATGGCGCTGTGCGTGCTGCTGCTGTGCACGTCGTCGTTGATTCCGTGCATCATGTTGCACGCGTTCCACAACTCGATCTCGTTCGGCTTCACGAAGGAGCTGCCCTGGTGGGGATTCCTGCTGCTGACCGCCGGGAGCGTCATGACGACGCTCGCCATCGCCCTGCTGGCCACGCGCGCCGGCCGTCGCTCCACGCCGGTGCCGGCGTCGGCGCTCTGACACTCGCGCTGCTCCTGCCCGCGCTCGCGGCCGCGCAGGACCCGCCGGTGCCGACGCCCACGCCGACCCCGACGCCGACCCCGCCGCCCACCCCGGTCCAGGTCCAGGGCAAGCTCGAGCTGAAGGCGCAGAAGGTGCACCGCGACGGCGACCGCCGGGTCGCGCTGACGCGCGCGCCGTGGCGCGTGCGCGGCGAGCTGCGGCCCTTCGTGCCGGGGCAGGCCGTGCAGGTCCGGTTCTACCGCGACGGGCGCAAGATCCACGAGCAGACCGAGCAGGTGAAGTCGATCCGCGGCGGCCGCGCGGGCGAGTTCTTCACGCCGTTCAAGAGCGGCAGGGCAGGCCGGGTCGTGGCCGAGGCCGTCCACCTGGCGACGCCCGAGCTCGACACGGCGCGGAGCGGGAAGGTGCGCGTGAACGTGATGAAGCCCGCGCTCGGCTCGGGCGGCGTGATGGTGCGCCTGTTCCAGAAGGCCCTGTCGAAGCTGCGCTACGCGGTCTCGCGCAGCGGCGTCTACGACGACGCGACGGCCCGCGCCGTGATGGCCTATCGCAAGGTGAACGGCATGGCGCGGACGTACTCGGCGCGACAGGGCATCGTGCGCCGAGTGCTCGCGGGCAAGGGCGGCTTCAAGGCCAAGTACCCGCGCGAGGGCCGCCACGTGGAGGCCGACATCTCGCGCCAGGTGCTCGCGCTCGTCAACAAGCGCGGGAAGGTCCACCGCGTCTACCACACGTCGACCGGCGCACCGGCCACTCCGACCGTGCTCGGGCGCTTCAAGACGTACCGCAAGTCGCCCGGGACGAACGCGTTGGGCATGGTCCACTCGAGCTACTTCATCCGCGGCTACGCGATCCACGGCTACGCGTCCGTGCCGCCGTACAACGCCAGTCACGGCTGCCTGCGCGTGCCGATCCCGAACGCGTTGTCGATCTACGAGTGGGTGCGGATGGGAACCGTCGTGCGCGTCTATCCGTAGTGGCGGCGCGCGAGACCCTGATCGAGGAGCTGCGCCGCCACGCGCTCGTGATCGGCGAGGTCACGCTGACCTCGGGCGCGACGGCGCAGTACTACGTCGACGCCAAGCGCGCGATCCTGCGGCCGCCCGGCTTCGGCGCGCTCGGGGAGCTGGTGGCGGGCTACGCGCGGGCGTGGGAGGCGACCGCCGTCGGCGGCCTGACCATGGGCGCCGACGCGCCGGCCTGCGCCGCCCTGGCGGGCGGCGCCGAGGTGAAGGCGTTCTTCGTCCGCAAGGAGACCAAGCAGCACGGGCTCCAGCGCCGGGTCGAGGGGCCGCCGCTCGAGCCGGGCGAGCGCTGCCTGATCGTGGAGGACGTCGTGACCACCGGCGGCTCGACGGTGCAGGCGATCGAGGCGGTGCGCGCCGAGGGCCACGATGTCTGCGGCGTCGTGGCCATCCTCGACCGGCTCGCGGGCGGTGCCGAGGCGATCGTGCGGGCGGCCGACGGCGCGCCCTACGAGGCGCTGGCGACGATCGACGACGTCTACCCAGACCGCCCCGACCGCTAGGGCTCGAACTTCGGGCATCGAGGGAGGCGGGATCGAGCGCCGCCGCGGGATCGAGTGCCGACTTTGTCGGTCTAGGCCGACAAACCGAGCACTCGACCGCCGAGTGGTCGATGCCCCTCCCCACCCAGCGCAGTGCGAAGTTCCAGCCCTAGCCGGCGGCGATCGCCTGGTCGACCGCGTCCGGTGACAGCACCGCCTCGGTGACCATCACCGCCGCCCCCAGGATGCCGGCGCGGTCGTCGAGCGTGGAGCGGGCGATCCGGATCGAGCGGGTGGCGAGCGCGGTCGAGCGGCGGTAGACGACCTCGCGCACTCCTGCCAGCAGGTGCTCGTCGGCGTGCGAGAGGTCGCCGCCGATGACGATCACGCCCGGGTTGAAGAAGTTCACCGCCGTGGCGAGCACGCCGCCGAGCTCGCGGCCGGACTGGCGGACGAGCCGCATCGCCTCCGGGCGCCCGTCGCGCACGTGGCGCACCACGTCGCGGCTGTTCTCGGCCGGGATGCCCAGTTCGCTCAAGCGGGCGGCCATCGCGCCGCCGCCGGCGATCGCCTCCAGGCAGCCGAGGTTGCCGCAGCGGCAGATGACGTCGTCGTGGTCGGGGACGTGGATGTGGCCGATGTCGCCCGCCGCGCCCTGGGCGCCGCGGTGGATGCGCCCGTCGGTGATCACGCCGCAGCCGATCCCGGTGCCGACCTTGACGAACAGCAGGTGGTCGGTGTCGCGCCAGCGCGCCCAGTACTCGCCCAGGGCCATGATGTTGACGTCGTTGTCGACCAGGACCGGGGCGCCGTAGATCTCGCGCAGATGGGCCGCCACGCCGTAGCCGTCCCAGCCGGGCATGATCGGCGGCGCCACCGGCGTGCCGGTCACGAACTCGACCGGGCCCGGAACGCCGACGCCGACGCCCCGCACGTCGCCGCGCTTGCGTCCCGCCTCCTTGAGCAGCGCGTCGAGCGCCTGCTCGAGCCAGGCCAGCACGACCTCCGGGCCCTGCGCGATCGGGATGTCCTTGCGCGTCTCGGCGAGCACGTCGCCGGCCAGGTCGGTGACCGCGACGCGCGAGTGCGTTGCGCCGAGGTCGGCGGCGAGGACGACGCCCGCGTCGCGGTTGAAGGCGAACGTCCGCGGCGGCCGTCCGCCGCGCGAGGCGCCCGGCTCGGCCGGCACCACGAGCTGGCGTGAGAGCAGCGAGTCGACGCGCTGGGCGACCGTCGAGCGCGAGAGGCCCGTGAGCTCGACGAGCTCGGCATGCGTGCGCGCGCGCCCGTCGCGGATCAGGCGCAGCATCGCGCCGGCGCCGTTGGGGGACGTACCTGCAAAGCCGGCCATTTGCTCAGTCTGCCAGAGCGGCGTGACGCGGACGGCGATTCTCGCGCGAGCGCCCCGAGCTGGATTCGAACCAGCGGCCTACTCCTTAGGAGGGAGTCGCTCTATCCGGCTGAGCTATCGGGGCGGGTAACTGAGACCTCATCTTAATCGTGTGCCAACGAGGGTCGTCGCCGCGCGGGCTATCCTGGCCCGCAGAACACCGCTCGCCGGGCGGCAGGGAACATGGATGTGACCTGCGCACTGTCCGGTGTGCGGAACCGGGATGGCTCTGGCCGATGACCTTGTAGGTTGCCGGTCTTAAGGGGAATGAGTGCCGATGCGAGCGCCCCTGCGCGCGCGTCGGAGGAGGCTTCAACTGAACATCGCAGTATCCAGCCGAGAGGCGCTCGCATGAGCACGGGCACGGGCGCCAGCGACCTCCTGCACGCGGAGGACAGCGGCCTCGACCAGATGGTCCGGGGCGAGCAGGCGGTCGCCGCGCGGTCGCCGCTCCAGCTGTTCTGGCGCCGGTTCCGCCGCGACAAGGTCGCGATGACGGCTCTTGTCTTCATCGGCATCCTGATCCTGGTCGCGATCTTCGCCGGCCCGATCACCAGGCTCTTCGGCGCGCCGGCACCGAACGTCCAGCAGACGTCCGCGCTCGACTCGTTCGGGTTGCCCTCGGGCCCCAGCAGCGAGCACCTGTTCGGCGTCGACCCGTTGGGGCGCGACGTCTTCTCGCGCGTGCTCTACGGCGCGCAGGTGTCGCTGACGGTGGCCTTCATCGGCACGGGCATGTCGGTCGTCATCGGCGTGATCCTCGGCACCATCGCGGCGTACTACCGCCGCTGGGTCGACACCGTGATCGCCCGCACGCTCGACGTGATGCTCGCGTTCCCGGTGCTGCTGCTGGGCCTCGGCCTGGCCACCGCCTGCTCGGGCGAGGACGGCTGCGTCGGCGGGCTCATCCAGCCCGGCCTCTCGGTCGTGATCGCGATCATCGTCATCGCGAACACCCCGTACGTGGCGCGGATCATCCGCGGCCAGGTGCTCTCGCTGCGCGAGAAGGAGTTCGTGGAGGCGTCACGCTCGCTCGGGGCCTCCAACACGCGGATCATGTTCCGCGACATCCTCCCCAACCTCGTGGCGCCGATCATCGTCTACGCCACGCTGTTCATCCCTGCCAACATCCTGCTGGAGGCCGCGCTGTCGTTTCTCGGCGTGGGCGTCCAGCCGCCCCGGGCCTCGTGGGGGGACATGCTGTCGGACGCCGTGTCGATCTTCGACAGCGCCTGGTGGTTCATGTTCTTCCCCGGGATGGCCCTGCTGCTCACCGTCCTCGCCTTCAACCTCGTCGGCGACGGGCTGCAGGACGCTCTCAACCCCAAGAGCACCAAATCCAGCTAGTCAAGCGAAACCAGTCGTTTCGACAATAACTCATGAAAGGATGCTCCATGCGACGGTCCTTCAACTGGACCCTCATCCTGAGCGTCCTGCTTGCCCTCACCCTCGGCGTGGCCGCCTGCGGCGACGACGAAGGGGATGAAGGCGGCGAGCAGGGCACGAGCCAGGGCACGCCCGCCGAGGGCAAGAAGGGCGGCACTCTGACCGCCCTGTGGACGGATGATGTCGACAACATCGACTGCGGCATCACCTACTACCAGATGGGCTTCCAGGTCTGTTCCGCGACGCAGAAAGCCCTCTACGGCTACGAGCCCGGTGATGCCGTGAACGCAGTGCCGGACCTCGCGGAGAGCGATCCGCAGATCTCCGAGGACGGCAAGACGGTCACCGTCACGATCAAGTCGGGCGTCATGTTCTCGCCCCCCGTCGACCGCGAGGTGACCTCCGCGGACGTCAAGTACGCGATCGAGCGCGGCTTCTTCAACACCATCAACAACGGCTACGCCGGCGCGTACCTCGGCGATATCGAGGGCGCGGAGGTCGGCGCCGACCCGGGCACCGAGATCCCCGGCATCGAGACGCCCGACGACAGGACGATCGTCTTCAACCTCGCGAAGGGCACGGGCGGCACCCTGGTGGGCGCGCTCGCCCTGCCGCTGTCGGCCCCGGTCCCGAAGGAGTACGCGCAAGAGTTCGACAAGCAGCAGCCGAGCGCGTACGGCCAGAACCAGGTCGCGACCGGCCCGTACATGATCGAGAACGACGAGTCGGGCAAGGCGATCGGCTACCAGGCCGGCCGCCGCATCCACCTCGTGCGCAACCCGAACTGGAACGCCGAGACCGATTTCCGGCCGGCATACGTCGACGAGATCGACATGCCGCAGGGCAACGACGACACCACGGTGGCGTCACGCAAGATCCTCGAGGGACAGAGCATGATCAACGGTGACTTCGACCCGGATCCGGCGATCCTCAAGCAGGTCGTCTCGAACCAGGAGGAGCTGCTGACGCTGATCCCGGGCGGCGCCGGTCGCTGGATCGCGATGAACACGACGATCCCACCGTTCGACAACGTGGATCTCCGGCGCGCGGTGGTCGCAGGCTTCGACCGCGAGGCGATGCGGCTGACGCGAGGCGGCGAGCTGATCGGCGACATCCCGACGCACATCATCCCGCCCGAGATGCCGGGCTTCGAGGAGGCCGGTGGCCTGGAGGGCCCGGGCATCGACTTCATGTCGAACCCCGCGGGCGACACGGAGCTGTCCGCGGAGTACTTCCGCAAGGCCGGCTACGAGTCCGGGAAGTACGACGGGACCGAGGAGATCCTGATGGTCGGCACGTCCGACGGCGTCGCGCAGAAGGCCGCCGAGGTGGCGAAGGAGAACTTCGAGAAGATGGGCTTCAAGATCCGGCTCCGACTCGTCACGCAGGACTCGATGTACACGAAGTTCTGCAACGAGCCGAAGGCGAAGGTCGCGATCTGCCCGAACGTCGGCTGGTTGAAGGACTTCTCGGACCCCCAGACCTATCTGGACCCGACCTTCAATGGCGACAACATCCTCGAGACCGGCAACGTCAACTGGTCGCAGCTCGACGTGCCGGAGCTCAACCAGGAGATGAACGAGGCCAAGCTGCTCACCGATCCGCAGGAGCGGGCGGACGCGTGGGCGGAGATCGACCGGAAGGTCACCGAGCTCGCTCCGGCCGTGTTCTGGCTGTGGGACAAGTCGCCCACGATCCGGTCCGAGAACGTCATCGGCGCCGCGAGCGGCTACATCGGCACCTGGGACCTGTCGTTCACGTCCGTCAACTAACCGCAGTGAGGGGCCCCGCCGGCGCGGCGGGGCCCCCTCCCCACTAACCTCCGCGCGAGAGCGAGATGGCCGCCTACATCGTCCGCCGACTGCTCTGGGTGATCTTCCTGCTGTTCGTGGTCACCCTGGTCACCTTCACGGTCTTCACGGTGCTCCCGGCCGCCGACCCGGCGGTCCTGCGCGCCGGCCGCCAGCCCTCACCCGAGCTGGTGGCGTCGATCCGCGAGCAGTTCGGGCTCGACGACCCCTACATCGTCCAGTTCTTGCGCTACATCGGCGACATCCTGCCGTTCCTCGGCGGAGACGGCTTCAACTTCGGCTACTCGTACCAGTCCAACCAGGAGGTCCTGCCGCAGATCCTCGACCGGCTGCCGGCGACGATGTTCCTGACCGTCGGCGCCGTGGTGCTATGGCTGTCGATCGGCATCCCGATCGGCATGATCTCCGCCGTCAAGACCGGCTCGTGGCTCGACCGCCTCACCATGGGCCTCGCGCTGATCGCGATCTCCGCCCCGGTCTACTTCCTCGGGCTCGTGGCGCTGTTCCTGTTCGACGACAGCATCGGCCGCTTCCCGCTCCTGCCCGGCAGCGGCGCCTATCAGGACGCCGAGAACGTCCTCGGCAAGGCCGAGGCGCTGATCATGCCGTGGTGCGTGCTCGCGGCCGCGTTCGCGGCGATCTATGCGCGCTTCCTGCGCGGCAACCTGATCGACACCATGCAGGAGGACTACATCCGCACCGCCCGGGCCAAGGGCCTCTCCGAGCGGCGCGTCATCTTCCGCCACGGCGTCCGGTCGGCGATCACGCCGATCGTCACGCTGCTCGGCCTGGACATCGGCATCCTCCTCGGCGGGGCGATCCTCACCGAGACGGTGTTCAACATCCAGGGGATCGGCCGCTTCGCCTACGAGGCGATCGTGCGGTTCGACCTCCCCGTGATCCAGGGCACCGTCCTGTTCGGAGCGTTCTTCATCGTCATCATGAGCCTGCTCGTGGACATCCTCTACGCCTTCATCGATCCGCGGGTCCGGTACTGATGGCGGCCCCTCTCCTGGAGGTCACCGACCTCCGCGTCCACTTCGAGACCGAGGACGGGCTCGTCAAGGCCGTCGACGGCATCTCGTACTCGGTCGACCGTGGTCAGACGCTGGGGATCGTGGGCGAGTCGGGCTCGGGCAAGTCGGTCTCGTCGCTGACCGTCATGGGCCTCACCCGCGCCCGCAACGCGCACATCTCAGGCTCGGTGAAGTTCGACGGCAGGGACCTGCTGGGCGCCTCCGACGAGGACCTGCGCGAGGTCCGCGGCAACGACATCGCGATGATCTTCCAGGACCCGCTGTCTTCGCTGCACCCCTTCTACAAGGTCGGCAAGCAGATCGTCGAGGCGATCCAGTCGCACCGCGACGTGTCGAAGGCGCAGGCCTACGACCGGGCGGTCGAGATGCTCGGCCTCGTCGGCATCCCGGAGCCGCGCCGCCGCGCCGACTCCTACCCGCACGAGTTCTCCGGCGGCATGCGCCAGCGCGCGATGATCGCGATGGCGCTGGCCAACGATCCGAAGCTGCTGATCGCCGACGAGCCGACGACGGCGCTCGACGTCACCGTGCAGGCGCAGATCCTCGAGCTGATCGAGCGCCTCCAGAGCGAGTTCGACACCGCGGTGGTCGTGATCACGCACGATCTCGGCGTCGTCGCCGAGATGGCGGACGACATCGCCGTCATGTACGGGGGCCGGATCGTCGAGCAGGGCCGCGCGGACACGATCTTCAACGCGCCCGAGCACCCGTACACGTGGGGCCTGCTGAGCTCGATCCCGCGCATGGACGCCCCGCGTGGCGAGGAGCTCGTCCCGATCCCGGGCCGCCCGCCCTCGCTGATCCACCTCCCGGGCGGCTGCTCGTTCCATCCGCGCTGCCCCTACGTG
>Ga0214469_1000379_pt1 | contig 15222 bp, 14 predicted proteins | sample RVTome_10_FD_187340 | JGI IMG/M metagenome (GOLD analysis project Ga0214469, IMG submission 187340) | Soil microbial communities from uranium-contaminated site in the Upper Colorado River Basin, Wyoming, United States - RVT153D57 HiSeq ... | reverse complement strand
TCGACGAGTACGCCCGTCGCAACGGGCACGCCGACCTTCTGCGTGAGCGGATCGACGGTCAGACCGGTGAGTAGCACTGGCTGCTGATCCGACGGGTGTGGCGGCCGAGGACGGGCGCCTCTGGCGCCCGCCCGCAGGCCGGCGCCCCTTTGACCTAGTAGAGCCGAATTCGGCAGAGCCGCCTGCGCAGCGTCACTAGGGGGTGGCGCCGCAGCGGCGTGCGAGGTCGATGAGTTCGGCCGGTGGGCGTCGGCCGAAGTGGTCGAGCAGGTCGCTGATGGCGGTCTTGGCGAGGTGGTGCGACCGGACGTGCTCGGGCGTCAGGCGCTCGGCATCGAGCAGGGCGGCGATGGCTTCGCCGGCATGGCGGCGTTGGATGTGGGCGCGGGCGACGTCGATGAGCAGTCGGGCTTGGCGTTCGGGTGACAGCCCGGAAGCGTCGATCTGGTTCGCGACGTCGACCAGAAAGTCGTCGGCAGGCCCGCACTGTCGTTCATGCGCTGGGCAGCCGAGCACGCCGAGACTTCCGCTAGCTAGGCCGGCAGTGACGTCGGCACCCACCCGGCGCGCCACCTGGTGCGGTGGCACTAGCGATCATCGAAGATCTCGATCTCGCCCCCGTAGCAGGCGACCCACACCCGACCGGTTCCTCGGTCGTAGGTGATGCCGATCGGGTGGTACGCGGTCGGCAGCTCCTGGACCTCGGCCATGTCCGCCGTCGTCACCTTCGACACCGTCGACGACTCGTAGTTCACGACGTAGAGCGACTGGCCGTCGACGGAGATGTCCATGCTGCGGGGCGCAGAGCCCGTGGCAACCGTGGCCACCACCGCGCCGGTGCGGGCGTCGATCTTGGCGATCCGGCCGTCCTTGTTGAGCGTCACGTACAGGAAGGCGCCATCGGGACTGGTGACGATGTGGCGTGGCCCCGCGCCGGCGTCGGCGAACGTCGCGACGCCGAACGAGGCCAGATCGACGACCTTGATCTCCCGGCCGCCCATGATGGCCACGAAGGCGCGCCGCGAGTCGGGGGACACGGCGATGCCCCGGGGGTAGCGGCCGATGGGCAGCCGCTGTACCTCGCGGCCCGCCGCCACGTCGATCACGCTGAGGTCGTAGGTGCACCAGTTGGTCACGAGCACGTAACGGCCGTCAGCCGTCGTGGCCACGTACTTGGGCACCGAACCAACCTGGATCACCTGGTCGATCCTGTGGGTGGCAACGTCGATGCGATAGACGAAGCTCGGATCGACGCCGCTCGACGGCGAGCAGACGTCGTCACCCTGGTGGCCGAACCCCAGGCCGTACATCGAGTAGTTGGAGGTGTAGGCCTTGGAGCCGTCGGCGGAGAAGGCCAGCTCGACCGGTCCTCCCTGCACCGTCCCGGGCGGGAAGCCGGTGATGCCGAACCGGGCGAGGTCCACCGTGTCGGGGATGGTCGCCACGAACTCACCGTCGGCGTCGAAGGCCGTGACGCTGTGGTTGTAGATCATGTTCTGTGCGTAGACGACGCCAGTGCCCGAGGCGACGATCGACTTGGGTGACAGGGGGCCGGTCTGCTCGGTGGCGACGATCGTCCGCAACTTCTGTAGGCGCAGCCCGGCCGTCGCTGGGAGAGGCGGCGCCGTCGTGGTCGTGGTCGTCGACGCTGACGTGGTGGGTGCCGACGTCGTGGTCGTGGACTCACTGCGATCGCCCCCGCCCGATCCGGTCGCCGACGAGGACTCTCCGGAGTCGCGGGTCGCCCAGGCCAGGGCGCCGACGGCCAGCACCGCCGCGACCATGAGGATTCCCAGCCGAGTGCGACTCCGCACGGCGGAAATGGTGCCATGCGACCACCGGCGAAGCGTGAATCGGCGGCCGCGCACGGCTGACCGGAGCAGCCCTCCCGGCGGGTCAGGACCGGCTGGAGCTGCGCTTGCGGGCCACGAGCCGACCCAACAGGCGATCGGTGCGGTGCGCCCGCTCGGACGTCCACCGGGGATCGGATCGCGGCGACGGACCCTCGGCGCTCGGCAAAACCGTCACGCCACTTGCCCGTCTGCGCACGATGCTCGACCGCGTCGATGGCGACATGGTCACAAGCCTACGGCGCCGCGACACCGGGGGGGAGGTGGTCGCAAGTGTCGACCAAGAGCGTGCCCGGATAGGCAGGTCCTAGCGCCTTACAGTGGTCAGCGCTCCCGTGAGGCCCGGCTGTTGGGCGGCGACCCGTCAGCAAATGCCCACGCGGGGGTGCCCTTCGACCGCCCCATCCGCTGGGCCTCTAGATGCGCCCGCCGGTGACGGCCGCGCCCGCCGGCGGTCGATCGGCCGCAGTCTCCGGCCGGGCGAACGCCACCGCGAAGATCCCGGCGATGGCCACACCCACCACGGCCAGGGCGGCCCACACCACCCTGCGGCTGGTGCCCGCCGGCCCCACGACCAACGTGCCGGCGGCCACGAACGGCAGCAGCGCCGCCACCCCCGCGAGCCGGCGCGGCCACTCCAGTAGTCGCGACACCAGCGGATGCTCCTCGATGCGGGCGACCAAACCTCCCAGGGTCCCGATGAGCGCCAGGATCACCGCCGCCGCCAGCTCCGTGCGGGTCCCCGCCGACAGGGCGTCGCTAGCGGGCCCCCCTACACCGCTGCCGGCGTCGTCGGCAGCGCCACCCGAGGTGATGGTGTCCAGGCGCCATGCGCCGACCGTCAGCGTCAGGGCCGACAGGGCGGTGGCGATCCAGGCGGTGCGCAACCAGCCCCGGCGTGCCGGTCGCAACGACCATCGCACCTCCGCGACGCCGCGCTCGAAGCCCGTCGCCCGCAGCGCGATGCGGAGGTGCCCGCCGGTGTCGACGTCGACGCACCCCATGTCGTGGTCGGTCGACCCCACCCACAGGCTGGCCACCGGGACGTCGACCCCGGGCGGCATGTCGGCCTCGAAGTGATAGCTCTCGGTGGAGAACAGGCTCTCCGCCGCCGATGCCGCCTGGCGGGGGATCCAGCACAGCGCCGCCAGCGGCGCCCGGGGCCACGGCTCCGGCGCCAGGTCACCCAGCTCCTCGTACGAGAACTTCACGATCCGCTGCGTGCCGGGCAGGTCGTGCACCAGGGTGGCGAGGAGGAACTGGTCGGTGAACTGGTCGAGCATCAGCGTGAACAGCCCGTCGGCGCGCAACGCCGCCCTCTGGCCGTCCGCGTCGTCGGCATGGATGCGCTGGCGCGCCGCGTGACCGCCGACGCCCGGGCTCGTGAGCAGCGTCCGGATGTCGGCCACGACGTCCAGCGCCAGCGGCGCCCCGAGGATTCCCTCGGCCCAGCCCGTCATCGCCCGCACCATCAACAGGGCCTGCTGGCCCCGGGTCAGCACCGGCAGCGCCACGCCCGACTCGTCGCGGCAGTCGAAGTTCACGAGTGTTTCCTTGCGCAGCGTGGTCAGCGGTACGAGCCTCGCCGACGTCTGCCCGATCGCCAGCTCCGGGGCCGCGTCCGGCACGGTGAAGTGGACGCTCTGGCGACGCCGGAACGTCGTGCTGTCGCGGTACTCCAGGGCGTCGACGCGACGGTGCACCCAGTCGGGTTGGGCCAGCAGCAGGCGCATCGTCTCCAGGCCGGCCACCTCGCCCTCGAGCGCCACCTCGAGCGCCTGCCGGGGCCACAGTTCGGTCGCCAACGCTTCGCTCGTCGCGGCGACGCCGTCAGGGCTGCGCCGGTCGATGCAGGCGCACCACGCCCTCGTCGATCGCCGCCTGGGCCACGGCCGCAGCCACCTGGGGCGCCACCCGGGGATCGAACACCGAAGGCACGATGTGGTCTGGCTTCAGCTCGTCGTCCGCGACGCAATCCGCGATCGCCTTGGCGGCCGCCAGCTTCATGCGCTCGGTGATCGTGGTCGCGGCCACATCGAGGGCACCGCGGAAGATCCCCGGGAACGCCAGCACGTTGTTGATCTGGTTGGGGTAGTCGCTGCGGCCGGTGGCGATGACCCTGCACAGCCCGTCGGCGTCCTCGGGGCTGATCTCGGGGTCGGGATTGGCCATGGCGAACACGATGGGGTCGGGCGCCATCGCCCGGAGGTCGGCGGCGCTCAGGAGCCCGGGACCGGACACGCCGATGAACACGTCGGCGCCCGGCAGCACCTCCTCCAGCGCGCCCTCCCGGCGCTCCGGGTTGGTGTTCTCGGCGAACCACAGCTTGGCGACATTGAGGTCGTCACGACCCGCCCAGATGGCGCCCTTGCGGTCTACGCCGACGATGTCGCCCACGCCCGCCTGCATGAGGATCCTGCTGATGGCCACGCCGGCCGCGCCCACCCCGGCGATGACGACGGAGAGCTCGTCCATCTTCTTGCCCACGATCTCGAGGGCGTTCTCCAGTGCCGCCAGCGTGACGACTGCGGTGCCGTGCTGGTCGTCGTGGAAGACGGGGATGTCCAGCAGCTCCTTCAGCCGCTCCTCGACCTCGAAGCAGCGCGGCGCTGCGATGTCCTCGAGGTTGATGCCACCGAAGGTGGGGGCGATCCTGCACACGGTGTCGACGATGTCGCCTGCCGAGCGCGCGTCGAGGCAGATGGGAAAGCCGTCGACGCCGGCGAAGTGCTTGAACAGCAGCGCCTTACCCTCCATGACCGGCATGGCGGCCTCGGGGCCGATGTCGCCCAAGCCGAGAACGGCGGTGCCGTCGGTGACGATGGCAACGGTGTTCTTCTTGATCGTGAGGTCGTGCACCCGTTCGGGGTCGGCGGCGATGGCCCGGCACACCCGTGCCACCCCCGGCGTGTAAGCCATGGAGAGGTCGTCGCGGTCGGCGACGGCCATGCGGGCGAGCACCTCGATCTTGCCGCCGTCATGCATGAGGAAGGTGCGGTCTGCCAGCTCCAGCACATGGCAGCCCTCGAGCCCGTCGACGGCGGTCCGGATCTGCGCGATGTGGCCCTCGTCGCGGCAATGGACGACGAGGTCCTCCTCGAGGTGCGGGCCCCGTACGTCGAAGCCACCCAGCGCGGCGATGTTGCCGCCCGCGTCGCCGATGGCGGTGGCGAGGCGGCCGAGCGAGCCCGCTCGGTTGTCGAGGCGCACCCGCAGGCGGATCGAGTAGGCGGCGGTGGGCATGGACATGTGGCCGGACGGTACACCGGGGCCCGAACGAGCCGAGCTGTTTTGCGGGATACCCTCCCGGCAGTGTCATCGGTGTTCGACATCCTCGAGACCGACGGGTTCGAGGAGGTGGCCTTCTTCCACGATTCCCCGACCGGGCTGCGGGCCATCGTCGCCATCCACTCGACCGCGCTCGGGCCCGCCCTCGGTGGGACCCGCTTCTATCCGTACGCCTCCGAGGACGAGGCGGTGGTGGACGTGTGCCGGCTGGCGCAGGGGATGACCTACAAGCACGCGGTGTGCGGCAACGACCAGGGCGGGGGCAAGGCCGTGATCATCGGAGACCCCGCCAGGGACAAGAACGAGGCCCTGCTGCGGGCGTACGGCCGGTTCGTCGACGGCCTCAGCGGCCGCTACATCACCGCCGAGGACGTCGGCACCAGCCAGGCGGACATGGACCTGATCCGCCGCGAGACCCGCCATGTGACCGGTGTGAGCGAGTCGCTGGGCGGCTCGGGCGACCCGTCACCGGCCACGGCCTGGGGCGTGCTGTGGGCGATGAAGGCGGTGGCCGAGCGGTTGTGGGGTGGCCCGTCCCTGGCGGGGCGGCACGTGTGCATCTCCGGCGTGGGCAAGGTGGGCGCGGCGCTCGCCGACCACCTCGCCGAGGAGGACGCCAAACTCACGGTGGCCGACGTCGACGACGCGGCCGTCGATTCGGTTGTCGAGCGGCACGGTGCGGTGCCGGTGGCGCCCGACGCCGCCCACGCCGTCTCGTGCGACATCTTCTCGCCGTGCGCGCTGGGAGGCGTGCTGAACCCCGAGACGATCCCCGAGTTGGGATGCGACGCCGTGGTGGGATCGGCCAACAACCAGTTGGCGGCGCTGGCCGACGCCGAGCGGCTGCGCCGGCGGGGCATCGTTTACGCCCCGGACTTCGTGGCCAACGCCGGCGGTGTGATCAACATCGCCGAGGAGCCCCACGGCTACGACCGGACGCGCGCCTACGGGCGCATCCGCTCGGTCCACGACACGCTGCTGGCGGTGTTCGACCGGGCGGACAACGAGGACATCACCACCGCCGAGGCCGCGGACCGCGTGGCCGAGGGGCGCATCGCGTCGGTGAGCCGCGTCCGGCTCATCCGCGCCGGCCGTTAACTGGCGCCCGGGCAGGCACTACCGTTGCATCCGTGGTCTCGGGGATCCTGGGGATCGTTGCCGGCGTGCTGGCAGTGGCCTGTGGGTGGCTGGCGTGGCGGGCGGTCGGGACGCGGCGCGAGCTCCGGGGGGCCAGGAGCCAGGTGCGCTCCTTCGGCGAGCGGACCGCCCGAGCCGAGTCCGAACTGGCCACGGCAGAGGAGCGGACGGCCCAGCTCGAAGCCAGCGTGGCTGCCCTCACCGCCGAGCGGGCGGGGTTGCTCGTGGAGCGCTACGAGCTGCGCCAGGCGCACGAGCGGGGGAACACTGCGTTCGGCCGCCTGGAGAGTGACCTCGCCCGAGCACGCGCCGACCACGCCGCGGCCGTCGAGGCGCTGACCCAGCAACGGGTTCGGGTGTCGTCCGCGGAGCGGGCGACCGCCGAGGCCGCAGTGCGGACCAGCGAATACCAGGCGCTGCTCGGCAGCGTCGATGGGACCTCGGAAGCGTCGGGGGTGCCCGGAGCCACGTGGGCCATCCTCCTCGCCACCCTTGCCCGCCGTTGGGCGGGCGTCGTGGGCGCGCTGCCCGAGGATCGAGGCGTCCGCTCGGGCACGGTGGCCGAGCAGCTGGCCGAGGCGCTCGGCCGGGAGGCCGAGCGACTGCGGGAAGAGGTGGGCGTCGACGTCGAGATGTACACCGGTGGTTCGGTGGAGCCGGGCGATCCGGTGACGTTCCTGCTCGCCGCCACCGACGTGCTGGGGGTGCTGGCGGCCGTGTGCGAGCGGGTGACGATCGAACTGGGCCGCGGCCTGGTCCTCACGGGCGAGGGTTGGTCGGGCCCGACCGACGAGCTCGACCTGGCCCGCAGGCGAGCGGTGGCATCGGGTGTGTCCGCCGATGACCTGGTCGTTGATGACGAGGACGAAAGCGTGACCGTCGCGTTGCGCCCCCGGGCGACGGCGACCGCCTGAGGGTGCTATGGGCCGGGGCTGCGCCTATCGGCGCAACCTCTAGCCGACGTCCTTCTCGTAGGGAAAGCCCAGGTCGGGCGCGGTCACCAGGGGGTGGTAGGCGAGACCGGCCTCCGCCGCCAGCCCGGCGCAGGTGCCACCCCGGTCGACCACCGGGACGAGCAGCACCGGCTCGGCACCGCAGTCGCGCACCACCTCGGCGGCCTCCAGCATCGACACGCCCCGGGTGGCAGCGTCCTCGGTGAGGGCGACACGATCGCCCTGCTCCAGGGCGCCGGCGATCCGACCGCCGCCGCCGTGATCCTTGGGCTCCTTGCGCACGCTGAAGCTGCGGAGTCGGCGTCCTCGTGTCGCCGCCACCGCGGCCGTGCCGAAGGCGACGGCGTCGGCGCCCATGGTCAGCCCGCCGATGGCAGTGATGTCCTCGGGCAAGACCTCCAGCAGGGCGTCGGCCACGAGCAGCATGCCCTCGGGGCGGCAGGTCGTCTGCTTGGCGTCGATGAACCACTCGCTCCGCTTCCCGGACTTGAGCACGAAGTCGCCCCGTCGCACCGCGTGGCGCAACAGGTGGTCGATGAGGGCTTGGGTGGTCGTGCCCGCCGTGGCCGTCACCTCAGGTGCACCTCCCGTCCTGCACCGTCCGGCGTGACCACCAGTCGCCCCACCTCGACGGCGGCGTGACCGGCGTCCCGCAGCATCGCGAGCGCCCGCGCGACGTCGCCCGCGGGGACGACGACCACCATGCCGAGCCCGAGGTTGAACACCCGGGCCATCTCGTCGTCGGCCACCTCGCCGTGGCGCTGGATCTCGGTGAAGACCCGCGGCACCTCCCAGGCCGACCGATCCAGCTCGGCGTCGATGCCCTCGGGAAGCACCCGGGGCAGGTTGCCGACGAGCCCACCCCCAGTGATGTGGGCGATGGCGCGCACGTCGACGTCGCCCAGCAAGGCCCGCACCGCCGGGGCGTAGATCACCGACGGGCGCAGCAGCTCGTCGGCCACGGAGTGCCCCGGGAAGAGCTCGTCCTCGAGGGCCAGCCCGGCACCCTCGAACAGCACCCTGCGGGCCAGCGAGTAGCCGTTGGAACGCAGCCCCGGCGACGGGATCCCCACGAGCACGTCGCCGGCCCGGGCGGTGTCGCCCGTGAGGATGCGTTCGCGCTCGACCACGCCCACCACGAATCCGGCCAGGTCGAACTCGCCGGGCGCCAGGGCACCCGGGTGCTCAGCCATCTCGCCGCCCACCAGCGCGCAGCCGGCCCGCCGGCAGCCCTCGACGACGCCGGTGACGAGCGCGTCGATCTGGTCGGGATCGAGCGTGCCGACCGAGATGTAGTCGAGGAAGAACAGCGGCTCTGCGCCGAGACAGGCGATGTCGTCGACGCACATGGCGACGAGGTCGATGCCTATGGTGTCGAACCGGCCGGCGGCCCGGGCGACCATGGCCTTGGTGCCGACGCCGTCGGTGGACGAGACCAGCACCGGTTGGCGGTAGCCGGCCGGCAGGGTGACAAGGCCGCCGAACCCCCCGATGTCGCCCAGGACCTCCGGTCGGTAGGTGGACCGGACCTTGTCCTGGATGCGATCGACCGCCGCCTCCCCGGCGGCGATGTCCACCCCGGCCCTCCGGTAGGTCTCACCCATCAGGCGATGGTGCCATCGAGCGCGGGCTGCACCACCTGCCGGTCCAGCGCACCTCCGTGGGGCTCGAGCACGTGCTTGCGCAACGTGACCGGCACCGGCACCGGGTAGTCGCCGGTGAAGCAGGCGTCGCAGAAGCCGGCCCCGGCGGCTCCGGTCGCTTCGACCAGCCGATCGAGGCTCAGGTAGGCAAGCGTGTCGAGGTTGAGGTACGCGCAGATCTCCTCGATGCCGAGCTGGGCGGCGATCAGCTCGTCGCGGTCCCCGGTGTCGATCCCGTAGAAGCACGACCACGCCACCGGCGGCGACGTTATGCGGAGGTGCACCTCGCGGGCACCGGCCTCGCGGAGCATCCGCACCAGCTGCCTCTGGGTGGTGCCGCGCACGATCGAGTCGTCCACCACCACCAGCCGCTTCCCGTCGATGTTCTCGCGCAGGGGGTTGAGCTTCATGCGCACCGCCTGGGCCCGCATCTCCTGGCTGGGGGCGATGAAGCTGCGACCGATGTAGCGGTTCTTCACCAGGCCCTGCCCCAGCGGGATGTCGCTGCGGCGGGCGAAACCCTCGGCCGCCGGAACGCCCGACTCGGGCACGCCCATCACCATGTCGGCGTCCACCGGCGCCTGCTCGGCGAGCCGTTCCCCCATGCGGATGCGGGCCTGGTGGATGCTCTGGCCGTAGAGGCGGCTGTCGGGCCGGGCGAAGTAGACGAACTCGAACAGGCACAGCCGGGGGTCGGCGCCATCGGCGCCATCCGCGCTCTGCGGATGCAGCGATCGGACCCCGGCGTCGTCGATCACGACCATCTCGCCCGGTTCGAGCTCGCGCACGAAGGTGGCACCGACGATGTCGAGCGCCGGCGTCTCCGACGCCAGCACCCAGCCGCCGTGGGCGGCGTCCCCGGTGTCGAGCCGGCCCAGGCACAGGGGCCGGAAGCCGTGCGGATCGCGCACGCCGATCACCCGGGCTTCGTCCATGATGACCAACGAGAACGCGCCCTCGAGGCGGGGGACGACGGTCGCCACCGCCCGTTCCAGCAAGCCCCGAGGCCCGTCCTCCGAGGCCCGGACGACTGGCGCCCCCAGATCGGCGAGCTGCTCCGCCTCGAGGTCGATCGACAGCTCGGCGGCGATGAGCTCGGCCACGAGGTCGCTGTCGCTGGTGACCGTGCCCTCCAACATGCCGGCGTCGGCGGCCAGCTTCTCGGTGTTCACCAGGTTGCCGTTGTGACCGAGCGCGAACATGTACTCACCCACCGAGCGGTAGGCCGGCTGGGCATTGCGCCACGTCGACGAACCGGTGGTCGAGTACCGGCAGTGCCCCATGGCCAGGTGGCCGCTGAGGCCGGCCAGCGTGCGGTCGTCGAAGACGCTAGCCACCAGGCCCTGGTCCTTGACCACCGTGAGGGTGTCGCCGTCGCTCACCGCCATGCCCGCCGCCTCCTGACCCCGATGCTGCAGGGCGAACAAGCCCAGGTACGTCAGGTGGGCCACCGGCTTGTCGGGCGCGTGGACCCCGAACACCCCACACGCCTCGCGGGGGTGGTCGGCGTCTGCCGCCTGCCGGCGGTGACGGGGGGCGATCACGTCCCTCATTCTGCCGTGCCGCTAGGGCGCACCGGCGCACCGACGCCTGCCGCCATAGGCTCGGCGGCGATGCGCATCGATCTGCGCTCGCCGACGGTCGTCAAGCTGACCCGTTACTCCGCGGCATCGGTCGCCGGGGTGAGCGTCGGCGTGCCGGTGCTGGCCGTCTGCTACGGCGTCCTCGGATGGCACGAGTTGGTGGCCAACCTGGTGTCGGTGACGTGCGGTGCCGTCCCCAACTACCTGATCAACCGCTACTGGACCTGGCACCAGACGGGCAGGAACCGGCTGTGGGGCGAGATCGTGCCGTTCTGGGTGATGTCGGCGCTGGGGATGATCCTGTCGTTGTTCGCCGTCAGCTATGCCGACGATCGCTGGGGCACGACCCTGGCCGTGGTTGCGGCGCAGCTGAGCGGCTTCGCCGTCGTCTGGCTCGCCAAGTTCCTGGTGCTGGATCGGATCATGTGGCGCATCGTCCACGATCTGCAGCCCGACGTGGCGATCGACGAGGCCGAGGCCGGGCTCATCGGCGCCTTGCACCTCGACGGCCACGACGGCGAGCGGGCGACGCCCGATCAGCAGCCGCGCCAGACAGGGCTCGCCCGGAACCCGAGGAGATAGCGAACGACCCGCGGCGCCGGAGGCGATAGACGCGAGTCGGTCGCCAGACCGACGCCATCGCGGGACGGCGGGTGGGGTCGGGCCGGACGGTCTCCGCCCGTCATTGCCTCGAGCCGGCGGTGGCGTTCGTCATTGCCTCCGGCACAACCCCGTCAGCCCTGGGTCGTGCCGTGGCCGAGCAGCTCCGGCAGCCGGCCCTTCCAGGCCGCCGCGGCATCGGCCAGCGCCACGTCGACCAACCCCTCGACGCGGAGGCGGTCGCCGCCGGCGTCGCCCACCACCGCCGCCGGCACCCCGGCGGCGCGGTGGCGACGGTGCGCCTCGGCCAGTGCCGCCGGGTCGACCGCCAGCACGAACCGGCTCGGTGACTCGCCGAACAGCCAGCGGTGGCCACCGGCGTCGTCCGGGGGCCGGGCCACGAAGCCCACCCCGCTCCGCACGGCCATCTCGGCCAGTGCCAGCCCCAGTCCCCCGTCGGCCGTGTCGTGGACACCGAGCACCAGCCCGTCGGTGACGAGCCCCCGGACCAGCTCGCAGACGGTCCGGTGCCGCGCCAGATCCAGGGCGGGGGGCATGCCCGCCCTGTGCCCGATCCGCCACGCCCACTGCGAGCCCGACAGCGTGTCGGGCTCCGGGCCCAGCACCACCAGCCGGGTGCCGTCGACCAGGCCCACCCCGGGCGGCGGAGCGGCGAGCTCGTCGACCATCCCCACCACGGCCACGATCGGCGTGGGATCGATGTCGCGCCCCCGGCTCTCGTTGTAGAGGCTGACGTTGCCACCCACCACCGGGAGGGACAGCGCCCGGCAGGCCTCGGCCATGCCGTCGACGGCCTCGGACAGCTGCCACATGGTCTCGGGGTGCTCGGGGTTGCCGAAGTTCAGGCAGTTGACGAGCGCCAGCGGACGGGCGCCGACGCACGCCAGGTTGGCCACCGCCTCCGCCACCACCAGGGCCGTGCCCCGTCGAGGGTCGAGCGCGCACCACCGGTGGTTGCCGTCGCAGGTCATGGCCAGGCCCCGACCCGTGTCGGCGCCGGTCAGCGGATCCTTCAGCCGCAGCACCGTCGCGTCGCCGCCGGGTCCCTCGACGGTGTTGAGGAACAACTGGTGGTCGTACTGGGACCACACCCACGACGTGTCGTAGAGCAGGTCCAGCAGGTCGGCCCCGGCGTCCGCGGGCGGCGCCAGGGCGGCGTCGGCGCCGTCGGACAGCCGGGAGGCGCGGCCGGCGGGTTCGGCCCGGGGGCGGTCGAGCAGGGGGGCGTCTTCGTGCAGCGACGCCGCGGGCACGTCCGCCAGCACCTCGCCGTCGAAGCGATCGAGGATCCGGAGCCGCCCCCCGGCCGTGACCGTTCCCACGATGGCGGCGGCAACGTCCCAGTGGCCACAGATCGACAACACCTCGTCCAGATGGCGGGGCTCGACGATGGCCAGCATGCGCTCCTGGCTCTCGCTGGTCATCACCTCGAACGGCTCCATCCCCCTCTCGCGCTGTGGCACCTCGGAGACGTACACGTCCATCCCCACCCCGCCCCTGCTGGCGGTCTCGCTGGTGGCGCAGGTGAGGCCGGCACCGCCCAGGTCCTGGATCCCGACGACCAGGCCGGCGTCGAGCAGGGCCAGGCACGCCTCGATCAGGCGCTTCTCCTCGAACGGATCACCCACCTGCACGCTGGGTCGCTTGGCGGCGTCGGCCGCGTCGTCTCCGAACCCGGCCGAGGCGAGCACCGACACGCCCCCGATGCCGTCTCGCCCGGTCATTGACCCCACGAGCACGGCGAGATTGCCCACACCCGACGCCCGACCGAGCACGAGCCGTTTGGCCGGCATGACGCCCAGGCAGAACACGTTCACGAGCGGATTGTCCTGGTAGGTCTCGTCGAACACGATCTCGCCGCCCACCGTGGGGACGCCGACCGAGTTGCCGTAACCGCTGATGCCCGAAACGACACCTTCGGCAATCCACCGGCTGCGGGCGTCGGATAAGGGGCCGAAGCGCAGCGGATCCATCAACGCCACCGGCCGCGCCCCCATCGTGAACACGTCGCGAAGGATGCCGCCGATGCCCGTTGCCGCCCCCTGATAGGGCTCGATCGCCGACGGGTGGTTGTGGCTTTCGATGCGAAAGGCCACCGCCACGCCGTCGCCCACATCGACCACACCGGCGTTCTCACCCGGACCGACCAACACGGCGGGACCCTCGGTGGGCAGCCTACGGAGATGCAGGCGGCTGGACTTGTAGGAGCAATGTTCCGACCACATCACGGCGAACATGGCCAGTTCCAGGTGATTGGGACTTCGCCCGAGGATGCGCTCCACCGCTGCGGCCTCGTCGTCGGAGAGGCCGAGGGCCCGATGGATCGGCTCGTCGCTGGTCATGGATGCGCCGTGTCGGCTCGCTCGCTTCGCTCCCTCACGATCCGAGACTGTAGGCGACGAGGCTCCACATTCGGTGATCGCATGGTTCGATTCGGTCGAGCGTCAATGTCGTTCGCTGGCCATCGCAGGTGGCGAAATGGAAATTTGCATCGATGCGAAATATGCTGCGCGTCCATGCCCCAGTCACCACGCAAGCGCACACCGATGAGTCGCGAGCACAAGGCGGCATTGGCCGAGGGTAGAGATCAAGGGCGAGCGGTCCGCCGCTACCTCGAAGCACTGGAGGCTCACAAGCCTCGCCGCGGCCGCAAGCGCACGCCCGATTCGATAAAGCGGCGCCTGACGGCGGTTGAGTCCGAATACGCATCGGCCGATCCGCTGAAGCGCCTGCATCTCGCCCAGGAGCGCCTCGATCTGCGGGCCGCCTTGGCGGCGAGCGAGTTCAAAGTCGACCTCGACAAACTCGAAAAGGAGTTCGTCAAGTCGGCCGCTCCCTACAGCCAGCGCAAGGGCATCTCGTACTCGGCCTGGCGCGAGCTCGGGGTGCCGGCACCGGTACTGGAGAAGGCCGGCATCAGTCGCGGCAGCTGACCGACCGATCAGGCCACGAGCGCGCCCGCCCTGACCAGGAGCGAGCGCAGCAGCGGCGCACCGTCGGTCGACCCGAGCAGCGGATGGCAGGCCCGCTCGGGATGCGGCATCAGGCCGACGACGTTGCGGCCGGCCGAGCAGATGCCGGCGATATCGTCGATCGATCCGTTGGGATTGTCGGTGTAGCGGAACACGATCCGATCGTCGGCGCGCAAGTCGGCCAGCGTCTCGGGTTCACACGTGTAGTTGCCCTCGAAGTGGTTGATCGGGATGTGCAGCTCGCCGCCGACGGGTACGTCGCCGGTGAGGGGCGTCGTGTCGGTCTCGACGCGAACCACCACCGGCTTGCAGAGAAACTTGAGCCCCGCATTCTTCTGGAGCGCACCGGGCAGGAGCCCGGCTTCGCACAACACCTGGAAGCCATTGCAGATGCCGATCACCGGCCCGCCGTCGGCCGCAAAGGCGTCGACGGCCCGCATGACCGGCGAGAACCGAGCGATGGCCCCGGGGCGTAGATAGTCGCCGTGGGCGAACCCGCCGGGCAGCACGACGGCGTCCACGCCGCCGAGCGACGTGTGGCCGTGCCACAGCAGCTCGGCCTCGCCGCCAAGGCGGCGCACGGCCTCGACCACGTCGAGCTCGCAGTTCGACCCGGGGAACACCACCACCCCGACGCGTGACGCCATCAGCCGGGCCCGCTCGGGTCGACCGAGATGGTGGCGTCCTCTATGACCGGGTTGGTGAGGAAGCGCTTGCACATGTCCTCGACCTCGGCCCGGGCGGCCGCCTCGTCGTCGGACTCGACGCTGAACCGGAACGCCTTGCCCACTCGCACGCCGGACACGCCGTCGAACCCCAGCGCCGGCAGCGACCGCTCGATGGTTGCCCCCTGCGGATCGGCGATGCCATCGCGCAGGCGTGTCTCCACCAGCACCGAGAAACGCATCACTCCCCGCCCTCGCGGCTCATGGGCTCAGCGTAGATGGCGGAGGGATCGTGGCGTGGCACCGACGAAGGCGGCGCCGACGAGGACCGGCGCGACCGCCTCGACGTCCAGCGCGGCGGCCGCCACCACGTCGTCGCGCTGCCCCCGCCCCTCGAGCTCGCGACCCGACGTGGAGGTGAGCAGCCAGTCCCGGAGGTCGTCTCGCGCCTCGTCGAAGGCGGCCATGGCCGCCCGCGCCTCGGGTGAGACGCGATCGGGCGCCACACCC
>Ga0214469_1000377_pt1 | contig 15276 bp, 13 predicted proteins | sample RVTome_10_FD_187340 | JGI IMG/M metagenome (GOLD analysis project Ga0214469, IMG submission 187340) | Soil microbial communities from uranium-contaminated site in the Upper Colorado River Basin, Wyoming, United States - RVT153D57 HiSeq ... | reverse complement strand
GGTCAGAGCCAGTGGGAGATGAGGAGCCCGGAGGCGAGGAGCACATGGGCGACCACGAGCAGCTTCAGGGGCCGCTCCCAGGTCGCCAATAGTTCCGACCGGTTCCAGATGTGCTCACCTATCGATGCACTTGCAACCTCCACCTCCCGGCGCACCATTCGTGCGGGGGTCGACAGCGCCCGCTGCACCATGCTGAGCACGGCGGCGGCCGCCGCAACCGTCACAACGGCGAGAGATGGAGCGCCCGCCTGGCCCCAATATCCGACGAGAACCGGGAAAGCGCCCCAAGCCAGACCGAAGCCCACCGTTGAATGGACCCACTTCGGCCATTCCAACGCGTAGCCCGCAGCGAACGCCACCCCGGCCGCACCCCAGATCAGAGCCACCGGGGAGATGACGAAGGATGCGATCGCGGCCATCGCTCCACCGATCGCCAAACCACCCCAACCGAGCAGCCGGAGCTGCGCTGTCGAGAGGCTGGTGGACAGAGGGCGGTCGTGCAGTTCATCGAGAGCGTGAGCCCCCACGCCGAGCCCGAAGGCAAATGCGACCAACGTCCCGACGAGGATCAGCCCGTCCACCGATGTTGCAAGCGACGCTCCAATCACGACGTAGGACAGGTGCCAGACCGTGTAGGGAATGTGGAGCACGGTTATCAGATCGCCGATCGGGCTACCGGTCCTTGCATAGAAGGCGGGAGCGGACCTGGTCATGGCTTGCGACCCCACATCACCAGGCCCCCGCCGAGAGACATGTGGCTGATACGAACCTCCTCGAGACCTGCCGCACGCCACTCGGACTCCAAGACCGCAGGCGGGTGGGTGCTGGCGAACCGGTCGATGCTCGGCCCGAGAAACCTCCCGACCTCCCACCAGCCGGATCGGATCACGGCCCCGGCGAGAGGAAGGACGACCCGGGTGTACGCCCACCATGTGGGCCCCCAGACTCCGGTGGGCCTGCCGAACTCCACCATCCCCACGACTCCCCCTTGCCTGACCACCCGAGACAACTCCTCGAGACAGCCGCCGACACTGTCGACATAACGCAGCAAGTAGCCGAACGTGACGCCATCAAAGGTCTCGTCAGGAAAGGGCAGCCTCTCCGCGCTCGATACCACGCCTGTCGCCCCTCCCCTAACCGCCATCGACAGCATGGCGTCGCTCTGATCGACCGAGACGACATCCAGGTGCCTCGTCTGGAGAAGCCGGGTGATCGACCCTGTCCCGGCGGCAACATCGAGCACCTTCGAGCCTGCCGGCAGATCCAGCCCTTCGACCATGGCGCGTCGCCAGCGCGGATCCTGGCCCATGCTGAGCAGCCGAGCCCAGCGCTCGTAGTCGGGGGCAATGGGAGCGAAGAGCTCCTGGGCAACCTGGGGAAGAGACCTCGTTCGGCCGGACATACAGGGCCGACCTTACGGGTGGCTGATGGTTGTGTGGCCGGGTCTTCGGCACAACATCGCGACTTCGAGTGAGCGGCGGGCCACTGAACCTCGAATCACCGTCTGGCGACTCGTCTGAGATCTTGATGCGGCTCATTCGTTGGTGTCGATGGCGACCCGAAAGGGGTGGGGCGCGAGACGTGGGACATCCTCGGCATCCGGGTGTGACGAAGGACACACAGCTCGAGCCAGCAGGCTTGGCGTCGAGGATTTCCCTTGCACGATCGGCCGGGTCGTATCCTCGTTTGGTGCAGGTATTGCCGGACAACGTCGTGGACAGCGCCTCACACCTCGACGACTGGCGTGGAATCGGCTACCTGGTCGCCATCACCACCGAACGCCTCACCGCACCGGTCGAGGGAATGCATCGGGAGATCGTCGGCCGCTGGTTCGGCATCGCCGGGGCAACGGCGCAGCCCGCCGCCCGTGCCGTGGACGGGTTGATCACGTCGATCTACCAGAGTATCCGGCTCGGCGGGACCGTCGCCGGGAGCGCCATCTCGATTGGCGCAGAACTGACAGAAGGGCGCAGCAGCCTCCGCCCGGTTTGGGAGACACCGAAGGGCAAATACGTCCAATCGATCATGAACGGTGTCTGGGGCGACCGATTCGACGAAGACCAGAGCCCATTTCGCATCGAGCTCGGTCTGCGGGACCGGGATGGCGGACGTGTGCCCGCTACTCCGATGTCGCTGCGTCACGCCTTTCCCCGGCCGTCGGGACGTCTCGCCGTGATGGCCCACGGTCTCGGTGAGAACGAGAGATCCTGGGAATCCGCCGACGGTGCGGGTCTGGCCGACGGTCTGCAAGCTGACGGGTTCTCCGTCCTTCGGCTGCGATACAACACCGGGCGGACAGTGGCAGACAACGGATTCGACCTGGCCAACCTCCTCGAGGAAGTCCACCGGGCCTGGGCCGTTCCGGTGGAGGAGATCACACTGATCGGTCACTCGATGGGTGGTCTCGTCGTGGAGAGTGCCGTCGAAGCCGGACGCACCTCCGGGCAGGGATGGGTCGACCGGGTCTCCCACGTCGTTGCCCTCAGCGCACCACATCTCGGGTCCCCCATCGAGAAGCTCGTTCACCTCTTGAGCAGGAGTCTGAGCGTGTTCAGGGAGAGCCGCCCACTTGGGACGTTCCTGGACCAGAGGAGCGCCGGGATCAAGGAGCTCCGCCACGGTCCCGACCTCGATGCCGACCCGATGGGGACGATCGAGCACCACCTCGTCGCCGGGGCGGTGACCTCCGACCCAACCCATCCGCTCGGTGCTTTGGTCGGCGATCTCGTGGTGAGGGTCGCCAGTGCCACACGAAGAGGCCGCGACGTCCAGACGGAGGTGCTCGTCGTCGGGGGAAGCACCCACGCCGGTCTTCGCCACGATCCTGAAGTCGTCGCCCGGATCAGGACATGGCTCGACACGGGGCAACGTGGTCGCCTTGGTGAGCAGCCAAGTGCGTGATAACGCTGCTGTTGGACCTGTCGGCGCCGGCTCGGATGTATCAGGTGGACCCGTCCGAGACTCTCTGCTCTCGAGAAAGGGCCCGCTCCCCTGTCCAGCGTCGCGCCTGGTGCGCGATGATTCGTTCCCGAGGGGCAAGAGGCCATCGCGGCAGCCGAACAATGACCGAGCAGGGAGCTGAGAGATGCACGTAGACAACCTCGTTCTGCGCGACTTCAGGGCGATCGCCAGATCGAACATCGACTTCGTACATCCGTTCTCTCCCGGATCTGACAATCGGGAACTCCCCAACATCAATCTCTTGGTTGGCACAAACGGCGGAGGCAAGTCGACGATCTTGAAGGCAATTGCGGGTGCCGCTCTCGGTGATGTCGTCAACCTCCGAGACATCACCGGGGACGCCGTCCTGGCATGGCCGAGGATCGGTCGGACCGGCGACTGCTTTGCCGAGGTGACTTATGTGGAGACGATCCCAGGACCAGTAGACGCCTCACTGTCGGCCCCGCGATCGAAACGGTTCACCACCGAGCGGTTGAGTGTCACCGCCGATGATGTGAAGCACTCGCGCGACGACGAGTTGGGTCTCGTGGAACGACAGCTGAATCTGTTCGGATATGGGCCATTGCGAATGGCGTCGTCACAACTCGACCCATCGCATGCACTCGATCCGGAGTCGATGGTCGCCAACCTCTTCGAGAGCGCCCCACACCTCTATGCGCCGGAGTCGTGGTTGCCCGATGTCGATGCTGCCCGGATCGAAGAGATCAACCTCTTGATGCCGCCGGACACGTTCCTCACCGGGCGACTCCATGGGGATCAGATAGAGGTGGAGAATCGAGGACTCGAGGTGCCCCGCGGCATGCTCTCCGACGGGATTCAGAGCTATATGGCCTGGGTCCTCGATCTCGTCTTCCGGCTGAGGCAGCTGAGCGACGATGGAAGCTTCACCGGGGTGACCGGCACAGTCCTCGTCGACGAGGTCGACCAGCGTATGCATCCGCAATGGCAGCAGAGCGTCCTGCAGCGGCTGGCGGACGGGCTGCCCAACATCCAGTTCATATGTTCTGCACACAGTCCCTTGCTAGCGGGTGGTTTGCGACCCGAGAATCTGACCGTCCTGGAGCCAGACCACAACGCACCCGGTGAAGGTGCGATGAAGGCGAGCCACCTGACGGAGGACATCTACGGGCAGACCGCCGACGGTGTGTTGACCTCCTCGTACTTCAATCTGGCCAGCACCAGGTCGGAGGGGTTCCGACAAGAGCTCCGCACCCTCGCCGAGGCGGCGAGGTCGACCGATCAGGCTGCCCTCGACTTCATACGAATGCTCACCGCGGGGTCATCCGACGACATCCACGTCCGGTCAGAGATCGTCCGCCGGCCTGAGCGGTTTCGCGGGCGGCGGCGATGATCCGCTACCCCATCCTCGAGAGTCAGCTCCGCAAGCGTGTCGAAGAGCTGCGTCCCGGCTGGCTGGCGCGCTCCGCCGCCCTGACCGACGGCTTTCGCACGGCCAGGGAGTACAACGAGGAGAGCGGGATCTGGAGTCAGATAAAGGTCGCGTACATGGACCTACAGGGATTCAAATGCGGTTTCTGCGAACGGCGCCTGGAGAAGTCGCGTTTCGGCAACGTCGAACACGACGTCGAGCATTTCCGACCCAAAGCAAAGGTCAAGAAATGGCCTAGCGACTCCGAGCGAACCGAAAGGGGCATCGACTTCGGGTTTCCATTGGGTGACGACGAGGACAAGGGGTACTACCTCCTGGCCTACGAGTTGGAGAACTACCTCATATCGTGCAAGACCTGCAATACCCGCCTCAAGGCGAACTACTTCCCGGTGTCCTCGGCTCGGTCTGTCGATAGAGATCGCTCGAGGGCCCTCGACGACGAGAAACCGTTCCTCCTCTATCCGATCGGAGCCCGTGACACCGACCCGGAGAAGGTCATTACATTTCGTGGCATCCTCCCGATCCCGGCGGCGAGCAGAGGTCATCTCAGAAGACGTGGGGAGGTGACCATTCGGTTCTTCGAACTCGACACTCGTGAGGTGCTTCTCGAGGAGCGAGCCGAAACCATCCTCAGGCTGCACCTGGCGATGTCGGCGGTGGGGCACCCAGACGCCATGACGAGCCGGGCGGCGAGCACTTCGATCGATTGGATGGTGAATCGCCTCAGCCCGCATGCCAGCTGTGCTCGCTCCTTCCACGACCTGTGGCTATCGGACAACGTTCTCGCCAGGGAGTTCGCCGAAGGCGCCCTCGCCTACATCGAGTCGGTTGCGCGATAGGTGGGGCCCGACTGATCGGCTAGCCGATACCCCAGGCTGGTCGGGCTCCGGATTCGGACTCAGTCGATCAGAGGCGAACATTTCGCGACTTCGGTTTCGCGCTTTCCCGGCGCGTAGTGTCGCAAGCGTCATTCGGCATCATCGACTTGGGGGTTCAAGATGCGTAAGACCGCCGAAATCAGACGACTGTGGGATCCTCCGTGTGAGTTCGAGAGACGAAATCTCACCTTGTATTCGGGGGCGACACTCCAGGGGCTCAACGCCATCGCCTTCGAGGCGTTTCAGGCTCTCGACGCCGTGATGCGGACATTTGGGTATGTGCCGAGGGCTAACTCTCCCGGTGCCTGGGAGACCGGTGCCTACAACTGTCGGAAGATCACCAACGGCACCGGCTACAGCCTTCATGCCTTCGGAATCGCGGCCGACATCAACGCCAGAACCAATCCCTACGGGAAAGCCCTGATAACCGACATGTCGAAGGCGATGATTGCAGCGGCCAAGTCGATCAAGACCTCGAAAGGCATTCAGGTGTTTCGTTGGGGAGGTGACTACCCGACTTTCAAAGACGCCATGCACTACGAGGTGGTTGCTTCCCCCGACGAGCTGACCAAGGGCATCGATTGGGCGACGGTGGTAGCGGAGCCTCCTGATCTGAACGACCCTCGAACATGGTCATCCGTACGCAAAGGTGATCGTGGCCCGTCGGTGGCGAAGCTCAAGGAGCTGTTGATCGAGAACGGCTTCGAGAGTGGTTCGGGCACCGTTTTCGACCCAAAGTGCCTCGCCGCGGTAAAGGCATATCAGGAGTCACGCAAGCTCACGGTGGACGGAATCGTCGGTTTGCAAACGTGGACGGCGTTGCTCAACGAGATTCCTCCAGTCGACGACGAGACGGAGGCGCCGTTCAAGCGGGAGATGACCACCGGACCGGATCGCCCAATCATCAAATCGGGAGCCAAGGGGTCGATCGTCGAGGAATTGCAGAGACGTCTGAACGATCACGGATTCGACCTCGCTCCCATCGACGGAGTCTTTGGCAAGAACACGAAAGCCGCCCTGGCGGCCTTTCAGAAGGCGAACGGTCTCGATCCGGACGGTGTGTGTGGTCCACTCACCTGGCGTGCCCTCCTGGCATGAGTCCGGTCTCTCGAATGGAAGCCCAGAGCGGATTCGATCCTCAGTTGCACGGGTTTCAGTTCACCAACCGATTCGCAGGTGGCTCTGTCGTCGCCGAGTTGGCCCGCCAGGATCGGCTGTCCCAACTCAGCGGTCTTCAGCTGCCGAGAGCGGCGCGTCAGCTCACCGACCTGCCGGAGAGCGCCGCCTTCTGGGGGAGCTTTGGCCTCTGCGGCGGGATGTCGTGGTCCGCCCTCGACCGCTACGAGAGAGGCGTGACGATCGAGGACACCCGGGTCATCCCGGGACGCGACACAGACCTCTTTCGGAGCCTGGTGACGAGACAAGCCGACAGCATGAAGGGCCGAGCGCTCCTCGAGCGCTGCCTCGTCTGGCAGCTCATGCCCGACCGCGCCCCTTGGTGGATGTTCTGGTCCAAGGGGGTGGGCCGGCTCACGGTTGAAGGTGAATGGCCGAAGCTGCAACATGCGCTCGATGGCGGCAGACCGGTGTCACTGGTGCTCATCAGAAACCAAGGGATCGCCAGCCCCGGTGAACACCACCAGGTAGTCGCCGTCGGCTACACGGCGACCGGAGGAACCGCGAACATCGAGCTCTACGATCCGAACCACCCTCGTGCCCGCCCGACGATCCCTCTGGACCTAGAGACCGGATCATGCGGTCCGAGACAATCGACCGGCGAGCGCACCCGTGGCTTCTTCGTCTGGGAGCCATCGAACCGGGGACCTGATCAGTAATTCCTGCTCCGTAAGCACGCTGGCTCGACCTGCCTGATCGGTGCACCAGTGAGATGCGCCCACGGTGTACCTGCCTGCCCTGATGGAGTCAGGACGGCGTCGTGGACCAGGTTGACAACTCCCGCGGTCGACCGAGTCCCAAGCCAGACACGCAAGACGTTGGCGTACTCGACGACATCTGCGTCTTGGGTTTGGCCAGTGGCCGGGAGGGTAAGTCAGACGGACTAGGCGACCAGAGGAGGAAACCATGACCTATGACATCTATGCCTATGAGATGGCCGTTGTCCCCGCCGGCGAGACGCCCGACATATCCGGGTTCTCGGTGGAGGCCACAGACGGGTCCATCGGAACCGTCGATGAGCACACCTACGACGTTGGCGCCAGTTACCTGGTGGTAGACACCGGACCGTGGATCTTCGGGAAGAAGGTGATGCTGCCTGCGGGCGTCATCCGACAGGTCGACCTCGACGATGAGGTGATCTACGTCGATCGCACCAAGGACGAGATCAAGAACTCCCCCGAGTTCGACGAGAGCACCTATCGCGATGAGATCTATCGAAGCAACCTCGGCGACTACTACTCGAACAAGCAGATGTAGCCGTCTCCCAACTCGATTCCAGAAGGGCGCCCCCGTGAGCGGGCGCTCTTCTCGCGTTTGCATCGGGACTCGATGGGCCCTGCTGACGGTTTTCGATCAAGGCTGCTGAAGAAGACGAGCCCTGCATCACACACAAAGGAGTCGCCCGATGCGCGGAGGAGGAACCGGGCTCGGCCCTCGGATCGATGCCCTATCGCGTCGCAATGATCAACTCGGGTCGTGAGAAGGCGAATTTTCGATGACCGCTAGGAAGCGCACCACCCCGGGCTCCAGGCGCTGCGTGCGGCTGACGAGAGAGACATGTCCAAGCTGATGGACTTCACTGTGTCCTAGCCAGCGGGGAACGAACCAGGTGGCAGTACTCTCTCGGCGATCTTGGGCGCTCAGCGCATCATCGAGGTCAGGGTTCTCGAGGGCCCCAACATCCACTTCTCCGAGCCGGCCGTGGAGTTGACCATCGACGCCCGACCACCGGATGACTCCGCCGAGCCGCAGCGCCTCCTCGAGATGATCGCCAGCCGAGCTGGGATCACCCTCGCAACACGAACGACTCGATTGGACGACGAGTTGGTCTCGCTCGCCTTCACATGGGAGCAGAGAGGGAAGGCCGAAGCGCTGGCGGACGAACTGGCCCGGCTCCTTCGGGACCACCCCCGGGATTGGGAAGACCATCTCGAAGCGGCATCCCGCGCAGTACGGGACGCGGATCCTGGCGACGGGCCGGAGGCCATCGACCCCCCGATCCCGGTGGTGGCGGTGACCGGGACCAACGGGAAGACCACCGTGACCAGACTGCTCGCACACATCGGGCGGGCTGCGGGGCGGAGTGTGTCCTGGTGCAACACCGACGGGATATTCCTCGACGACGTGACGCTCGACGAGGGTGACTGGTCCGGGCCTGGTGGAGCCCGCGGCGCCGTCACCGCCGAAGGTGCACAACTCGCAATCCTCGAGGTCGCCCGGGGCGGTCTCCTCCGACGCGGCATGGGTGTCACCCGGGTCGACGTCGCCGTGGTGACCAACGTGACGGCCGACCACCTCGGGGAGTATCACGTCACCGATCTCGATCAGCTGGCCGGGGTGAAGACTTCGATCCTCGCTGCCGTGCGTCCCGACGGCTGGGCCGTGGTCAACGCCGAGGATGACCGGGTGTTCGCCAGACGGGGCCGGTCGCGCGGGCGTGTGTCTGCCTTCTCCACCGACCCGGGCATTGCAGAGCTGCGCGAGGTCCTCGACTCCGGGGGCCGGGTGGCGACCGTCGAGGATGGTTGGGTGATCGTCAAGGACGCCGGCGGGGCCGCCCGGATCGTGGAGATCGCCGAGGTCCCGATCTCATTGGCCGGTCTATCCAGGGCCAATATCTCCAATGCCCTGGCCGCTGCTGCAGCCGCCATCGGGCTGGGGCTCCCCCCTACCGCGGTGGAGGAAGGGCTGCGCAGCTTCCACCCCGACCAGAACCCGGGGCGGATGAACATCTGGGAACTGGACGACAGGATCGTCGTGGTCGACTACGCCCACAACCCCCAGAGCCTGCAAGCGCTGGTGGAGGTTCTCCGGGCGTTGGCCGCGGGCAATCGCGCCGTGTGGCTGCTCATGGGAACCGCCGGCGACCGCACCGACGACCTTCTGGAGGATTTCGCCGAGATCGGTGCCCGCGGTGCAGATCGGCTCGGGATCACCGAGAAGGAGGTGTTCCTCAGGGGCCGGACGAACGAGAACATGAACGCGGTCCTCAAGAGGGGTGCGGCCCGGGGCGGGTGCCGGGACGTTCCGGTGTTCCCCGACGAGCTCACCGGGTTGGAGACCTTCCACACCGAGGCGGCGCCGGGCGACGTTGTCGCAGTCTGCGCCCACGTCCAACGTGACGAGATCTTCGCCTGGCTGGCCCGACAGGACGCAGTACCTGTCGACCGCCAACGCCTGCGGACCCTGGCGAGCTGATCAGCCAGCCAGCACCACTATCAGCCTTCATTCACGCGGGGCTCGAGCAACTCCCAAACGTCGTCGAGACGGTCGACGCAGAGGACGACGAGGTCACCATCGTTGGCTCGGCTCAACGCCCGCTGCACCGCCTCGATCTCGTCCGTGACCACCTCGGCGACCCGGGCCCGACCCTTCCCGCCCTTGATTCGGGCCACCACACCCGACGCCACCAAATTCGCCGCCTCGCCGGGGTCACGACCCCGCAGGTCGTCGTCCTCCCTGACGATGACCCGATCGAAGTGATCCGATGCGATCTCGCCCATCTCGATCATGTCCTGGTCCCGGCGGTCACCGGGGACTGCGATGACGCCGATCCGTCGCCGAGCCACGATGGCTCCGGGATCGCCGGGGCTGGCCAGGTTGTCTACGAATTCACCCAGCGAGCGCAAACCGGCGGGGTTGTGGGCATAGTCGACGACCACTGTCACCCCACCCACCTCCACCACGTTGAGCCGACCCGGAGCGAGGGCGTAAGACGGGGTGAAGCTGAGCAGGCCCTGGCGGATGTCGTGGAGGTGGATCCCGGCTGCGTGGGCGGCGGCGGTCGCCGCCAAGGCGTTGGCGACCATCATCCGAGCGCGGCCCCGAAATGTGGCCGGGAGACGGCGAACCTGGGACAGCGGCAAGGTCCGGGCCCCTTGCTTGAGCACGATGGTCTCGCCTTGGTCGGTGTTCTCGAGGACCACGGCCCAGCCGTCACGACGCAGGTGTGCGGCGACGATCTCGTTGTCCGGGTCCATCGAGAACCAGATCACCTCCCCGCTGGAGGCATTTCCCATCTCCACAACCAGCGGGTCGTCGGCGTTGAGCACCGAAAACCCGCCCCTCGGGACCGCCTCCACGACGATCCGCTTCAGGTAGGCGAGATCACTCAAGGTGTCGATGCCATGACTCCCGAGATGGTCGTTCGAGACGTTGAGGACCACCCCTACATCGTGACGCTCGTAACCCAAGCCTTCGCGGAGCAACCCACCCCGCGCTACCTCGAAGACCGCGAAGTCCACCTCCGGGTTCTGCAGCACCATGCGGGCCGACCGCGGGCCTGAGGCGTCGCCACTGATGATGAGACGCTCGTCGACCATGATCCCGTCCGTGGAGGTCATCCCCACCTTCCGGCCGGTCCCTTTCAGGATGTGGGAGACCATCCGAACGGTCGTGGTCTTCCCATTGGTTCCGGTCACCGCGACGATGGGGATACGGCTCGGCGACCCCGGGGGAAACAGCAAGTCGACCAGCGGCTTCGCCACGTACTGAAGGTCACCCTCGGTGGGATGGGTGTGCATCCGGAACCCGGGCCCGGCATTCACCTCGACGATGGCCCCACCCGTCTCTCGAACCGGAAGCGTGATGTCGGGTGCCACGAAGTCGACGCCGGCCACGTCGAGGCCAACGACACGGGCGGCCGACTCGGCGATCTCGACGTTCTCCGGATGCGCCTCGAGGGTGCGATCGATCGAGGTGCCCCCGGTAGACAGGTTGGCGGTCAGGCGTAGCTTCACCACCTCGCCCTCCGGGGGAACGTCGTCGAGCTGATATCCCTGTTCGGCGAGCAACTCCAGCGCGGGCTCGTCGAGCTCGAGGCGGGTGAGCACGTTCTCGTGACCTATCCCCCGCCGGGGATCACGGTTGGTCTCCGTCACCAGCTCTTCCACGGTTTGCGAGCCGTCGCCGACGACCTGGGCAGGGACCCGTTCGGCGAGGGCAGCCATGGTTCCCCCGATGACCAGAACCCGATAGTCCTTCCCCGTGACGAAGTTCTCCACGATGACGCCGCCGCTCCGGGATTCTGCCCGGGCGACGGCAAAAGCCTTGCGGACCGCAACGGCGGACTCGATCCCCAAGCTCACACCTCGCCCGTGATTGCCGTCTGCGGGCTTCACCGCCACCGGATAGCCGAGCCGGTCCGCCGTTTGGACCGCCTCCTCCTCGGAATGCACCTCGTGACCGCGGGGCACAGGGAGACCGGCGTTGGCCAGGAGTTGGGAAGTGAGCCTCTTGTTGCTGGCTATGTCGACAGCCAACCAGGAGGTCTGGGACGTGACGGTGGCGCGAATCCGCTTTTGATGGACTCCCTGGCCCAGCTGAACCAGGGAGTGCTTGTCTACACGCAGGTACGGGATGTCCCTGGAGGCTGCCTCGTCGATGATCGCCTGAGTGGAGGGCCCGAAGGCGACTCTGTCCGCTGTGTTGATCAGCTCCTTGACACCTTCGCCGAAATGCAGGTCGACCTCGTCGGGGGCAACAAGATGGTTGACGATGCTCACTGCGAAGTCGCCGGCCTGGAGTGCAACTTCCTCATCGCGATAGCCGTAGATCACGTTGTACCGGCCATGGACCCCCGCCCCCCGCGTCTTCCCCCGGTAGACGGTGGCACCGGTATAGCGCTGCAGCTCCAGAGCGATGTGCTCGGCGATGTGGCCCGCCCAGGTGCCCTCACGGAGGCGCTCGACGAATCCTCCGGGCGTCCCGCGGGAACAGGTGTGGTCATTCAGGCCGGGGAATAGCTCCAGCAGTCGGTCGGTGAATCCGTCGAGCTTGTTCGAGGGGAAATCCTCGAGCGAACGGAGGTCGACGAGGAGCCTGACACAGGGACGGTAGGACCAATAGTTGGGACCGCGGTAGACCTGACGCTCCAGGATGACCAGGTCCGGTCGGGGAGCACTGTCTTCGGACACCTCTCTCCGTCCCCCGTCTAACTCTCAGGGGGCCTGTTCCAACCCGGGGCCAGGCAGGCCGTTCACCGGTCCTCCGCCGCTCGGAAGCGGTCGTCCCCAGGAGGTGCGGAGACCAGGGTGCGCAGGCGGAGATCGAAACGAGACCCCTCGGGAAGAGAGTGGAGGATGGCGCCTGAGACCATCAGTGGATCGTAACGCTTGACGCGAAAAGCGTCGGTCTCGATATGTGAGCCGTCGACGATGGTCGCCACCCCTCTGCCCACGACGTCCATGATGTCATCGGAGTCGACCAACACGGCGGTGTCCTCGTCCAGCCCGATACCGAGAAGGGTCGGGGAATGGGCCACGAGGGAGAGAAGTCTGCCGATGCGGTTTCGCTTACCGAAGTGCTGATCGATGATCACGTCGTGCAACAAGCCAAACCCGGCGCTCAACTGGCCCATCCGCTGCTTGGGGACGTCGCCGGAAGACCCGAAAGCCACCATGTGTGAGCTGATCGCACTGGCACCCGCCGAGGTGCCTCCCACAACGGTTCCCGATCGGTTCATCTCGATCAATTTCCGCCCGAGGGCGGTCCCGGCCACCACCGAGGTCAATTTCGACTGATTACCGCCGGTCATGAAAATCCCGGTAGCCTCGTCGAGGGCCGCCGTCGTGGACTCGTCATTGGCTTCCGACCGGCTCATCGGATTGAGACCGGTCACCTCGGTGGCGCCCATCCCGGTGAACAGGCTGTGATAGACCTCGACTATCGACTCCCCCAGCGAGGAGGCGGTGGCGAGAACCACGATCCGGGAGTCGGATCCTCCGGCGAGGTCGATGAACTGCTGCAAGATCGTCTTTCGCCCCAGCTTGTCTTCGGCGCCTCCGATGATCACGAGATCACCTCGGCGGACCGCTTCGTCCCTCATGACCTCGATCGTACCGCGGACTCACTTGCTGACCCGGAACCGCGAGCTGCAATGAGAACCGGTGCTGGGCTACCGGTGCGGGACCCGTGCACTCCCCCACCTTCAGTACCTCCGCCATCATTGAGGCCGCCCATTGCCTGGGCAGATCGGTTGACAGCGATCCAAGGGGTGGAAGGCGGATCAGAGGTGGGCGCAATCAGGGCTATCGCCAACAGCGTCATCGCCCAACCCAGCCTTCTGAGTGGTCGCTCCCACGTGGCTCTCAACGGTGGCCAAGTCAAGGGCGGAGCCGACTCTCGGCGGACGATCGCCTCTTCGTGTTCGTCAACCCGTTGCCACGAGAAAGACCCCCCTTCGGAATGTCCTCCAGGGGGCCCCGGTCTTTCAGATATCTTGTTGGTTCCGCAACCCTGGGCCCTCCACAGGGCCCAGGGATCAGGAATCAGATCGACTCGACCTCTTCGTTGATCTCGATCCTCGGGGTGCCAACGATGCCGGCTTCGGTCATCTTGGCCTTGAGGCTCGGGTTGTCGACGAAGGCCTTGGCCAACTCGAGGGTTTCGAAACCGGCGACAACGGTCACCATGTTGGGATCCTCGACAGAGCGATTCACTCTCGCGAACTTCGCGCCCTCGGATGTGGGACGGAACGTGTCGTACACGGTCTTCCACTTGCCGTAGTCGGTGACTGAATGGCGGATTGCAGTGGTAATCATGAGTCCTCCTCATTTAGCTGCTTGTGGACATACTCTACCACAGAACTGGAGTTCTAAATTTTATATAGAATTCTAGGTCGACCAAGCAATTCGAGGTAGGTTGTTGGACCACCATGCAGCTCAGTCTCAAACGAAAAGGCGATTACGCCGTTAGGGCCATGATCTCGATTGGGCGCCACTACGGGATCGCTCTGGTTCAAGCCCGTCAGATCTCCACGGAGATGAATATCCCCTACAAGACCTTGACGTTGGTCCTGGCCGGATTGGTCGCCGAGGGACTGCTGGTGGCCAGTCATGGGCCCAAAGGAGGCTATCGCTTGGCCCGACCCCCCGGGGAGATCAGTCTCCTCAATATTGTGGAAGCAGCCGAAGGCCCCGCCAAGGTCGATCGTTGCGTCCTACGCGATGGTCCCTGTGACTGGGATGAAACCTGCCCGGTTCACGACACGTGGTCCCGCACCCAGGACGCGATCACCAAGGAGCTCGCGTCTAGCTCTCTCGCCGACCTCACTGCAATCGACGCCGCCATCGAAAATGGTTCGTACCAACCCGAGATTGGTCCTCACATCCAGCCCACGGCTCGACATGGCAACCGCAACTAACCGTCCCCGAGCGTATGGAGACCTGTTGTTACTGACTCTCGTCTCCATCGATGAGCGCCGCCGTGGGCGAGCGTGACTTCGCTCAGCGAACCAGCCAGCCGTGCCGGCACCTCCTTGGGCGGAATGAACTGCGGGTGGCCCGGTCGAACCATAGGACTGTCGCCAGACCTCGCCTCCAGCGCCGATTGCCGGGCTTCGCCCATGCGGTCCGCTAATGGCGGTTGAGGAACTCGCTGACGACGCGATGGAACTCGGTCACCGACTCCTTGTAGATGAGATGACCCCCGTCCATCGTCACGCTCGTCGCTCCCGGTATCGCCGCGGCCAGCTCCCGGGAGAGATGGGGAGGGGTGCAGACGTCGGCCGAGCCCACCAACACCAAGGTGGGCGTGTCGATGAGCGGGAGGCGGTCGTGCACGTCGTGTTGGAGGATCATGTCGATGCGGGCGGCCATCACCTTCGGGTCACCTTGCGAGGCAGCCTCGTGCCATCGCTCCACCTCGGCGTAGTGGTCTCGGAAGAACTCCGGAGAGAAGAGGAAGAGGGCCGACACGGTGGCGTATGAGCCGGACCCGAGACGCTCCAGCACTTCCCTTCGGGCGGCGAACTGGTGCCGGAAGAAGTCGTCGGGACGAGCCCATGAGGACACCAGCGAGATGCTGCGCACCACGTCCGGATGATCCAGCGCCAGCAGTTGGGCGATGGCTCCGCCAGTTGACGACCCGACG
>Ga0214469_1000376_pt1 | contig 15285 bp, 20 predicted proteins | sample RVTome_10_FD_187340 | JGI IMG/M metagenome (GOLD analysis project Ga0214469, IMG submission 187340) | Soil microbial communities from uranium-contaminated site in the Upper Colorado River Basin, Wyoming, United States - RVT153D57 HiSeq ... | reverse complement strand
CGCCGGACGAGGCGCCCAAGGCCGCCGAGCCGGGCGCCCCACCGCTGCAGATCCAGAACGACCTGGTCGACCGCTCCTAGGACCCGGCGGCCGCGCGTCACAGATCGCGGCGCCCGAACGCGGCGGTCGCGCCGAGGCCGACGAGCGCGAGGTAGCCCACCACCCAGGGCCACAGGACCGGGCTCGCGGCCTCGGCGCCGCCGAACGGGCCGAGGTTGATCGCCAGGCGCGTGAACCCGACCGTGTCGGCCGTGATCGCGGCGAGCGCGGCCTGGTAGAGCGCCTCGAACGGCAGCACCCAGCTGACGACGTCGGCGACGCGGTCGAGCGTGCGCGAGCCCAGCGCCTCGCCGATCTGGCCCAGCAGGCCGGCCGTCAGCCCGGCGCCGAAGAGCATGAACACGGCGATGCCGTTCGCGTTGGCCGAGAGAAGCACCGAACCGGCCAGCGAGAGCGCGGCCAGGACCGCGACCGCAGCCGCGAGCTGGAGCGCCGGGCCGGCCGTGCGGTCCGGCCACCAGTCGCTGAACGCCCACGTGATCGCCGTCGCCGCGAGGAAGACGATGACGACGTAGAGGCAGCAGACGCCCGCCGCGGCGGCGAAGCGGCCGGCCAGCACGGTGCGCCGGTGGATCGGCCGCACGAGAACGGGCTGCAGGAGCCCGCGCTCGGCATCCCCGCGCACCGCGCCGAGCGTGAGGAAGACGGCGAGGATCGTCCCGAGGAAGAGCGTCGCGAACATCGCGAGGCCGAGGATCGTGGCGCCCGCCACGGTGCGGGCCTCGATGCCCTCGATCGGCTCTTCGAACTCGCCGACGGAGTCGAACAGCTGCCAGGTGCCGAGCCCGTAGAGCGCGAGGAAGGCGATCGTGAGCAGCCCGACGACGGCGAACACGCGCCGCCGCAGCGATTCGCGCAGCGCGAAGGCGGCGATCGTCGCGGCGCCGCTCACTGCTCGCCCACCGCCTCCAGGTAGGCGTCCTCGAGCGAGGAGCGCAGTACCCGCACGCCGTAGATCTGCTCGCCGGCGTCGACCAGCTCGCGCACGATCCGCGGGGTGTCCTCGCGGGCCGCGGCGTCGAGCACGCGCGTGCCGTTCGCGGTCTCGATCTCGATCCCGCTCGGCCGGCTCAGCTCCTCCGGCGTCCCGGCCGCCACCAGCTCGCCGCGCGCGATGATCGCCACGCGGTCGCAGACGAGCTCGACCTCCGACAGCAGGTGGGAGTTCAGGAGCACCGCCACGCCGCGGTCGCGCAGGTGCTCGAGCAGCCGGCGGACCGTGCGCCGGCCGGCGGGATCGAGCGCGCTGGTCGGCTCGTCGAGCAGCAGCACGCGCGGGCTGCCGACCATCGCCTGGGCGATGCCCAGGCGCTGCTGCATGCCCTTCGACATCGTGCCGACGCGCCGCGTCATCGCCTCGCCGAGCCCGACCACGTCGAGCAGCCGCTCGCGCTCGGCGGACCCCCCGTCGGACCCGGCGAGGCGCTGGTGCATGCCGAGCAGCTCGTCGGCGGTCAGCCAGTCGGGGAACCGGAACAGCTCGGCCAGGTACCCGAGCGAGCGGTGCGCCTCCGGGGAGCCGGCCGGCACGCCCGCGATGGTCGCGGCGCCGGCGGTCGGGCGGACGAGGCCGCAGGCGATCTTGACGAGCGTCGACTTGCCGGCGCCGTTCGGCCCGAGCAGCCCGACGAGCTCGCCCTCGCCGACGGTCACGCTGACGCCCTTGAGTGCCTGGATCGGCCCGTAGGACTTGCGCAGGTCGGCGGCTTCGAGGACGGTGGCCACCGCGGCATCATGCCCGGAACTGCGGCCGGGTAAGGGGGCGGCGACCGCAGCCGGGCCACTAGCATCGGCGACGATGGCCACGGTCCGGACTCCGCCGCCGCTCGACTGGGACGGACGCACGCTGCGGATCCTCGACCAGACGCTCCTGCCGACGCACGAGCGTGTGATCGAGCTGACCGGTGCCGCCGACACGGCCGAGGCGATCAAGCGCCTGGCCGTCCGCGGCGCCCCGCTGATCGGCGTCGCCGCGGCCTACGGGCTCGCGATGGAGGTCGCCCGCACGCCGACGATCGCGGCGCTCGAGCGCGGTGCCGCGGTGCTGGCGGGCGCCCGGCCGACGGCGCGCAACCTCGGCTGGGCCGTCGAGCGCGTGACGGCGGCCGCGCTCGCCGGCGACGAGCTCGCCGCCGCCGCGCGCGAGGCGGCCGAGGCGATCCAGCGGGACGACGAGGCGGCCAGCGCCGCGCTCGCCCGCCACGGCGCCGACGCGCTGGAGTGCGTCCTCCCTCCCGGTCCGGTCACGGTGATGACCCACTGCAACTCGGGCGCGCTCGCGGCGTCCGGCCGCGGCACCGGGCTCGGCGTGATCGCCGCGCTGGCCGAGCGTCGCGAGGTCCACGTGCTCGCCTGCGAGGCGCGGCCGCTGCTCCAGGGCGCCCGGCTGACGGTGTGGGAGCTGAACCGGCTCGGCATCGACCACGCGCTGCTGGTCGACGCCGCCGCGCCCGGCCTCCTGCGAAGCGGCGCCGCGCACGCCGTGGTGACGGGCCTCGATCGCGTGGCCGCCAACGGCGACGTCGCCAACAAGGTCGGCACCTACGGCCTCGCGCTCGCGGCCCACGCGGCCGGGATCCCGTTCGTGGCCGCCGGCCCCTCGTCCTCGATCGACCTGCGACTGCCGAGCGGTGACGGGATCGAGATCGAGGAGCGGGACGCCGGCGAGGTGCGCGCGGCCGGCGGCGCGCTGGTGACGGTCGCGGGCACCGCGTGCCGCAACCCGGCCTTCGACGTCACCCCCGCCGAGCTCGTGTGGGCGCTGGTGACCGAGCACGGCGCCGCGTCGCCCGTCACGGCCGACACGGTCGCGAGGGTGGCCGCGTGAGGGTCGCCCTCACCGTCGCGCCCGACGACACCCGGATCGAGCAGCGCCAGGACCCCGCGTGCGGGCCCGGCGACGTGGTCTGCCGCGTCCTCGCGTGCGCGACCTGCGGCTCGGACGTCGGCTGGTACGGGCACCGCAAGCTGCCCGCCGTGCTCGGCCATGAGCCCGTCGGCGAGGTCGTCGAGGTCGGCCCGGAGGTGCACGGGGTGGCGGTCGGCGACCGCGTCGCGATCCACCACCACGCGCCGTGCGGCGAGTGCCGCCGCTGCCTGCACGGCCACGAGACGCTGTGCGAGCGCTTTCGCGCCACCGCGCTCGACCCGGGCGGCTTCGCCGAGTACGTGCGGATCGAGCCCGACCTCGTCGAGGAGCTGCTCCCGCTCGAGGGCCTCGACCCGGTCACCGCGACGCTGACCGAGCCGCTCGGCTGCGCTCTGCGTGCCCAGACCCGCGCGGGGATGCGGCCGGGCGACAGCCTGCTCGTGGTCGGCGCCGGTTGCAGCGGGCTGCTGCAGGTCGCGGCCGCGCACGCGCGCGGCGTGGAGGCGGTGTGGGTTCGCGAGCCCGACGGCGGGCGGCTCGCCCGGGCCGAGGCGTGGGGGGCGACGGCGCACGGGAACGAGCCGGTCGACGTGGCGATCGTGTGCACCGAGAGCCCGCAGGCGATCGCGGCGGCGGCCGACGCGCTGGCGCCCGGTGGCACGCTGTGCCTGTACGCGCCGCCGCCGCCCGGCGATCCGCTCGGCGTCGACGGCTGGACGGTCTTCTCGCGCGAGCTGCGGCTGACCGCGAGCTGGTCCGCAGGCCCGGCCGACATGCGCGCGGCGCTCGACCTGCTGCGCCGCGGCGCGGTGCCCGTCGAGGAGCTGATCACGGCGCGCTTCCCGCTCGAGGAGACGGGCGCCGCGCTCGCCGCACAGCGCGAGGGCCGCGCCCTGAAGGCGGTCGTGATCCCGTGAGGGCGGCGCTGCTGTTCGGCCACGAGGACCTGCGGGTGCTCGACGTCGCCGACCCGGTGCCCGCGCCCGGTGAGGTCCTCGTCGGGATCGAAGCGGCGACCACGTGCGGGACCGACGTGAAGATGTTCCGTCGCGGGCACCCGCTGCTGGGGCCGTACCCGGCCCCGCTCGGCCACGAGACGTGCGGCGTGCGCGAGGACACCGGCGAGCGGGTGCTCGTCGGCGACTCGGTGGCCTGCGGGACGTGCCGCCCCTGCCGCGCCGGCCGCCCGCAGATCTGCCATGACCCGCGCTGGATCTTCGGCGGCTTCGCCGAGCGCATCGCGGCGCCGGAGGCGGCCCTGCACGCCGTCCCGGACGAGCTCGAGCCGGCCGCCGCGGCGATGGCCGAACCGCTGGCCGCCGCCGTGCACGCGCTCGCCCGCGCGCCCGCCCGGCAGGTCGCGCCTGACGCCGGCGTGCTCGGCGGCGGGCCGATGGGCCAGATGCTCGCGGCGCTGCTCGTCGCCGAGGGCCGCACCGTCACGCTCGCCGACCGCCACGCCGAGCGCCGCGCCCAGGCGGAGGCGGCCGGCGCGATGAGCGCCGAGACGCTCGCCGACCACGACGTCGTGTTCGAGGCGGTCGGCCGCCCGGACGCCTGGCGGGCCGCCGTCCAGGCCTGCGCGCCCGGTGGCTGCGTGGTCTTCGTCGGCGGCTGCGCGTCGGGCACCGATGCCAGCCTCCCCACGCGCCCGCTGCATTACGAGGAGCTCGACCTCCGCGGCGCGTTCCACCACTCCCCGGACGAGGTCGACCGCGCGCTCGCGCTGCTGGCGGACGGAGCGGTCGACTGGCGCGGGCTCGCGGCCGGACCGATCGGCCTCGAGGACCTGCAGCCCGCCCTCGCCGCCGGTAACGAGGGGCCGGCCCGCAAGTGGATCGTCATCCCGTAGCCGTCCGACCGGTTGAAGGTGTAACGCGGCGTCGACGCGGGAACGCCAGAAGAGATGTCGACCGCGGCGACAGCACCTGCCAAGCGCCGGTTCTCGCAGGCCGAGGCGCTCGCGCTCTGGCGGCGCTACAAGGCGAACGGCGACTCCCGCCTGCGCGACCGGCTGATCATGACCTACGCGCCGCTGGTCAAGTACATCGTCTACCGCAAGATCCGCGAGCTACCCGCGCACCAGGAGGCCGAGGACTACATCTCACGCGGGCTCGAGGCGCTGATCGCGTCGATCGACCGCTACGACCCGGCCAAGGGCGCCACGCTCGAGCAGTTCCTGTGGACCCGGATCCACGGCGCGGTGCTCGACGAGCTGCGGCGGCAGGACTGGGCGCCGCGCTCGGTCCGCCGGTTCGACCGCGAGGTGGTCACGGCGGTGCGCTCGTTCCGCGCGATCCACGGCCGCGAGCCGACCGACCCCGAGCTGGCCGACGCGCTCGCCGTGACAGTCGATGTGCTGCGCGGCCACCGGGCGGACCTGGCCCGCGCCGAGGTGGCGTCGCTCAACGCGGCTGCGAGCGAGGCGGCCGAGGACGACGCGGGCGTCGAGCGCGTCGAGCTGCTCCAGTCGGCCGACGAGCGCAGCCGGCCCGAGCCCGCGGCCATGATCGGCGACACCAAGCGCGCCTTCCGCGAGGCGTTCGAGACGCTGTCGACCCGCGAGCAGGAGATCTGCGTCCTGCTGTACGTCAAGCACCTGACGCTGCGCGAGGTCGGGCAGGTGATGGGCGTGACCGAGTCGCGCGTGTCGCAGCTGCACTCGGGCCTGCGCAGGAAGCTGCGCGAGCGGCTCCAGGGCCACGAGGAGGCGCTCAGCCTGATGGACGCCTGAGCTCGGTCAGGCGGCGCTCGAGGAACGCCCGCTCGACCGGGTTGGTGGCCAGCTCGAGCGCGCGCCCGTAGGCCGTGCGCGCCGCGCCGATCCGGTCCAGCCGCCGCAGCATGTCGGCACGGGCGGAGTGGAAGAGGTGGTAGGCGTCGAGCTCGCCGGCCAGCTCGTCCATCAGCGCCAGGCCCGCCTCCGGGCCCCGGGCCATGGCGACCGCGACGGCTCGGTTGAGCGCCACCACCGGGCCGCCGACGGCCGCCAGCAGGCGGTCGTAGGCGGCCGCGACCTGAACCCAGTCCGGGCCGCCCGGCGCGGCGTGCTGGGCGGCGATGAAGGCCTGGAGCGTGTACGGGCCGGCCCCGCCGCCGAGCGCGAGCGCGCGCTCGACGAGCGCGATGCCCTCGGCGATCGCCTCCGCGTCCCAGCGCGAGCGGTCCTGGTCCTCGAGCAGCACCAGCTCGCCCGCCGCGTCGACGCGCGCGTCGCGCCGTGAGTCGTGCAGCAGCATCAGCGCCGGCAGCGCGAGCGCCTCCGGCTCGTCCGGCATCAGCGTGCACAGCACGCGCGCGAGCCGGATCGCCTCGGCGCACAGCTCGCGCCGCACGAGCGCCTCGCCCGCGGTCGCGGCATAGCCCTCGTTGAAGATCAGGTACAGCGTCGCGAGCACCGACGCGCGCCGCGCCGGGAGGTCCTGCTCGCGCGGCAGCTCGAAGCGGATGCCTGCCCCCCGCAGCTTGCGCTTGGCGCGCTGGAGCCGCTGCGCCATCGCGTCCTCGGACACCAGGAACGCCCGCGCCACCTCGCGCGTGGACAGGCCGCCGAGCGCCCGCAGCGTCAGCGCGACCCGCGCCTCGGGCGCGAGCGCCGGGTGGCAGCAGGCGAAGATCAGCTCGAGCCGCTCGTCCGGGATGCCGGTGGCGGGCTCGATCGCCGCGACCCGCGCCAGCGCCTCGTGGTCGCGCTCGAGCGGCACCAGGCGGCGGTCGCCACGCAGCCGGTCGATCGCCCGGTTGCGGGCGGTCGTGGCGATCCACGCCGCCGGGTTGGCGGGCACGCCGTCGCGCGGCCAGCGCTCGAGCGCGACGAGGAACGCGTCCTGCACCGCCTCCTCGGCGCGGTCTAGGTCTCCGAACGCGCGCGCCAGGATGGCGACCGCCTGCCCCGACTCGCGCCGGAACAGGCGGTCGATGGCTGCGCCGGGAGCGCTCAGGCCGAAGTAGTCTCCGCGCCCGGCTGCTGGTAGCCGGCGGCCTCGTAGTCCATGACCGGGCGGACCTCGACGGAGCCGCCCTCGGGCAGGCCGGGGACCTTTGCGGCCCACGACAGCGCGGCGTCGAGGTCGGGGCACTCGAGCAGATAGAAGCCGCCGAGCTGCTCGCGCGTCTCCGCGAACGGCCCGTCCGTGTGGACGACCTCGGCGCTGCGGATCCGGACCGTGGTGGCGGCCGCGGTGGGTTGGAGGCCCTCGCCGCCCAGGTAGGCGCCGGCGTCGATCAGCGCCTGGCCGTACGCGCTCCACACCCTCATCGACTCGGCGGCGTCCTCGGGCGACATGTCGGCCCAGCGGTTCTCGTCGCCGTACAGCAGGAGCAGGTACTTCATCGCGCCGCCTCGTGCGCCTGCGTGTCTCGGTCGACGCCGGCGGCCTCGTAGTCCATCACCGGCCGGACCTCGATCGCCCCGTGCCGCGCGCCCGGGATCCGGGCGGCCCAGCCGAGCGCCTCCTCCTGGTCGCGGCACTCGAGCAGGTAGTAGCCGCCGAGCTGCTCGCGCGTCTCCGCGAACGGCCCGTCGCTGGTGTGCACCTCGTCGTCCCGGACGCGGACGGTGGTGGCCGTGCCGCTCGGGGACAGGCCCTCGCCGCCCAGCATCACGCCCGCGGCCGACGCCTCGCGGCCGAACGCCTCGTACGCGGCCATCAGCTCCTGGAGGTCCTGCGGCGTCGCGTCGGCCCAGCTCGACTCGTCGCCGTAGATCGTGAGCAGAAACTTCATGTGAAGCCCTCCGTCGTCGTCACGGCGCCCTCCGCGCCGCGTTCACACTACCGACGACGGGGCCTGCGGCAAGCGACAAAGCTGGCGCGTCGCCGCTACTGGTCGTCGCGCCAACGCAGGTGCTCGACGATCCGTCGCGAGTCGCAGATCGCCTCGTGCCCGATCACGAGCAGCGGCACGCGGTCCTGCCCGGTCAGGGCGTCGATCTCCCCGCGCTCGCCCTTGCGCACCCGCCGCACCTCGACCGCGATGTCGCGGCGGCGCAGCTCGCGGGCGACGCGGCCGCACGGGCACAGCCGGTCGGTCGGCGTGCGGCAGCGGTAGAGGACGACCGATTCGCTCACCGGATCACCTCGCGCGCGACGCGGCCGACCAGCCGCAATGCGAGCGGCTGACGCGTGCCCGAGCGCCGCAACCGGTCGCCGAGCCGCTCCTGGTGGTAGCGGACCGTGGCCTCCACGGTGTCCTCGTGCGGGCGCGTCTGGAAGCCGAGCTCGCGCCGCGCCTTCGCCGAGCGGTACGTCCACCAGTGCGCCGCGGCGCGGATCTCGGACGGCATGACCGGCGTCGGACCCGGCAAACGGACGGCCGCCTCGGCCAGCGCGAGCGCGACCGGCAGCGGCAGCCGCAGCACCGGCCCGTCCACCCCTGAGCAGCGCTCGAGCTCGCCGAACAGGCGCTGCCACGTGTAGTTGCGCGCGCCGAGGATGTACCGCTCGCCCGCGGCGCCGCGCTCGTCGCACAGCAGCAGGCCGGCCGCCACGTCCTCGACGTCGACGATGCAGATCGCGCCGTCGACATACGCCGGGATCCGCCGCAGCAGGAAGCGGCGCACGAACTCGGTCGACGAGCGACGTCCGTCGCCGGCGCCGAGCACGTGCGCGGGGCAGGCGAGGACGACGTCGAGCCCGCGGGCCGCGACGCGCAGCGCCTCGACCTCGGCAGCGTGCTTGGCGTCGGCGTACGGAATCCCCAGCGGGCCGGTCCGGACGTGGCGCTCGTCGAGCGCCCCGCCGCGCCGGGCGGGTCCGATCGCCGCCACCGACGAGACGTGCACGGCCCGTTCGACGCCCTCGGCGAGGCACGCCTCCATCACCGTGCGCGTGCCCTCGGCGTTGATCCGCATGAGCTGCTCGGGCGGCAGCCGCAGGTTGGTCGTGCCGGCGACGTGGAAGACGCGATCGATCCGCCGCACGGCGCGCCGCATCGCCGCCCGGTCCGTGACGTCGGCGGTCACGCGCTCGACGTCGAGGCCGGCGAGCGCGTCGGCACGCGACGAGCCGCGGACGGTCACGCGCACGTCGTCCCCGCGCGCCGCCAGCGCGCGGACGACGTGCGAGCCGATGAACCCGGTCGCACCGGTCACCAGGACCCGAGCCACGGCGCGAGGATAGGCTGCGGGCGATGCCAGGCGTCGCAGTGGTCACCGACACGACCCACTATCTCCCCGCCGAGGTGGTGGCGCGCCACGAGCTCCACGAGGTCTCGCTGTACGTCAACTGGGACGGGCGCACCGACCGCGAGAGCGACGTTCTCGACTACGACGCGTTCTACGACCACATGCGCTCGGCAGCGACGCTGCCGAGCACGTCGCAGCCGTCGGTGGGCGATTTCCTGACCGTCTACGAGCCGCTGCTGGCGGCCGGCGACGACGTGCTCTCGATCCACCTCTCGGGCGGCATCTCGGGAACCGTCGAGGCGGCCCGCCAGGCGCGCGACGCGCTGGTCGAGCGCGGTGTCGCCCCCGAGCGCATCCAGATCATCGACTCCGACACCGGCTGTGCGGGCCACGGGCTGATGGCGATCGCCGCCCGCAACGCGATCCGCGGCGGCGCGGACCTGGCCGGCGCCGCCGAGGCCGCGCTGCGGCTGCGCGAGCCGATGAAGATCATCTTCGCCGTCGACACGCTCGAGTACCTGCGCCGCGGCGGGCGGATCGGGGGCGCCCAGGCGTGGATCGGCTCGGCGCTGAAGATCAAGCCGATCCTCGCGATCGACCGCGAGATCCTGCCGATCGAGCGCGTCCGGACCGCGGGCCGGGCGTTCGAGCGGATGGTCGAGCACCTCGCCGCCCAGCACGACGGTGGCGCCGACGTGTTCTTCGTCCAACACGTCCAGGCCCGCGACGTCGCCGAGCGCCTCGCCGAGCGCGGGCGCGAGATCTACGGGCGCCCGCCGGAGTTCGTGTCGGAGATCGGGCCTGTGATCGGCGCCCACGTGGGGCCGGGGCTGCTCGGGGTCACGGGGCTGCCGGGCTCGCTCCTGGGCCCGGTTTAGCAACCGACGGCGCGAGCGCCTTGCGCTCGGCGCGGTACTCGCGGTACGTGATCTGGATCGCGGCGGCAACTGGGATCGCCAGCAGCGCGCCGAGCACCCCGAACAGGGCGGAGCCGAACAGCACCGACACGAGGACGATCAGCGGGTCGAGCTGCACGGCGCGGGCCTGGATCCGCGGCTGGATGACGTTGTTCTCGATCTGCTGGTAGACGATCGCGAAGACGGCCCAGATGATCGTGTCGACCGGGAAGTCGCTGAACAGCGTGACGATCCCGACGAGGATCGCGCCGAGCGTGGCGCCGACGAGCGGGATCAGGTCGAGCAGGAAGACGATGACCGCGAGCGGCAGCGCGTAGTCGATTCCGAGGATCAGCAGCACGATCCAGCTCGTCAGGCCGGCCACCGTCGCCTGCAGCAGCGCGCCGGCGACGTAGTTGCCGATCGCGTTGGAGATCCGCTCGAACAGCCCGTGCCACCACTGCTCGCGGTCGGGCTGGTAGTCGCGTATCCAGGCGTCGAGGAACCGGCGGCCGCTGCTGAGCATGAAGATCGACAGGACGATGATCGTCACGGCGGCGAAGATCGAGTTCACGAGGCCGACGCCGATGTCCCCGAGCACGCCCGCCGCATCGCCGAGTCGCGCCGGCAGCTTGGACGCCTCCTCCTCGAGCCGGCCGGTGATGTCGTAGTCGTCCTGAAGCTGGCGCAGGCGGTCGTTATCCTCGACGAACTCGGTGAACTGCTGGGCATACTGCGGCAGGTTCTGGACGAGGTTGTTGGCCTGGGTGACGATCGGCGGGACGAGCAGGCCGATCAGCGCGAACGGCATGAGGATCAGGAGCAGGTAGACGATCGCGACCGCGAACCCGCGCCGCATCCGGCGCGAGAGGAAGCTCACCGGGCCCGACAGCGCGATCGCCAGGAACGCGGCGATGAAGACCCACGTCAGCGGCTGGCGCAGGAGGTACATCAGCACGAGCGTCAGCACGACGGCGATCACGACGAGCACGATGCGCAGCACGGCGCGGACCGTCGGGAACTGCGGTTGGCTGGCGGCAGGGGCACTCATCGCGCTCGGCCCCGGATTCGCCGCCGGGCGGCGAACGCCTGCCCGGGCGGCTGCGGGCCAGGGACGAACTTCGGCTGGGTGGTGGAGCGAGGGTGCCGCCGCCGGTTGAGCTACCGCCGACGATCCCATCTGGAGGTCGTGTAGCGACCGCTATCAGGACGGTGCTCGGACAGCGCTCGGATCGGACGACCCGGCCGGCTCACCGACGGCGAGGGCGGCGAGCCGCCGAAGCGCGCCCGAGGTTCGTCGTCCCGCGGCCGGGTCCGTCCCGCGGCTAGTACACGCGGGACTTGCGCCGGCCGGTGAGGAGGCCGGTCATCGCCGCGATCCCGCCGCCGAGCACGAAGCCGGCCACGGCGGCGCCGATCAGGACCTCCTTGCGGTGGCGCTCGAATTGGCCGCGCCAGTCCGTGGCCCGCGTGACCTCGCCGCGCAGCCGCTCGATGGCGAGGCCGAACTCCGCCCGGTTGGCTTCGATCGACTGCCGGATCTCCTCCGGTGAGCGCGTCTGGGCCATCAGCGCGGCCCCTGCGGCGTGGCGGGATGCGAGCTCGTGACCGTCTCCTTGATCAGCTTGCCCTCCTCGATCGCCATCTGCGGGGTGGGCGGCGCGCCGCGCTTGACGAAGCGGGCCGCGATGAAGCCGGCGAGCGTGCCGAGCACGAACAGCACCACGGCGACGATCAGGTAGCCGAGCCAGGGGCTGTCGGAGTCGAGCGCGGTGTAGATCGCCCACGACGCCGAGTGCAGCAGGTAGATCAGGCCGAAGACGGCGAAGATGCCGGCGACGATTCCCACCACGGCGCCCTTGATCAGCTTGGTGACCTTCTCGATCACCTCGGTCTTGGCGAGCTCGACCTCCTCGCGCACGAGCAGCGACGCCTTCTCGGTGACGTCCTGGATCGCCTGGCCGAGCTCTGATGTGTCGGTTCCGTTGGCCATGTCAGTCGAAGATCCGCTTGAGGATGCGTGCGACGAGGAACGAGCCCACGAACGCCGCGCCCACGAGGACCTCGGGACGCTGAACTGCGGGCGGCAGCTTGTCGACCCCCGGCATGCCGGCGACCGCCTCTGCGGGCGGCGTGTGCTCGGGCGCGGCGGGCTCGGGGGCGGGAGCCTGCCCGCGCTCCTTATCGGCCTCGGCGTGCAGGCGCTCGGCCTTCTCGCGCTCGCGCCGCTCCTTCGTGGAGAGCTGCTCGGCCTCCTTGGTCGCCTGCTCGGCCGTCTGCTCGGCCTTGGCGCGCTCCTCCTCGGTGCGCCGGGCGTCGGTCAGCGCGACGTTCTCGCGCAGCTCCGCGCCGCGCGCCTCGGACGCAGCCTTGTCGGGGTCCTCGCTCATTCCGGGGGATCTTCCCCGAAGGCCCGGCGCCAAATCACGGCGGCCAGCTTCGACGTGGCGATCGAGGCGAGGGCACCGAGGCCGGCGAGCAGGCCGGACCAGATCAGGCGCTTGACCATCTCGTTGTCCGTCATGGGCGCGCAGTCTAAGCGCGACGGGCGTCGAGACCGTCGCAGATCGTCTCGACCACGTAGGCCTTGGCGCGGTCGTGCGCGCCCTCGCCCTCGTCGAGCGTCCCGAAGATCCAGCCGGTCAGCACCTGCTCGATCGCGCCGTAGAAGGCCATCGCCGCGAACTCGGGGCTCACGGAGTCGCGGAACTCGCCGCCCCGCTGGGCCTGCGCGACGATGCCGCTGATCTGACCGTAGGCCTCGGTGATCTTGCCGAGGTGGGCGGCCCCGAACGAGTTCGCCGCGCGCGTCACCTCGACGATGATGACCTTCATCAGGTCCGGGTCGTGGCGGTAGGAGTCGATGATGAAGCCGGCGATCGCGTGCAGCTTGGCGCGCGCGGGCTGGCCCGAGGCGTCGACCTCGCGGATCGCGTCGAGCAGGACGTCCCAGCGCTCGAGGAACAGCGTGTCGAGCACCTCGTCCTTGGACTGGAAGTAGTGGTAGACGAGCCCGTAGGCGACCCCTGCCTCGTCGGCGATGTCCGACACCCGGCACGTGTGGAAGCCCTGCCGCGCGAAGACGCGGACCGCCGCGTCGAGGATGACGCGCCGCTTGTCGACGGGCGCGCGGGCGGGCGTCGCCACTAGTGGTCCCTCCCCCAGGTCACTAGGCGTGGACCTCCTGCGGCCAGGCGTAGGCGTGCGGGCGGCGGTTGGCCAGCGACGGCAGCGTGCGGCGCACGTCGGCCTGGCGCTCGAGGTCGAGCTCCGCGAGCGCGAACGTCTCGCTGTCGGGGGCCTGAGCGAGCACGACGCCCCACGGGTCGACGATCATCGACCGCCCGCCGGAGCGGTAGCCCTGCGCGTGCTCGCCGACCTGGTTGGCGGCGACCACGAACACCTGGTCCTCGATCGCGCGGGCGCGCAGAAGCACCTCCCAGTGGTCGCGCGTCGTGGCCAGCGTGAACGCCGCCGGCACGATCAGCACGCGGGCGCCGCGGACCGCCAGGATCCGGTACAGCTCCGGGAAGCGCAGGTCGTAGCAGACGCTCAGCCCGAGCTCGACGCCGCCGGCGGTCTCGGACACGACCAGCTCGTCGCCGCCCTCCTCGTGCTCGGACTCGCGGTACGTGCGCCCGCCGACCTCGACGTCGAACATGTGGACCTTGCGGTAGACCGCGCGGACCTCGCCGTCGGGACCGATGTGGGCGGAGGTGTTCGAGCCCTTCTCCCGGCCCGGGACGCGCTCCGCGATCGAGCCGGCCACGAGCTCGATCCCGAGCTCGCGGGCGGTCGCGCGCGCCCAGCGCAGCGCCGGCCCGTCGAACGGCTCGGCGCCGGCGGCGGTCTCCGCCGGGGTGCCGAGCACGTTCCACTTCTCCGGCAGCACGACGAGCTCCGCCCCGGCCGCGGCGGCCGCGCGGGTGAGCCGGTCGGCGGTGGCGAGGTTGCGCTCGCGATCGGCAGTGGACGTGAGCTGGACGGCGGCGGCGCGCACGGTGATCTCCTTCCCCTGAGATTGACTGGTCAGTCAACCCCGTGTGCGCCAGCATACCGCGCATGCACGGCGTCCCCCGGCCCCCGGACCACATGCCCCTGCTGCGCGGCGGGCGGCCGCTGAAGCAGTGGACGTACGTCGGCGCCTACGGGCCGGAGCTGATGCTGTGCGCGGCCAGCGCGCGGATCGGGATCGTGCGGATCGCCTGGTGGGCGGTCTGGGACCGCGCGCACGGCCGGCTCCTCCAGCGGACCGCGCGGGGCCGCGGCGGCGTCACGGTCTCGCCGCGGCGCGTGGCCGTGCAGGGGCGCTCGGCGTCGTTCGAGCTCGCGCTCGGCGACGGCACGCCGATCGAGGTCCTCTCTCCGCACGGCGACCAGTACGCGTGGACGCGCAAGCGCGCCGGCGTGCCCGCCCGCGGCTGGATCGAGCTGCGCGGCGAGCGGCGGCAGCTCGATCTGCGGGCGATCGTCGACGAGTCGGCCGGCTATCACGCCCGGCACACCGCGTGGCGCTGGTCGGCGGGCGTCGGCGCCCTGGCGAGCGGCGAGCCGGTGGCATGGAACCTCGTCGACGGGATCCACGACTCGGCGACGGGCTCCGAGCGCGCCGTGTGGGTGGCGGGCGAGCCGCGCGAGGTGCCGCCGGTGACGTTCGCCGGCGACCTCTCGCGCGTGGACGGCCTGCGCTTTGCCGCCGAGGCCACGCGCGCGCGGCGCGAGAACCTCGTCCTGCTGAGCTCGGACTACGAGCAGCCGTTCGGCACGTTCTCGGGCGAGCTGCCCGGCGCCGGCGAGCTGCGCGAGGGCTGGGGCGTGATGGAGCGCCACGACGTGCGCTGGTAGCCGGCACGGCCATCCGTGCTGCGCGATGTCCTCGGGCACCCGGGGGAACGTGCGGACCGCGACGGGTGTATCCGTCGTATGAGACCCATGCGCCGCATCGCCCTCCTGCTGGCCGTCGCGTTCGCCGCCACCGCCGGCACCGCACATGCCGGGGGCTGGGCCACGGTCGAGCTGGGCGCGGCGCCCGGCGCGATCGACGCCGGCGAGCCCTGGCGCGCCGAGCTGATCGTCAAGCAGCACGGCATCACGCCGCTCGACGGCCTGAAGCCGTCCGTGGCGATCGCCAACGACGACGGCGTCACGCGCACGTTCGCCGCCCGCCCGGCCGGCCGGCCCGGCACCTACGTCGTCGACATCACCTATCCGTCGGCGGGAACGTGGCGGACGCGCATCTACGACGGCTTCACCGACGCCGTCCCGCACCGGCTCTCGCCGCTCGAGGTCGGCTCGGCCTCCGGCTCGGCGGGGAGCGGGTTCCCGTGGCCGCAGAC
>Ga0214469_1000374_pt1 | contig 15325 bp, 17 predicted proteins | sample RVTome_10_FD_187340 | JGI IMG/M metagenome (GOLD analysis project Ga0214469, IMG submission 187340) | Soil microbial communities from uranium-contaminated site in the Upper Colorado River Basin, Wyoming, United States - RVT153D57 HiSeq ... | reverse complement strand
CATAGCGCAGGCGCCGTGGACCCGTGAGGCCCGCCGCGATCGTGCCGCCGACGGTTGCACGCGCGGGATGGCGCGGTTCGAGGACGCACTCCTGCCCTGCGTCGGCGAGCACCGCGTCGAGATCCCCCACGGTGGTGCCCGCTCCCACGGTCACGGTGAGCTCGGCCGGGTCGTAGCCGAGCACGCCGGCGGGCGCGCGCACCTCGGTGCAATCGGCCGCGGGCGCGCCGCCGACCTCCCAGTGCGTGCGTCCTCCGACGGCGACGACCGTCGCCGCGCCCGCAACCTCGTGGCGGAGGACGTCGAGCTGGTCGAGTGCCCGGGTCGCCACGGTCAGATCCACGCGCCCTCGGGGACCCGCTGCATCTCGCCGCACCGGCTGCCTCGCGGCAGGATCTTCTGTGGGTTGGCCCGCCCCGACGGATCGAACGCGTCGCGCAGGCGCGCCTGGGCGTCGAGGTCGTCGACGCTGAAGATCAACGGCATCGCGTCCCGCTTCTCGAGGCCGATGCCGTGCTCGCCGGACAGCACCCCGCCCGCGTCGACGCACGCCCGGAGGATGGCGTCGCCCGCGGCGTGAACGCGCCCCCACGTCCCGGGGACGCGCTGATCGAACACGATCAGCGGGTGGAGGTTGCCGTCGCCGGCGTGGAACACGTTCATCATCGTCAGGTCGTATTCCGAGCCGATCTCGTAAACCCGGCGGAGCACGTCGACGAGCTTCGTGCGCGGGACGACGGCGTCGTGGAGGTAGTAGTCGGGCGCGATCCGGGCGATGGCGCCGAACGCCGACTTCCGCCCCTTCCACAACAGCGCACGCTCGGCATCGTCGGCGGCAACCCGCACACTACGGGCGCCATGCGTGCGCCCGACGTGGCGCACCGACTCGACCTGCGCCTCGACCCCCGCCGGGAGGCCGTCGATCTCCACGAGCAGCACGGCGGCGGCGTCGCGCGGGTAGCCGGCGCCGACGTAGTCCTCGACTGCGCGGGTGATCTCGGCATCCATCATCTCCAGCGCCGCGGGCACGATCCCGGCGGCGATGATCCCGCTCACGGTCGCGGCGGCATCGTCGATGCTCGAGAAGTCGAGCAGCAGCGTCCGCACGGCCGGGGGGTCGGGCGTGAGCCGCACCGCGATCCGGGTGGCCACACCCATGGTCCCCTCGCTGCCGACGAAGCATCCCCGAAGGTCGTAGCCGGGCTGGTCGGGTTCCAGACCGCCGAGGAGCGCGACCGAGCCGTCCGCCAGCACCACCTCGACCGCGAGCACGTGCGTGGCGGTTACACCCGCGGCCAGGCAGTGCGGGCCGCCGGCGTTCGTCGCCACGTTCCCCCCGATCGTGCATGCCTGCTGCGAGGACGGATCGGGCGCGTAGTGGAGGCCGAGGTGGTGGACGGCCCGAGTGAGATCGAGGTTCAGGACACCCGGCTCGACCCACGCGAACCTCTCCTCCTCGTCGACTTCGAGGATCTGGTTGAGCTGCGTCGTCACGATCACGAGGGGATCGCCGACCGGAGTCGCGCCGCCGGCCAGCCCGGTGCCGCTTCCACGGGCGACGAACGGCCGGTCGTGGCGGGCCGCGACTCTGACCGCGGCGACGACGTCGGCCCCCGTGGAGGGAAAGCACACGGCTGCGGCCTCACCGCGGTCGACCCCGGCGTCGCGCTGGTAGAGCGCGAGCTCCAGTGGCTCGGCGCGGGCTCGGTCGGCGCCGAGCACGGTCCGGAGGTCGTCCACCAGCATCGTGGTCGCGGCGTCGATGACCAAAGCCTACGTGGAGCCTCGCTAAGGTCGCGCCCATGGGCCGTGGGAAGCGTCGAGCCGACGAGCAGCGGGCGAACGGGCACGGCCCGACCCGCGAGTGGGTCAGCTTCGACGACCCGAAGGAGGAGGGCCGGCGGTGGCAGGTCGACGTGACCTTCCTCACGTCGTCGTGGCAGTGCATCTTCGGCAACGGCTGTCAGGGTGTCCTCACCGAGCCGGCCCCCGAGATGATGCAGGGCTGTTGCTCGTACGGCGCCCACTTCTCCAACCGCAAGGACCGCGACCGGGTCGTTCGTGCGGCCAAGAAGCTCCCCGCGGACGTGTGGCAGTTCGCCAAGGCCGGGCGCAAGAACGGCATCTACGCCAAGTCGGGGAAGGACGAGGACGGCAAGCAGGAGTGGCGTACCCGGCTCGTCGACGACGCCTGTATCTTCCTCAACCGCCCCGGCTTCCCTGCCGGCGCGGGCTGCGCGCTCCACCTGCAGTCGATGCGCACCCGTACCCATCACAGTGAGCTCAAGCCCGACGTGTGCTGGCAGCTCCCGCTGCGGTGCGTCGACGAGGAGCAGGAAGACGGCACCGTCGTCTCGACCTTGTCGGAGTTCGGCCGCGACGGCTGGGGCGAGGGCGGCGAAGACTTCGCCTGGTGGTGCACGGAAGCTCCCGAGGCGTTCACCGCGTCTGAACCCGTGTACCGCAGCCTCGCCGAGGAACTGCGCAAGATGATGGGGGCGCAGCTCTACGAGCAGGTGGCGCGGTACCTCGACGGCCGCGGGCGGTCGCAACCGCCGCCCGTGCGTCATCCCTCCGAGGTCCCGGTGAAGTTCACCCGCCGGCGGTCGGAGGGACGTACCGCACTGCGCGGATGAACGACGAGTACACCGCGCTGCTCGCCGATCTGGAGGCGGAGCAACTGGGCACCCAGTCCCTCCTCGTCGGGTTACCCGGGGACGACTGGTTCCGCTCCACCCCGGCGAAGGCGTGGGATGTGCGCGACACGGTCGCGCATCTCGCCGACACCGACGAGATCGCCGTCGACACCTGCAATGGCGGCGAGCGCCCGCTCAACGACTTCGCCGCGCAGCTGGCGTCGGCTGAGGACACCACCCTGTGGGGTGTCCTTCGGGGACGGCGTCACACCGGCGCCGAGGTGCTCACATGGTGGGAGGATGCGTCGGCGGTGGAGCGCGACGTCCTCGCCCGCCTGGACGCCGGTATGCGGGTGCCGTGGGGTCTCGGAATGCGCCCGCCCTCGTTCGTGACCGCACGCCTCATGGAGACCTGGGCGCACGGTCTCGACATTCGCACTGCGCTGCGCGTGTATACACCCGACACCGATCGGATCCGGCACGTGGCGTGGCTGGGAACTCGCGCGCTCCCGTACGCGTTCTCGGTCGCCGGCCGCGAACCGCCCGACGGGGAGCTGCGCGTGGAGCTGATGCTGCCCTCCGGCGCCTACTGGACGTTCGGTCCCGCCGACGCACCGAATCGCATCACCGGGTCTGCGAGCGAGTACTGCCGGCTGTTCGTCCAGCGGCTCTCGCTCGCCAACGCGCCCAGCCTGCACGGCGTTGGCGACGGCGTCGCCGCCTTGGAAGTCGCACGGGCATTTCTGTAAGGCGTTTCTGCAGCCCGTCCTACATGCCCGAGACGGTCATGCCCCCGTCGATCACCAGCACGTCACCCGTGAGCCACGAGGAGGCGTCCGAGGCCAGGAACAGGGCTGCCCCGGCGATGTCGTCGGGGATGCCGAGCCGCTTCATCGGGAAGCGCTTTGCCATACCTTCCTCGTCGTGCTCGTAGAGGGCGCGGGCGAAGAACGTCTTCACTAGCCCAGGGGCGATGGCGTTCACTCGCACATCGGGCCCGAGCTCGCCCGCGAGTTGCCGGGTGAGGTGGATGAGCGCCGCCTTCGACGTGTTGTACATGCCGATGCCGATCGAGGGACGGATCCCGCCCGTCGACGAGACGTTGATGATCGAGCCACCGTGTTCCTGCATCCACGCGCGCCATGCCGCCTGGGCGAGCAGCAACGGGCCTTCGAGATTGACCTCGAGGATCTTGCGCATCGCGCCCGGTTCGATGTCGATCAGCGGACCGAACGTCGGGTTGGTGCCGGCATTGTTGACGAGGATGTCGAGGCTGCCGAGCTCCGTCATGCAGTGCTCGACGCACGCCGCGATCGCGTTCGGGTCGCCGGCTGAACCCGCGAAGGTTGTTGCCGTCCCGCCCTGAGCGGTCAGCGCGTCGAGCGTCTCGGTGAGCTCGTCCGGTTTGCGCGCGAGCACGCACACACCGGCTCCCGCCGCTACGTACGCCTCGGCGATGGCCCGCCCGATTCCGCGGGTGCCGCCGGTGACGAGCGCGACCTTGCCGTCGAGTCGGAATGCCTTCCCCGGGTCGACGCTCACAGGTACAACCCCGTCTGGCCCTCGCTGCGGCTCGACGCGACCGCGTGAACGTCGCGCTCCCGCAGGAGGAGGTACTCGTCGCCCCTGATCTCGACCTCGTAACCGGCATCGGGCAGGAACAGCACCAGATCCCCCTCCTCGACGTTGCGGACGGTGGGGCCGACGGCGATGACCTCGGCCCAGCCCAGGCGGCGATCGACGTTCGCGGTTGCCGGGATCACGATGCCGCTGCGCGACTTGCGCTCGCCCACCTCCACCGACGGCTGCACCAGCAGACGATCGGCCGTCATGCGAATGCCATGCTTCTGATCGTCGTCGCCGTCGGGCATGCGCCGAGGCTAGCGACTGCGGAGGATCGGGCCGCGAGCACGCGCTTCGTAGGGGCCCGCGGGCCTCGGCTACATTCCGACGTACCGTGGCGCATTCCCCCGACGTCGTCCCCGACGAGCCCGTCGCCGGCGCGAGCGCGGCACCGCTCGCCGACCCGTCGGCGCTCTCCTCCTGGCAGCGCGGCGCGCATGTCGCCCGCTCGTACTTCCTGCTCACCAAGCCCCGCGTCATCGAGCTCCTCCTGGTCACCACCGTTCCCGCGATGGTGCTCGCCGCCGGCGAGCTCCCGTCGATCACGCTCATGCTGGCGGTGTTGCTGGGCGGCGCGCTCGCCGCCGGAGGTGCCAACACGATCAACTGCTGGATCGAGCGCGACCGCGACCAGATGATGCGACGCACGCACAGCCGGCCCCTGCCGGCCGGCGCTATCGCACCGCGCGATGCGCTGGTGTTCGGGCTCGTACTCGAGGCGGCCGCCTTCGCGTGGCTGTGGGCGACGGTGAACCTGCTGTCGGCGGCACTCGCCGTCAGCGCCATGCTCTTCTACGTCTTCGTCTACACGATCTGGCTCAAGCCCCGGAGTCCGCAGAACATCGTGATCGGGGGCGCGGCCGGCGCCGTCCCGGTGCTCGTCGGATGGGCGGCGGTGACCGGCCGGCTCGACGCGCCGGCGTGGGTGCTGTTCGCGATCGTCTTCTGCTGGACGCCGCCCCACTTCTGGGCGCTCGCGCTCCGCTACGAGGACGACTACCGAGCAGCCGGGATCCCGATGTTGCCGGTCGTGCGGGGGAACCGCGCCGCGGCGCGCCAGATCCTCGCCTACACCGTGGTCGTCGTGGCCGTGACTTTCGCCCTCCTGGCCTTCGACGACATGGGGGTGTTGTACGTCGTTGCGGCCGCCATCCTCGGGGTGCTGTTCATCCTCCGCGCCGTGCGTCTCGATCACGACGTGACCCCGGCGCGCGCGATCAAGCTCTTCTCGTTCTCCAACATGTACCTCGCGCTGCTCTTCGCGGCCATTGCCGTCGACACCCTCATCCGTTCCGCCTGAGTCGGCCGGGCGCCGGTCACGCGGGAAGTCGCTGGCCGCGCTCGCGGTCGGTGCAGTCGTCGCCGTCGTCGTCATCGCGACTGCGTTCGTGCTCGACGACGACGATTCGACCCCACCACAGGGAGGTACTGGCGCACCGACACGCGGCATCGCGGACGTCGGCGATGCCGCGCCCGACTTCACGCTGCCCACGCTCGATGGCGAGACCATCTCCCTCTCGGAGTTCCGGGGGCGGCCCACCGTCGTGAACTTCTGGGCGTCGTGGTGCAATCCATGTCGCGAGGAGTTCCCGTTGCTCGCCGCCGCGCTCGAGGAGTATGCGAACGAGGACCTCGCGGTCGTCGGCGTGACCTATCAGGACATCGACTCCGACTCCCGCGCCTTCGTCGAGGAGATGGACGCGGTCTGGCCGCAGGCAGTCGACGATGGCGGCGCCACAGCCCAGAGCTACGGTGTGCGCGCCATCCCCCTCACGTTCTTCGTCGATGCCGACGGCCTCATCGCCGACCGGGTGATCGGGTTCTCCTCGAAGGCCGCGCTCGACGCCTCGCTCGAGACGATCCTGCCCGCGTAGCAGGCGGCTGACCGCTCACTCGCTCACTCCTCCCAGCGGAACCAGCGCACCGCCGCGAGCGGGGCGGCGACGGCCCAGGCGCTCAGCACGAGCACGCTCCCGAGCGGGAACGGTGCACCGGCGATCACGTCGCGCACGCTCACCGCCAGCGCGGCCGCCGGGAGCACACGTGCGAGCGCCTCGAGTGCGCCGGGCAATCGATCGAGTGGGTAGGCCATGCCGCCGAGGAACAGGAGCACGAGGAACAGCCCGTTCGACAACGCCAGGTTCGCCTCGGCCCGCAGGGTTCCCGCCATCAGCATCCCGATGCCGGCGAACGCGACCGTCCCGACGAGGAGGAGCCCGAACGCGGGAACGATCCGCGCGGTGACATCCCACCCCAACGCCAGCCCGACGAGCACGATCACGGTGGCCTGCAGGATCTCGATGACGAGGACGTTCAGGGTCTTGGCCGCGATCAAGCCCGCGCGCGACAACGGTGTGGTGCCCAACCGCTTGAGCACGCCGTAGCGCCGCTCGTACCCGGTGGCGATGCCGAGGCTGACCATCGCCGTCGACATGACCGCCAGCGCGAGCACGCCCGGGACCAGGAACGCCACGGGATCGTCGAGCGTCGTGTTGGCCGCATCGATCCTGGAGAAGAGCACCAGGATCCCGACCGGGATCGCGAGAGTGACGAGGAGGCTCTCCCCCCGCCTGACCGTCAGCAGCAGCTCGATCCGGGTCTGGGCGCGAAGCGTCGCCGTCCTCATTGCCGACCGTCGCTCGTCAGGCGCAGGAAGACTTCCTCGAGCGTGCGTCGCCCGGTGCCCAGCTCGCCGAGCGTAACGTCGTGGTCCCGGAACCATGCAGTGAGTGCGGCGACCCGTGCCGGCGTGGCCGCGGCGCGGACGACGTACTCCCCCGGTCGGTGCTCGACGACCGTGTCGGCACTCCCTCCGAGGGCAGCTCCGAGCGCGACCCGATCCAGGCGCGTTCCCGGGCGCACAGAGAACCGAATCTCGTCAGCGTCGACTGCGGCCGTCAGTTCGGCCGGTGTACCGGACGCGACGAGGCGGCCGCGGTCGATGATCGCGATCGAGTCGCAGAGCTGTTCGGCCTCGTCCATCGCGTGCGTGGTGAGCACGACGGTCACGCCCCGATTGCGGAGGTCGCACACCAGCGTCCAGGTCGTCGCGCGCGCGTGGGGATCGAGGCCGGCGGTGGGCTCGTCGAGGAACACGAGGTCGGGCCGGCCGACGAGGGCGAGCGCGAGCGAGAGGCGCTGGCGTTCCCCACCGGAGAGACGGCGCACGAGGGTGCCCGCGACCGGGCGCAAGCCGACACGGTCGAGGAGCGCGTCGGGATCATCGGCGTCGTCGTAGTACGACGCGAACAGGTGCAGCGCCTCCAGCGGGCGGATGCCGGGATAGACGCCGCCCTCCTGGAGCATGACGCCGATGCGCGGACGGATCCGGACGCCGTCGCGCCACGGATCGAGCCCGAGGACCCGCACCTCCCCCGCGTCCGGGCGCCGGTAGCCCTCCAGCATCTCCACGGTCGTCGTCTTGCCGGCACCGTTGGGGCCCAGGATCCCGAAGACGGTTCCCGGCGCGATCGTGAGCGTGAGACCGTCGACCGCCCGCACGCTCCCGTAGCGCTTCTCGAGCCCCGCAACCTCGATCGCGGGCCGATCGCCGTCCGTCGCCTCGGAGGGCACGACTAACGGTCGCGCCAGGCCACGAACGTGCCGAGCTCCTCCAGCGCCTGCCGGGCCTCGGCGGTGAGCGGGGCAACGGCCAGCGCCGCCAGGCCTTGGTCAACCCGTCGTTCGATCGCCGCCTCGACCTCGTCGCGCGCGCCCGTCTCGACCAGGACCGCCTGGAGGGCGGCGATCTCGCCGGTGGTGAGATCGGGCGACCCGAGCCGGTCGAGCAGCGCGGCTGCCGACCCGTCGGCCCGCGCCACCGCCGCGGCCACCAGCGGTGTGAGCTTGCCCTCGCGCAGGTCGTCGCCGACCGGCTTCCCCGTGACCTCGGCATCCCCGAAGACACCGAGCAGGTCGTCGCGCAGCTGGAACGCCTCCCCCAGCGGCAGGCCGACGGCGCTCAGGGGCGCGGCGAGCTCGTCGAGACGACCTGCGAGGGCGGCGCCCAGGTGCAGAGGCCGCTCCACGGTGTACTTGCCCGACTTGTACCGCTCGATCCGTTCCGCCTTGGTGCGCTCGCTGCTCCCGCTCGCCGTACCGACGAGATCGAGGTACTGCCCGACACAGAGCTCGAGACGCAGCTCGTCGAAGACCGGGCGGGCGGCCGGGGGCGCTGCCGCGAACAGGATGTCGGCGTAGACGAACGCGAAATCACCGACGAGGATCGCCGCGCCCTCGCCGAAGCGCCGCGCCTCGCTCCGCCAGGCGGCGCGTTCGTGCTCGGTGATGAAGCGGCGGTGCACCGCCGGCCGACCCCGACGGAAGTCGGAGCCGTCCATCACGTCGTCGTGAACGAGCGCGAAGGTGTGCAGGAGCTCGAGCGCCGCGCCCACATCGATCGCGACCGCGTTGTCGGGATCGCCACCGGCGCCGACGAACGCCCAGTGGCAGAACGCCGGACGCAGCCGCTTGCCGCCCGCCGTGATCAGGTCGCGTAGGGCGACGAGGGGCTCGACGAGATCGGTGTCGACCTCACGCCACCGCACCAGCTCGGCGTCGAGGAGTGCGATGATCCGATCGGCCGCGCGTCCGCCCACCTCGGCCAGGCTCGGCGGCCCGATGGCTCCGGAACGTGCCGCTTGCATGCCCTATCGCCTCGCTCGCTGCGGCGCAGGGTACCTGCGCCGCGGGCGCTCGCTCGGACGCCAAGTTGGCTGCGCGCTCGTTGGTCGTGCCGCTTGCATGATGAGCGATGCTAGGCCCGAGATCCGGCGCGACTGGTATGGAGCCGTAGCATCCGGGCGCATGGCCGAGTTTCTGTCACCGGAATGGATCGCGGAGTTGGACGGCGCGGCACGGGCGTCGAAGGCGGTGCGGGCCGCGACCCGCGAGCTCACGGCCACGGTGCAGCAGATCGTCCCAGACGCGCCGGGCGGGGCGGTGCAGTACCACGTGACGATCGACCGTGGCGACGTACGCGTCCATGTCGGACCGGCCGCGACGCCCGATCTGGCCCTCCTCGTCGACTACGAGATTGCTCGGGCCATCAACGACGGCACCGCGACGGCCCAACACGCGCTCGCGAGCGGGCGCCTCAAGATCACGGGTGGAGTGGCAGCGCTCGCGGGTCACGAGAGCGCGCTGATAGCGATCGGCGACATCTTCGGCGCGGTACGGGCCACCACCACGTACGCCGATGGAAGCGGCACGATCAACGACTGAACTGCCGACGAGGCAAGAAAGCGGCATACCATGCCGCCATGACCGCCCTCATCTCGCTCGACGAGTTCTCGACCGCCGCTGGCGCGTTCCTCGAAGCCAACGCCGAGCCCCGACCGGAGGAGAAGTTCGCCTGGGGCGAGGGCAGCGATCGGGTGGGTCTCCTCGAGGAGAAGACGCCCGAGGAGGCCGCCGCCGAGCTCACCGCAGCCAAGGGCTGGAAGGCCGAGGAGTTCGACGCCGGGTTCGGCTGGATCGCGGGTCCCGAGGAGTACGGCGGCCGGGCGCTGCCCAAGGAGTACGAGCGGGCATACGCAGCGCTCCGAGCCGACTACCGGATCCCGAGCCAGGGGCCGTTCGTCATCGGGCTCGGCATGGTCGCGCCGACGATCCTGGCGCACGCGATCCCCGCCGTGAAGGAGCGGTACCTGCGGGCGATGTACCGCGGTGACATCGTCGGCTGCCAGCTCTTCTCCGAGCCCGTCGCGGGCTCCGACCTCGCCGGGATCCAGACCCGAGCCGTGCGCGATGGCGACGAGTGGGTGCTCAGCGGCCAGAAGGTGTGGACGTCGGGCGCGCAATACAGCGACATCGGCGAGATCATCACCCGCACGTCACCCGACAAGCCCAAGCACAAGGGCCTCACCATGTTCGTGGTCGACATGCACGCCCCCGGCGTCGAGGTGCGCCCCCTTCGGCAGATGACGGGTGGCGCCACGTTCAACGAGGTGTTCTTCGAGGACGTGCGCGTGCACGACTCGCACCGCCTCGGCGACGTCGACGAGGGCTGGTCGGTCGCCCTCACAACCCTGATGAACGAGCGCGCCGCCATCGGCGGAGGTGGCGGCGGCGGGGGCATCGGCTCGACAAGCATGACGCGATTCATCGAGATGGCACGCCACCTCGGTCTCGCCGACGACCCACTCGTCCGCCAGGGCCTCGCCGACGCGTACGTGCACACGAGCGTCGCCCGGTACACGAACCTGCGCGCGATGACGAAGATCCGCGCCGGCCAGCTCCCGGGCCCCGAGATGTCGATCGCCAAGCTCACCATGACCCAGAACATGCAGCGGCTCGCCGATACGGTCAGCGAGATTCTCGGCCCGCGCCTGGTTGCCGACAGCGGCGAGTGGGGCACCTTCGCATTCGCCGAGTTCGTGCTCGGCGTCCCCGGCGCGCGCGTCGCCGGCGGTACCGACGAGATCATGCGCAACATCGTCGGTGAACGCGTGCTCGGCCTGCCCAAGGACCCGAAGGGCAACTAGAGCGGCGACGGCATGGCCCGGGCACCTGCGCGATGCGATTGGGCGGGCGAACGCGAGCTCGACGTGCGCTATCACGACGAGGAGTGGGGTGTTCCGACCCACGACGATCGGGTGCTGTTCGAGTTCCTGGTGCTCGAGGGCGCGCAGGCCGGTCTCAGCTGGTCGACGATCCTGGCCAAGCGCGAGGGCTACCGGCGCGCCTTCGCCGACTTCGACGCCGCCCGAGTGGCGCGGTTCACCGTCAAGCGGGTCGAGCGCCTGCTCGCGAACCCGGCCATCGTCCGCAACCGCCTCAAGGTCGAGTCCACCGTCACGAACGCGCGAGCGTTCCTCGCGGTGCAGGACGCGGTCGGCAGCTTCGACGCCTATGTCTGGGCGTTCGTCGACGGGACGCCGGTGCAGAACCACCGCCAGCGCCTGGACGAGATCCCGGCGACCACGCCCGGGTCGGATGCGTTGAGCAAGGACCTGAAGCGGCGCGGGTTCCGGTTCGTCGGGAGCACGATCATGTACGCGTTCATGCAGGCGACCGGGCTGGTCAACGACCACGTGCGGTCATGCTTTCGCTACCGGGAGCTCGGAGGTCGCTGAGCCAGACGGGCGGTAGCCTGCGAGTCGGATGCAGCCCTTCGAACGCCTCCGGCACCTCGCCCGCTGGAGCGGCGACGGCGTCGAGCTGGTCTCGGAAGCGGCCGACTGCCTCGCCGGCTTCGCCGACGACCCCGCCGGGCTGGTGGTGGCGTGCCGGCGTCTCCTCGCGCACCACCCGACGGCGGGCCCGTTGTGGTGGCTCTGCGCCCGCGTCCTGACCGCGCCCGACTCGGCGGCGGCGGCGTGGGAGGCATGGCAACGCGTCCACGACGACACGACGTACGAGCGCGTCGCCGAGCTCCTCCCCTTTCCCCACGACGGCGTCATCGGGGTGCTCGGAGGGCCCGAGCTCGCCGGTGCGGTCGCGGCGACGCGACCCGATCTCGACATCGTGGCGGTGCGACGCCGCTCGGGTGACGAGCACCTGCGCGCCCGCCTCGCCCGGGCGGATGCGTCGGCGCGCACGATCGACGAGGTCGAGCTCGCCGCGCTGGAGCCGTCTCACCTGCTCGTCGAAGCGCCCGCGACCGACCCCATGCGCGCGGCGGTGCCCTTCGGCACCCGCGATCTCGTGGCCGTCATGAGCGGCGCGGTCGCCTGGCTGGTCGCAGGCGTCGGGCACGTGCTCCCCGCGCGGCTGTTCGCGCCACTGGCGCAACATGTCGAGGAAGACGAGGACGCCGCGCTCGAGCTCGTCGACGTGCACGCCTTCGCCCGCATCGCCGGGCCGACCGGGCTCGACCGGCCCGACACGCTCGATCGCCGGGTCGACTGCCCCGTCGCCCCCGAGCTCCTCCGGCTCGGCGCCTGACCCGCGCGGTCTGGCTAAACGTCGATGTCGGGCGGGCGCGACGGTGACGCCGAGCCCCGGAAGATCTCGACCTTGCCAATGAAGCGACGCCGCAACACCCGGCGCACGACAGCGCGGGTGGGTGGGATCAGCAGGAAGATGGCGAGGACGTCGCTGATGAAGCCGGGCGTCAACAGCAATGCCCCCGCGAGCAGGATGAGGAAGGCGTCGATCAGCTCCGCGCCCGGTACCTTCCCGGCGGTGACCTGCTGGTTGAGCCGGCGCCAGACACCGGTGCCCTCTCGTTTGGCCAGCCACGCGCCCACGACCGAGATCACCAGCAGCAGGCCAATCGTGTTGAGCGCGCCGATCTCCTGGCCGACCTGGATGATCACGTAGAGCTCGACGATCGGCACGACCAGGAAGAGCAGGACCAGCATCGCCATCAGGGCGAGCGTACCCGGGGTGGTCGGCCGTCAGGCCTCGAGCGCGAGCGTGTCCCCGTCGTCGTCGACCAGGCTCAGATCCTCGTTCTGGCGCAGCGCGTCGATCTTGTCGAGCGGCCGCTCGAGCGTCCGGCGGCGGGTGCCGACGAGCTCGTCGTAGTCCTTGCGAACGGTGCAGAGCGATCGGTCGAGCTTGTCCATCTTCTCGACGAACATCCCCCACTGCTTCTTGAACACGCCGAGCAGGGCCAGGATCTCGTCGGAGGTCTTGGCGAGCTGGAAGTTGTCGACCGTCTGGCGGATCAGCGCCAGCACGGCGAACAACGTGAGCGGCGAGCACAGCACCACGCCGGCGCGGGCGGCGTCTTCGGCGATGGCGCCGTCTTCCTCGTGGATGAACCCGTAGAGCTGCTCGTTCGGGATGAAGAGCAGGACGAAGTCGACGGTCCCCCCGGCCGGGTCGACGTAGCTGCGCGCCGCCAGCGAGCGAACGTGGTGGCGCACGTCGCGGAGGAAGTCGTCGCGGAAGCGCTTGCGGTCGAGGTCGGACCCGGCCTCGATGCAGCGCACGTAGTTGTCGAGCGGGAACTTCACGTCCATGTGGAGCAACAGGTCGTTGGGCAGGAAGAACGTGAAGTCGGGCACGCCGCCCTCGATGGCGCGCTGCTTGCGATAGTTGACGTTCTCGATGAGGCCGGAGAGGCGCAGCACGTCTTCGGCCATGCGCTCGCCCCACTGGCCGCGGGCCTTGCTGCTCGACAGCGCCTCGCGCAGGCTCTGCGTCGTCTGGAGCAACGACGACAGGCCCTCGTGCTGCTGGTCGAGCTGGGCGCTGATCCGGCCGAACTTCTGCTCCCGGTCGCTCTCGAGCTCCTGCATCAGCGCGCCGACGTGGTCGAGGCGCTCGGTCATCGCCACGAGCTGCTGGTCGATGAGCGATTTCTTGCCCTCGAGGTCGGTGGCCGTGACCTGCCGCTCGGCCTCCATGAGGTTCCGGTTGGCGGCCAGCACGCGCTCGAGGGTCTCCCCGACGACGGCCTGGCTCTGCTCGGCCGTGGTGCGCCGCAGCTCGTCGGCGAGTGCCCGGGCGTTGCGACGCTGGAGGACGACGACCACGACACACAGGCCGACGACGGCGGCGACGATCACGATGCTCATGCCACCGATTGTGACGACGGGGTGTGACAGCTACGGGGATAGTCGCCTGATCACGCCCCTGACCTGCGGAAACGCGCCCCGGGGCGGCGCCCGGTGACCTGCTGCACCCGGCACGCGGCACGCTGTGGGGATGGACGAGGCAGCCGTGAGAGCCGCGCTCGAGCGCCACTGGGAGTACGCGGGCAGCGATCAGGACATCGCGCACGAGATCTACCACGAGGACGCCGTTCTGGAGTTCCCGCAGTCCGGCGAGCGCTTCGAGGGCGTGGAGAACTTCCGCGAGTGGAGGCGCCAGTATCCCGCCGCACTCGGCTTCCAGATCCGGGACATCCGTGGTCGCGAGGACCTGTGGGTGGCGGAGAACTCGATTCGCTACGACGACGGCCCGTGGAACTTCACCGTCAACATCCTGGAGTTCCGCGGAGAGAAGGTTGCCCGCGAGACCATCTACATCATGGAGGGGTGGGATGCCCCGGAGTGGCGCGCCCCGTGGCGGGCGGCGCCGTGACTCAGCCGTCGCCGACGGCGTGGAACAGGCCCGCCCGGGTGCCGACATAGATCCGACCGTTCCAGACGGTCGGGGTCGACTCGATGCAGCCGCCCAGCGGCACCGACCACAGCTCGGGCGGGTCGATCGTCGTGTTCCGCACGTCGTAGGCGTGGAGGACGCCGTCGCAGTCGCCCTGGAGCCAGATGCCGTCGACGATCACGGGTGAGCCCATGAGTGGTGCAGGGAGCCGTTTCTCGAACCGCACCGCCCCGGTGGCGCGGTCGAGACCGATCGCCCTGCCGGTGTAGGTCGTGTAGATCACGAGGTCCTCGTAGATGCCCGGGGTGCTGAACACGCCCGCCTTCTCGGTGCCGTCGTCCTTCTGCGACCACACCAGCGGGTTCTCCGGTACCGCCGGGTTCAGCTTCATCATCTGGCCCACCTCGATGGCGCGGTCGTTATGGCGCTCCCACTCGGAGCCGACATAGAGCATCCCCTCCTCGTCGACCACGACCGAGCCGTCGGTGTCGTCGCCGGTCCAGAACCGGAACGTTCGGATCGGTGGTCCCGCGCCGGTGCGCAGCCCGCTGATGTCCCAACCCTGCACGAGGCCACCCGAGTTGGCGAAGTAGACGGTGTCGCGGAAGATCGCGACCGAGCTCTCGATCGACACCTCGTTGCCGACGGCGCCGAGCAGCTCGTCGTCCCACCCCGGCGCGTTGAACACGAGCTGGGGCGCGACCGTTACAAGCCCGTCGGGACCGTAGGCGCGATTGAGCTTCACGATGTGGAACTGGCTGTTCTCTCCCCCCTCGAAGAGGTAGTCGCCGAGCACGAGCGCGCTACCGTCCCAGTCGTCGTTCCACATGGTCGGTGACACGTCGTCGGCCGACAGCCGGTAGAGCTCCGTGGGCTCCGGACGGTCGAAGGCGAGCACGCGGAAGAAGCCGTCGCGCGAGCCCGTGTAGAGCAGCGGGAATCCATCCGGGTCGATCGTGACCGACCCCTTGATGATGTCGCCGGTCGGGAAGGGCGGGAGGATGTCGGTCCCGGTGGCGGCGTCGACGAAGTGGACGGCCCGGTCGTAGGCACCGAAGGCCACCCAC
>Ga0214469_1000373_pt1 | contig 15346 bp, 19 predicted proteins | sample RVTome_10_FD_187340 | JGI IMG/M metagenome (GOLD analysis project Ga0214469, IMG submission 187340) | Soil microbial communities from uranium-contaminated site in the Upper Colorado River Basin, Wyoming, United States - RVT153D57 HiSeq ... | reverse complement strand
ACCACCGACGAACGCCCCAACTGGTCGCTCGGCCTCCCGATGGCGCTCGAGGATGTGCTCGACCACCCGCTGGTGGCCCGGGTGGCCTCGGCGCTGCAGCGCTAGTGGGGTGGCTCGTAGCGCTCGTCAGGTAACCGGCGTTGTGCTGCGAGCCACCCCACTAGTGGGCGCGAGGGTCCACTAGCGGGTGGTTCGGCCGGCGCCGGGCGAGCGGGCGTCGGCCAGGATCTCGCGCACTGTCGAGTCCTGCACCTGGGAGAAGTCGTCGTACCACGTGCCGACGGCGCGGAAATGCGCCGGTGCCGCCAGGCACACGACGCGATCGGCCGTCTCCCCGACCACGGCGCAGGCCTCAGGCGATGCGACCGGAACGGCCACCACCAACTCCTTCGGCCCCCGCCCGCGAACCACGTCGACCGCCACCCGCATGGTCGCCCCCGTGGCCATGCCATCGTCGACGAGGACGGCCGTCCGGCCCTCGATCGGTTTCGCCGGCGCCTCACCCCGGAACATCTCGGCACGGTCGGCGAGCGCGGCCGCATGGCGGCGGGCGAGGACATCGACGTCGACCTCGGTCATCCCCACCGCCGCGATCACCCCCGGGTTGTAGGCGAGCTGGCCGTCGTCGGCGACGGCGGCGAGGGCCAACTCCTCGTGCCCCGGCACCCCGATCTTGCCGACCACCAGCACGTCGAGCGCCGCGCCCAGCGCCCGCGCCACCTCGGCGGCCACGGGCACGCCCCCACGGGGGAGCCCCAGCACGACCGTGTCCTCGCCCGCGAGGTCGGCCAGTCGCTCGGCCAGCCGGCGGCCGGCGTCGACCCGATCGGCGAACACCACGGCCATACGCGCCCATTCTTCCCCCGCCCGCCGACGTCGACACGATCGAAGCTGGCTGGCGGGTCTCTCTCGACGGGTCAGATCCGCTCGCAAGGCTGGGGTGCTCGCCAGATTCGCGGAAGCTGGTTTGAGGCGCTGGGAACCATCGAGCTCGAATCCTGGCAGTCAGCCATAGCCCTGGACTCACACCCGGAGGGGTTCGTGCGAGGCCTGCTCCACAGTGACGGCTGTCGGTCGATCAATCGCGTGACCGCGCCAACCGGAAAGCAGTTTGAGTACGTCCGCTACGAGTTCTCGAATCGGTCCGCCGACATCCGTGCCCTCTTCACGCGAGCGTGCGATCGTCTCGGCATCGAATGGCGACAGATGAACGGCCACACCATCGCGATCGCCCGGCGGGGCAGCGTTGCACGGCTCGACGACTTCGTCGGCCCGAAGTCGTAGGTTGCCGGGCCGGCGGTGCGTGGTGCCCGGAGCGGGATTCGAACCCGCACGCCCTGACGGGCAAATGCTTTTGAGGCATTCATGTCTGCCTTGTTCCATCATCCGGGCAGGCCAACCAGCCTACCCTGGGGCCGTGCGACGGCTGATCCTCCTCGTGGCCACCGTCGGGATCGCCGGCCTGATCGTGTACCGGCAGCGGACGATCGACCGGTGGGAACGGACGCTCGGCATCGGCGACAACTCAGGCGCCGACGCCCGGCACTGAGCTGCGCCCTCAGCCCAGTAGCGCGCCCTCGTGGCGCAGGAGCCAGACCTTGGTGTCGAGCCCGCCGCCGTAGCCGCCGAGCGCCCCGCCGGTGCGCAGCACCCGGTGGCACGGCACGACGATCGGGATCGGGTTGGTCGCCATGGCCGAACCGACCGCCCGGCTGGCGTTGGGGTTGCCGGTGCGCTCGGCCAGCTCCTTGTAGCTGACCGTCTGGCCGTACGGCACCTCCCGGGACAGCGCCTCCAGGACGGCGCGCCGGTAGCCCCGCGACAACCGACGGTCGACCGGCACATCGAAGCTCCGTCGCCGGCCGGCGAAGTACTCCTCGAGCTCGCGGCGCACCGCGTCGAGGCGGGCCGGCAGGTGGACGACCCGGGGCGAGACCTCGCTCGCCAACTCGTCCAGCATCAGCTCCTCGTGCCCGAAGCCGATGCGCACCACACCGGTGGACGTGGCCGCCAGCGTCAGGGGGCCGATGGGCGTGTCCTCGACAACCCAGCCGACATCCACCAGCCCTTCGGCGTCGGCCCGACGCAGGGCGGCGTCGACCAGGGCGGCGACGTCGTCGGCGGTGTCGGCCCGGCGCAGCCTCTCGCCCAGGTCGTGCACCTCGCCTTCGCCGGGCCCCTGGTGGTCGGACCGCCGGCGAACCTCGTTCGTCGAATTCGTGGCGTTCATGGCGTCACCTCCTGACGCAGGCGTTGCAGGCCGGCCCGTACGTTCTGGCGGGCGGCGTCCTCGCTCGACCCGATGACCGCCGCGATCTCCGCGTACGGTCGGTCGAGCAGGTAGCGCTGCACCACCGCGGATCGCTGCTTGGGCGGGAGCCGCCGCACCGCATCCCACAGCTCGACGTCGACGAGCCTGTCGGCGTCCAGGTGCGGGACCTCGGGGGGATCGCCGGCGGGCACCGCCTGCCGGACCCGCCGGCGTGCCTGGTCGATGATCTTGCGGTGCGCGATCGTGAACAGCCAGCCGCGCAGGTTGTCGGCGTGACGCAGGCCCGGGTACGACCGCAAGGCCGAGATCACCGTCTCCTGGAAGAGATCGTCGCCGTCGTGGGCGCCGACGGCGGCAACCAGGAACCGGTGCAGGTCCGGCGCATGGGAGTCGAGCAGCGATTGGAACGGTGGCAGCGTCACCGGCATGTCAACGCCCCGGAGGCCTGTGCCGTGAGATGCCGGGCGATCGTGTGCAGTGCCCCCGCCTGACGCCTACACCCCGAGCGCGACGAGCAGCTTGGTCGGGGTGTCCTTGGGGCTGATCTTGGGCCACACCTCGGCCAGGTTGCCCTGCTCGTCCACCAGGAACGCCGACCGCACGATGCCCATGAACTTGCGCCCGTACATCGATCGCTCGCCCCAGGCGCCATACGCTTCGGCCACGGCGTGGTCCTGGTCGGACAACAAAGGGAAGCCCAGCCCGTACTTGTCGTCGAAGCGCTTCTGCTTCTCGGGCTTGTCGGGGCTTATGCCCACGACTGCGGTGTCGCCGATGTCGCCCAGCACGTCCCGCAAGCCACACGCCTGCGTGGTGCACCCCGGCGTGTCCGCCTTCGGGTAGAAGTACACCAGGTGCCGTACCTTCCGGCGCTTGATCGACTCGGAAAGCGAGAACGGCTCGCCGTTCTGGTCCTGGAGCGTGAAATCGGGCGCCTTGTCCCCTACCTTCAGCATGGCGCCGACGATATCGGCCTGACCGAGGTCCACGGATCGGCCAGCTGGTAGCGCCTGGCTCGGCTCGCTCAGTGGGGCTCGAGTGCCTCCGCGCTGAGCGTGCCGGCGAGGAGGGATTGAGCCACGGCGCTGAGCTTCTGGTTGGTGTTGCGGCTCGAATCCGACAAGCAGGGCTGCCGAGCTCATCGATTGCGGCAGTGTCTCCCCAGTCCCGATGCGGCGGGGCGGCTGACCCGTCGGTTCCGGACCGCTCAGCGGCGGCGGCGGTCGCGCCGGTCCTCGCGCCGGTCCTGGCGGCGGTTCACTCCGTGCGACACGACGGCGGCGGTGCCGACCACCGCAGCGGTTCTGGCGACTGGGGCGCCGATGACGCCGCGCCGTGCAATTCGTGCTGGTCGGAGGGGCATGTCAGTCTCCTTCGCCCATCTCTGCTTCCTCGAGCTCGAACGCCTCGACGGTGCCGTCGTCCGCCTTGTGCAGGATCAGCAGGTCGAGCACGCGGATCGTCCCCGACTCGGCGAGCGATGCGAGCTCGGTCGCCATCTCGCCCGTGAAGTTGCTCTTGCCTGCAGGGAACTCGACCACGAGGTAGTCCACCGGGCCCAGCTCGTCGATCTCGGTCGCACTCATCGAAGACCTCCCATCTCACGCTGCCGTGTCGGCGCCCGCACGTCCGGACGGTGCCCTCGCGGGTCCCCCGAGACTGCCGGAGCCTCCCCCGAACCATCTCGCCGTCCCCAGCTTCCGTCGTCACCCATTCCGGATGATCGGGGTACCGAAGCACACCGCAGGCGACAATCCGAATCATGCGGACAGGGTGATGCTCCGGGCAGCCGATCAAAGCATGCTTGCCGACACATCCGTGTGCAGGTCACGACCTGTTGGTGCTGAAGCGGAGGTCGGCGGCGTGCCGCCTCCGGACGGCGATCCGAAGACGAACGTACGGGAGATCACCATGTGGTTCGGACTGGGAATCATCGGCGTCATCATCTGGATCGCGATTGCCTTCTGGCCCGCGAGGGTTGCCGGGCGGAAGGGGCACAGCTTCATCGGTTACTTCTTGCTGAGCCTCTTGTTCTTCCCGCTCGCGCTGATCCTGGCGTACGCAGTGGAGGACCGAACACGAGTGGCCTACGGCTGAGGTCGAGGGCGCGGCGTGCGGACGATGGTCACGTCCGCACGTGAACTGCAGTGAGTTCGGCTACTCGATGTCATCGAGGAAGGCGAGCACACGTTGTTTGACCAGCGTCGCCGCCGCCTCGTCGTAGGCGGGCAGGCTGCTGTCGGTGAACAGGTGTCGATCGCCGGGGTACAGAAACAGCTGCGCCGTCTCGATCGTCTCCGCGAGCCCGCGGGCCACGTCGACGTCGCCCAACTCGTCGTCCTCCATCGTGTGGATCTGGAGCCGGACGCCCTGCGGCCATGGCCCGCCGAACTCGGAGGGCGGGACACTGGCGTGGAGCAGCACGGCACCCTTCGCACCGGGACGTGTCTGGGCCAGCATCTGCGCGGGCATGGCCCCGAGCGAGAACCCGGCGTAGACGATCTCGTTCGGCAGGCCGTCGGCTGCGCGTACACCGCGCTCCTGCATGGTGTCGAAGCCGACTTCCCGGGCATAGCCGATACCGTCTTCGAGCTCGGCGAAGGTCTTGCCGTCGTAGAGATCCGGGGCGTGAACGACGTGCCCGGCGGTGCGCAGCTCATCGGCGAAAGCGAGGCAGCCGGCCGTCAGGCCCTGTGCGTGATGAAGGAGCAGGAGCTCAGCCATGAGCGCCGCTCCCGGCCGGCACCTGCGAGGTGCCGGGGGCCAGGTCGAGTTGCGTCGGCATGACGGCCGACCTTACGTCACGCGATCGGTGCGTCCGATCGTCGGGGTGCGATCGCAGCCTCGCCGGCCTCGGCGGCCGTGCCCACCTCGTGGCGGAGGTCGTCGAGCAGCCCGTGCCGCTCCTTCAGCCCGGTGCGGGTCGCGCCGCTGAACGCCCACGGGTGGAGGCGCTCCATGGCGTCGCCGAGCACCGCCGGTCCGACGGCCTCCCGGGCGACGGCCACCGCCCGCGCCGGCCCGACCTGGAGCGTGGACGACGCCAGCAGCTCGGCGACGTCGGTGGTGAGGAGGAGCGAGGACGCCGCCAGCTCGCTGAACCCGAAATCGATCAGCCACACCGTCCCGTCGGACGCCAGGAAGACGTTGGCCAGGCGCAGGTCGCGATGGGCGATGCGATGCTCCCGCAGGCGGCACACCTGCTCCCAGATCGCGGCGAGCACCGCGTCGGTGACCTCGTCGGGTTGGAGCCGATCGAGGCTGCGACCCGCGATGGCCTCGTAGGCCAGGACGAACGCATTCGGGTCGGCGGTGGCGAACGCCACGAGCCGCGGCGTGCGGATGCCGACGTCCCGCGCCGCCAGCGCCACGAGGGCCTCGTGCTCGACGCCGCGCCGCAGCGACGAGAACGGGCGCTCGTCACCGAGCTCGCGGCGGTTCAGCCAGCGATAGACGCGGAACAGCAGGTCGGCACTGCGCTGGTCCTCACCGAGCGCCTTCACGAACAGGGGCCGCCCGTCGGCCGCGGTGCCGAAATAGGGCGTGGAACCGCGGGCGTCGAGGCTCGCCTGCTCCAGCCGTTGGAGTGGCACGCCGACGGCGGACAGCCCCTCGGCCAGCGCGTCGCCGGAGGGACGCCGCCGCGGGCCCCCGAGCGCCACGAGTACCCCCGCGCCGGCGAGCCAGCCGACCAGTGCGTTGCGGAACGAGTCGAAGGAGACCGGTGACGAAAGGAACCGTGTCACGGTGACGCCGACGACGAGCAGCCACCCGATGCGCCGCCCCCGCCGGCTCAGCCACGGGGCGGCGGCGGTCAGGACGGCGGTCACGACCGCCACCCCCGAGGCGGTCGGGAAGCCGGCCGCGGTCACCGGTCCGACCAGGTTGTTGTCGACGTCGACGACCGCCGTGCCGGAGTCCGGAGCGAAGGTGTTGAGCAGCACCGCCAGTCCCAGGGCCAGAAGTCCGGCCGCCACGACAGTGAGCAGCAGGCGGAGGCGCCCGTGCCAGAGGGTGACCACCAGGCCCCCACCGAAGACGACGACGGCCAGGACGCGCGTGCCGACCACCACGGTGTGAACGATCCAGTGCGGCAACGCGTCCAGCCCCCGCAGCAGCTCGGCGGCGAACGTCACCAGGGTGTCGCCGAACACCGCCTGCACGACGACAAGGGCCGCCAGGAGCACGACTGCGACGGCCAGGCGCAGCACGTCGGAGGGCGACCGTTCCACCGAAGGCGAGGGCGCCTCGACCACCACCGTGCCCCGGTCGCCGGCAGATGACCCGTCCACGGCCACACGATGTCAGAACGGCCGGCCCCGCGTGGATCGGATCCGAGTCACTGGGCCCTGAGGGCGTCCTCTGCCTCCGCTTCGGCGTCGATGAACTCCTCGCCGTCGACCTCGATCTCGACACGGTCCAGCCGCCCGGTGAAGCGGAATGAGCCCCGGTAGTCGCGATCGGCTGGGGAGAAGTCCTTCGCCCACCCGACCGTGAGCCCGGCGCCGGTCAGCGAGAACCGGCTCCATGTCGCTCGCTCGATCCGGCCGGCCGCGATCTCCTCACCGTCGACGAGCAACACTCCTCGGTGGGCGCCGCCGTCGGTGCCCGGGACGAACCGGAACGACAGCGCGTGGGCGCCCGGCCCGAGGCGCTCGCCGACGGAACCCTCGATGCGGTAGGCACGCCAACCCGCCAGGTTGTGGACGTAGCACAGCCGGCCATCGGCCAGGAGGTGGAACGACCACCCCCCGAGCACCGAACCCTGCACAGCGAGCACGCCCGCGACGGGACCCCGCCCGTCGACCTCCACGTACGCCGTGATCGCGTGGGGCCGGTTCTTCACGTTCACCGCTACGTTCTCCGGCACGGGAGCCCGGTCGGGCCGGTACACATAGCGCCCCCGCGGCGGCACTGCCGGCGGCCGGCCGAACACGAGCTCCGAGAAGGGCCGGTTGTCGAGCGGGAGCACCTGGTGGCGGGCCGCCTCGATCCACCACCGCTCGACGAGCGCCTGCAGGCGGTCGGGATGCTCGGCGGCCAGGTCGTGGCACTCCGCCGGGTCGGCCCGCAGGTCGTACAGCTCCCACGCGACGCTGTCGAGGCCTGGTTCCTCGGACTGGATCGGGTGATAGGTCACGGCCTTCCAGCCCTCGTGGTAGAGGGCGCGGCACCCGAACATCTCGTAGTACTGGGTCGTGTGCCGCTCCGGGGCCGCGCCATCGGCGAACGAGTAGGCGAAGCTGGTCCCCTCGATCGGCTGTTGCTCGACGCCGCCCATCGCCGCCGGAGGGTCGATGCCGGCCACCTCCAGGATCGTGGGAACGATGTCGATGGCATGCACGTACTGGCTGCGCACCTCGCCCCGGGCGCCGATCCCGCCGGCCCAGCTGACAATGAGCGGATCGGCCACGCCCCCTTCGTGCGTCTCGCGCTTCCAGCGCCGGAACGGGGTGTTGCCGGCCACCGTCCAGCCCCAGGGGTAGTTGTTGTGGATGCGGGGGCCGCCGATCTCCTCCAGGCGCTCCGCCGCCTCCTCCATGGTCCGGGGCACCATGTTCCATGCCCGGGCGTCGTTGAGCGAACCCACCGGACCGCCCTCCGACGAGGCCCCGTTGTCGGACAGGACCAGCACCAACGTGCGGTCCAGCTCACCGTTCCGCTCGAGCCATCCCACCAGGCGGCCGATCTCGGCGTCGGTGTGCGACAGCATGCCGGCAAAGGCCTCCATGTACCGGGCGTAGACCCGGCGCTCCTTCGACGAGAGGTCGTCCCAGGCCGGTACCCAGTCGGGCCGCGGCGACAGCACGGCATGGGCCGGCAGGAGCCCGCTGGCGATCTGGCGCTCCAGCGCCGCTTCTCGCCAGCGGTCCCAACCCGCGTCGAACCGGCCGCGGTAGCGAGCGATCCACTCCCCGGGCGCCTGGTGAGGCGAGTGGCAGGCGCCGGTCGCCAGGTAGAGCAGCCAGGGCTTGTCCACGTCGACGTGGCGCAGGTCATCGAGGTACTCGATGGCCCGGTCGACGAGGTCCTCGGTGAGGTGGTAGCCGTCCTCGTAGCTGCGCGGCGGCTCGACGAAGTGGTTGTCGTGCACCAGGGCCGGCACGAACTGGTGGGTCTCGCCCAGGAAGAACCCGTAGAACCGTTCGAAGCCTCGTCCCAGCGGCCAGCGATCGCGGCGGGCGCCGAGGTGCATCTCCTCCTCGGGCGTGAGGTGCCACTTGCCGACGGCGTAGGCGGCATAGCCGTGGGGCGTGAGCATCTCCGGAAGCAACCCGCATGAGCGGGGGATGCGGGCGTCGTAGCCCGGGAACCCGCTGGCGAGCTCGATGATCCGGCCCATCCCACACGTGTGGTGGTTGCGGCCGGTGAGGACGCAGGCGCGCGTGGGGCTGCAGAGCGCCGTGGTGTGGAAGTTGGCGTAGCGCAACCCCCCGGCCGCCAGGCGATCGAACGTGGGCGTGGCGATGTCGGAGCCGAAGCAGCCGAACTGCGCGAACCCCACGTCGTCGAGGAGCACGACCAGCACGTTGGGGGCCCCGGGCGGGTGCGTCGGCTCGGGTGGCCACCACGGCTCCGACTCCCAGTGGTAGCGGCCGATCCTGCCCCTGAACTCGCCTGGATCCACTGTCCCGGTCTCCTCTCGCTCCATGCCGCCTTCGCCGCGACGACCGCCCGACGGCCGAGAGCCTAGGGAGCCGGCCAGCGCGGGGTCGGCGACCGTCCCGGGGGCGTGCGCCGCATGACACACCGGTTCCGTGTCGCCTGACGATCAACGTCGCAGGGAGATTCCCGATGATCGAGCGGCACGAAGCACGCGGCGAGTCGAGCAGCAAGGAGGCGGACCGATGATGCCGTTCGAAGCGATCGAGGTCATGGGCCGGGAGCGCCGCGAGGCGCTGATGGCCGAGGCGGAGAACCACCGGCTGGCGCGGCCGGCCCGGAGGCGGGCACGGCGAGGGCTGGCCGACAAGGTGTCATCGTTGGGCTCGTCGATCAGTCGCCCGAGCCTGCGGTCCCGCATCTACGACTGGATGCCCGTCCGGCGGCGGGCCGTCAGCGGGCGTTGACCATCGCGTCGGCGCTCATGGCGAAGTAGTCGAGCAATCGGGCCTCCACCACCGGGTGGACGCCGCGCTCGACCACCAGGCTGTCGAGGGCGGCGCCCATGTGGCGTAGCCAGGCGTCCCGCTCGGGCTCGCCGATGACGAAGGGTGCGTGGCGCATCCGCAGCCGCGGGTGGCCCCGCTCGTCGGAGTAGGTGGTGGGGCCGCCCCAGTACTGGCCCAGGAACAGAGCCAGGTGTCGCCGTGGCCCGGTGAGGTCGTCGGGGTAGAGCGGCCGCAGCAGCGGATCCATCGCCACCCGTCGATAGAACCGCTCCACCAGGTCGTCGAAGAACGGTTGGCCGCCCAACGCCTCGTAGACGTTCAGGACCGAAGCCTCGCCGCCAGCCTCGACCTCGCTCACGAGGCGTCCCCGTTCAGATCGCGGCGGAAGCCGTGGCCGAAGAACCCGCCCTGCGGGCGGGCGTGGGCGTGGAAGTGGTCGGGGATGTTGCGCATGTTGTCGTCGACGTAGTGCCCGTCGAACACCTGGTCGGCGACGGCCGCCAGCCGCCCCAACATGTGCTCCAGGTCGGCGGCGGGAGGATCGACCCCGTGCGAGCGCCAGACGACCATGGGCGTGGCGCAGATCTCACAGTCCGCGATCCAGCACACCTCGTCCTCGTGGTACCAGGGGGTGATGCGCTCGGCTGTGCACAGGAGGCAGCCATCGTAGGGATCGCCGGGGGGCACGGCGATCGAGCGTACAGGGCTACGAGCCGGGGCCTCGCGGCCCCGGCTCTCGCGGCATGCTCCCCGCTCTTGCTGCTTCGCAGCGGGCCGCTCGGGCCACGCCGGCGCCTGACGGCGCCGCCTCTGGAGCCGGCCCTCACGGCCCCTCCCCCAGGAGCCGCGCCCCTGCGGTTGGGGCCGCCCGCCGGCCTCGCTACCGTCGAACGGGTGTCTTCGCGATCGGTCGGCACGGGCTACGTCATCGTCCCGGACGAGGGATCGGGGCCCGGCATACTCGTGCTCCACGCCTGGTGGGGACTCACGCCGTTCTTCAAGGGCCTCTGCGACCGGTTGGCCGACAACGGCTTCGTGGCCCTGGCTCCGGATCTCTACGGCGGCAAGACCACGCGCGACCCTGCAGAGGCCGAGGCCCTGCTGGCCAATGCCGACATGGATGCCACCCTGGACCTCGTGCGATCGAGCATCCTCACGCTGCGTGGCATGCCCGCAACGCCCGACGCGCCGGTGGGGGTGCTGGGGTTCTCCATGGGCGCATCCTGGGCGCTGTGGCTTGCCGGGCGCATGCCCGAGCTGGTCGACGCAACCGCGATCTTCTACGGGTCGCAGAACATCGACATGGCCCCGGCCCGTTCGGCCTTCCTCGGGCACTTCGCCGAGACCGACCCGTGGGTCGAGGACGACGATCTGACGCTGCTCGAGTCGGAGCTGCACGTGCTCGACAAGGACTTCACGTTCCACCGTTACCCGGGAACCGGCCACTGGTTCTTCGAGGCGGACCAGCCGGCCTACGACGAGGCCGCCGCCGAGTTGGCCTGGGACCGCACGCTGGCGTTCTTCCGCACCAACCTCGACGGGTGACTCACGCCACGCGGCAGTCGGCAACCGCCTGTTCGATGGCGGTCATGACCGCCGCCGGGGGCTCGGACGACTCGTTGGCCTGGATGAGTTGGCGGAAGGGCACCGCCCGCACGAAGCAGTCGGCAACCCCGAAGGCTTCGGAGGCGTCGCCGGCCGTCCCGCCCGCGGCCAGCATGACCTGCGCCCGGACGGTCGGCAGCGTCAGGGCGTCTACGGCCAGCCCCGACGGTTCGGCGCGGTTCCTCGGGTCGCAGGCGGAGACGAGCGCCACGTCGCCCTCGGGTCGCACCCGGGCGGCGCCCGGTGGGCCGGCGGACACCCACGCCTCGAACGCCCCGAGCAACTCCTCGCCGTCCCGAGCCGAGTCACCCTGGACGGCCACGTCCATGCAGGTCGTACCCCGACGGTCGTAGACCACGTAGGCGTCACCGCCCCAACCGTCGGCGGCGGACAGTGCCACCAGGGGATCGATGCGTTCGCTCAGCAGCAGGAAGAGCGGCAGCGCCCCGAAGCGATCGTGCTCGCCGATCTGCTCACCCCCGGTCGGCACGACCGGCGCGGCCACCTCGTGCGCAGAGTCGCCGGCGAAGTACGACCGGGGATCGACCATGTGCTCGGTCGTCGCCGGCGGGTCGTCGAAGGCCTCGTCGACCGCGTCGTTGCCCCCGTCGGCGGCGATCAGCTCGACGAGCGAGGGACCGAGCGCGTAGGGCGCTCCCTCCATGGCGACCAGCACTCCGGGGATGGTGTCGAGCTCCTCCTGCGCCTCGCCGGACGCTTGGCCGATGGCATCCAGATACTTGTCGCGGTCGTCATCCGGCAGCGAGCGAACATAGGCCTGTTGGATCCGGGTGGCGTCCCCTTCGATGAGCGCCAGGTGTCCGGACAACCGATCGCCCGTGGCATCGCCGTCGCCAAGCATCTCCTCGAGATCGAAGTGCTGGTCCTGGACCACGTGGACGAGCTCGTGCGCGAGCGTCACTTTCAGGTCGGTCGTCATGTCGGTGCCCCGTACGGCGATGCGTTCCCGGAACGGGTCGTAGTAGGCGAGCGTGGCGGTGTCGGACAGGTCGTTCGACGACTCCAGTGCGTCGAAGCCGACCGGCACCAGTCCGAGCGCCCGAAGCGGCGCGGTCCCCTCCTCGATCAGCCGCCGGTCCTCCCGGGTGAGCTCGGCCTCCTCGACGCGGGTTCGCTCGGAGTACCGGTCGGCGCTGAGGAAGTCGACGGCGACGGGATGTTCGAAGCGTAGTCCGCGCTCGTCTTCGACGAAGGCCACCAGGTCGACCAGCCGCTCGTCCCAATCGTCGGGGTGCGACGGCCCCCGGTCGTCGGTCACGAGGTAGATCGCACCACCGGTGGCGCCGAGGCACGCGACGACGGCGACCGTCGACAACCACCGCGATCGTCGTCGAGGGTGCGGCGGGAGCGGTGGCGGAAGTGGCGAAGGTGGCGGAGACGCCCACCAGGTAGGGGGAGGTGGGAACGCTGGAGGCGGTGCTGGTGGGCGTGCCGGAGGCGGAGGTGGCGGAGAGCCCGCGGGCGGCGGGTGATCACTCACCCGACATCGTCCAGGCCGATGCGTAGCTCGCGAACGAACGCCGCCGCCTCGTCCGGTCCCCCACCGTCGAGCAACCGCCGCACCAGCGCCGACCCGACGATCACCCCGTCGGCCACCGCCGCAACCTCAGCGGCCTGCGCGGGGTTGGACACCCCTACACCGACCAGCACCGGCTTGTCGGTCACGGCCTTGAGCCGCGCCGCGATGTCGAGCGCGCTGCGCTGCAGGCGGTCGCGCTCGCCCGTGACGCCCAGCAGGCCCACGCCGTAGACCCAGCCGCGGCTCCGGGCACAGATCCGCGCCAGCCGTTCGTCCGAGGCGGTGGGCGCCGCCAGCAAGATCGTCTCCACCCCGTTGGCGTCGGCGGCCGCCGCCCACTCCGCCACCTCTTCGAGCGGCAGGTCGGGAACGATCGCCCCCGCAACGCCGGCCGCCGCCAACGAGGCGGCGAACCGCACGTGGCCGGAGCGGTGGACCGTGTTGTAGTAGGTCATCACGACCGGTGGAACCCCACCGGCGTCGAGCCCGCCAAGGGCGTCGATGATGCCCCCGGGGGTGGCACCGGACGCCAGCGCCCGTTCCGAGGCCGCCTGGATCGTGGGCCCGTCCATCACGGGATCGGAGAAGGGGATGCCCACCTCGATCGCGTCGGCGCCGGCGTCGGCTATAGCCTCGGCGACCCGTTCCCAACCCGGTAGTCCGCCGGTCACATAGGGAACCAACAGCTTGCGCGCGGCGCCACGAGCGGCCCGCAGGCGAGACTCGAGGGCACCGGTCACCGCCACGTCGGTCGTCATCCGCCCGGCCCTCCGGGCCCGCCGGCGTCGGCCATCAGCCGGGCGACCTGTTCGACGTCCTTGTCCCCGCGGCCCGACATGTTGACCAGAACGACCTTGCCGGCCAGCCCTTCCCGCTCCCGGCTGATCCAGGCCAGGGCGTGGGCCGATTCCAGGGCGGGGATGATGCCTTCGGTGCGGGCGAGGAGAGCGAAGGCGTCGAGCACTTCGGCGTCGGTCACCGCGATGTAGCGGGCCCGGCCGATGGTGGCCAGGTAGGCGTGCTCGGGCCCGACCCCCGGGTAGTCCAGACCTGCGGACACCGACTCGGCCTCCAACACCTGGCCCTCCTCGTCCTGGAGGAGCAGCGACTTGGAGCCGTGGACGACGCCGGGCACCCCCCGGCCCACCGCGGCGCCACCGGCCGGCTCGGCGCCCACCAGCTCCACGCCGGGAACGTCCACAAAGGCCGAGAAGATGCCGATGGCGTTGGACCCGCCGCCCACGCAAGCCACCACGACGTCGGGATCCCGCCCCAGGAGAGCCCGCGCCTGGTCCCGGGCCTCGTCGCCGATCACCCGCTGCAGCTCACGGACGAGGAAGGGGTAGGGGTGGGGGCCCATGGCCGAGCCCAGGCAGTAGTGCGTCGACTCGACGGTGGCCACCCAGTCCCGCAGGGCCTCATTGATGGCGTCCTTGAGGGTGCGGCTGCCCGACGACGCCGGCCGCACCTCGGCACCCAGCAGCCGCATGCGGAACACGTTGAGGGCCTGGCGCTCCATGTCGACGTCGCCCATGTAGACCGTGCACTCGAGCCCCAGCAGCGCGGCCGCCGTGGCGGTCGCCACCCCGTGCTGGCCGGCCCCGGTCTCGGCTACCAGCCGGGTCTTGCCCATGCGCCTGGCCAGCAGCGTTTGGCCGAGCACGTTGTTGATCTTGTGGGACCCGGTGTGGTTGAGGTCCTCGCGCTTGAGCAGCACCCGCACGCCCAGTTCGGCCGACAGGTTGGCGCAGTCGGTGAGCAGCGACGGCCGACCGGCGTAGTCGCGCAGCAGGCGATCGAGCTCATATCGGAAGCCCGGGTCGGCCCAGGCCTCGCGGAAGGCCCGCTCCAGGTCCTGACACGCGGGGACCAGCGTTTCGGGGACGAAGAGGCCGCCGAAGTCGCCGAACCGCCCCCGGGTTCCGGGGTCGCCCATCAATGTCGCGCTCGCCGGGCTCATGGGCGCTCGTCGAACATCCAGTCGAAGGGCCGATCGAGGCGGTCGCCCTGAGGCAGCGCCTCCGGCGGTTCGGCGGCCTTGGCGGCGGCGACGAACGCCCGCATCTTCCTGGCGTCCTTGCGGCCGGGGGCCGACTCGACGCCGCTGGCGACGTCCACGCCCCAGGCGCGCGCCGCGCGGACGGCGTCGGCCACGTTGGCCGGGGTGAGCCCGCCGGCAAGTATCACTCGGCGGTTGGACGGTGCCCCCTCGGCCAGCGACCAGTCGAACACGTCGCCGGAGCCGGGGGTGGCGGAGTCGATGAGGATGGCGTCGGCGCCGTAGTCGTCGGCGGACTCGAGCTCGGGATCACCGGCCGCGAACGCCTTGATCACCAGCCGGACGCGCTGGCGGATCCAGTGTGAGTCGCCGGGCGTCTCCCGTCCGTGGAGCTGCGCCGCCCCCAATCTCGCGTGATGGATGGTGTCGACCACCCGCTGACGCGACTCGTCCCGGAACACTCCCACGGTGACGATCTCGGTGGGCAGCCGCTTGGCGATGTCCGCCGCCTTCTGTGGTGCGATCTGGCGCGGCGACGGGGCGAAGATGAAGCCGACGGCATCGGCCCCCATGGCCACGGCCAGGAGCGCGTCCTCCTCACTGGTGACGCCGCAGATCTTGACGAACACGCTGGCAGGCTAGCCAGCCGGCCTGGCGGCACCGAAGCGGTAACGGCTAGCCGGCGCCGGCCGTCCGTAGCGCCCGGACGGCGCTGGCAGGGTCGCCGGCGGTCACCAGCGACTCCCCCACCAGGACGGCGTCGTAACCCGCCCTGGCCAGGACGGCGGCATCCTCCGGCGCTCGGATCCCGGACTCGG
>Ga0214469_1000372_pt1 | contig 15357 bp, 14 predicted proteins | sample RVTome_10_FD_187340 | JGI IMG/M metagenome (GOLD analysis project Ga0214469, IMG submission 187340) | Soil microbial communities from uranium-contaminated site in the Upper Colorado River Basin, Wyoming, United States - RVT153D57 HiSeq ... | reverse complement strand
GTCGACTCATCGGAGGCGCTGGCCGACCGCGCTCGATCGATCTTGGCGCAGAGGCCCGCCGGCCCTCCGGCCGCAGCATCCGGCGATGAAGCCGAGGAGGGTCAACGGGCGGGCGGGGATGCTGACTTCCTGCCCTCCGCGTGTGGAGCCGATGCCGAGTCCGAGCTCCTCCCGGCGGCTCCCGGGAGGGTCGTGCTCCAGGGTCGCGCCACGGTCGACGGCGAGCCGGTCGACGTCTGGGTGCTCGACGCGGACGGCGAGGAACGATTGGTCGCCGTTGACGCGTCCTGCGCCGTGGTCGTCGACCAGCCGCTCCAGAACTGACGCTGGCCGATCCGACCAGTCCGCGCCACTAGGCTTCCCGCATGGCTCAGGTCGGCTCTTCCGTCCGGCAGAACCGCGACGCCGCCACCCCTGCCCAGCCGGCGGGCGACTGGGCGGCACAGGCGGCGGACACCATCGAGCGGGCGGTCGGGAACGTCCGAGACCGGACCACCGGGCCTGCCCTCACCATGGCACGAGCCGTGGTGTACGGGACGTTCGCCGCGCTCGTCGGGCTGGCGGGCCTGGTGCTGGGAACGATCGCTGTCGTCCGCATCATCGACAACTACCTGCCGGATGCCGTCTTCGGTGACGAGCACATCTGGGCGACCTACCTCATCATCGGCCTGGTGTTCGTGTTGGCCGGCGCGGTCCTGTGGGTCCGGCGCCACGGCCCGGGCCCGGAAGATCGACCCGCCTGACGGCGTTAACCGAGCCGAGGCTCGCTTCCGAGCCGACATCGCGCTTCCACGAGGACACATGAGCACCCGCAAGGCCATCGTCATCGGATCCGGTCCCGCCGGACTGACCGCCGCCATCTACGCCGCCCGCGCCAGCCTCGAGCCGTTGGTCCTGGAGGGCGAACCCTCGTCCACGAGCGACCAGCCGGGTGGGCAGCTCATGCTCACGACCGAGGTCGAGAACTATCCGGGCTTTCCCGAGGGGATCATGGGGCCCGAGCTCATGATCCGTTTCCGGGAGCAGGCGGCGCGGTTCGGAGCCGACATCCGCACGCAGAAGGCGTCGCGGGTCGACCTGTCCGCCCGCCCCTTCGGGGTGTGGGTGGGCGATCCGGATGCCGGCGAGCCCACCTACCAGGCAGAGGCACTGATCATCTCCACCGGTGCCCAGTCGCTCATGCTGGGCCTCGACCGCGAGGCCGAGCTGGTCGGCCACGGCGTGTCGACATGCGCGACCTGTGACGGCTTCTTCTTCCGCGAGCACGACATCGCGGTGGTGGGTGGCGGGGACTCCGCCTTGGAGGAGGCCATCTTCCTCACCAAGTTCGCCCGGTCCGTGACGGTCGTCCACCGCCGGGACGAGCTGCGGGCGTCGAAGATCATGCAGGAACGTGCGTTCGCCAATACGAAGATCCGCTTCCTGTGGGACCACGTCGTCGACGGCATCGATGGTGATGCCAAGTTGTCGGGCATCACCGTGCGCAACGTGCTCACCGACGAAGTGACCTCGCTGCCGGTGTCCGGGCTGTTCGTGGCCATCGGGCACAAGCCCAACACCGACCTGTTCAAGGGACAGCTCGAGATGGAGGAATCGGGGTACCTGGTCACCGGCTTGGGCCAGGGCGCCACCTCGACCAACGTCGAGGGCGTGTTCGCCTGCGGCGACGTCCAGGACCATGTCTACCGGCAGGCCATCACGGCGGCCGGCACGGGATGCGAGGCCGCCATCGACGCCGAGCGCTGGCTCGAGGCCCAGGGCGCCTAGTCAACCTGCCCGCGGACGGGAACAACCCTGGCAGCGGCGCTGTTCAGGTCGGTGGTTCTTTGATATTCGCCAGTCACACCAAGGAAGGTCACCTCGACATGGTTGAAGGCATCGCCACCCTCACCGACGCCACGTTCGACGAGACGATCGGCGCCGCGGCCGAGGCGGTGGTCGTCGACTTCTGGGCCGAGTGGTGCGGACCTTGCAAGATGATCGCCCCGATTCTCGACGAGATCGCCGGCGAGCACGCAGGCAAGCTCACCATCGCCAAGTTGAATGTCGACGAGAATCCAGACGTCGCCCGCCGCTTCGACGTCATGAGCATCCCCACGCTCATCGTCTTCAAGGACGGTGCTCCACAAAAGCGCCTGGTGGGGGCCAAGGGTAAGGGTCAACTGCTGGCTGAGCTGGGCGAGTTCCTGCCCTGAACCTACACAAGAGACGTAATCCACAACCTGTGTGCAAGGTTGTGGATTGACTCGACCCTAACTTGAGGACCTCCAATCGTCAGGTTGGGGTTGAGTGTTTTTTGGGCACTTTGCGTGTCAATGGGACCCGGCCATGACCCGATAGATGCGCTCGAGGTCTTCGAGGTCCGCAAACTCGATCACGACCCGGCCGCGCTTGGGCCCGACGTTGATCGACACCCGGGTGTCGAGTTGTTCGGCGAGCAGCTCCTCCAGCTCGAGCAGGCCCGGGGCTCGCAGCTTCGACCTGGCGCCCGACGCGCCCGCCGACCCGCTCGGCGGCCCGTCCAGGCCGTTGCGCTGCCGAACGGCTTCCTCGGTGTGCCGAACCGACAGGCCGTCGGTGGCCACGCGGCGGGCCAGCGATTCCTGGAACGCCCGGTCCGGTGTCCCGAGCAGCGCCTTCGCATGACCCGCCGACACGCGGCCCTCGGCCACCAGACGTTGCACCTGGGGTGGCAGTTGGAAGAGGCGTAGAAGGTTGGCTACGGCGGAGCGGCTCTTGCCGACCTTGCGGGCAACCTCCTCCTGCGTCAGATCGAAATCCTCGACCAGTTGCTGGTATGCGGCCGCCTCTTCGAGCGGGTTCAGATCGTCTCTGTGCAGGTTTTCGACCAGGGCATGCTGGAGCGTGAGCTCGTCGTTGACCTGGCGCACGATCACGGGGATGAACTGCTGCCCGGCCCGCTTGGCTGCACGCCAGCGACGTTCGCCGGCGATGATGGCGTAGCGCTCGTCGCTCACCTGGCGGACCAGGATCGGCTGCAGCAGTCCCAGCTCACGGATCGAGGCGGTGAGCCCGGCCAGCGACTCCTCGTCGAAGCTGTTGCGCGGTTGGTAGGGATTCGGGTCGATCTGGTTGATCGGGATCTCTTCGATGCCCGGACGGGCTGCGAGGCCGGCAGCCGAGGTCGGGGCTACGTCCGGTGGGATCAGTGCGCCGAGGCCCTTACCCAGTCCGCCGCGCCGCTCCACCGCTGACCTCCGTCGCCAAGTTCCGGTATGCGATCGAACCCCGAGAAGTGGGATCGAACGTGATGATCGGCTGGCCGAACGAGGGAGCCTCGCTCAGGCGGACCGTTCGAGGGACGATGCTGTGGCAAACCTTCTCCCCAAAGTGGTCGCGCACCTCGCGCACGACCTGGTCCGCCAACTTGGTCCGAGCGTCGTACATGACGAGGACCATCGCGCTCAGCTCCAGGCCAGGATTGAGATTGCGCTGGACGAGCTGCACGTTGCGCAGCAACTGGCCGAGGCCCTCGAGCGCGTAGTACTCGCACTGGATGGGCACGACCACCTCGCTGGCGGCCGCCAGCCCGTTCACCGTGAGCAGGCCGAGCGAGGGTGGGCAGTCGATCAGCATGTAGTCGTAGTCGTTCCGCACCGCGTCGAGGGCTCGGCGCAGGCGCATCTCACGGCTGAACGCGGGCACCAGCTCGATCTCGGCGCCGGCGAGGTCGAGCGCTGCCGGCGCCACGAAAAGATTCCGTACGGCAGTTCCCTCGACGCAGTCTTCGAGTGGAAGGTCATTCAAGATGACGTCGTACATCGAGGATTGCAGGTCCCGGATGTTGATGCCGAGCCCGGTGCTGGCGTTGCCCTGGGGATCGAGGTCGACCACGAGCACGCGGTAGCCGAGCTCGGCGAGGCAAGCACCGAGGTTGACCGCCGTCGTGGTCTTGCCGACGCCGCCCTTCTGGTTGGCGATCGCAATGGTGCGCGGGAGCGGCCGTTCAAACGGCGTCGACGGTCTGGCCGGAGCCTCCGCGACCTGAGCGCCGTCTCGCAACGCGTGGCCACCCGACTCGTCGAATCGGCTCTCGAGCACGGCCGATGTAGGAATGCCGCCGACGCCGCTGTCTTGGGTACTCATCGCCGATGCTCCCAGCCGTCGTTGCCGGGGCGAACTGGGCCCGGCAAGCTGAACGCGGTTGTGGTCCAAAGGGACTACGTGACCGCCGCCCGATCGGCGCCATCTCGAGGCGGACCATCGGCCACGGAGCACATACTTTCGGGCCGCCGGGTCCCGGTCAAGCCTGGTGTTTCCGGGCCCACGGAGCGTTCGCGGGGGAGCGGGTTGCGTGTGTTCCACGTGGAACGCGCCTGACCGACCCGGCGAGTCGGGTCACTCGACCGCGTCCCGTATTCCATGGCCGGCGCGGGCGGACAGCGGCGTCGACGCTCGCACGAAGGCCCGTGCATGTGTCGGCCCGTCTCAGATTCGCCGTCGGCACGGACGCTGGAGGAAGGCGCAACCGTGGCTGCGGCAGCGACGAGGACGTAGTCCAGCGGCTGTCGGGCGAGACGCCGCGATGACTTCTGCGAGCGTCCACTCGTGATTCGGCCAAGCGGGCCGTCCTCGCGGCCCCAGCGCACCACGACGCCACCATCAGTCGGCGTCGCAACGGCGCACCCGAAAGAGCCGGCGCCGGGGCAGGCATGCTCACGGAACGCACGTGCTGCTACGGCTAGGACGAGCGGTGCTCCGGGCGCATGCCCAAGATCGCATCCCAAGAGCATCAGCGGATAGGCACGTTCTCATGGCCTGCGGTGGTCAGCGCTGCTGGGAGGCCCAGCTGTTGAGCTGCGACCCAGCAACAAATTCCCACGCGAGCGTGCCCTTCGGAGCGTCCTATCCGCTTGGCCTCTGAGCCGGGGTTGTTCCACGTGGAACAACCCATGCGCCCACGCACCCCCACGCAAACAGCACCGACGTGCCGGTCGGCTGGGCTGTTCCACGTGCACTGCGGCCGTTTCCATCGGGTCCCCGCTGGCTGCCCGTCGCCGCCGTCCGCCACCTTGTTCCACGTGGAACAGCCGCTGGCTCAGAACAGGGGTCGCTTCGCCGGGATCCCGGGCTTGCGGGAATACCGCGAGGGACAGGGCTCGACCTGGTCGAGCGCCTGGTATCGGTATCCCTCGGTCCACGATCGTCCCGGTGCCAAGCCCAAGCGGGCCAGGCCGGTAGCCGGCCATCGAACTAAAGCGTCGGTGGGGACGAAGGCGTCGCCATCCTCCGGCGGCTCGCTGACCGCCAGGGTTCCGCCAACGCGGAGGAAGGGGGCCGCGCACTCGGCCGTCACCGCCGGGGGTCCGAAGCCTCGGGCCACCACGAGGTCGAAACCCCCGCGCAAATCGTCACGGTGGCCGGCCGCCTCCGCCCGCGCGCACACCACGGCCACTCGCTCGCCCAGGTGCAACTCCTGCGCCGCGTGTCGTAGGAACGCACACCGCCGCTCCCGGGCATCCAGTAGCACCGCTCGACCCTCCGGCCAGCGCCGGGCCAGCACCAGTCCCGGCACACCGCCGCCGCTTCCGAGATCGAGGAACCGGGTCGGTGCCGGTTCGATGCCGGCTGCGAACCCGTCGGCGTGATCGACGTGGACGCGCACGGAGCCGGGCCCCAGAAAGCCGAGACTCCGGCTCCGTTCCAAGACCTCGAGCACGTGGGTGTCCACCCGAACCTCAGCCGGGGCGGATCACCACCCGGCGAGCCGCGTCCTCGCCTTCGGATACCGTGCTCACCCCTTCGATCTCGTTGAGCGCGTCGTGGACGACCTTGCGGTCGGCCGAACCCATCGGATCCAGCGCCTTGGCTACGCCGCTGGCCTTCACAGCCTCGGCCACCTCTCGAGCGAACCGCTCCAGCGCCACCTTCCGGCGGGCGCGGTAGCCAGCGACGTCGAGGCGCACCCGCGCGTGCGCCTGGCCCACGAAGCGGCGCTGCACCATGCTCCGCACCAGTTCCTGCACCGCCTGGAGTGTCACGCCCTTCTGACCTACCAGCAACCCCAACTCGGTGCCGTCCACGGAGGCCTCAATGGCCTCGTCGTCGCTGAGAGTCACGGTCACCGTGGCGTCGGATCGCCCGAAAGCCGACAGCAGATCGGTTAGGAAACCCTCGACTGCTTGGCGTTGACCCTCGATGTCGAACTCCGCCGCTGGTGCCTCTGTTGACTGGGTACTCTCGCTCACCGCATTCGCTCCCTCTGCTGTCCGGCTACGTCGGCGGCGACGCGAGCGCGGCGAGGCTGCCCGGCGTGCTTCCACCGATGCGGGCCCGTCGGCGTCAGCCATGTCCGCCTGCGCCACCACCATGGCGGCATCCCTCGTCGAGTCGCGATCACCCTTACCCGACACGGCCTCCCGACGCGGTCCTCGCCCACGACCGTTGCCGTCGGCGCCGTCGTCCCGACCCGCGGATCTCGTCTTCCCCCGATCGCGATCACCGTCGCGGCCCCGCCGATCGCCCCGGCGGCGGTCCCGCCGGTCGATCTTGGGACGGGGTGTGGTCGGGCGCACCCGAGCCCGCACCTGGGCCTCCGCCCGCAGGCGTCCGAACAGGCCCTTCTGCGGCTCCTGGACGACCTCGATCTCCGCGTCCTGCTCGTCGACCCCGAGCTTGTCGAGGGCCGACTCCACGGCCTCGGGGACGGTCCGACCGGTCGTCACGACCCATTCCACGGCGCTACTTCCTCTTCCTCTTCTTGCGGGAGCGCGGGTGCACCTTGGGGCTTGGCGCCCCGCTGCCACTCGCAGACTTGGCGCCGCCGGCGCCACTCCGTGCCTTGGGGCGCTTCTGGCCCGGCTTCGGCTGGCCGGATCCCTGCTGATCACGGGTCCGCCCATTGCCGCTCGGCGCCTCCGTACCCGCCTTCTTCGCCGGCTGACGCGCACCCTTGGCACCGTTGCCCTCGGCCGTGCGCGCGTCCCGCAACTCCGCCATCGCCCGCTGCGCCTGCCTTCCGACGGATTCCTCGCCTCGGTAGAGCGATCGGGTGATGAAGGCCTGCTGCCCGACACGCCACAGTGTCGAAACCAGGAAGTAGATGCCAATGGCCAGGGGGCTCACGAACGCGAAGAACACGTAGAGCAGTGGGCCGATGCGCATCATCAGCTGCTGTTGCTGGGTGATCTCCACCCCAGCGGTGCGTCCCATGATCTGCTTCTGCTGGTACCAGCTGAGGAACGCGATGACGGCGATCAGGGCCAGGTAGGGCAGCGCCGTCACGAAACCCTGGCTCAGCGCCTCGCCGGGCGTTATGGCCAGGTCGACACCCAGCGAGTTCATCTCGTGCTTGCCCAGCAGCGACTGGTACAGCTCGTCGTTCTGGTCCAGGTACTTGGGACGGAACCCGTCGGTGACCGTGTTCGTCAGGCCGAGCTGTTGGGTGTATTCCTGCAGGCCCACGAACTTCGCCTGTTGCGTCAACCCTCGCACCACATAGAAGAGGATCGAGAACACCGGCGCCTGGATGAGCAGCGGTAGGCATCCACCCACCGGGTTGATCTCGTGCTCGCGATAGAAGCGCATCAGCTCTTCGTTGAGCTTCTGCCGGTCGTCCTTGTACTGCACCTGCAGGCGGCGGATCTCGGGTTGGAGCCGCTGCATCTCGATCATCGACCGGGTGCCCTTGAGCGTCAGCGGCGTCGTGATGATCATCACGACGCACGTCAGGAGGGCGATCGCAACCGCGTAGCCACCGGGCACGTTGGCATAGAAAAAATTGAGCATGCCCGAGATGAGCTCAAACAGGCCGTCCAGCATCAGTGGTGCTTTCCTTCAGGAACGGGATCCCACCCGTGTCCCCCCCAGGGGTGGCAGCGAAACAGGCGCCGCAAGGTCAGCGCCGACCCACGGGCCGCGCCATGCCTCTCGAAGGCATCGAGCGCGTAGTTCGAGCAGGTGGGGACGAATCGACACGGTGACGGCCGCCCGGCGGTCACCCTCTGGTAGAGCCTTACGAACACGTGCAGCAACCGGGCGACCGGGCTCATGGGTCGGTACCCCGGACCACCTCGGCGCACGCCGCGCCGAGCGAGCGCTTCAACTCGGCAAACGGCGCGGCTCCCGCATCGGGCCGGACGAGTACCAGGTAGGCACCGGGATTCAGCCCGCCGCATTCGCGATCGACGTCATGCATGGCCGCGCGCAGGCGGCGCCGAACCCGGTTGCGGACGACGGCCACCCCGACCTGCCGGCCGACGCTGTACGCCGCCCGCACCTCACCAGACGCGCCGATACCCGCGGACGCATACTCGGGGAGAAACACCACGGTCACCGGACCTCGCCGGGCGCGCCGACCGTCACGCCGGAGCGCGTCAAACGTCGCACGATCGCTGATCCGCCCGATCAGGCCGACAGCCGAGCGCGGCCCCTCTGACGCCGGGCCCGGACGATTGCCCGGCCGGCGCGGGTCCGCATGCGCAGCCGAAAGCCGTGCCGCTTGGCTCGCCTCCGGTTGTTGGGTTGGTACGTGCGCTTCACCTTCTGCCTCCTCGAGCACGCGGCCTCCTCGCAGAGTCAGCGGGGCCTGCGGCGGGATGTTGAACTCGTCCGCGACGCGCGGACACGACGCGCGACGCTTCGGTGCGCGGACAACGGTAGAGCCCCTTCCCTCGATTGCGCCAACCCTGACGGGGCCCGACACCTCGCATTCCTGTGGACGACCCTTGGTGGGGCACCATCGACGGTGCTAGCTTTCCCCAACCCGCTCCCCTCACCAGGGAGTCAGACAGCGGAACTGGCGCCTGGTCCGCCACCTGACACGGGTTGTTGTGCAGTCATCCACATATGTGGATTGCTTGTGGACGGCTTCGGCTGCCAGCAGGAAGGCTCGGGAACGTGATCAGCGACGCGCACCACCTGTGGACGACGTGCGCAGCGTTGCTCCGGGCCCAGGTCTCGGATCTGGTCTGGCACACGGCCTTCGACGGCGTCCGAGCCGTCGATTTCGACGGCAACGTCCTCACGCTCGGCGTTCCCAGTCCCCTCGCCAAGGAACGGATCGAAGGCCGATATCTCGGGCTCGTGCGCGACGCCATGGCGGAGGCCGGCGCCTCCGATGCCGAGCTGCGCCTTCGCATCGAACCCTCCGAACCGCCTCCGCTGTGGACCGTTCCGGCCCCCGACGACCCGCTCCCGTCCCAGGCCACGGAGCTGTCGAGTCCGTCGACCGGCGATGGCCAGGCCGCCAACCGGTCATCGAACGGCCCCATCCGGCCCGCCGGCCAGCTGGGCGATGTCGAGCTCAATCCCCGCTACACGTTCGAGAACTTCGTCATCGGCGGGTCGAACAGCTTCGCCCACGCCGCCGCGCTCTCCGTGGCCGAAACGCCGGCTCGCAAGTTCAACCCACTGTTCATCTACGGCCACGCCGGCCTCGGCAAAACCCACCTGCTCCAGGCGATCGCCAGCTACGTGAGCCGAAACTACCCAGCGTATCGCGTGCGCTACGTCACGTCGGAGACGTTCCTCAACGAATTCATCGATTCGATGCACTCGGACAGCCGCGACGCGTTCAAGCGCCGCTACCGCGACATCGACGTGCTGCTGGTCGACGACGTCCAGTTCTTCGAGGGCAAGCAGGAGACGCTCGAGGAGTTCTTCCACACGTTCAACCACCTGCACCAGACCAACCGGCAGATCGTCCTGTCCTCCGACCGTCCGCCCGACCAGATCGGCATCGAAGACCGCATGCGCAGCCGTTTCCAGCAGGGACTGATGACCGACATCCAGCCGCCCGCGTTGGAGACGCGGATGGCGATCCTGCTGAAGAAGGCCGAGCTCGAGTCCACCCGCATCCCCAATGATGTCCTCGAGCTCATCGCCACCAACATCAAGGACAACATCCGGGTCCTCGAGGGCGCGCTCATCAGGGTATCGGCCTTCGCCAGCCTCACCCACGAGCCCCTCACGGTCGATCGGGCCACGCAGGTGCTCGCCGACCTGCTCAGCGAGAATCAGCCGCGGCCCATCACACCCCAGCTGATCCTCGAGGAGACCGCCAAGCAGTTCGGCTTCACGGTCGAGGAGATCATCAGCAAGCACCGGCAGCGACCCCTGGTCACCGCCCGGCAGATCGCCATGTACGTCATGCGGGAGCTGACCGATCTGTCCTACCCCAACATCGCCCGGGAGTTCGGTGGCCGCGACCACACCACCGTGATCCACGCGGTCGAGAAGATCGGCGCCCTCATGTCCAAGGACCGCCAGATCTACGACCAGGTCACGCGGCTCATGAAGGCCGTCCGTCAAGGTGACTGATCGCGGCGGTACCGCGTCCGTGGAGAACCCTCCGGACGAGCTGTGGATCAGCGCCCGAGGTCGGTGGACGGGCCACTGCCCGTCCCCAGGGGGGTCACGCGCAGGCCCTCCCACCTGTGGGAGCCTGGGGACACAACGGGGACGACAAACGGGCCGCTGACCTGCGGCGACGAGCCACCGTCCACAATCCACAGCCCCTACTGCAACTACTGGTTCGAGTAATAACTACGAAGGCAGAGAAAGCGAGCGACGGCGTGAAGTTCCGATGTGAGCGAGACGTTCTCGTCGAAGCCCTCGGCACGGCCGGCCGAGCGACCGCCAGCCGGGGTGGCGCCCTCCCGGTGTTGTCGGGCATTCGCACCGAGCTGCAGGGTGACACCCTGACGCTGACCGGGCACGACCTCGAGCTGACCATCGCCGTTGTCATCGGTGAGGGCGTCAAAGGGAGCACGGATGGCGTCGCAGTGCTGCCCGCCCGGCTGACGTCCGACGTGGTGCGGTCGCTCGCCCCCGGCGCCGTCGAGATCGATGTCGACGGCGAACAGGCCCGCATCACCTCTGGCCGCTCCGAGTTCACGCTGCGGGTCTTCCCGGTGGACGAGTTCCCCCGGTTGCCCGAGACCACCGGCGAGGCGGTGACCCTCGATGCCACGGAGCTGGCAGCGGCGCTGCGTCAGGTGGTGCCGGCCGCTTCGAGCGACGACGCCCGGCCCATCCTGACGGGCGTTCTGCTGTCGGCCGAGCAGGGAGGCCTTCGACTGGTGGCCACCGACTCGTTCCGGTTGGCGGTGCGTGATCTCCCGGGTCAGACCGTGTTGGCGGAGGGCCAGTCGGTGTTGGTGCCCTCGCGGGCGCTCAACGACCTGACCAAGGTTCTCGGTGGTGTCGGCGAGCTGACCGTCAGGTTGGGTGAGCGCGACGCGGGGTTCGAGGCGGGCGACGTGCGTTTGACGACCATGCTGATCGAGGGCGACTTCCCCAACTACCGCGGCCTCATCCCGTCGTCGGCCCCTCCCAACCGGCTGATCGTCGGTCGCGAGGGTCTGCTCGAGGGCCTTCGCCGCGTGAAGCTGCTGGCACGCGAGGCGACGCCGGTGCGCCTGGCGATGTCGCCCGAGGGACTTGACCTCGTGGCCGTCACCCAGGACGTGGGCCAGGCGCACGAATCGCTGGACGCCAAGTACGAAGGCACGGAGCTGACCGTGGCGTTCAATCCCGACTACCTGCTGCAAGGCGTCGAGGTTCTCGAGGGCGACGAGGTGCTGATCGAGACGGTGGACTCGCTGAAGCCGTCGCTGGTGCGCAGCCCGGAGCACGACGACTTCCTCTACCTGCTCATGCCCGTGCGCGTGAGCTGACCGGTGCGGGGGCACTGAGGCGTGCACGTGCGCACGCTGTGGCTCACCGACTTCCGCAGCTACACATCGATCGAGGTCAACCTGGCGCCCGGGCTGACCGTGTTGGTCGGCGACAACGGCCAGGGCAAGACCAACCTGCTCGAAGCCCTGGCGTGGCTGGCGACGTTGGCGTCGTTCCGCGGCGCTCCCACGGAGGCGCTGGTGCGACGGGGTGCGCCCTTCGCCGTCGTCCGAGCGCTCGCCGAACGCGACGGACGGGAGCTCCTGCTCGAGGCGCAGCTCGAGCCAGGCGGTCGCAACCGGGTACTGGTGAACCGTCAGTCGTTGCGCCGGGCGCGAGACCTGCTCGGGTCGCTGCGGGTCACCGTCTTCACGCCCGACGATCTGGACATCGTCAAAGATGGGCCGGGAGAGCGACGGCGGTTCCTCGACGACGCCTTGGTGGCGCTGCATCCCCGCAACGACGCGCTCAGGGCGGACGTGGACAAGATCCTCCGGCAGCGCAACGCGCTCCTGCGGCAGACGGCCGGGCGACTCGACGAGGCGGCTGCATTCACCCTGGACGTGTGGGACTCCAAGCTGGCACAGGCGGGCGAGGCGCTGGCGACGGCGCGGGTCGAGCTGGTCGAGCGCCTGGCGCCCCTCCTGTCGTCGATGTACGACGCCCTGGCCCGCGAACCGACGCTGGTGACGATCGCTTACGACGCCGGGTGGCGGCATCAGGGGTTGGCCGCGGCGTTGGCCGGCGCCCGGAAGGACGATCTCCGGCGGGGCGTGTCCACGGTGGGGCCCCACCGGGACGAGATGGTGCTGACTCTTGGCGGCGCCCCCGCCAGGACCCACGCCAGCCAGGGCGAGCAGCGAACCCTGGCGCTCTCGTTGCGGTTGGCCGTACACCACGTCGTGACCGCCACGGCCGAGAGCCCACCGGTTCTGCTGCTCGACGACGTGTTCAGCGAGCTCGATCCGGAGCGCGGCCGGGCCCTGGTCGCCAACCTGCCGGCGGGGCAGACCGTCTTGACCACCGCCGGTGGATTGCCGCCCGATGCCCACCCCGATGTCGTGTTGCGGCTCCGAGACGGTGCAGTTATCGCGGTGGGCGGTGCGCTGGACGGACCGTCCGGGTCGTCGGCGGATGGTTGACTGTGCGCATGGGTTGGCAGCCTCTCCCCGGCACTCCGTCGCCGCCGACGCGGCTCGCCGACACCCTCGATCGAGTCCTGGGGCGCCTCGGGGCGCCGAGCCGGGCGGGCATCGAGGTTGTGTTCGACCGCTGGCACGATGTCGTCGGGGAGGTGATGGCGGCTCGCACGCGCCCGGTTGCCATCCATGGCGAGTCCCTGGTCGTGGCATGCGACGAACCGGCGTTGGCGACCCACGTGCGGTTCCTCGAGGCACAGCTCGTCGCCCGCCTCAGCGAGCTCGCCGGCTCGCGCCGGATCACACGGATCGAAGTCCGCGTGGACCGTCGCCACCGGGGACCCCGGCCGCCGCGACGGGCCCCCCGGCCGGGATGACAGCGGCCCCGGCGGCACGCGGGAGGCCGCCACCCGAGGGCAGTCCAAGGCCCCTGGGATGACCGGGAATGTCACACCCCTCTGGTAGACTTCCCTTGTTGTGATTTGCGGCTCTGACCAGGCAAAAGGCCTTCGGGCGCCGGTCATCCGCCCCTAAGAAATCGACCTTGTCGAAAGGGCGCGCCTTGCCGCAGGGAAGCACCTCGTACGGAGCCAAAGACATGCAGGTCCTGGAGGGCCTCGATCCGGTCCGCAAGCGGCCGGGCATGTACATCGGCTCGACCGGCCCGTCCGGTCTCCACCACTTAGTGTGGGAAGTCGTCGACAACTCGGTAGACGAGGCGATGGCGGGCCAGGCCGACCGCATCGACATCACGCTGCTGGCCGACGGCGGTTGCCGCGTCGTCGACAACGGGCGCGGCATCCCCACCGACATCCACCCGGTCCACAAGATCTCAGGCGTCGAGATCGCGCTCACCAAGCTCCACGGCGGGGGGAAGTTCGGCGGCGACGGCTACAAGGTCTCGGGCGGGCTCCATGGAGTGGGTGTGTCCGTGGTCAACGCCCTGTCGCGCCGGCTGGTGGTCGAGGTCGACCGCGACGGCAAGCGCTACACCCAGACCTTTGTCGACGGCGGCCGGCCCCAGGGCAAGCTCAAGGTCACGGGCGAGGCGCCCCGCAACGGCCGCTCCGGTTCCCGCCGGGGCACGACCGTCACCTTCTGGCCCGACGCCACCGTTTTCGAGTCCGTTGAGTTCTCGGCGCGCACCATCCTCGAGCGCCTGCAGATGATGGCGTTCCTCAACAAGGGCCTCGAGATCCGCTTCCGCGACGAGCGTGAGGGCCACGAGCACGAGCCTGTCGTCTACAAGTACTCGGGCGGCATCATCGACTTCGTCAAGCACGTCAACAAGACCAAGGAGAGCCTGTTCTCCAAGGTCGGTTACTACGCCGACCGCGACCAGACCTCCGAGGTCGAGGTCGCCTTCCAGTGGAACAGCGGGTTCAACACCGACGGCATCCACAGCTTCGCCAACGGCATCAACACGATCGAGGGCGGCACCCATGAAGAGGGCTTCAAGGCGGCGCTCACGACCGCTGTCAACAAGTACGCGCGAGCCAAGCAGCAGTTGAAGGAGAAGGACCCCAACCTTGCCGGCGAGGACATCCGCGAGGGCATCACGGCCATCGTCTCGGTCCGGCTGCGCGACCCCCAGTTCGAGGGTCAGACCAAGGCCAAGCTCGGCAACACCGCCATGAAGACGCTGGTGCAGCGCGCCACCAACGAGAAGCTGGGCGACTGGCTCGAGGAAAATCCGACCGAGGCCAACAAGATCGTCCGCAAGGGCATCGCCGCCGCCCAGGCCCGGGCGGCCGCCCGGAAGGCGCGTGACGTCGTGCGCAACAAGACGCTGCTCGACGGCGCCGGGATGCCCGACAAGCTCAAGGACTGCTCGTCCAAGAACCGCGAGGAGCGCGAGCTGTTCATCGTCGAGGGCGACTCCGCCGGCGGCCCCGCCGTACAAGCGCGCAATCCCGCGACGCAGGCGATCCTGCCCATCCGCGGCAAGATCCTCAACGTCGAGCGGGCCCGCATCGACAAGATGCTGCGCAACGCCGAGATCCAGACGCTCATCTCGGCCATCGGTGCCGGCCTCGGCGACGAGTTCGAGGTCGACAAGCGCCGCTACGACAAGGTGTGCATCCTCACCGACGCCGACGTCGACGGTGCGCACATCCGTACGTTGCTGCTCACGTTCTTCTTCCGGCAGATGAGGCCGCTGGTCGAGCAAGGCCACGTCTACGTCTGCGAGCCGCCCCTGTACTCGACGGAGGTGGGCAAGGAGAAGGTCTACCTGAAGGACGACGCCGCCAGGGCCCGCTTCCTGGCCGAGCATCCGAACCACAAGAAGGAGTTCCAGCGCCTCAAGGGGCTGGGCGAGATGGACTGGGAAGAGCTCAAGGTCACGACCATGGACTCGACCCACCGCACGCTGCTGCAGATCAACGTCGAGCAGGCGGCGCTCGCCGACGAGGTGCTCTCGATCCTGATGGGCGAAGACGTGGAGATGCGCAAGCAGTTCATCCAGACCAACGCCAAAGACGTCCGATTCATCGACATCTGATCTCTCATGACTGACGACTCGACTCCCCCCATCGACGACAGCAACGGCGTCGGCGACGACGCCGAGGGCCGCGGC
>Ga0214469_1000370_pt1 | contig 15364 bp, 11 predicted proteins | sample RVTome_10_FD_187340 | JGI IMG/M metagenome (GOLD analysis project Ga0214469, IMG submission 187340) | Soil microbial communities from uranium-contaminated site in the Upper Colorado River Basin, Wyoming, United States - RVT153D57 HiSeq ... | reverse complement strand
CACGTCGCTGACGATCCGCGAGACGGCGTTCGACGAGCTGCTGAACCCGATCCACGCGACGGCGGACGTCGGCCTGCGCGTCCTGCGGCTGGCCGACCTCGGCGAGGACGAGCAGTTCGCGCGCGCCGCCGCCACCTACTACCAGGGCGTGCGCGAGGTCCGCGCCGTCCTCCAGATCCCGCAGACGGCGGAGCTGATCTGATGCCGCTCGACCCGGGCTCCCGCTATGCCGGCCTGCCGATCATCGAGGTCCCCGCGGCCGACGGCAGCGTGCGCCGGCTCGGCGCGCCGCGCGTCGCGCCCGCCCCGCCGCTGCGTGGCAGCTTCGAGGTCCGGCCGGGGACGCGGCTCGACCTGCTCGCCCAGGACGCGGCCGGCGACTCGACGCGCTGGTGGCTGCTCGCCGACGCCAACCCGTGGACCGACGCGACGCGCCTCGAGCGCTCCGGCCAGATCGTGGACCTGCCCGATGCCTGAAACCTCGCTCACGCTCGAGATCGACGGCGCCGCGATTGACCCGGCGCGGCTCGACCGGGTGCTGACCGTGCAGGTCGAGGAGGCGACGGATCGCGCCGACGCCGCGACGGTGACGGCGCTCGTCGAGGCGGGCGGCGACGGGGAGTGGACGAGCCTGCTCGATCCGCTGACCGAGCCGCGCACGCAGCTCGTGGTCGAGGTCGCGCGCGGCTCCGCGGTCTACCGCTTCGACGGGCTGTCGACCGAGGCGGGCTGGGAGCTCGATCCCGACGGGCGCTCGCAGCTGACCGTCAAGGCGCTGGACCACACGCTCGAGCTGGACGCCGAGGAGAAGGTCGTCGCCTGGCCCGGCACCTCCGACAGCGGGATCGCCCAGGCCATCTTCGGCGACTACGGCTTCGCCCAGCAGGTCGAGCCGACCCCCGCGGCGCCCGACCCCGACGTCCACGTGGTGATCCAACGCGCGACCGACTGGGGCTTCCTGCGCTCGCTCGCCGCCAAGTGGGGCTACGCGGTCTACCTCGAGTCCGAGCTCGGCCGCACGACCGGCCACTTCCACCCGCTCGACCCGCTCGCCGACCCCGACGGCGAGCTGCTGCTCGGCTTCGGCGGCCAGGCCGGCCGCGTGCGCGTGGAGGCCCAGCTCACCGCCGGCCAGCGCGTCAAGGCGGCGCGCATCCCACCGCTCTCGGACGCCGTCGAGCAGGGCGACGCGACCGGCGACGACGAGGCGCAGGGCGCCCGCTCGCTGGCCGCCCAGGCCACGCTGCTGCTCTCGCCCGCGGACCTCGAGGGCGAGGTCGAGGCGCTGGCCGCCGCGACCGGGCTCGCGCGCCGCTCGGCCTACGGCCTGCGGCTCGCCGTCGAGGTCGACGCCGCGCAGGCGGGCGTGGTCCGCGCGCGGCGGACGCTGCTGGTCAAAGGGCTCGGCTCCGCGCTGTCGGGCCCGTACCTGGTCGAGCGCGTCCGCCACCGGATCGAGCTGACCGAGCACCGGATGCAGATCGATCTGGTCCGCAACGCGTTCGGCGCCGGAGCGGGAGGACTGCTGTGACCGATCGCCACCCGGGCAAGCACGCCGCGATCGTGGTCGACAACGCCGACCCCAAGGGGCTGTCGCGCCTGAAGGTCCAGGTGCCGGAGATCTTCGGCGAGCAGGAGACTGGCTGGTGCCTGCCGTGCAGCCCGTACGCCGGGTCCGGGATCGGCCTCGCCGCGGTCCCCCCGGTCGGCAGCCTGGTCTTCGTCGAGTGGCCGGCGGGCGACGTCACGCGCTCGCCGATCTGGTCCGGCGCGATGTGGGCGGACGGCGACGGCGTCCCGGGCGCGACGCCCGACGCGCTGATGCTCGTCACCCCATCCGGGCACAAGATCGTCCTCAACGACGCGTCGGGCGATGAGTCGGTCGAGGTCACCGCCGCCTCCGGCGCCAGGCTGCTGCTCGACGCGGACGGCGTGACGGTCGAGTTCGGCAGCCAGAAGATCGCGCTCACGCAGTCGTCGATCTCCCTCAACGACGGCGCGCTGGAGGTGACGTGAATGGGCTACCTGCTCGACGCCGGGGCCACGATCACCTGCCCGCACGCGGGCACGGCGCTGGTCACCCCGCGCGCCACGCGGGTGAGCCTCGGCGGCCAGCCGCCGCTGCTGGTGGACGACGTGGTGACGATCAGCGGCTGCTCGTTCAACGTCTCCGGCTCGCCGTCGCCGTGCCTGCAGGTGCAGTGGCAGATGCCGGCCACGCGCGTGACCGTCGAGTCCTCGGCCGTGTTGCTCGACACCTCGGTCGGGCTGTGCGTCAACGCGGCCAGCGCCCCGCAGGGGACGGCGCAGGTCAGCGGCTTCCAGACGCGGGTGCAGGGGCAATGAGGCCGGCCCGGCACCCGTACCGCCTGACCCCCGCCCGCCGGCTCGCGGACGCGCCGTCCGACCGCCACGTGGCGGACCTCGTGCGCCTGGTGCTGCTCACCGGGGCGGGCGAGCGGCTGCACCGGCCGGACTTCGGCGCCGGCCTCGGCGCCAGCGTGCTGTTCGAGCCGCTCGACGGCGCGCTGCGCAGCGTGGTCGAGGTGCGGGCGCGCGGATCGCTCGAGCGCGCGCTCGGCGACCGGATCGAGGTCCTGGAGGTCACGCTCGACCGGCCCGGGGAGTCGACGCTCAACGCCAGCGTCACGTACCGGCTGCGGCCGGCCGGCGAGCAGACGACCGTGCAGGTGTCCGTCGATGCCTGAGCTCGGCCCCGCCTGCCCGCCGCTGCACCGCCCGCGCGAGCTGCTGGCGCCGGGCGCCACGGCGCACGGGCTGCGCGGCGCGCAGGTGCGGCTGGAGGCGGGCGCCCGCCGCATGGACGTGTTCCTCTACCAGCCGCCGCCCGCGGAGCTGGTGGACCCGGCGCGCTGGCGGCTCGTGCCCTCGCCGGGAGGCCGGCCGGCGACCGTCGACGTCGCCGAGGCCGGCGCGGCCGGGGAGCCGCGCCTGGTCCTGACCGTCGGCGGCGCGCCCGACACCGCCCGCTACCGGCTCGAGGTCGACCCGCCCGCCTCGGTGCCCTTCGACCCGCTGCGACGGTGGCTGCCGGTCCGCCTGCGGCCCGAGTGCCCGGACCTCGGAAGCTGCGTCCCGGACGAGGCCCCGCGGCCGCGAGCGGCGCCGTCGCCCGTGCACGACTACCTGGCGCGCGACTGGACGTCGCTGCGGCGGGCGCTGCTCGAGTACCTCGTGCGCGAGGAACCGGAGGCCGACACCTCGATCGCCGACCCGACCGTCGCGCTGATCGAGCTGTTCGCCCACGCCGGCGACCTGCTGCACTACCGGCTCGACCGGGTCGCCACCGAGGCCTACCTGGAGACCGCGCGGCGCCGCACGTCGGTGCGCCGGCACGCGCGGCTGGTCGACTACGCGCTGTCCGACGGCGTCGCGGCAGCCACCGTCGTCCACCTCTCGGTCCCGCCGGAGGCCGACCCCGTCCAGGTCGAGCCGGGCGACGTGGCCGCCGACCTCCCCGGGTCGACGACCGCGTTCACGCTCGAGACCGGCCTGACGGCGCATGCCGCGCTCGGCGAGATCGCGGTCTACGACTGGGGCGAGGAGGCCTGCTGCCTCGCCGCCGGGGCGACCGAGTGCGTGCTCGTGCGGCCGCGGCCGGCCGACGCCGTCCCGCTCGGCGACGACTGGATCCGGCCCGGCGACCTGCTGTGCTTCGAGCTGATCGACCCCGGCGACGAGGCGATGCACCGCCGGTGGGCGCGCCGGGCGGCGAGCCAGCCGTGGCCGACCGACGCCACCGGGGCGCCCGCCTTCCGCGAGCCGCTCCCGGGCCGCGCCGCGCAGGTCGTCGAGGCCGAGGAGGCCGTCCCATTCACCGACCCGCTCGCCGCGGCGCTCGTCGGGCCGGCCCAGCAGCTCACGCACGTGCGCTGGCGCGCGCGGGACGCGCTGCGGCGCGCCTACCCGGTGGCCGTCGACGCGAGCTCCGGCCTGCCGCAGACCACGGTCGTGCGCGGCAACCTCGTGCCCGCGCATCACGGGCGCCTGGTCGGCGGCCCGCAGGCGCTGGCTGCGCGTGACGTCGCCGGCGAGTTCGACATGGTCGGCGGGCCGGGCGTGGCGCTGCGCGCCGACGGCCGCCCGCACCGGCTCGACGTCAGCGTCCGCCTGCCATCGGGCGCCGAGCAGGGCGCCGTGGCGATGACGTCGCTGCTCGACGCACCGCCGGGCGAGCTCGCCGTGGTGGTCGACGTCGAGGACCGCGAGCCGCCCGTGCTGCGCTTTAGCACGGGGGCGGTCGGCACGCCGCCGCCCGCCGGCAGCGAGGTCGTCGCCGCGTACGAGATCGGCGGCGGCCGGGTCGGCAACGTGCCCCCGAACGCGCTCGCGGTGCTCGAGCGCAACACCGCCGCGGCCGGCCAGCCGCCGGCGTGGGAGCCGGTCCCCGTGCGCGCCCGCAACCCGACCCCCGCGGCCGGCGGCGAGGATCCCGAGCCGCTCGACGACGCGCGGCGGGACGCGCCCGAGGCCTTCGCCGCGGTGCCCCAGCGGGCCGTCCTGCCCGCCGATCACGCCGCCGAGGCGGCGCGCGAGGAGCTGGTGCAGCGGGCCGCGGCGCAGCGCGGCTGGTCTGGCTCCTGGCCGCTGATCACGACGCTCGTCGACCTCGCCGTGCCCGACCCGGCCGGGCCCGCTCGGATCCAGGCGCGGCTCGACGACCTGCGGATGCTTGGCACCGAGGCGGCGGTCGTCGAGGGACGGCCGGTCGGGCTGCTGCTGGCACTCGACGTGTGCGCCACGCCGGGCGCCGACCCGCAGCGCGTGCGGCGCGACGTGCTCGACGTCCTGCGGCCCGGCACCGACGAGCGGCCCGGCGTCTTCCACCGCTCACGGCTCGAGCTGGGCACCGCGGTCTACGTCTCGGCCGCGGTCGCCGCCGTCGCGGCGCTCGCCCAGGTCGACGCGGTCGAGGTCCGCGAGGCGCGCCGGCTCACCGATCTGCCCAGGACCGTGCGCTCGGTGATCGGCTTCGCGGCCGGCGAGGTCGGGGTGCTCGACGACGACCCGGCGCGGCCCGAGCGCGGGCGGTTCGACGTGGTCGTGCGAGGTGGCTCGTGACCTGCGGCCCCGTCGCTCCCTGCGGCCCTGGCGCGCCGGTGCTCGGCCTCGTCCCGCCGCCGCCGGGCCAGCGCCACCTCGAGCGCCGCGCCGGCGACTTCCACGCGTTCGTCGCCGACCTCGTGGAGGCCGTCGCGCTCGAGCGCGACGCCGGCCGCCGGCTCGCCGAGCTGTGGGACGTCGAGGGCGACCCGCACGCCGCGCTGCTGGCGCGCCTGTGGGCGTTCGTGGCCGAGGGCGTCGCGGCCTACGCCGAGCTGACCGCCGCCGAGGCCTACCTGGAGACCGCCTCCGACTGGACCGACCTGCGGCGGCTGGCGGCGCTCGTCGGCCACCGGCCGCGGCCGGGAGCGGCGGCGCAGGGCTGGGTGCTGGCCGAGGTCGACCGCGGCGCCACGCCCGTCGTCCCCGCGCGCACGCGGGTGCAGGCCCCCGGCACGCCCGAGCGGGCGGCGCAGACCTACGAGGTGGCGGCCGAAACCCGGCTCAGCGCGGCGTGGAGCGGCCTGACGGCGACGCCGCCGCTCGAGGCCGCGCCGGTCACCGGCCGCACGGTCCGCTTCCGCGGCGATCCCGGCTTCCGCCCGGGGCAGCGGGTCCTGCTCGTGTCCGAGCAGACGGGCAGCGCGACCCCGCGGCCGGCCGCCGTCGCCTCGGTGGTCGCGCGCGAGGCCGACATCGGCACGTCGATCGTCACGTTCGACCGCGAGCTCGGGCCGCTGCTCCCCAGCTCCGGCGCCCCGTACGCTGCCTACCAGGTGGTGGCCAGCGCCGGCTCGGCGCGGCGGCTCGAGAAGGTGCTGCGGATCCCGGCCACGGGATCGGCGCAGGAGCTGGCGCTGACCTACGCCGACACCGCGGTCGGTGGGGCGACGCTCCACCTCGACGCGTTCCTCGACGCGCTCTCGATCGGCCGCAAGGTCGCGGTGGCCGACTGGGGCGCGAACCCGCGGCGCGCGGGCATCGGCACGGTCGCCACGCACGAGCCGTTCCACTGGCAGGTCGCGCCCGGCACCAACGTGCGCGTCTCCAAGGTCACGTTCGCGACCGCCCTGACCGTGCTCTCCAGCAGCGGCGGCCGGCCCGTGACGCTCTACGTGCTCGGGCCGCGGCACGACCTCGTCCACCACGAGTTCGGCAGCGACCGGACGCGGCTGCGCCTGCATCCCGGTCCCGCCGAGCCCCCGGCGCACCTCGCGGTCGAGACGAGCGCCGGGCTCGAGGTGCTCGCCACCGTGGCGGGCTCCGCGCCGGAGGCGGGCGACACCGGAGCGATGGTGGTGCCGCTCGACGGCGAGCCGGTCGGGGTAGTGGACCGGGCGCCGGCCAGCGGGAACCTGCTGCGCGTGCGCCACGGCACGAGCGCACAGGCCGTCCTCGGGAGCGGCGACGCCGCCCGCGCGGGCCAGCGGATGGCGGTCCCCGACGCGCCGGTCGCGCACGACGTCGGCGAGACCGGCGAGCCGGCCTCGACGCTCGAGCTGCGCGTCGACGGCGTGCTCTGGCAGGAGGTGCCCAGCCTCCACGGCGTCAGGCCGGCGCAGGCCTTCACCACGGTGCTGGCCGCCGACGGCGGGCTCGAGGTGCGCTTCGGGGACGGCGTCCACGGCGCGCGCCCGGCCACCGGCCGCGGCAACGTGGACGCCGCCTACCGCGTCGGCGGCGGGACGGCGGGCGAGGTGGAGTCGGGCGCGATCTCCACGCTGCTCGGCGCCGTGCGCGGGGTCAAGAAGGTCGCCGGCGCCGGGTCGACGACCGGCGGCGCCGACCAGGACGACGAGCGCCGGCTGCGCCGCCTGGCGCCGGCGCGGGCGCGCGCCTTCGGCCGGCTGATCTCGCGCGAGGACGCCGTCGACCTCGCGCTCGGCTACCCGGGCGTGACCCACGCGGCGGCCTGGCACGGCGAGGGCGTCCCGGGCTGCGGCTGCGGCCCCGCCGGCCTCCACGTCGCGTTCGTGCGCGCGGGCGCCGCCGGCCCGCGCCCGCCCGAGGGCGACGAGGTAGACGCGCTGACCGGCTACCTGGACGCGCGCCGCGACACCACCGTCGCGATCTGCGTCTGCGCCGGGACGGTCACCACGCCGGCGCTCGGCGCCACGCTCGCGCTCGACCCGCGACGCGTCGCCGCCGACGTCCTCGCCGGCGTCGCGGCCGCGCTCGCGGATCCCGACGGGCCGCTCGCACCCGCCGAGCGGACGCTCGGCCAGGCGCTCGATCCGTCCGACGTCCAGGCCGTCCTGCACGCCGTGCCGGGCGTGCTCGGCGTCGTCTCGCTCTCGCTCGACGGCGCGGCGTTCACCGCACGCATGCCGGCCGCACGCTACGAGCTGCTCGTCCTCGCACCGGATCCGGCCCTGCAGGCGGTGGCGCCGTGAGCGCCGTGCGCGCCGCCGACTGGCTGCCGGGCGCGCTCCGCGACGCTCCGGCCGAGCCGCCGGCACAGCCGCGCCTGCTCGACGCGCTGCTGTCGGCGATCGACCGCCAGCGGGCGCTGCTCGAGGACGACATCGACCAGGTCTACGAGGACTTCTTCATCGAGAGCTGCGCCGAGTGGGCGATCCCGTACATCGCCGCGCTCGTCGGCCTCCCGGCCGACGCCGGGCGCGCCGAGGTCGCCAGCGCCGTCGCGCTGCGGCGCCGCAAGGGCACGCCGGCCGCGCTCGAGGACCTGGCCGAGGTGCTCACCGGCTGGACGGCGCTGGCCGTCGAGGGCTGGCAGGTCACGCTGTGGGCGCAGCGGCTCGGCCATCCACCGCCGCCGCGCGCCGCCGCCGTCGACCTGCGCTCGCGCGCCCGCCATCGCCTCGGAACGCCGTTCGAGCCCGCCCGGCGCTGCGTCACACCCTCCGGGCGCTGGAACCCGCGCACCGCGACCGCGCTGCTGTGGCCGTGGCAGCTGCGCACGCTTCGCGCCGCCCAGGCGACGGCGATCGGCGACCGCCGCTACACGCTGCACCCGCTGGGGGTCGACGCGCCGCTGTACGTGCGGCCGCGGCCGCGCGCGCTCGCGACCCGGACCGCGAGCCAGCTCGACGCGCCGCTGCGCGCCGGCTACCGCGTGCTGGAGTCGCTCGGCGACGTCGAGTACGGCGATCGCTGGCGGCTGGGCCCCGAGCACCCGCTGCTGGCCGGCGCGCCGGACGCGCCACCGCTGATCTCGCTGACGGCGGGCAACGCTCCCGTGCCGCCCGAGGCGCTGCGCTTCGGCAGCGTCCCGGGCGGCGCCGCGCCGCCGGCGCCCGCCGCGGACGAGGTCGTGGTCGACCTCGCGCGCGGGCGCGTTCACGTCGGCGACGGCTTCGCGGCCGGCATCCGCGCGACCTTCCACCGGCCCGTCTCGGGCCGGCTCGGCGCGCTGGCCGGCGACGCGCCGGCCGACGTCGGCGCGCGCGTGGTCGTCACCGTCGACCGCGACGCGACGCCGAGCGCCTTCGTCGTCACCACGATCGAGGCGGCGATCGACCGGGCGGAGCAGCTCTGCCAGGACGACCCCGAGCTGCGGCCGGAGGACTCGCTGCCGGGCCGCCCCGACGTCGAGATCCGCCTGGCGACCTCCGACCGGCTGCCGCCGCCCGCCCCGGTCGCCTTCGCGCCCAAGCTGCCGCGCTGGCGGATCGTCGCGCCGGCGCTGCTGACGCCGACGATCGGCGGCACACTCGCCCTCGACCTCGAGGGCGCGTGCGTGACGCTCGAGGGCGTCTACCTGCGCGGCGACCTCGAGCTGGGTGCCGGGCTCGCCGGCGTCGAGCTCGTCAACCTGACGATGAACCCGGTCGCCGGCCGCGCCGTCCTCGTCAGCCCCGACGCCTGGGGGCTCGCGCTGGGCGCGCGCCGCTGCCTGCTGGGCCCGGTTCGCGCCGACCTCGCCGCGCTTCCGATCCGCCTCACCGACTGCGTGGTCGACGGCCACGGGCTCGGGCTCGCGGGGTGCGGCGATCCCGTCCCCGGCGGCGCGGCGACCGCCGCGATCGACGCGCGCGAGCGCTTCGCGCCCGGCCTGGTCGCCGACGGCGTCACCTTCGCCGGCCCGGTGAGCGCGGAGACCGCGCAGGCCGTCGACTGCGTGTTCGTCGACGGCGTCGAGGTCGTCCGCGGCGGCGAGGGCTGCCTGCGCCACTGCTACGTCGGCCCCGAGCCGCTGCCGCGCCCCACGACGTACCGCTGCCTGACCGAGCCGGTCCCGCGCTTCGTCTCCGAGCGCTTCGAGGCCGGCGGCTACTACGCGCTCGACCTCGAGACCGACCAGCCGCTGCTGACCGCAGCGAGCGACGGCGGCGAGGTCGGCGCCTACCACCACGCGCGCCGCGCCGCGGGCCTGAACCGCCTGCGCCGCCGCATCCACGAGTTCGTCCCCCTCGGCCTGCGGGCCGAGGTGGAGATGGCCCCCTGGGAGGAACGATGACCGGCGACTACACCAAGGTCCCGCTGCGCCCGTCCGAGCGCTGGACCGGCGCGCGCATGCAGCAGGGCAGGGTGCTGCTCGACCACGAGTGGAACCTCAACCTCGACGCCGCCTCGGCGGGCCTGCAGGCGGCCACCGCCGCGGTCATCGGCGCGGCCGGCGTGCCGCGGCGCAGCAGCGCGTTCCAGGTCGCCCTCTCCGGCGGCGACCTGCTGATCCGCCCGGGCCGCATCTGGGTCGACGGCCTGATGGCGCTCGCGCCCGCCGAGTTCACGTACGCCGGCCAGCCCGGCATCGCGCCGCTGCCGGCCGGCCGGGTCCTCGTCTACCTCGACGTCTTCGCCGAGCACGTGCAGCCGGCCGAGGACGCGTCGCTGGTCGAGCCCGCGCTGGCGCCCGTCGACTCCGCCGCGCGCACGCGCGTCGGCTACCGCGTCCGCGTGCACCCCACCACGACCTCGACCTGCCAGGCGGCGTGGAAGGAGCTCGTGACCGTCCCCCGCTCGACCGGGGCGCTGACGGTCGAGCGCGTCGAGGGGACCGGCCCGACCGACCCGTGCGCGCCGCCGGCCGACGACCTCAGCCTGCTGCCGGACGGCCTGCTGCGGATCGAGGTGCTCGATCCCGGCACCCAGGCGACGGCCCGCTTCGTGTGGTCCTACGAGAACGGGGCCGCGGCGCTGGCGGTCGTGGCGCCGATCGCCGGCAGCGACGTCACGGTCGCCTCGTCGCCGGCACTGCGCTTCGCGACCGGCGACCTCGTCGAGGTCTCGTGGCTCTCGCGGCGCGCAGATCGCGTCGCGCACGGCGACGGATCCGGCCTCTACACCGTCGGGCCCGTCGCCTCGGTCCCGGCCGGCGAGCGGCTCACGCTCGACCGCGCGATCGCGCCGCCGCCGGCCGGCGCGGAGGGGCTCGTCGTCCGCCGCTGGGACGGGCAGGTGCAGGGCGCGGCCACCGCCCAGATGGCGAGCCTGCGCGGGCTCGACCTCGTGCGCTTCACCGCCGCCGCCGGCGACTACCAGGCCGGCGACTGGTGGGGCGTCCGCCTGCGCGACGCGGGACAGGGCGTCGAGCCGCTCACCGCCGCCGAGCCGGACGGCATCCGCCACGCGTTCGCGCCGCTCGCCTTCGCCGACCTCGACGCCGCCCAGCTCGAGGACTGCCGCCCGACCTTCCGCTCGCTCGTCGACGTGGGGGAGGGGACGTGCACGCTCACGCTGCGGCCCGGCGACGACCTCCAGCTCGCGCTCGAGGACCTGCCGCCGACCGGCGGCGAGGTGTGCCTGCGCGCCGGCGAGTACGTGCTCGAGCAGCCGCTCCGATTCGACTCCCTGCGCCGGATCGTGCTGCACGGCGCCGGACCGGCGACGGTCCTGCGCGCGCTCGGGTCGGAGGCCGCGGTGATCTTCGAGGACTGCGACGAGGTCGAGGTGCGCGGCCTGCGCGCGCAGGGAGCCGTGCAGTCGCCGCCGCGCAGCCCGGGCGACCTCGACGGCGCGCTGACGTTCCTCGGCTGCACCGACGTGCTCGTCCACGACTGCGCGCTGACCTGCGTCGACGGCGACCGCCGCGCGCAGGCGTGCGTGACCGCGCGCCCGAGCGCGGCGCGCGCCGCCGACCGCGTCCGCGTCGAGCGCTGCCGGCTCGAGGTGGGCGCGCGCCAGGTCGGCGCGCTGCTGATCGACACCGGGGCGTGTCGCGTCTCGGACAACCACGTACGCCTCGCGCTCACCACGGGCGGGGCGCCGGGCCCCGGCCCGCGCTTCGTCGGGCAGGGGATCGTGGTGGCGGGCGCGCGCGCCGAGACCGTCCAGGTGCTCGACAACCTGGTCGAGGACGCCGTCCAGGGCATCCACGTCGGCGTGTCGGATCCCTCGACCCCGGAGCGCGAGCTGGCGGGCGAGGTGGTCGTGCTCGGCAACGTCGTGCACCTGCTCGTGCCGGCCGACTACGATCGCGACCGGCACGCGGTGTTCGTCGGCAACGCGCGCAGCGTGCACGTCAAGGACACCGTCGCCGGCCTCACGCGGGTCGGCGCCGGCCCGGCCACGCTCGTCGAGGCGATTCGGATCTTCGGCCAGCTCGGGCCGTTCGTGGTCGTGCGCCAGACGAGCCTGACCGGCTTCCCGGTCGGCGTCAGCGTGCGCCCGCTCGACCCCATCCCCGACCCGCGCGTGTGGCTCGTCGCCGAGACGATGGCGGCCGGCGGCGTGCTCGCCGTCGACGCCCCGGCGCAGGTCGACAGCGACGAGCACAACGCGCCGATGCCGGCGCCGCCCGCGCTCGACCGCGCAACGTTCGACCTCGCCGCCGTCGGCGGCGGCGCGGCGGTCGGCGGCCAGGTGCGGCTGACCGCGCCGGCGCGCACCGGCGGCGTGACCGTCGCGCTTACGAGCAGCAACGCCGCAGCGCTCACCGTCCCGGCCAGCGTGACGATCCCCGCGGGTGCGCTCGTCGCGGCCTTCTCGGCCACCACGCGCGCGGTGACGTCCGACGCCAACGTGACCGTCACGGCCGCCTTCGGCGGTGTGTCGCGCACCGCCGGGCTGCTCGTGCGCGCCGCCGCGACGGCGGGCAGCGTGACGCTCAACCCCTCGTCGCTGATCGGCGGCACGGGCAACTCGACCGGGACCGTGACGCTCACCGCCGACGCGCCGGCCGGCGGCGCGCCGGTGACGCTGTCGAGCGTCAACCCGCCGATCGCGAGCCCGTCGGCGGCGACGGTCAACGTGCCCGCCGGCCAGCGGAGCGCGAACTTCGTGGTGACCACGCGCACGGTGCAGTCGAGCGTCGCCGTCGCGATCAGCGCCGCGTTCGGCGGCGTGTCGCGCTCGGCGAGCCTCGGCGTGCTGACCGCGCCGGTGCTCAAGGTCGCGCGCATCCGCGTGTTCGCTTCCGCGAACGAGGTCTTCGACAGCGCGTTCGACACCGGGTTCCTGCCCGGGCGGCGGGTGTTCCTCACGACGTTCGCCACCTCGCTGTCGAACGTCGCGATCCTGGTCGACTTCGCCAACGCGCCGCTCGACCCCGCGAGCGTCGTGGCCGGGACGACGTTCCGCGTCGCGCGCACGGGCGCCACGCCCGTGGGCCAGCAGATCGTCAACCCGGGCGGCAACGCGATCCGCTGGCAGGCGACGCGGCTGGCGCTCGGCATCTGGACGGTCACGCTGGCCGGCGACGGGTCGTCGTTCATCCGCTCCGTGCACGGCAAGCGCCTCGACGGCGAGCTGACGCGGTTCCCGACCGGCAACAACGTCGAGGGCGGCGACACGGTGTTCACGCTCTCGATCCAGCGCGAGATCCTCGACGACCGCTTCGAGCTGCCCGACGGCAACGGTCGCGTGGTGGTGCCCTGATGCACACGCCGGACCTCGCGGCGCCGACCACGACGACGGCGCCGCCCGCCAAACAGCCGGCCGCCGAGCCGGCGCGCGGGGAGCCGGTGCCCGCGGCCCCGGGGCGCGAGCTGGGCCACGTGGTGGAGGCGCGCACGGAGGCCGCCTGGCCCGATATGGCGCGCGCCGCGCGCGACGCGATCAGGGCGGGCCGGACCGCCGATGCCGAGCGGCTGCTGCGCGCCGCGGTCCTGGCCGCGGCCGCGGCCGTCACCGTGCCGTCCGGTCTGCCGAAGGGGGCGCCGGCCGCGCCCGACATCCGCGTCGACCTCGGCCTGGGCGCCGACACCGAGGCCACGACGCGCCACGCCGAGGTGCCGGCCAACCCCGACAACCAGTGGCGCTGGATCTTCTTCGGGCCAGGCACGATCGCGCGCTCGCGCACCTACGCGGAGGCGGTGATCGTGCACGAGCTCGTCCACGCCCGCCAGATCCACACCCAGTGGCTCGCCTACCAGCAGATCCCCGTCGCCGAGCGCGAGCCGTGGATGAAGTTCATGGAGCCCTACAGCCAGCGGGCCCGGGTCGAGGGGCCGCAGGAGCTCGAGGCCTACACGACCGGGCTCGGCTTCCTCGCCCGGCTGGACCGGGCCGAGCGCCGGCAGGTGCTGCGCGGCCTGTTCGTCTCCTTCGCCCGCACCGCCGCGTACACGCCGCCGGCGGGCGTGACCGAGACGACCACGGCGGCCACCGCGCCGGCCATCCTCGCCGCGTTCGGTGCCGCCACCGGCGCCGTCCAGGCCGAGTTCGGCGCCGAGCTGTGGTGGTCGCTGCTGAAGGTCGAGGGCGGCAAGGAGGTCTGGCGGCGCACGCTCACCGAGCTGGCGCCGATCGCCCGCAAGGGCTACGCCGACCCCAAGCTGCGGCCGTTCTACGACGACTTCCTGGCCGACGTCGGCCTGACCTACTCCGCGGTGCTGGGACCGCCCGATGCTGGACCGTAAGCCCGCCCAGCCCTGCGCGGCGCGCGCATGCCGGCCGGCGCCGGCGCGCAAGCCGCCCGTGCGCCGGCCGGCCCCGGCGCCGGGGGAGGAGCTGCGCCTGGCCGCCGAGCGCCACGGCCTCGCCCTGCGCCCGCGCGCGATCGTGGCGCCGGCAAACGACCCGGCGGAGGCGGCCGCCGACCGGCTGGTGGCGCGGGCGCTGGCGGTCCCGGCGAACGGCGCCGCGGACCGGCCGCCGGCGACGGCGACCGCGAACGGTGCGGCGCCCGCTGATGGCGCGCCGCCGGCGGTTCGTCCCGCCGCGAAGCCGGCCCGCTGCGCCTGCGGCGGCACGCCCGGGCCCGACGGCGAGTGCGCCGCGTGCCGCACGAAGCGGCTGCGCAAGCAGGCGGCGGCGCGCCCGCCGGTCGTCGCCGAGTCGCCCGGGCGGCCGGCGGCGCGCCCGCCGGTCGTCGCCGAGTCGCTCGGCGGGCCCGGCCGGCCGCTCGACGGCGCGACGCGCGACTTCTTCGAGCCCCGGCTCGGCAGCGACCTCTCGCGCGTGCGCGTCCACACCGGCGAGCGCGCCGCCGCCTCGGCCGCCTCGCTCGGCGCGCGCGCCTACGCGGTCGGCTCCGAGCTCGTCTTCGGCGCCGGCGAGTACGCGCCGCGGACGGCCACCGGCCGGCGGCTGCTCGCGCACGAGCTCGCGCACGTGGTCCAGGACGGCGCCGGCCCGCCGGTCGTGCGCCGGCTCGTGCACGAGCGCAACGTGAGCTGCCGTCGCACCGGCCTGCACCATGGGGTGCCCGGCGGCGTGATCGCCGGCGCCGACGCGGTGGCCACGATCCAGGCCGCCGACCAGCGGGCGATCGAGCTCGTCTCGCGCGCCGAGGCGATGCTGTTCATCCAGCGCCTGACCGCCGGGACGCCGCTCTACACGCCCGACGCCGACTTCGACGCCGGCCTCATGAACCGCTTCGGGCTCGCGGTCACCAACCCCGCGGACGAGGCGACGATCGCGATCATCGAGCGCGAGCTCGCGGCGATCCGGCGCTTCCTCCAGAGCGGCTACGTGCGCTACATCTGCCGCGACGCGGGCTGCAGCGGCGAATGGGCGGCCGCGATCCCCGGCGAGCGCGTGATCCGGCTCTGCAACCCGTTCTGGAACACCACGAGCGTCAACCAGCAGGGCGCCACGATCATGCACGAGGCGCTGCACCTGTGGTGGGACCAGATCAACGACCAGGGCAGCCGGCCATTGCACAACGCGCACTGCTTCGAGCAGTTCGCGCTCGACGTCGCCGGTGCGACGGCCGACATCCTGCCCGAGTTCGTCGGGTCCTGCGTTGTCTGAGCGCGCGTTCGACGGCATGCTGTCGCCGGGCGTGCGCCTCGGGGCCGTCCACGACCCCGCCGAGCGCGAGGCCGACCGGATCGCGGGCGCCGTCACCGGGGCGGGTCCGCGCGCGGCGCCGCCGCCGGCCGGCGGGCCGCTCGACCCGCCGACGCGGTCGTTCTTCGAGCAGCGCCTGGGCGCCGGCCTCGGCGACGTGCGC
>Ga0214469_1000368_pt1 | contig 15378 bp, 15 predicted proteins | sample RVTome_10_FD_187340 | JGI IMG/M metagenome (GOLD analysis project Ga0214469, IMG submission 187340) | Soil microbial communities from uranium-contaminated site in the Upper Colorado River Basin, Wyoming, United States - RVT153D57 HiSeq ... | reverse complement strand
ACCCGCGTCATCGCGGCGTTGGCGACCGGGCTCGGCGTCGCGTTTTTCGCGATCGGCTACGCCCTCGGACTGCCGCTCTGGCACAACGGCATGTTCGCGATCGGGATCATCGTCGCCAACGTGCCCGAGGGGCTGCTCCCGACCGTAACCCTGGCGCTCGCCATGGCGAGCCAGCGGCTGGCGCGGAAGAACGTTCTGATCAAGCACCTCGCGTCGGTCGAGGCGCTGGGCTCGACCACCGTGATCTGCACCGACAAGACCGGCACGTTGACCGAGAACCGCATGACGGTGCGCCGGCTTTACGTGGACGGTCGCTTCTTTGATTCGCCCCAAGAAGCGCTGGCGCAGGCGGGAGACGTCGCGCGGCGCCTGCTGCTGACCGCTCTGCACTGCGAAGAGGTCGAGAAGGCGCTCGAGGGCGGTGCGACGAAATTGCTGGGCGATCCGACCGAGGTCGCGCTCGTCGAAATGGCGCGTCTGGCCCTGCCCGGCGAAACGCTGTTGCCGCGTGTCGACGAGGTGCCGTTCGACTCCGACCGCAAACGCCTCTCGACCCTGCACGGCACAGGCGAAGGTCTTGTGTTGTTCACCAAGGGCGCGCTCGCGTCCCTGCTGCCCCTTTGCAGCGCTGCCGAGCAGCCGCTCCCTTGCGAGGTCGCCGCACGCTGGCGGGATGCGGAAGAAGCCATGGCGAGCAACGGTCTTCGCGTCCTCGGCCTGGCGTCCCGGCGCCTCGCGGAGCCTTACGACCGCTCGCGTCTAGAAGAGGGCCTGATGCTCTTGGGGATCGTCGGGCTCGAGGATCCGCCCCGACCCGAAGTGCCGGCGGCGATCGCCAGGTGCCGCTCCGCCGGCATCAAGGTCGTCATGGTCACGGGCGATCATCCGGCGACTGCCGAGGCCATCGCTCGTCAGATCGGGCTGGTCGGCACCGCCGGCGCGCGGGTCATCACAGGCGATCGGCTGCAGCGCATGTCGGCCACGCAGCTGCAGCTCGTGCTCGACGCGCCTGACGTCATCTTTGCGCGCACCCGCGTCGACCATAAGCGCCGGATCGTCGCCGCACTCCAAGCCAAGAACCACGTTGTCGCCGTGACCGGGGACGGCGTGAACGATGCGCCGGCGCTCCGCCAGGCCGATGTCGGCATCGCGATGGGGGTCGCGGGCACCGACGTCGCCCGCGAGGCCGCCGACATCATTCTGATGGACGACAATTTCGCGAGCATCGTCGCCGGCGTCGAGGAGGGGCGGACGGTCTTTGATAACATCCGTAAGTTCATGACCTACATCCTGGCCTGGAACATCCCCGAGATCGTGCCGTACCTGGCCTTCATCCTGTTCAAGGTGCCGCTGGCGCTGACCATCATCCAAATCCTTGCGATCGATCTCGGCACCGATATGTTGCCCGCGCTTGCGCTCGCGGCGGAGCGCCCGGAGGCTGGGCTGATGCAGCGCCCGCCCCGGCACCGCACCGAGCGTCTCCTGAGCTGGCCGCTGCTCGCGCGCGCATACCTCTTTCTCGGTCCCATCCAGGCCTTCGCGGCAATGGCGGCGTTCTTCTTCGTGCTGGACGGGAGTGGTTGGAGCTACGGCGAGGTCCTCGCGCCGACCGACCCGATCTATCTGCAAGCGACCACCGCGTGCCTCGTCGCCATCGTCGTGATGCAGGTCGCGAACGTGTTCCTCTGCCGCTCTCCGAGGCTGTCGGTTCTCACGCTCGGACCGTTCAGCAACCGCCTCATCCTCGCCGGCATCCTGGTCGAGATCGCGATCATCCTCCTGATCGTCTACACGGAGCCTGGCAACGCGCTGTTCGGGACGGCGCCGCTTCCTCTTGAAGGGTGGCTTCTGGCCGTGCCGTTCGCGTTCGCCATGCTGGCCATGGAAGAAGCCCGGAAGTGGCTCGTGCGCCGCGGCGGGTCCATTGCCCGAGTTGGGTGATCGCCGGCGTGACGGGAGGGCATGCAATGCTCGATGGACTGAGGCATGGCCGGAAGCCCTCGCACCAAGGCGCCGCTTCAGAGCAGGATCGCGGCCGGAAAGCGGAAACAGCCCGGCTGCCCGGACCCACAGGTCGCCACTGCGTCCGATCCGTCGCCACGGCACTACCCGGCGCGACGGTCCGGGAAACGATCGACGGACTGCTCGGCCACAGGTTCGACTGTCTCGAGCATGTGCACGTGCTCGACGCAGGCGGTCGCCTGATCGGGCTCGTTCCGCTGATCCGCCTGCTTGCAGCTCAGGAAGACAGCCGGCTCGAGGATATCATGGAAGCCGACCCGCCGACTGCGGGCCGGACTCTTAGCCAGGACAAGCTGGTGATGCTGGCCCGCCGGCACAGGATCGCAGCGCCGCCGGTCGTCGACCGTGAGGGCAGGCTGCTCGGTTGCGTTCCTCCGGATGCCGTGATCGAGATTCGCAGGACGGATGCACGCCCAAGACATAAGCCGTCTTGCAGGCATTCTGCATCAAGAGGAGCCGGCTCACCACGCGCTCGAAGCACCGCCTTGGCGGCGCGTCCTGAACCGACTGCCGTGGCTGCTCCTCGGTCTCGTCGGTAGCGCAGTTGCTACCATGATGATGGCAGGGTTCGAGGAACGCTTGTCCGGCCAGATCGCCGTTGCGTTCTTCATTCCGGCGATCGTCTATCTAGCGGATGCGGTCGGCACCCAGACCGAGGCGCTGGTTGTCCGCGGCCTGTCGTTCAACGCCCCTCGGCTGTCGCGGTTGCTGACGGGCGAGGTCGCCGCGGGCAGCATGATCGGAGCCATGCTCGGCGCGATCGCGCTGCCACTGGCCTATATTGGCTTTGGTGATGGCCGATTGGCGCTCGCGGTCGCTCTGGCGATCTTCGTCGCGGGTTCGCTTGCGACGCTCTGCGGGCTGCTCTTCCCCTGGGTGCTTTGGCGCGCCGGGCTTGATCCGGCGTTTGGCAGCGGACCCGTGGCAACCGTCGTGCAGGACGTGCTGAGCCTGCTGATCTATTTCTGGATCGTTCAGCTGATCCTGCCTGTGTAGGGCAACCGTCGCCGGGCGAATGAGAAAAGAAAAAAGGCGCCGCAGAGCTGCGTCCCTTCCCAGAACGGCCGCGTTCGATCAGCTCTTGCTGATCAGGATCTTCTTCTCCTTGGCCTTGACCTCCGGCGGCTTGGGCAAGCTGACCGTGAGGACGCCCTTGGCGAAGCTGGCCTTCACCTGGTTGGGATCCACCTCGAAGGGCAGGCCGATCGAGCGGGCGAACGAGCCATACGAACGCTCGACCAGGTGGAAATCCTTCTTCTTCTCCTCCTTCTCCTGCTTTTTTTCTCCCTTGATGGTGAGGCGACCGTCGCTCAGCACCACCTCGATGTCCTTCTCATCGACCCCGGGCAGCTCGGCCTCGATCTTGATCTCGGTTTCGGTCTCGCTGACGTCGACCCGCGGCGCCATGCCCGCCCCGGCGATCGCCGGCGGCCCCCAGCCCAGGTCGCGCGAGAAGTCCTCGAACAGGCGGTCCATGTCGCGCCGCAGCGAGGTGAACGGCTCCCAGATGTCCCTGCTCGGGAGAAGCTCTCCCTTCTCCCGCCCTGAGCGCCACAATGATGGCAGTGCCATGACCTTCCCTCCTTGTTTCGGGATCACGCCCCTTCATGACCGACGCGCCTGCATGAAGCTTTGAGCTGGATCAAATGCTTTGCCCCAGATCACCGAGGTCAGGCGGAGCGGGAGGGCGACCGGACCCGAATCGCCCAGACCCCTATCTAACCGTGCGATCACTGGCTGTTTCGCCGGTTAGGAGGTTGGCACTGCGCTCCGCCCAGATCGCTACCGCCGGCGAGGCCCCGGCGCGCCGCAGTGAAGATCGTCGCGGGTGAGCCCGCCGCATCCAGTCGACGCCAGGCCATTAGCCCCGGGTCAGCGCCGAGTTGGCGGCGCATGACGCTTACGTCGGCGTCCGAGGCGTCGCTCCGGCGGTCAGCGATGCGACGCTCGAGAACGTCCGCCGGTGCCGACAGCCAGAGCCCCTGGAACATAACTCCGGCCTCGCATGCCAGCCTCTCGAGCGCGCCGCGCTCATCGGGCGCGAGGAGCACGGCGTCGATGATCGCCGAGTGTCCGGCCTGCAGCAGAATCGCGGCCCGAGCCGTGAGCTTGTGGTAGACCTTCCGCGTCACCTCCCTGCAATATGCCGCTGGGCCGAGCTGCTCCTCGGGTGCCTTGCCGAACAGCTTCTTGCGCACGACGTCGCTGCGCAGCACGACAGCACCGGGCGCGGCACCAATCTCCGGCGCGAGCGCTGCTGCCAGCGTCGACTTGCCCGTACCGGAGACGCCGCCTATCGCGATCAGCCGGGGCGGCGGCGGCGCGAGAAAGCCGAGTGCGCGCTCGAGGTATTCGCGTGCCGCTTGAAGGGCGAGCGCACGCGCCTCCGGCTGGTCCTCGCTCTGTGCGCTGAAGCCCACGACCTTCGCCCGGATTGCCGCCCGGCAGGACAGGAACAGTGGCAGGAGCGCTGTCCCCTCGTCATCCCAGGTGACGTCCAGATAGCTGGTAAGCAGCCGTTGAGCGGGGTGATCGAGCCTGCGATGGACTAGGTCCATCACTAGGAAGGCGAGATCCTAGAGGGTGTCGATGGAGGCTAGCGCCTCGTCGAACTCGAGGCAGTCGAACAGCACCGGCGCGCCGTTCAAGAGCACAATGTTGCCGAGATGCAGATCGCCATGGCAGAGACGCACCTTGCCCTCGCCGCGCCGGCGCTCGAGAAGGCCGGCGTGGCGCTCGAGCTCGGCGCGTACCTTCCGATCGAGCTCGACCACCTGCGCTCCCGGCAGGACTTCACCGACCAGCCGCGAGAAATCTTCCGCATTGCCTTCGATGACTTGGCGCATGCCGGCGAGGCCGCCATGATTTTTTTGGATCTCCGCCTGATCGTGGAAGGTCGCGATCTCCCGGGCCAGCCGGTCAATCAGCCCGGCATCCATGCTGCCGCGCTCGGCCACCCTGTCGAGCAGCGCGTCCTGATCGAAGCGGCGCATCTCGAGCAGCCACTCGAGCGGTTCGCCCGGCCCGTCCAGGGCCAGTCGCCCTTGCCCCTCGTCGGTCACGGGGATCAGGCGGCGATAGAGCATGGGCGCCGTGCGGCGGTTCAGGCGCAGTTCGTCCTCGAGCGCAGCCTTGCGCGCTGCAAGCCGGGTGAAATCGAGAAAGCTGTAGCGTACCGCGCGCTTCATCTTAAAGGCGCGCTCCGCAAACAGGAAGATGAAGGCAGCATGGGTGGTGATCATCTCCACCTCGGCGGCCGGCGATCCATAAGTGGACCCGTCACAGAGGAACTGCAGCAGCCGGTCCTGCGGTTTGATCCTCGGCCCCTTTATCCCGCGGTCGGTCAGCATGGGATCATTCCCATCAATAAAGGCGCTGGACCCTCGGGTATGGGCGCGTGGGGCTGCCATTCAATGCTAGCAGGATGCGACGGACGATCAGCAGCCGGTCGCTGCTGAAATACACCCGACCATCGATCACGGAGCTCGGTACGCCGAACACGCCGAGATCGAGCGTGTCGCAGACCGCTAGCTGCCCTGCAGCGCGCCTGCGCCAGTGAGAAGCCCGGCGACGAAGCTCGCCCCGACGCCGATAAGGGGGTGGACCGTCCACCCCACCCAGGCCGCCATGAAGCGCTTCGTCTACTCACCAGGCGTGGCACCCTGAGAGGAAGAACTTCGCCCGGCACGTGGATCAGCGCGGTGCCTGAGCCATCCCCCCGAGCGTGGCGCGTTCCCATCTGCGCAGCGGCTCAACCGGTCCGATCCTGCAGGTGATGCTTGCCGATGAGACGCACGGTGGTCGCCTGCCAGCCTTCCTTGCTTTCGCGCTCGGCCACCTCCAGGCGGACTTTGCTGCCGGGCTCGAGGGCAACGAACCCGCCCTCGACCACACTGTTTCGATGGAAATAGACCTCGCCCTCGGCGGTCTCGATGAACCCGAAGCCGCCCTCGTGGTCGACCATGCGCACCGTGCCGTGCAGCGGCACCTCGTGCGCCTTCACCTTGCCGCCGCGCTCCCGCACATGGTCCTCCAGCCGGCGCACGGCCGCGTTGAAGGCATCGCGGATCGCGACGTAAACGTCCTCGTGGGCATGGTCCAACGGCCCGCTGTGCGTCACCGCCAGCTCCTTGCCGGGAGCATCGATCTCGACCCGCACCCGGAACAGATTGCCCTTGTGGTGATGGCGATGCTCCCTCTCGACGATGACACGGCAGCCCGTGATCCGATCGAAAAAGCGCTCGAGCTCGGCTGCCTTCTCCCGAATCCGAGCCTCGATGGCAGGCGAGGAAGCCATCTGATGAAAGCGGATCTCCAGGGGTCTTTGCATCTCGTTCTCGCTCTGAGCCTGATTGCGTCGTAAGCCGCTCAAAGAGCGGCGGGGCACCTTCGAACCGGCCGCTCCGACCGAGGTCCTCAGTTCACCGTGAGGCAGGCGCACTCCGCAAGATGCGTCACCTTGTGTGAGACGCTGCCGAGCAGGAGCCCGGCAAGATCGCCGAGACCGCGGCGGCCCATCACGATGATGTCGGCGTGCTCTTGCTTGGCAGCGTCCAGGATTGTTGTCGCTGGATCGCCCTCCCGCAGGACGCTGCGGACCTTCTGCAAGGCGTTCTCCTTCGCACGCTTGGCAGCATTGTCCAGGAGTCGCTCACCCAGCGCTCGCCGGAACCGTCGCCCGGTCTCCGCAGCCTGCTCCGCAAGCCGCTGCCTCATCAGCCGCGCGTCGCCTTCAGCGCTGCTGAAGCGCGCAGCATCGTAATTTTGCGCGACCTCGGCGTGGAACTCTACCTCCGCCATCCTGCGCTCGGCATCGGAGAGCGGGTTGTCGGCGATGACGTGTACCGCGATCAGCTCGGCGCCGAACTTGCTCGCCACCTCACAGGCAAGATCAAGGGCTTTGTTGGCGTGATCGGAGCCATCGAGGGCGACCAGAATCCGCTTGATCATGATTCGCTCTGTCCCTTCCAGGCCACCAGCCCAAAATGCCGGCGGTCTGTAGTCTCCAAAGCCAAAGCTGATCGCCTGCCCGAAGTCGTTCAACAGTTGAATGACCAGCCGGAATTTATCGCACAAATAAGCATACGACATCCAGCCGGTTCATCATTGACTTGGATCAATGCGGCCGCTGCCAACGCCAGCAATTAAAACTTCCCTATGTGCGCCCCCTCCAGTGCGGAAGCCATCGGGCAATTCGAGGACTTACCTCTCCCATGACCGTCAGGTTTCGGTTGATCCGGGATGGCTGGTTGGTAGAGTGGCATGGGTCACCTGATCGTGGTGGTTTCGCATGCTGCCGGACGAGCTGCCGCAGGACCTGCCGACGTTCATCGCCCGGTTCGGCACGGACGAGCAGTGCCGGGAGCATCTGTTCCGGGCGCGCTGGCCGGACGGGTTCCGCTGCCGGGCCTGCGGCCATGGCGCGGCATGGGCCCTCGGTCGGCGCAACATTTACGAGTGTGCGGCGTGCGGCCAGCAGCATTCGCTGCTCAAGGGCACGATCTTCGAGCAGACCAAGACCGGGCTCACCAAGTGGTTCTTGGCCATTTACCTGGTGACCTCCAGCAAGGGCGGGATCGCCGCCACCGAGCTGCAGCGACAGATGGGCTTCGGCAGCTACCAGACGGCATGGAGCTGGCGGCACAAGATCCGCAAGGCGATGATCCGGCCCGACCGTGCGCCCCTGGCCGTGCGGGTCGAGGCCGACGAGACCTATGTCGGCGGCGCCAGGCCGGGCCGGCCGGGGCGCGGTGCTGCCGGCAAGACGCTGGTCGCCGGGGCGGTCGAGGCCGGTCGCGGCAAGGCCCGCGGGCGCCGGCTCGGGCGGCTGCGGCTCGCCCTCCTGCCCGACCGGCGCCCAGAGCCTCGAAGGCTTTCTCGCCGCCAACGTCGCCCAGCCGGCGGCCGTGGCCACCGACGGCTGGAGCGGCTACGCCGACCTGCCGGCCAAGGGCTACCGTCACGAGCCCATCAACCTCAGCGCCGCCTGGGGCGACGCTGCGCTGCGCCTGCCCGCCATCCACCTGGTCTTCGGCCTCGCCAAGCGCTGGCTGCTCGGCACCCACCACGGCGCCGTCTCCAAGAAGCACCTGCCGGCCTATCTCGACGAGTTCACCTTCCGCTTCAACCGCCGCACCGCCAAGAGCATCAGCCACCGCTTCGACCGCCTGATCGAGCACGCGGTGCAGATCCAACCCACCACCTACCGTGCCCTCGTCGCAGCGCCAGCCTGAAGGTCATGGATAGCTAGTTTCGAAAATTCATCCATGATCTAAGTCTGTTACCTTCAGCGATCAGCTCGTCGAGTCGACGGAGCATGTCGGCGCTGGTGGAGTCGCGCTTCATTTCCGTTCACCTGCATCGGCGGAATCGCGGAGGGCTCATTGCTATCGCCTGGTCAGACCGCCTCCACGCGCCTCCAAGAAACCGCGCGCGCATCAGGCCACGGAGCCAGAAGCGTAGGTTGCGCATGGCCATCTCGATTCGCCAATGTCCCTGCCGGTGCGCACCGCCCTAACAATCTCAGCCGCCGAGTTCACCGGAACGCGCAGGGTCGCGCATTGATCTTGGTCAATCAGAGCCGTCACACCCGGTTGCGCTGGCGGATTTCGGGCCGCGCCCGCAGGCAATAGGGGCAGCACCGCCCGTCGGCTCCGCGCTCCCCTCGGGCGCAGGGCAAGTCGTCGTCTCGGCAGGCCCGGCAGTATCCGGGCCCTCCGCCCGGCTGGAAGTGCCAGCGGCAGAGGGCCCTGATCCGTTTTTTGCCGCGTTCAGCAGTACCTGGCGGAGCGTGAACTCCTGGAAGAACCGCTCGCCAACCGGGTAGAGCTCCATGACCGCGGCGACGTTCTCGGGCGTCGGTTGCACCGGTCCGCCTCCAATTCGACGCCAGCCCAGCTCGGCACATGCCGAACGGCCAGCCCACCAATCAGCTGCGCCTGATAGAAGCCCTCCCTCGGCCGAGAGGTCGGGCAGGCGATCGAGCGGATCCGAAACAGGGGCGCTGCGATCTGGCGCGCGAGGCCGGGCGCTGTCCGAAGACCCGGCATTATGGCGAGGGTGGCGGGTGCGCGAGGTCACCGTGTGGTGCTCGAACGACCATACCGCTCGTGCTCGAGGCGGCCTGAGGCGGTGCGTCGCATAGGCGCGGGCGCCGGCGGCACGCGCAACATCTCGGCACGACGCGTCTGCACCTCTTGCTCGAGCAGCGCCTCGCCGAGCTGCACCAGAGGCCGGCAGCCCTTCTGTTCACCTCGGGCTTGCACGACGATCCGGCAATGGATCACCTCGTCCACGCGCTGCGCGCGGGTCTGGTCCGGCCTCGGCCTTCAGCGCGCCGCGCGAGCCCGCTCGGCCACTGGAGATTTGACCTAAATCAAGGCGCTGCGCAGTCGCGGGCAGGCATCGTTAGGGCGGAAGCGGAGGGGCGACTATGACTGCCGTCTCAATCAGGCTCAAAAGCCGGTTCCGTCGACTGGCTGCGGCTTGGCGCAAGGCCCGGATGCGACTGTGGGTGCTTAGTGCCGGCGAAAGCGAGCGAAGTTCGAGCGAGGTGGGGCGGTCGTCGCTCGACTTCCGCTTGGCGCGCCGCCCCGAGTTCGAGCCCATGGCGCAGCGTCTCGGGGTCGACCTGGCGCGAGTGCCACTCGGCCTTCAGGGTGCCCTTCGCGACGCCGAAAGCGTCTGTGCGCGTTGCCAGGACGTCCGCCGCTGCCGCCGCTGGCTCGCGGGTGACGCTAATGTCGATTCTGCGCCGCTCTTTTGTCCCAACGTGCCGTTCTTCCGGACGATCGCCACCCAGCGACGCGGCTCCAGCCGCGACCCGCTTCCGCCGAGCGCTGCGACCTTACCGAAACCGACCAGCGAGCGGGTCGGGGCCGATCGCGAGAGGATGCAACCGAGCAAATCCAAATAGACCAGCAGCGCATGGGCCGGCCGCCACCAGCCGAACTCGCGCCAGAAATCGACCCGGCCGACCGCTGACCCGCGCAACAGCCCGACCTCGCGATGGGCAGGCGGCGCCAGCCACAGGTCCTTGATCAGCGCCGCTCCGGCGATCACCGTCATGCCCGAGAAGACCACGACCTGGCGCACTTCGCCGCGGTTAAGAAGATACAGGAGCGCCCAAAGCTGCACGGCGAGGCCACCGGGCGCCAGAGAGGCGCTAGCCGGCGCTGGCCGGCTTCTAGGAACTCGTCCGACGTTCGACCTCATTGTGCACGAGGTTGTAGTGGCAGGCGATGCAGGTGGTGCCCTGCTCGCGTGCCTCGGCGTGCTGGCGCTGCTCGCGTCTGCGCTCGGGCTGGATCGCGGCCATCACGTGGCAGCTGCGGCAGTTCTGGTAACCGCGCGTGCTTGGGTGCCGATCGGGTGCTTACGATCGACGCACGCGCGGCCGCTGGTTCGTCGCCCAATTGCGCGTCAGGAAACGGCACCGCTTTTCGAGTTGCGATGAATAGCAGGGCGAAGTTCCGCCGGCAGTCGCGGCCCGGCCGGAACGCACCCGAGCGAAGGACACCTCAGATCCCGAAAGAAACGCTCATCGAGCGAAGCCGCACCGACCCGGCGCCTTGCACGGCCGCGGTCTGGGACATCCCATCCATCCGATGCTAACCCCCTTCCCATCGCCTTTCTGATCGGCGTGCTGGCCAGCGCCCTCGCTACGGCTGTCACACCAAGGCTGTACAACGGGACGAACCGATCCGCGCCTATCCCCGCCGGCTTGGCGGAGAGCTGGACCTGGTGATCGACGGGCGTGGGCTGTTCCCTGAGGCAATGGCCCCGCTGCTGCGCATCGTTGCGTCGACGCTTGAAGCCATACCTCGATGAACATTTGGTGCGTCATCCGGTAGCCGTCTGACCCTTGAATTAGTTGACCGGCTGAGATCGGCTCGCAGGCCGGAGGCGACCTGGCGCAATTTTCCCGGTTTCGCTGCCTTCTGCTGGGCCGGATTGACTTGGATCAATGCGCAGGGCCAGCAAGGCGCATCTTGCCATTGTGCGGCCGGCGCGCTCCCGGTGTTGTTGTCGCGGCTCCACATGGCCAGGCATTGGCCAGCAGACCGATCCTGGCCAGAAAACGGGCAGACCGATCATGAGACGAACGTTTCTATACTTGGCAATCATGATCTTCATTGGGGTGCTAGGCTTATCCTGGATCACCCACGGAACCGGCGTGATCAAGAATGACATCGGCCGCAATATCTATATCCCGAGCGAGCTCACAATGCCGTTGGAGGTGAAGGCCGCCTACAACGGCCAGGATATCTTCTTCCGCTATCGCTGGCCGGCACAGCAACCGTCGATCTATCACGATATGCTGCGCTTCGAGGGTGGCGAGTGGCTGCGCTACGGCGCCAGCGTGGCCGGGCCGCAGCCGCAGGGAATTTATGAGGACCGTGTCACCATGCTGGTCGATGACGGCACCGTGCCGGAATTCGCACGATATGGCGGTTATGTCACGATCGGCGACCGCATGCGATTCTTCACTGACGAGGCCACGGCCGACGAGGTCAAGGCGCATCCCTATCTCGGCCAAAAGCGCAAGCAGACCGAGGTCCGCAAGCACTTGCCGGCAACTCGGCAGAACATTGGCGACTGGACGTCAGTTGTGCCGGAAGATCAGTTGGCGGCCCTGCGCAAGGCCGGCTACTTCCTCGATCTGTGGCATTGGCGGGCCCACCGCTCCAATCCCATCGGCGCCTCGGACGACGAGTACGTCTTCGATGCCCGCTCGGGCGACGCTGGAAAAGGCCCGTTCACTGATAACTGGGACCCCGAGACGAAGCAGCCGAAGTTCATGTTTGATCCCGAGAAGACGGGCCGCCACGCGCTGAAGTGGGACGACCTCGCGCAGCATAGGCTGGGGTTCGACGACATCTATTACATCACGACCGAGACCGCGGCCCTGTTTGATCCGAACCACGCCTGGCAAGAGGGCGACACCATCCCGCGTCGGCTTCTGCAACAGGGCGACGGCTCCCACGGCGATATCAAGGTTGTGGACAAGGCGCGCTGGCAGGGCGGCTATTGGGACGTCACCCTGAAGCGGGCAATGGACACCGGCAACCCCGAAGACGACAAGATCATGATGGATAAGCGCATCTACAACGTCGCGTTCGCCGTCCACCGCGGCGCGGTCGGCAGCCGTTGGCACTACGTCTCGCTGCCGGTTACGCTGGGGCTCGGGCGCGACTCAGAAATGACCGCGGTGCGCTTCGACGGCGATGAGCCGAGGTGGGACCAACCCGGGTTCAAAGTCACTCTGTTCTACCCCGGCCAGGTCAGCTGGCCGCATCTCAACAGCAGACAGCATGCCGGCGCCGACAACATCAAAACGGGCGTGCCGGTAAAATACCGTCACAGTGAAGATCAACTCGCCTATTACGGCGTCGAGAGAGAATTCGCTGACGCGATCCGTCGCCAGTGGCTATTCACGCTGCTCGGCGGCGTACTGCTGATCGGCGCCGTTGGCATCGCCCTCAACGGATTGCTCGTTCGCAAAGGAGCCTGACAATGGCCCCCTATCACGTCGTTCTGGTCCACTTCCCGATCGCCCTGTTCATGACGGCAACATTGGCGATCCTGCTGCGGGCGGTCTCCGAAGGTCCGCTCGCCAGGGTCACGGACCAGGCGCTGGTCCCCCTGTTGGCGGTCGGCCTCATCGCAGGCGTCGCCGCCTATGTGGTCGGCCTATTCGTATGGCCTTGGGAGGCGCTGTCGTCCACCCCGCTCGGACGCAACCACATGCTGCTGGCCACGTGGACTCTGGCTTACTGGGCCCTGGTGCTGGCGACCCGATGGCTGCAGGGCGAGGCCGTCTGGGAAGGCATAACGCGCTGGGTGATGGCCGGACTGGCGATCCTCGGCAGCATCCTGCTCGGGATCACCGGCACACTTGGAGGGCATCTGGTCGGCATCTATACGGACGTCGCCGCGGCTCTGCGTTTCCTCGGCTGGGAAGTCTACACAACCTTCTACGTGCCGACGGCCACGCTGGCGGTGATCGGCATCGCCGCCATCGTCCTGATCGGGCTTGGAGTGTGGGGTGCTAGACACGCGCTACCGCCGGTGGCCGCGCAAGCGGCGGCCCGCGCCCGCACGGAGAGACGGTCACGGGGTCCGGAACCGGCGATCTGACGCGAGCGCCGGAAAAGGGCCTCAAAACCGGGCAGATCTTGCGCGCCCGGTTGTGAACTCAACAGGCTCCGACAGGGCTCAACGCAAGGCCGACCGGCGTTGCCGGCCGCCGGCGTGTAGACGGCGTCGATCCCGAACGCGGCGAACGTCGCGTCCACCGCCCCGGCGAACGCCGTCATCAGGTGCGCCTGCCCTTGATCAGCACCCGCGGCCGCGTACAGATCGGCAAAGGGTTGGACTGCACGTGCAGCATGACCCAGCGGGCGAACTGCTGGTCCACCGCCTGCTTGGCATAGCGCGGCAGGCCGATCGTGTTCGCCGTCTCCACGAAATCGGCCGGCGCGTTGTACTGGCGGAACAGCCCCGGCACGCCGACCGGGAAGAAGTACGCCTTGCTGGCATCGGTGAAATCCACCGACCCGACCCGGCCCCGGTACTCCTCGAACACGATGCCGCCATACTCGAACGAGCCGCGCGCCTGACCCTGGTGCAGGAAGGCGCCGTCCAGCCAACGCTCGTAGGCCTTCTCGACCTCGGGATGGGTGATCAGGTCGTCGAAGAGGTCGGCGCCGCAGATGGCGTGGATGTGCTCCTACGGCTATGCGCTTCCCGTGCAGTTGATTGCACGGTCAAGCCGAGCCCGCCCCGTCGATAGCTCCGGAGCTGGGATGCCGGGCTCGAGACGGCTCGCTGACCATCCTGCGTGCAATGGTCCATCGAGGACGCAGCCCTTTATTGTCTCCGGCGGGTGCTCGCGCCCGAAGCCGCTATGCGGCGATCCAGCGATCCTTGGTCCAACCCTGGTCGCGCCGAACCTTGCTGGCGAGGCCGGCAGCCTGGAATTGGGCGAGGGCGCGACCAGTATCTTTGACTATCCGCATGCCCACCGAAGATCCCGGCCGCGGGGGTCAAAGGGCCCCGTAAGACGTCGGACGACGCGGACATTCTCTGGCCACCACCCAGAATTTTTTGGGAAGCCGCGTAAGCAAGAGGCGCGGGGGTCTTCTGGACCGGACGCGCTCGAGCGATGGTTCAGGAGCTCTGCGCTGCGTGCCACCAGTTGCATGCTGCACCGGAAGACGCTCCCGCCGGATGAGCGAATTGCCGTGCAGTTGATTGCACGGGCTCGTCGCCCGGCAGGACGGCGGCGGATTCTGCGGATAGGCATAGCCAGCCCGCGGCGGCCGGGTAGGGTTTGCCCCCGCCTTCGATCGAACACGACCGCCCCGCGGATACCGCTGCAAGGGCAACGCTTCGCGTCGTAGCGGGCCAGCACGCAACCGCAGTCACCCGGGGAGCCAGGCCAGCGCGCGGCGGCGTCATGCGATGTAGGCATAGCCAGCGCGCGACGGCACGCTCGACGAGCGCAGACCCGAGGCCCGCGGGCCGCGACACGGGGCGCAGGGCCGCTGATCCGCACCGGGCGTCGAGGCGGCATGGAGGGAACGCGCGCGACGGCTCGGGCCCGTGTAGGCGCGGCCAGCGCGCGGCACCACGACGGCGAAGCGGCGGCTTCGCGTCACGAGCCCGGCAACGAGACCCGGCACAGGCCGAGCCAGCGGGCGACAACAGCTCATGAACAGGCACGACCATCGCACCCCGATGGAAGTGGCCAGCGCGCGACCGCCGCCCCGGTAGGCCCGACCAGCGCGCGACCACGGCTCAAACACCCGTCGCTGTTGATCCGAGCGCCACGCGCGACGACCTGCGCGTACATACGAACAGCGCGCGACCGCGTTCCGCCCCCGGTAAGCCAAGCCAGCGCCCGGCGACGTCTCCTGAACGGGCGGGCGCGGAACCTCGGGTGGGCGAAGCCAGCGCGCGGCGGCTTCTGCGAGATAGGCGAAACCAGCGCCTGACGACCTTTGCCCGTGCTGGCCCCTGGCCAGGGTGCAACGACGACCGACGGATAGGCAGAGCCAGCGCGCGACCGCCTGCCGCGGCAACGGGACCACCCCGCGACGCCCGCCAGGGTAGGCCCGACCAGCGCGCGACGGCGTTCACCATGTACCCCCGACCAGGGCGCGACGACGGTCGACGGATAGGCAGAGCCAGCGCGCGACCCCCTGTCGCGGGTAAACGCGACCAGCGCGCGGCTGCCCGGGTAGGCCGACCGGCGCGCCACCACGGCTCGAACCCCGTCGCTCTTGATCTGAGCGCCACGCGCGACGACCTGCGGACACATTCGGCATCCGCGGGACCGCGTTTGCCTCCGGG
>Ga0214469_1000366_pt1 | contig 15379 bp, 12 predicted proteins | sample RVTome_10_FD_187340 | JGI IMG/M metagenome (GOLD analysis project Ga0214469, IMG submission 187340) | Soil microbial communities from uranium-contaminated site in the Upper Colorado River Basin, Wyoming, United States - RVT153D57 HiSeq ... | reverse complement strand
TCCATGCCGGAGGAAACTAACCGGATCGTGACTGACCGGCTTTCCGATCTTCTATTCGCCACCAGTGCCGACGCGGTGGCGCACCTCGGCAACGAGGGCATCGATGCGGCGAAGATCCATCTGGTTGGTAACCCGATGATCGACACTCTCCTGGCCAACCTCGACCAGTTCGACGTCGCGAAGGCCCGTGCCGACTACAGCCTCGCGAGCCGATATGCAGTCGCCACCCTGCACCGGCCGAGCAACGTCGACGAGGCTGGCGACGCCGCTGAGCTGGTCAAGGCTATGCATGCGGTGGCGGACCAGGTCGACGTACTCTTGCCGCTCCATCCTCGTGGGCGGGCCAGGCTGGAAGCCGCTGGCATGTTCAACCACCCCAAGCTGCGGGTGATTGATCCGCTTGGCTATGTGGAGTTCCTCGGCCTCGTCCGCGGTGCCGACTTGGTGGTTACAGACTCCGGGGGCGTCCAGGAGGAGACGACGATTCTTGGCGTGCCGTGCCTCACCTTGCGGCCCAACACCGAACGCCCAGTGACGATCACTCACGGAACGAACCAGCTCGTCACCAGAGAAGCGCTACCGCAGGCAGCCGAACAAATTCTTGCTGCGGGCCGTGCTGAGAACTGGCCGGTGCCGCCCCTGTGGGATGGCAGGGCGGGGGAGCGCATTGCCGATGTCGTGCGGGGCCACCTCGGCCTATGAGCGGGACGCAGCTAGTCCCGCTTTTGAGAAAGCCAGTAGCGCCAATCCGCCAGGACGGTGAGTAAGCCACGCCGGAACCGTCCGGCATACATTGTCGTCGCCAGCCCCGCGGCGCCACGGCCGGCTGGACAACGCCGAGCCCGCGCCTGCCTCGACCCATCCGATCTACATACAGCTAGACGGAGCGTGCGCCGCCCGAGACTGTCAGTGCTGGGAACGAAGCTCTCTGGCAACATCGTCGGGATCTTCGTAACTGGTCGCCGGCACTTGCGAAGCGACCGTGAGGCCGGCCCGCGGGCCGTCGTCGCGTCCATCGACACGCACCACATAGGTGGGCCTCTGCATGCCCCTGAAATGCATCCGGCCGATGTACTCGCCCAGGATCCCGATGGACAGCATCTGCGCGCCTGAGAAGAGTGCGATCATCGACGCCAGAGTTGTGAACCCGGCAACCGTCGTCGAGCCGGTGATGAATCCGTACAGCACGTAAGTAAGAAGGACAAGTCCGAGCAGGCCACAAGCCGCACCAAGCCAGGTGACGAACCGCAGCGGTGCCGTGCTGTATCCGGTCACCATCGTTATGGCGTGCTTGAACAGGTTCCTGAGCGTGTAAGACGAGCGTCCGATCGGGCGCTCGTCCATCTCCACGTTCACCCGGCGAACTCCGGTGGTCGTCCATGACAGGACGACATCTACGGACGCGAACGCGTCGGCGATATGAGAGAAACCCTCTCGCAGGTCTGCCCGGAACGCCCTCAACGCGCTGACATGCCGGGCATTGTCGACGCCAGCACGTGCGAGTGCGCTCTTGACCGCACGTGAAGCGAAGGACCGCATCAATCCGTGCTCCTCTTTGGTCGCGACGCCGTACACGAGATCGACCAAAGGGTTAGCCAGCGGCTCGAGCAGGATCGGGAGCTCCTCTGGACGATGCTGAAGATCATCATCCATGGTCACGATGATCTCGTGACGCGCGCGTGCGATGCCGGCCAGCAGTGCATTGTGCTGCCCGTAGTTGCGCCGAAGCAGCAAAGCCCGAACGTTGGAGGACGCTTTCTCGAGCTCACGCGCGACGGCATAGGTATCGTCGGGGCTCCCGTCGACGACCAAGATGATCTCGTAGTCCTCCACCAAGGCGTTCGAGTCCGCCCAGAGAACCTTGTGAAGTCGATCGACGAGTTCTGGAAGTGTGTCGCGCGACCGGTAGCACGGGATGACGACGGAGACCTTCATACGCCTAGGATGCCCCGTGTGAAAGCTCTGGTCCTCGCTGGGGGCGCCGGCACAAGGCTCCGCCCGATCACCCACACCTCCGCCAAGCAGTTGATCCCCGTCGCGAACAAGCCCGTCCTCTTCTATGGCTTGGAGCAGCTTCGTGACGCTGGGATCACCGACGTCGGCATCATCGTCGGTGATACTCGCGAGGAGGTCATGAGTGCTGTCGGAGACGGAACCGAACTCGGCATCAAGGCGACGTACCTCCACCAGGAGGCACCGCTCGGGCTCGCTCACACCGTGCTCATAGCTCGTGACTTTCTCGGCGATGACGACTTCTGCATGTTTCTCGGCGACAACTTTCTTCTCGGTGGCATCACAGAGCTCGTCGCGGAGTTCGAGTCGTCGAAGGCGGACGCCCAGATCTTGCTCACAGAGGTCGCTGAACCCCAGTTCTACGGCGTCGCGGTCCTAGACGACAACGGTCGCGTTGTCGAGCTGTTGGAGAAGCCGTCCGACCCTCCCAGCAACCTCGCCGTGGTCGGCGTGTATATGTTTCGTCCCAGTATTCACGACGCGGTGCGTGCGATCGAGCCTTCGGCGCGCGGAGAGCTCGAGATCACCGATGCCATCGAGTGGCTGATTCAGTCCGGCCGCGGCGTCCGAAGTCACATGGTCTCGGGGTACTGGAAGGACACCGGTCGCTTGCAGGACATGCTCGAATGCAACCGCAAGGTGCTCGAAGGCATCGAACCACGCAACTATGGCTCGGTCGACGAGCACAGCCATGTGGTGGGGCGAGTTGTGGTCGAGAGGGGGGCGAGCATCATCAGGAGCACGATCCGTGGGCCTGCGATCATTGGCAAAGGCACCAGGGTTGTCGACGCCTACATCGGGCCGTTCACGTCGGTGTACCACGACTGCGAGATCACCCGAACCGAACTCGAACACTCCATCGTGTTGGAGCAATGTGTAATCATCGGCGTGGGACGGATCGAAGATTCACTACTTGGAAAGTCTGTGACCGTGACCGTCTCGGACCGACAGCCACGGGCTCACCGCCTGATGCTGGGCGACCATTCTGTCGTTTCATTCCCCTGACCGTCGTGCAGTGAAAGGAGCCCACGTGCGCCTCCTCGTCACCGGAGCTGCGGGCTTCATCGGTTCCCATTACGTTCGATCGCTTCTTCAAGACAAGTATCCGGCCTTCAGCGGTGCCCAGGTCACCGTCCTGGACAAGCTGACCTATGCGGGCAACGACGCCAACCTTCGGCCAGTTGCCAGTTCTCCCAGGTACCGGTTTGTTCGAGGTGACATATGTGACGCTTCGTTGGTCGATGACCTGCTACCAGGACACGACGTCGTGGTGCACTTTGCCGCGGAGACTCACGTCGATCGCTCGATCGACTCACCTGCCGACTTCGTCATGACCAACGTTGTTGGCACGCAAGTCCTCTTGGACGCCGCGCTCAGGCACGGCGTCCAGCGCTTCGTCCATGTCTCGACGGATGAGGTGTACGGGTCGATCGACGAAGGAAGCTGGACTGAGGCCAGCCCACTGCAGCCCAACTCCCCGTACTCCGCCGCCAAGGCGTCTAGCGATCTGTTCGCAAGGGCCTACTTCCGGACTCACGGGTTGCCGGTGATCGTGACCAGGTGCTCAAACAACTACGGGCCGTACCAGTTTCCCGAGAAGGTCATTCCGCTCTTCGTTACGAATCTCATCGATGGCCTTCCGGTTCCGTTGTACGGAGACGGCTTGAACGTTCGTGACTGGCTGCATGTCGACGATCACTGTCGCGGAATCCAGGTGGCACTCGAGCGTGGAGAGGATGGCGAGGTATACAACATCGGCGGTGGTACCGAGCTGACCAACCGAGCACTAACGCAATGCATCCTCGAGGCTATGGGCGCGGAATGGGACGCGGTCGAGATGGTGGAGGACCGCAAGGGTCACGACCGCCGCTATTCGCTCGACGACTCCCGACTTCGAGGGCTTGGATACGAGTCGGCCCTTGATTTCGAGCGGGGCCTTGCCGACACGATCGCCTGGTACCGCAGCAATGATGCCTGGTGGCGTCCCCTCAAGAAGGGTCGTGAGGCAGGCTGACGGGTCGCGACGGCGAGCGATGGCGGAAGCTGAAAAACCGATGTCCCAGGTAGCTACCTACTGCCACCACGACAACGGCCAGGACCTGCGCCGGCAATGGCGCCATTCCCACGACCTCGACAAGCAGTGGCGTGCCCACGAAGCCCGCGACCATTCCGCCGGACCAAACAGACAGGAATCTCGCGAAATCGCCGAGCACGCGGCCGGTCGACCGGAAGATCAGAATTCGGTACGCCGGGAAAGCGCAAGCAATCGTGACGACCTGCGCGGCGCTGATCGCGAGCATGTACGGAAGACCCGCGGACAGTCCTGCTGCAACGAGCCCCAAATAGCAGACTGCGGTCGTCCCGGCGATGACAAGGTAGCGACCCTGCTCTGCGCTCAACAAACGGCCGAGCGGACCGGGAATGAGCCGGGCAACTCGGTCGATGATGTCATCACGGGCGTCATCCACGATGGCTAGCCTACGGGTCGGCTCTGGCATGCTGTGCTGGGTGAGCAGCGACACGATTCCGTTCAGCCGACCCTACGTCTCTGACCGCGAGCACAAGTATCTGAGCGAGGCCTTGTCGTCGGGTCACTTGCACGGCGACGGTCCAATGACGCGCGCGGCGACCGAGCGCCTCCGGGACATCGTCGGAGTCGACCATGCCTTGCTGACCCCGTCTTGCACACATGCGCTGGAGATGGCCGCGATCCTGCTGGACCTCGGTCCGGGCGACGAGGTCGTGGTCCCGAGCTTCACGTTCTCCTCGACAGCTGCTGTAGTCGCACTCCGCGGCGCGACGCCCGTCTTCGCCGACGTCGACAGGCGAACCTTGAATATCGATCCGAGTAGCGTCGAGGAATGCCTGAGTGAGCGCACACGTGCGGTCTTCGTCGTGCACTATGGCGGTGTCGGCGCAGACATGGGGCGGATTTCCGAGATCGCAGCCAACCATCGCCTCGTGGTGGTCGAAGACAATGCCCACGGCCTGGGCGCACGATGGAGGGGTAAGGCGCTGGGAACCTTCGGTGTCCTAGCGGCACAGAGTTTCCACGCAACCAAGAACATCCAGTGCGGCGAGGGCGGTGCGTTGTTGATCAACGACCCTGCGTTTCAAGAGAGGGCCGAGATCATTCGGGAGAAGGGGACTAATCGGTCGAGGTTCATTCGTGGGCAGGTCGACAAGTACACATGGGTAGACATCGGCTCGAGCTACCTTCCCAGCGAGTTGCAGGCGGCCGTCCTTCGCAGCCAGCTGGAGTCGTTCGCAGAGATTCAGAAGCTCCGTAACGATGTCTGGAACACCTATGCTGATGCACTTCGCACTTGGGCGGATGCGGAGGGCGCCAGCTTGATGCACGTGCCTCCAGGTGCCGAACATCCGGCACACGTCTTCTATGTGCTCATGCCTTCCCACAGTGACCAGACAGCGATCCTCGCCCATATGAGATCGCGTGAAGTGATGGGTACGTTCCACTACCTACCACTCGACTCCAGTCCTGCCGGCCGAAATTTTGGCAGAGCTCCACGGCCGTGCTTCGTCACCGAGGACGTATCTTCACGGATCGTTCGGCTTCCGGTGTGGGCTGGGATGGACGAGAGCATGATTGCGCGAGTCGTTGACGCGGTCACGTCCTACCGATCGACTACTCCAGTTATCTCGGCATCGAACGCGCATGGCATGGGATGACCTCACTGGCGCAGACGTCACGTACGCGCCCAGTTCTGTCGAGACGAAGAGATTCGGCGTCTCGACAGCCCGGATCACCGTCGGTTACGAGCTCGACACCGCCTCGGAGTCCTACCCGAGCCGGCTTGCAGCAGTCCTCGGGCGAGCTCACGACGACGTGTTGATCATCCGGTATCCCGCCTCGGCAATTACGGTTGGCGCTCTCATTGCAGGCGCCGGTCGCGACATCATTCCGGCAGGAGCGCTCACGTACTGGGAAGCCCGGATTCAGACCGAGCCAGCCTTGGGGCACGCGCAAGGCCGTGACGATCTCGACGTGGTCGCTGCGAGCGACATGCTCCGGGAGCGGGACGGAGTCTCCCGCAACGAGGTCGTTCGAATCGTCAACGACGTTGTGGGCGACTCCTTCGCCGGTTACGGCAATCATTACCTCGCCAACCCATTGTTCAATCGTGACGCGGCGTTGGCGGGCTACCAGGAGTGGGCGCGCCGCAGCCTTGACAGTGGTGACACATTGATCCTGTTCCAGGCCGGTGCGCCAATCGGCCTGGCCACGTGCGAGACAAGTCGGGATGGCCGATCTCACCTCGAGATTCTACTTGCCGGTCTGGTGGGGATGGCCCAAGGCAAGGGGAACTATGCGGTACTGCTGTCCGCGTGCGCCGAGTTGGCACGTGCCCGCGGTGTAGATCGCCTGATTATCTCTACGCAGGTACACAACACCCGAGTTCAGCGGGTGTGGGCAAAGGTGGGGCTACGGCCGTTCGCGGTTGTGGAGACTGTCCATGCGGTTCGCCGAGGCCTGATCCCCTTCGTCGGCGTCTAACACCGTCAGGTACGGTGCTCCCGGCGACCGATGAACGGGCCTCGGAACGGAGTAGATCGTGGCAAGCCAGGCCAGCACTTCCGCTCATCGCAGGCATGCAACACGCGGTGAACCCACGATTGCGGCACACGGGCCGTCGCATCCAACAGCCGCGCCCGGATGGCTAAGTGAGCACCGACGTTTGTTGATCGGCATCATCGTCGGAGTAGTCGTCGTCGGTGTCATGGTTATGCTCTGGCCGGCCGTCGCTGCTCCACTTAACGCTGATCAGCGCTATATGTATCTCAACGCTTCAGGGCGAGTCCAGGGCAACTGGCTCGACATCATTGGCATACCGTGGTCTGAAATCGATTACCGCGCCCGCCAGGGCAGGGTCACGCCGGTGGGCTATATAATTCAGTGGCTCTTCTATACATTTATCGCGGAATTCGCCGTGGCCACTGGTACACCGATAGTCGTCCTTCATGGGCTCCAGAAACTCTTCTTGTTTGCTGTGATGGTCGCCTGTGTGGCCTTATTTGCCAAGTCTTTGCGTGGCCGGGATCGAACTGGCCGCCTTGTTGGCCTGTCGTCCTCGACCATCTGGATCGTGGTGGCCGCGACTGCTGTGCTGGGCGCCGCAGGAATGCAGGCTCACCTCCAGTTCCGCAACGGTTGGCTGACATACCCCGTCCTCACCTATGGTGCCGTGATCGTTGGATTCGGCGTGCCGACCCTGGCCCTATGGCTCACGCGACGTATGGGTGAGCGCCCGACGAGGTGGCGAACAACTGTAGTGGTCGTGGCGATGCTCGTGACCGGCATCCTCCTCAACGTCTCGTACGAGTTGTACTACGCAGCATTCCCAGCAACAATTCTCGCGTTGCTGCTCGAGCCAGCGCCACGCGGAAATGCTCGTAAACCTGCGAGATTGGCAACTCTGACCGCCGGTATGGTGCTGACCGGCTCATTTATCACCTGCTTCCTGGCGATCAGGCGCTGGACCGCCGGCAAATGTGCGGACGAGTGTTACGCAGGCGTCGACGCCCAGCTTGGTGCTCATACCCTCGAGACTTCGTGGTACAACCTCGCATCCAGCCTTCCGCTGTCTGGACGCAGCGAGCTCTTGGCCGACATTTCTCAGTTCGGGTTCGAGCGACTGCCCGGACCGTTCTCAAGTCCGTTGACCCTGGTATGCGTGATCGCCGTTGTCGGGCTCATGGGTGTTCGCATTCTCGCCGGTCCAATGGCAAGCCGTCAGTCGTCAAGACTTGACGAGGATGCTGTTGCGCCGCATCGGCCAGGCCAAGGTGGCGCAGCCGCCAGGGGAGCGGCAATGGCGCTCGTGCTTGGGCTAGGCAGTGCAGTGATCATGTCCGTGTCGGCGCAGGCTCCAGAGATCATTCTAGGGGTCGGATACCCCTACCGGCACATCGTCGTAACCTGGATCAGTTTGTGCGTGGCGGGCGTTCTGTGCTTGATTGCAATCGATGCTGTTCGGCCACTCGTCGGTATTGGGTCTTGGGCTGTAGTCACGGTCGCTGCGATACTTGTGGTCGGAACGATCTTGCCTGCCAATCTGGTAGCTACCCGGGCTGAACATCTCGGAGTGCGATCGCAGGTGGTAGATGCGATCCACCGAGAGGTCGTTCTGGGCGATCGGACACCGCAAGGCGACGAGCGCAGATGTGCCACGCTCGCATTACTGCATGAGTACGATGTTCCGCTAGGCACGCAGCGGCGCATCTCTACGTCCGCGTTCGGAGCCTACGAGTATTTCCAAGGCGCCCCGTATTGCACAGATCCTGCCACTCATCCTGGGGCCAGCTGATCTTTTGTTGTGTTAGTTGTATTGAGTCAGTCAAGGTGGACAAGCGCATCACCGAAGCCGAGCTAAGCGTCGCCCCGACCGCGCGCTACGGTACTTATCGGGTGAGCCAGACCAGCGAGCCGCCAGCAATTTCACGCCCGAGGGCGACTTTGGACTACAGTCGGCCCGTGTCCGCGTAGGCCCGGCTGCTGCGCCCCAGAAGCCATACGGAGATTTCATCGACATGTTTGTTCAGGTGCGGGTCGCCCTTCGTCGCGTCGTCCTCCGGGCTATTGTCTTCGTTCTGATCAGATCGCCGCGCGTGCCCGTTCACGGCCGTTTCGGCGCATACATCGAGCGCAGGCTGGTTCGGGATGCGAAGTTGGGCGGTCCGGCGAGAAAACGTGCACTGGCCGCGGTGAGCAGAGGACTGCGCGATGGTGACGTCGTGCGTTACCTTCAAGCGGCGCGCGTTCGCGCAGCGGCGGGTGATGCCACGGCGATGGAGACGTTGGAGCAAGCTTCGCACCGCTGGCCGGCCGCCATGGCCGTCCCCGTCGCGATGGCTCGACAGGCAAAGGTCGCTCGGGATCGAGAGGCCTTGTCCGGCCGCCTGACAACGGCGCTCCCGTGTTCCGACGTCCGGGGTGTAGACCCTGACGAACTGCTCGATCTCGCAATCGGATCGGGTAACCCGCAATTGGTACTCGCCGTGGCGGAGCGCCTGGAGAGATGGCCACAGACACTGCAGGAGTCAACCAGGGAGCGAGCTCGGCTATCTGCGGCGATGGCGACGGCGGCCCTCGGCACCGACTCCGGTTCTGAAGGCGCGCTCCTGCGAGCCGTAGCGCAGCCTGGAATGGCGATCACGGCGCTGCGTTGGATCATGGCTTTGGAGGACAAGGCGCTTCTGCGTAGGGCTGCCCTGACAGTGCAACCGGAACTGGTCAATCCGAGCACCGCGTTGTCCGTCGCCGATGCCCTGCGTCGTAGCGGTGACTTCACAGTAAGTACAGAACTTGCGCAGCGGGTGCTCGAGTCACACCCCGACAACCCGAGAGCCCATAGGTTGGTGGCAGTCGGTACGTCGTCTCAGAGGCTCGCTGAGCGGGGTTGGCAGGCCGGGAGCGTCAAGCAGGAACCGGCGTACCAGCCGGCCGAGCGCGTCATCAGCTACCTCCTTCACAACTCCCTGCCATACGCGTCAGCCGGCTACGCGACCAGGACGCATGGACTGCTGGCAGCGCTCGTACGCGACGATTGGCAAGTCCACGCGGCCACTCGCTTGGGATACCCGTATGACACGTGGGACCAGGACGACACCAGATCGACCTCGATGCGAGACACCATCGATGGCGTCTCGTATCACCGGCTGCTAGACGGCCGACGACCCTATCTGAAGTGGCCGGTCGAAGCTTACGTTGATGATTACGCGAACCACGTAGTCGAACTGGCTCGTAAACACCGGGTCGGGCTGATTCACGGGGCGAGCAACTTCAGGAACGGCTTCGCAGCGATCACAGCGGCACGCCGCCTAGGACTCCCGTCCATCTACGAGGTGCGTGGCCTGTGGGAGCTTACTCGAATGTCTCGGGAGCCTGAGTACGCACAATCTGAGATGTTCGCGCTTACTGCCACGCTTGAAGCAGCGGCATGCCGTGAAGCGGACCAGGTTCTAGCCATCACCGCCGCCTTGCGGGATGAGATGGTCTCGCGAAGCGTGCCAAGCGAGAAGATCATTATACTTCCCAACGGCGTTGACACATCCCGATTCACTGTTCGGCAGCGTGACCGGGAACTAGCCGCGGAACTCGGTGTGACTGACAAGGTCGTCGTCGGCTACGTCGGCTCCATCCTGGACTACGAAGGCATTGATCTCTTGCTGGAGGCGGTGGCAGTACTTCGGCGTCGGCGCGATGACTTCCGCCTCCTCGTGGTGGGCGATGGCGCGGCTTACGACGATGCCGTCGCGCAGGCTGAGCGCAGCGGCGTCCTTGACGTCGTGACCTTCACTGGCCGAGTCCCTCACGACCAGGTGGAGCGTTACTACTCGCTCGTCGACATCGCACCGTTCCCACGAAAGGCGCTGCCTGTGTGCGAGGCCGTCTCGCCCCTTAAGCCATTCGAGGCGATGGCGATGGGCAAGGTTCCGGTCGTATCGAGCGTGGCGGCGCTTACTGAGATCGTCGACGACGGTGAGAACGGGCTGGTTTTCACAAAGGGTGACGTCGGTTCACTCGTTGAGGTGCTCGACCGTCTCATTGGCGACCAACAGCTTCGGACCCGACTGGGCGCCACCGCGAGGGAATGGGTCGTCCGGGAGCGCGACTGGTCTGTCTTGGTCAAGATCCTGGAGACTGTTTACACTGAGTTGATGACCGCCCGGCCCGGTCGTTCAAAGATTGGTGTCTAACTGCCGTTGAGCAATGCCATGTTGTTGGGCGACTCCTACGGCAGGCAATGCCCAGGGCACGCTCAGCTTCAGCCTGGCCAGCCGAGGCAAGTCCGCCATCACGCTACTGCCAGACTTTGATGGGACAGGCCGGTGTGGATGAATGCTGCTAACGATGGCCTGCGGCACTCGGCGCCCTACTCCGGTGTCGAGCAAGTTGTGTGCTCGTCCTGCGGCTACCTTGCGTGGTCGGGCTGTCGTGCCTACGCTGTGCCAACCACGTCAGACCCCACTCGGCTCCGCGCGAGCGGTCGCATCACAAATCTTGCCATTGACCGTTTGGACGGCACATGACCTCCGATCCTCGTTCTACCCCTCCTGAGGAGTCGCATGAACTTCGACACTTGATCGCCATCACTCAGCGATTTGCTGAACTGCTGGAGGAAGCGGAACGAAGGGCCAACGTTGTCGGCCACCTACGACAGGAGCTTCTGCAGACCCGGGCTGAGGTCTCGGCCGCTCAGATACAGATCGCCGAACTCGCGGGACGTGTGGCTGGTGTAAGAGATCAGTTGACTGAGGCAGAGCGACGAGCCATCGAGTTCGAACTCGAACGCAAGGAATATCGCCAACTAATTCAAAGGATTAATGAAAGCCGCACGGTAAGGTCGGCCACCTGGTTGACTGAGTTGGGGCGTTTGCTCTCCAATCGTAAGCGGCCGATATGGAAGAATATGTCGACCATCGATCGGTATGTTCGGGAGCGCGTGGATCGAGCACAGGAAGCTGTCAGTCGCCCGTTCTCCGAGAACTCAGCTCCTATCTGGCAACTTCCCACTATCAATTCGACAAGCGGTGTCGACAGCGTTAGGGTCGGAATTGCATCGATGCCTGTTAGAGTTGAAGGGCTGCTGCGTGTCGTCGACGATCTTTACGAACAGGCAGATGAGATCTTCGTCTATCTGAACGATTATCCAGAACCACCGAGCCAGCTCACCGGGGATCGCCGGATCAAGCTATTCACAGGACAGGACCTTGGCGATCGCGGCAAGTTCTGTTTCGTTGAAGGGTTTCGCGGCTATTACGTCACCGTGGATGACGACATTTCGTACCCGCCGTTCCATGTCGAGTACCTGATCGAAGGCATCGAACGTTATAAGCGGAACGCAATCGTCGGCTTACACGGATCGATAGTCCACGATGACTTCGTCGACTATTACAGCACTGCGTCACGCAAGGTGTACTCACTCAACCACAATGTCTGGCGAGATCAGTTCGTGCATGTTCTCGGGACTGGCTGCTCAGCGTTTCACGGGGACACTATCAGCTTAAGCCTTGCCGACTTCCCGCAGCCAAATATGGCGGATGTATTCCTTGCGCAGAAGGCGCAACGCGAAGGGATTCCTTGCGTCGTGTTGGCACATCGAGGCAATTGGGCACCCGCATTGCAGGTCGGCGACGGCTCATCAATCTATGCCGACTCACGGTCAGGAACAGGAAGTGGCCAGGACGTGGGCCAACAGACGTCACGGCAGATAGCAGCTCTCATTCCCTGGAAGACGCACCGCACGCAGTCAGTCTTGGTCCGACCAGCTCTTCGAGTGGCGCTGGTTGGTGCTCGGGACGGCGTATGCCGTGCGGCTTTCATACGTGACATGATCACGCCCTTCCGCGTCGACGTACGTGACTTCGATGCAGGCTCCGAGGACTCGCCCTCGCGCCTCGAGATGTTCAAGCCGGATCTAGTTGTGATCTGTCTCGATGACGTGACTGCGGAGACCGTTGATTCACTCATCCGGAGTTGTGCGGAAGCTGGCGCCACCATCGTCCTCGAACTCCTGGGCGATCGCGGTCCTACCATGAGTCAGTCCGAGATCGAACGAGCTCTTCTCTGGCGAAGCGAGTTTGGCAACAGAATCAGACTTATCGCAGAGCCCACCCAGCCCGATCACAACGAGTTGGGGGAGATGGAAATCTCGCTGCCACGTCCTTTCCGAATCCGAACGAGGCAGCGCGCTCATTTCCAAGGGACAGAAGGTGTACTCATCGGCGACATTGATAGTCTGCGAAAAAGTGAGCTCATGCTTGGATCGCTAGAACAATGGATTTCTGCGGTCCACAAAGCGCTGCCGGATGTCACGGTCTTCGCATTTGGTAATTCCATACCTTCTGACGGGCGAACATTCGGTGTCCAGATTATCGAGCATAAAGGTGCCGACCGGCACGTAGTTCTATCGCAGTTGCGCCTTTTCGTGAACCCGGTCGCGATGTGGGTCGATACACTTCCGATCGAGGCGGCCGCCGCCGGAGTTCCTGTCCTTTATGGCGCTGGTGGCAGAGTTGGTGAGTGCCTGGGGAGTGGAGGAATCGGCGTCCGATCTATGTCTGAACTGACTACGGCTCTGCCCGAGTATTATCGGGACCCCTTGGTTTGGCGTGCGCAGAGTGATGCGGCAGCTGCCGCTGCCCGACTGTCAGACTTTCGCGTGTTGGCGGCGGAATACTACGTCAAATTTGCCGAGTTGGTCAGGAAATGACCGCATAATCGGATTCCTGTCGAGCCGGCGCTTCTGGTGCCTCTTTTCGAAATTGACGTTAGTGTTGCGGATAGCCGGAGAAGTTAGCGCCCAAGGGCACGCGAGAGGCGACGCAAGGGTGCTGTGATACGCCAGGACCTAGACGATTTCAGGGCGACCAGCTCTTCGTGCAATCGCCGATTTTCGGCTTGAAGCTGACGTGGGTCACGCACAGGCGGGCGAGATAATGTCGGACGTTCTAGTACTGCATAGACGAAGTCGTGTGAAAGGTCGAATACTGGATATGCAGATAGCGTACCTTCGAATCGCTCGTAGAACTCGTGATCGAATGTGGACTTGGTCAGCCACACTTTCTTACGAATGAAACCTATTAAGTCGAAGTAGTCGAGATATTGAGAGTACGTCAGCTTGTTGACCCAGGCAAAAGTCTCCTCACGATTATGAACGGTTCGGTAGAAGTCACGCCATACACGGGAGCCAAATAGCAGGTGTGGCCATGGGAAGAAGACGTCCCGATATCGGTGAGAGGCCTTTGGCCCCCTGTAAAGGTTGGCAGCCACATAAGCGACGCCCCCTGGGCGAAGCCGGTCATACATGGCCGTGAGCATGGAATACGGATGCACGACGTGCTCAAGGACCGCCATCGATACGATGACGTCGAACTCGCCGAGGTCGTCGGACGGTTCGGAGCTTATATCGCGTCTGTGAAACGTGACCTGCGGGCCAGACAGGTCTGTCCACTCCGAATAGGCGACGATGTCGATGCCGGTGTATGTACACCGATGTGTGTCGGCAAGGACCTTCCCGAGATGCCCGCGGCCACAGCCAACCTCGAGGACTCGTCGTCCGGTCAGCTCGAGTCGGCGTCCGATGGCGGTAGCTCGCCGATCGGCCTGTTGCTCTAGAGCTTCGGGGAAGAACTGGCGAGGCCGTGGCACCAGGGGGCGATCAGCGTACTCGTGGTTCAGGGCTAAGAAGAGATCAAGGTCGAACTTAGTATCCTCGCGCCCGCCTGGCTGCGTCATGCCTTGGGTTATTGCCACGCTCTCTCCGTTCGGTTCGGCTGAGCCGGCCGCCACCGGCGACCTGGCGTCAACGTGAGACTTGAGCATTGTCGTGAAGGCGTCGTTCTACGTCTGCCCGGCGGCCGAGCATATGCGTCCGCCTGTACTTTGGAAAAGTCGGCGGCCACTCCCGTGAAGTCTGGCGGCGACCGGGTTCACGGACGAGGTTAGCCGAATCTCCCGTCTTGGAGGCGTTCGTAAAGCTTGGCGTACTGTTCGCCGTTGGCGGCCCACCGGCGTTCGGACATCACCCAGTTGCGCGCCCTCTTAGCCATGTCCGTGCGCTTTGCGGCGTCAGCTTGCAGTTCACTGAGGACCGATGCGAGTGCTTCGGCGTTGCCGGCGGCGAAGGTTAGGCCACGCTCTCCATCACCGACGATTTCGCGCAGCGCTTCAAGATCCGACGTGACCAATGGAACGCCAGCCGCCATGGCCTCGAACGGTTTCAGTGGAGTGACCAACCGAGCCGCCCGCTCGGGCAGTCGTGGGATGACGAACACGTCTAGGAGGGCGTAATAGTCGGGCACCTGATCGTGGGCCACTCGGCCAGTAAAGATCACGACATCCATGGCTTCGCGCTCCTTGGCCAGGTGTTCCAACTCGGCACGGCGAAGGCCATCACCCACAATGACTGCTGTCGCTCTGATACCTCGATGCTTGAGTGCGATGGCCGCTTCGATAAGGATCTCCTGACCCTCGCGGTAATGATCGAGGTTGCTGATGTAGCCAAAGAGGAAGGTGTTGGCAACCCCGAATTTCTCGACCAGGACGGATGGGCGGGGTCGAGGTTGAAAGGCTTGAGGGTCCACAGCATTGGGCAGGACGAAGATCTTGTCTGCGGTAATACCTCTCGCCGTGATTTCTGCTCGCATTGATTCGCTCAATGTCACAACTGCATCGGCCTCGCCCATGCATCGGTTCTCCGTTTCGATGCGTCTGAGGTATGTTTCCGAGCGCTCAGCCCATTTGCGGTCAGAAGACCACAGCGACTCGAAAAAGCCTCGGACTTCATAGACGAACGGCAATCCAAAATGACGCGCGAGCGCAAGGCCAACAAGCGCGGAGTCG
>Ga0214469_1000365_pt1 | contig 15385 bp, 17 predicted proteins | sample RVTome_10_FD_187340 | JGI IMG/M metagenome (GOLD analysis project Ga0214469, IMG submission 187340) | Soil microbial communities from uranium-contaminated site in the Upper Colorado River Basin, Wyoming, United States - RVT153D57 HiSeq ... | reverse complement strand
GCTATCTTTTCTGCACGCTGTATTGCTTTCTGACTTATATCATATCCATACACATCAAATCCTTTGTCCTTCACATATTTTGCTACTGGAAGACCAAGCTGGCCTAAACCTATTATAAGAACTTTGTAGGCTAAAGTATGAGTATTTATTCTCAGGTCATCTTCTGCGACCAACATATTCAGACTACTCAACTGTCTATGATTATTAAAGAATTAAGAAACATTAGAAGTTAATTTAATCAGTATCAATACTTACCTTTTATTCGTATATTTGAACTAGGCTAGAGAGCAGAAACATCGCTAATTTAGCCAAAAAGACAGGTTGCAAGAAGATTTATACTGTCGGCAACTCTAGGAACTTCTGCAGTTTGCTCAACCGATTGAGGGAACGGATCCAACCTCTTTTAATCAGTATAGGGAAGGAGTTTTCGAAAATAAATCCTTCTCCAAACTTTTGGACGGGATTAAGTTTGACTACTTCTGTCATAGCGGCAGTAATTTATGGAAGTGCATCTGTACTAGACAGTGAATATTCTTATTATATTGCAATAGGGGGCGGGATTTTCCTGATCATCTCAGGATTCTTTGATCTAGTAGATGGATGTGTTGCACGCATAACCAAAAAGACCTCTAAAAGGGGAGCCTTCCTTGACTCAATATATGATAAGATATCAGAATCGATTGTATTCATTGGAATTGCAGTAGGAACCCTGGCAAATCCAATAACTTGCATGATTGCAATCTCACTCTCACTCCTAGTAAGCTATGTTCGGGCTCGTTCAGAGTCGCTTGGAATTCCACTACAAGGAATTGGTATTGGTGAAAGAGCAGAAAGGCTCCTTATACTTGCCTTAATTGGAATGCTACCTCTCCAAGGATCTTCGCAGTGGGCAGTCATAATCGTATCAATAGTGGCAGGCTTTACACTAGTTCAGAGAATATTGGAGGTAAACAAACAGCTATCAACTACGAGCTAAAGTTATTATCTTAATCTACCGGTACTCCTTCTTTCACTTTCAGATCTGACTTTTACTATCCCTCGATGAACTGCGCAAGAGACACAATAGAATTTAACATCTGACGACGGGGCGATGTAAGCGCCTTGGGCTTTTAACTCCTTTGCAAGGGTAGGCTCTACCAAAGTTACTCGACCAGTCACCTTTTTCGCCTTATCTCTAGGAACCATCGCTCCACACTGGCTACAATGCACTGTACCTGAACTTCCCTTTCCTCCCTTTGTTCTGCCTCTACTTGCCCTTTTCTTTGGCATCCAATAGTTGCTACAAATGAGCTATCCTTTAAATCTTATCCTGCTTTCATCCCAAAATTCAAAAATGATTAAGCTGTACGATCCGAGGGAACCGCTTAATTGGGTTGTATGCCCACTGAAAAAGCAGATTATTCGAATTCACCTCGTGAAACGATCATATGCTACAGGTTTTGAGGGAGTTGTAATCCTATCTCTCGATACTTTGGAAAACACACTCCTGTAGTTAAGCGAAAATTCAATGAATGAAATCTTATGTTTGAGTATCCAAACAATCGGTCGAGTACTCTTTTTAAGGGATTAGGATGACTTGCGTGTTTACCAGGTGGAAGCCTATTATGCCTGTTTCAATCCAGTTGCTTTCCCTTCGAAGTGTTCGGAACAAAATGTTACTTATTTCCCCGATGGTAATTATTTACCCGTGGTCTTAGCGTGATACTTATTCACAAACTATTCAGAATTAGTCATTGCATTCTATTCTAAATTCCCTTGGTTGTTTTCATTTCGTATGAGATTCTTCATATTTAAATTGGACTTGTTTATCTCAGATATTAATCCTTATGAAGGTCGCCCTTTCTGTGAATCAAGCGAGAGATTCATCACTACTTCACCAGATCAAGAAGGTCTTAGATTATGGTGGTTTCAGTGTTCAGATGATGAGGGATGGCGACTATAGTGTCGCTAGAGATGTTGATCTGATAATCTCGACAGGAGGAGATCGAGGAATTCTGGATTACTTTCATAAGGTGGTTACAGATTCCGCCCCTGTCCTGGGAATATACGAATCTGATTCAACAGGATTCCTTGCCCAACTCGATGTTCGCGATCTAGAAGCATCTCTAAATCGAATAGACAAAGGAAACTTCGAGATAGACCATGTGTTTAGAATTGCGGTAAAGGTAGATGGCAGGGAAGTAGAACCAGTACTCAATGATGTGGCGGTATTCCCAAGTAAAAGTGCAACGCTAATGGAACATGTTCTGAAAATAGATGATAAAACTGTCTGGCGCGATAATAGTGATGGACTGATTTTGTCTACCCCCACTGGGTCTACGGCTTATTCAATGTCTGCAGGTGGTCCCATGGTCTTACAGAAATCTCAGGTCTTCGTTGTGGTATCTGTTAATTCATTGGACAACACGAGACGACCTTTGATAATCCCAAATGATACCACAGTAGAGGTTGCCGATATAGTTAGTAGATATCATTGTGAGATTGTTCTTGATGGCGGCACAAGGATGGGAATCAAGAAATCGCTTCAGTGCTCCAAACATTTGGTTCCAGCTAAGCTGGTAAGGCTTTCAGGAAACTCATCTATAGTCTCCCTAATTGCTAAAAAAGTACGACTTGCTGAAGATTTGTTAAGTATGCCGCCAAGTGCAAAGTTACTTCTCAAGACCTTAGAGTATGAAGGTGCTCTAAGTCAAAAGGATCTATCAACTCGGACATTGCTGCCAGAACGAACAGTGAGGTTGGCATTAAGACATCTTCTCACGCGCGGATATGTGAAAAAAAAGACTTCTCTTCGTGACGCTAGACAACGAATTTATGAGCTCAAGCTTTAGCTGAGGCGGACTCTACAAAAGCCAAAAAACTCCTCTCTGGTTTTCCTAGCCTGCTACCAAATTCGGAATGGTATTGTGTTGCGAAATAAAATTTGTGCTTTGGTATCTCCAATATTTCAGTTCGTTTGTCCCCGTCTGAAAATCCAGATAATACCAGGCCCCCTTTTTCCAAAACGTCTATGTATCTTCGGTTGAGTTCATATCGATGCCGATGTCTTCCATAAATAGTGTCTGTACGATAAATACTCTCAGCCATTGTACTATCTCTGATGTTGATTTCATGACTTCCCAATCTCATTGAGCCTCCTAGTTTGAGAGTTTCCCTCTGCTCAGGCATAAATTCCACTACTGGATGTCTGGCTTTTGGGTCTACCTCCACCGAGCCGGCGTCGCTAATTCCGCAGGCATGCCTTGCAAAGGCAACCAAGGCAAGCTGAAATCCAAAACAGATTCCCAAGTAAGGTATGTTACTAATCCTTGCGTAATCCGCAGTCCTGATAATTCCTTCACTTCCTCGCTTGCCGAAACCTCCGGGAACCACGATTCCGTCAAACTTGTTTAGATATTCGATGCTGTGAGGTTTGTCAGTCTGCTCAAATTTTTCAGACTCTATCCATTCTACCTGCAGTTTCTTTCTAATCTGTGCCGCTGAGTGCGATAGCGCATGATAGACGCTAACATAGCTATCTGGAAGAGAAACATATTTGCCAACGATAGCGATCGCAACGGTCCCCTCGTGGTTGTAAAAACCTCTGGTTACGGACTTCCAATCTCCCCAGAGAGGCAAACTCCGATTAAGCAATATCTTGTTACCTATGGCATTAACTATGTGCTGTTCTTGAAGCATCTCCGGAACGTTGTAGATCGAAGGAGCATCATGACAAGAAATCACATTTTGTTCTGGTACGCTTGCAAAGAGTGAAATCTTGTGTCTAACTTCAGAGGTTAGTGGTGAGGTACACCTGACCGCTAGTATGTCTGGTTGTATTCCTATTCTCCTCAGCTCTTGTACGCTGTGCTGTGTAGGCTTGGTTTTTTGTTCTCCGACTACATCCAGAACCGGTGCAAGTGTAACATGAATTACAAGCGTATTAGAATCTCCCACTTCCAATTCTAACTGCCTCAACGCTTCTAGAAATGGTAAGCTTTCAATGTCACCAACAGTGCCACCACACTCAACCACGAGTATGTCTAGGTTACTTTCTCTCGATATCTGCCTCAGTCTTTCTTTTATATTATCTGTGATGTGAGGAATTATCTGCACACATTGGCCAAGATATTTTCCACCCCTCTCGGCTTGAATGACGTCAGAATATATCCTACCTGTTGTTATGTTATGTTCTTTCGAAATTGAGATATCAAGAAAGCGCTCATATGTTCCTAGGTCCATATCGCATTCTCCTCCGTCCTCAGTGACGAACACTTCTCCATGAGCAGTTGGATTCATCGTTCCAGCGTCATAGTTAATGTATGGATCTATTTTTACGCAGGAAACGTTATAGCCACATAGCTGCAGAAGCTTAGCTACCGAAGCCGTGATTACTCCCTTACCTAAACCAGACATAACGCCGCCAGTGATGAATATAAATTTACAATCTGTATTATCCTTTTTAGACTGCACATTCAGATTTTACAAATCTTATTATTATTCCTTTTTTTGACGAGATTTATCTACTCGTTAGTTTGTGCACATAACTGTACAATAGCATTGAGTAAGGTTCAGGATCAATAGACGTGCTCCTCTACATACCCTACGTTTAGAAAAAATGTAGCTAGATGTTGAATATATTCGTTATCTCTGTTTAGACTGTAGACCGAGTTAGCAATTCTGCTTTCATTTACCCAACCTATAGTTTTGAGATCCCGAAGATTCCTCTTGATATCTTCTCTCTTAAGATGAGTTTTCTTTTGCAATGCATAGATTGTGAGCATCCTAGGTTCCTCTGTTAAGGCTTTCAAAATTTTCACCCTTCCTATACTCCCTAACCCAACTTCTACCGTCTCCACGGGGTTCATATGTGTTCGTCAATCAATGTCGTCGTGTTAACTTCACTTTCCTTTGAATCATTGATTCAAGCTCTTCCAATGATTGAGATGGTATTCCTATATCCCTCAATGAGTTCACTTCAATAATTTTTCTAGTATGAAGATCATGTAAGTGGTCTTCTATGTCTAACTTTTTCAATTTGTATTCTTGCATTAGTTCCAATGAAGAAAGTCGTATCTCCTTAAGTTCTGCATAATGTTTTTTTTTCATTCGCAAAGTTCTAACGAGGGCCAGGAGCGTATATGTCTGATTCATTGATAGATCGTTAAAGTCCTCCGGGGTCATAGAGGTCCTTATTCTGCCATATACTTCCCGTATTTGGTCTAGTGTTATTCTGTCAGTAGCTTGAGACTCGGCAAGATTTCCAGAATAGAGAAGTAGATCTAGCGCAAACCGTATGTCACTATGGTTGTGAGGCATTATCGTCATCTTTGCTATTTCATCGATCATGTCTGATCCGATAGCCATATCATTAAATGCTTCAGAGCATCTCTTGACCAATATATCGGTGACCTGTTCGAGTGTGTATGGAAAAAATTCCATTGGAAATCGGCCAAGCGTGCTTATTTCAGCTTGGTCCAGTTTGCCGTGGAATTCTTTGCTTCTGGCAATGAATATTACTCCCTTCACATCACATGAATTGTCAGGTTCAAATTCATTGAGTCTTGTCAAATCATAAATTATTCCCGTGTCTTTCGTAGTCTTGATTAAATAGTCAATTTCATCTAATACGATTAGGCCATACTTCTTCTTCAAATGAAGATGATGTAAAAGATATCTAAGCATTTCCTCCGCACTAAGACCCTGTGAAGGTAAATCAGGCGCAAATTTTTCTAATAGAAATCTGTAAATACCATACTTATTACCGCCCTGGAGCTTCAAATTTACATAGGCAACATTGAGTGAGTGGCCGTGGTTAGCGAATTCTTCGGCTATAATTTTGGAAGCCTTGAGAACGCTAGATGTTTTTCCAAGTCCTGCAGGACCAATCAGTTGTATTATAGACAGAGGGAATTTTTCCGGGTTTGTGTATGACTCTTTAAAGACATCCCTTATCCTGTTTATCTCTCCTTCTCTATGAGGGAGCTCTGTTGGAATATACCTAGGGGATAGCTTAGATCTATCTTTGAATATTATGCTCTCTGACATGGTGGATGATCCAGAATACCCATAACTCTGATATAATATTACTTGCCTGTATTAATTACAAGCTAACTAAAATTCAACTATTTTACGGCATCTATTTAATGAGATAAAATAAACTTCTATATCCACAAACTTCTCTCCAATTACGTGGCGATAATCTTCATCCCTCTTGTAGGTCAGTTCGCCCGTCAGGCGCCACGTTTATCTAACTGTGTTAGTCAGTTACTCAGTATTAAATTTAACTTCGGTAAAAACAAAAGTCCAGAACCCATCCTCGAGTCATATTGAGGCAAATGAAATTGGAAGAGAACGAGCTATTAGGTACTAGCACCGTGCAGCGAACATGAATGCTCTTCCTTGAAAAAGTTTAGGTGATCGAAGAACATGTGCAATTGTAAGTTGCTTCGAGTTTTTGAGCAATGCAGATACATTACTTGGTCTGTGTATGCAACACTGACGTTTCATTCAGGTAATATTCTCTGGCACCTACAAATATCTTGTAATAGCACTCGTTTACGTCTTCCAAAGTAAGATCAGCATGCTTGTTCGCAGCCCTTGTGGTACAATTGAAGTATTTAGTCAGGGCTAATGCAGGCGCTATGGTGCTCATGACTACGGTACATACGAACGCAACTGACACTATTGCCAGTAGCGTGGATTTTCTTGTGAGGCTCATATTGATGAGCTTAAATTATTTGTTTATAAGAAATATGTAGACTGGTTCTATGAGAAAAACATCGATGAATACCGAGGTGCCTTTGTTACAGACTATTTTCTATTGTCTATTTAATCATCCATTAGGGTGAGCTGTAATGACGCTTTGACATGAATATCATTCTTTATAATGCGTCGATTATTCATCGAAAGACGAAATCAGAATAGAGGTTCAAACGAATTAAACTGCGTTAAACTCTAAGAAGGACTTGTTGTCGATGCCGTAGGCAGTAAATTGTCTTTTACGTCAGCGAATATCTGGATCCGAATTCAGCCGTCTGATGGAATAATAAAATTAGAACATTCAATTAGATTTTTTCCAAATCGTTAAGGATTGTTCCCGCATAATTCCGTAAGGCTATCCGAACTAAACATAGAGCATTCCCAATGGCTTACATTGAAATGTTCAGGAGTTATCGCACACTCCTCTGCCTTTGTGGGTTCAACACTTTCTCTCCCTGTTTGTCCCTCTTGCACTATTGGCGGGTGCATTTACGGTAGTTGCCCCATCAGCATATAAAAAGGCCAGACAATTGAATACTAATGCCAAAACTGCAAAGTTCTCCTGAATGAGACAACGGAATATTAAATGTTATCGAAGTGGCCGACTTCTGTCATTAGTCGATATGATCGAAAGCAAGAAGAGGTCAATACTAAAAACCCTAAGTTATCGTGCTATTCTAACAATCGTTTTGGCTGCAATAACCTATGCTTTTACAGGGAACCTTGTTCAAACCTCTGGGATAATCATAATGTTTTCGGTTATGGCTACTATCGTTTATTATTTGCATGAGCGAATATGGACAAAGATCATCCTTACTTGAGGGCATGGTGCTCTTCCTACCCCTAATGTATTAGTTAATCTAATTTTTATTTTTATTTCTGCTACTCATAGAACTATACTTGTCAAGGAAGTTGTTAATAAGTTGCTGTTGGAGAGTAACGAAGTATTTACGACGCTCTAAGGTAATTCCATCCTCGTTAACTTCGTAATTCAAAAGTCCATTGGGATCAGACAAGTAACTCATCGGCCTAAGAATCAGCTTAATATCTTCGACTGAAGGTCTATGCCTTAAGAGTTTCCTTAGATTGTCATCTGTAGACCAATACATGTTGTCTGTGACGCCTTGATCTTTACTGCTGCTTGTTTTAAGCTCTCCAATCGTAAGTCTTAATAGTTCTCTGTATTGCTTTTCTTCTTTGGGCATACTGGCGTCGTTAGCATCATTCATATCCTCAGTTTTTTCATGCAGATAATCAATCAAATCTGGAAGACGCTAGAGGAATAACCGAATAGATTCCAAGGATCTCTGGAAACTCGGAAGCAACTTATTCTTGTTGATGAAGTTGAGTGTATTCATTTCAAACCTTCCAAACCCATTGCTAGATCATCAACGCACTGAAGTTGTTCTTCGGTCATATTATGCATCGTGGCCCGCATTTAGCCATCCGATCCAATACTCCAGATCCTTGTGATTCTCCTATTATGGCCTTCATCAAATCTAGAGTTGAAGCCGATTCATTGTTTTTGATCTGTTGGTTCCCGTTGATTCCACTTCCTAACGTCCCATTTAGTGATGTCGTAGCAAATGTATTCTTTTCATAGTTGACTTCCGCGACCACTAATGCTACCGCAGTTGATATTACTACAATCGTCAGAAGGATATAGTTGGACAGACAGACAATCATTCCTAGGTGCCTCGCCTTAGACGATCTCCATAAACCTGTTTATACAAAATGACTTTTGACAGTTCATTACTCCTAACCTTTTCTCCCAGAAGTCTACTTGCAGACAGTAAATAAAGGTTAAAGTGGTGCCCCAATAATTCATAATTACGACACGCCTAGAGGTATGTAAATCATATTTGGCTCAAAGTTTGGGCTCGGGACAAGAATATTAGTTTTAGAAGTCATGCGTTTTAAGGTAAATTGGCGACAATAGAATGTGACCCGTGAAATAAAGATTTAAACGTCCTTATTAACAATTAAGTTCGATTGAGCGAGCCAAATTTTACGAACATAGTAGTCGCAATTGATGGTTCGGAACCGTCATTTGATGCAGCTGATTATGCGATTAGCTTTGCTGAATTATACAATTCTCAATTGACAGCTTTGTATGTGGTATCTGTTCGGGTCCCCAATGATTTTGATTCAGATATGCCTGATGATAAAATGCCAGATCAAATTAAGAAAATCATGAATGAAGCGAAAATAGAATCTGAACCATGGTTTAAAAGAATTAAGAGCGCAATAGGCAATGAAAGTATGGTTAACTTTCGGACAAAGATAATACTGAGCTCAATGAAGGTTTCAGGAGTTATCGTCAACTTTTCTGAAGATACTACTGTCGACCTCATCGTAATAGGCACCCGTGGGAGGTCTGGATTTAAGAGGCTTCTCTTGGGCAGTGTTGCCTCAGATACTGTGATGTACGCGCATTGCCCCGTACTAGTAGTAAAGTAAGGGGTCAGTATTAAATTTCACTCAGCAGGACGATGGTTGGCACCCATCTTACCTATCTTTATCTGCACCTCTCCACCATACTTTGGCTTTACCGCTAATTGGGCAGGTGTATATATCAAATGCTCCTTTGTGAAGGCTGATAATTCATAGTCATCTGTCATGTACAAGGCATAAAATGGGCAGGCATCAACACATAATCCACAAAAGACGCATTTTCCATAATCGATTTGTGGCATGATGGCTTTCTTGTTATGCTTCCACTGTTCATCAACTTTGACCATTCCAATAGCCTCTGCTATACCCTCGCATGCAATGGCACATAACTGACATCCCGTACACTTATCGTGAAAAAGAATATGTCTACCTCTATATCCTGCTATACCTACACCACGCTTTGGATCAAACTGATATCCATCACCAACAAATTTCAATTTCTCCTCTGGATATCTAAAGGTGAACCTCTTGATCAAAAGATGTTTTGATCCTGATTCAATAGTCTTGATAAATCCACTAGCTGTACTACTCAATTTGGTGTTAGCAAACCCCCCGGCCCCAGTACTCCCCCATAAATCAAAGCTAGAGCTATAAACATGTTTATGAAGGACAAGACGATCAGTTTGTACCACCCAGTATGCAGCAATATGTCTATTCTAATTCTAGGGTTAATACCACGAATCAATAGCATCAGATGGATCATAAGAAATGTTTTTGCGGTGAACCAGAATATTGCATTTGCAGTCGGGCCATGATAAAGTCCATCCAGAGTAAGGAGTTGTAAAAGTGGAGGCTTCTCACCAGGTGGTCCTAACTGATCGGGAAAAATCTGCGGTCCCATCCAGCCGCCGAGAAATAAAACCACAAAGAGCGCAGCGAGAGCATATAGTTTGACATATGTTCCCAATTGGATCAAGCCATATATCATTCCTGAAGTTTCTGTAAGCCAGCCAGCTACAATTTCACTTTCTGCTTCTGGAAGGTCAAATGGAATTCTCTCCAGTTCGGCTAAAGAAGACATGAAGAAGACAAAAGCGCTGATAGGCAAGAATAGAATGAACCAGTAAGATGATTGTGCGTAAGTAATCTCGGTAAGGTTCAAGGATCCAGATAAGATGACCACGGATAGTGCTGACAGAATAAATGGAATCTCAAAGGCTATGAGTTGGTGTAGGGCGCGTAGGCCACCGATGAAAGGGTATTTACTGTTGCTTGCCCACGAAAAAAGTACTTCGATTAACGGGAAAAATCCGAAAATTGCAAAAGCAACAATTAGGCCCACATCAATATTAGAAACTACCCAACCCGGCGCAACGGGAATGAGACAGACAACAGCAGCTGCTACCGCTACAAACGCAATTGGCGCGGCCCAAAATATCGGCTTGTCAGCCCCTGCTGGAATTATTATTTCTTTTGATACCAACTTCAAACCGTCAGCGACCAATTGGAAGAGGCCTTCAAAACCAGTGCCCAAAGCCTCGCGTCCTGCGTGAGATGGACCCACCCTTAACTGCATTCTCGCAAGAAACTTTCGTTCTATGAAAATTGTAGCGGCTGCAATAAGAGCAGCATACATAAATCCAGGAAAAACTGCGACCCTAAAGAATTCCGTATAGATTAGAAAATTGAGAATAGGAAGAGTCCTAGTTGGATCAATCACCATAGATAGAAATAGGTAAGGAGTAAGCACCTCTCCGTTTACTAACGGCAACGGAACATAGAATAGTATAACGAAGATAAGAGGAAGTACGATGACGGTGACTATAATGAGTACCCAGAATAGTAACCAAACAACGCTAGCGACAAACGGACCGAATCTAAAGTCCTCAATGGGTGTGGTCATTGCTCCTCACCGATCAGCCTCCACAGGCCAGTAATTCAAAGACCAATATACTGAAGGCATATCTCCCAATTTTGAACCAACCAACAAATGAGGAAGTGCAAGCAAATTCCTAAATGACCCAACGGATATCTTTACTCGATACGGTCTAGGAGTACCATCACTAACAATATAGTAGCCTAAAGCACCTCGCCCAGATTCTACCCGTCTATATGCTTCTCCGGGTGGCCCTTTGGGGTTAGGCTGCAGTTTGGCTCTTACTTCTCCCGATTCCGGCATTTTGTCTAGAAGTTGTCTAATTATATGACATGATTCTCTCATATCCAATAAAGGAACGTACGCACGCGCAAAGGAATCGCATGTTTTCATATACTGCACGTTGAAATCTATTTCATCATAAATGTCATAAGGCTCAGCTTTTCTAATATCGTACGGCACACCCGATGCTCTTAGGACGGAACCCGTAACCCCCAATTTGATTGCATCCTCTTTTGTCAAAACTGCCACGCCCTCAGTTCGCTGCCTAAGCAAGGGGTTATTATAGAATATATCCTCATACTCTTTTAGTCGTCCCTCGAAGTATGAAACCTGTCGTAAACATCTGTCTTTGAAACCATAAGGGATATCGTTCCTAACCCCCCCAGGAATGTTATAAGCATGAGTAACGCGTGCACCTGTCAAAGCTTCCAGGAGATCTATAATTAATTCCCTGTCTCCCGTAGGCCACATGAACATTGTCGAATGGCCAAGAAAGATTCCGTAAATAGCAAGCCAGTAGAGGGTATAAACTTGTCTGTTGAGCTCCGAAGCAATGGCTCTAATAAACTGCGCTCTTCTTGGCACATCGATCTTGACTAGTTCTTCCACTGCAAGACTATAAGAGTATGTAATGTTACTAGAATCATGGATCACCGGTCTTTCCAAATGCGGAATATTCTGGATAAAGTTCCTATACTCGCACATTTTTTCTTCGCCACGATGGACATATCCAGGATCTGGATCGCAGTCTACGATATAATCACCATCGACCTTGACGGTAAATCTGAAATGTCCAGAGCCCGGATGCTGTGGTCCAACGCTCAACGTCATGAGTCGATCCTCTTCCGCTTCTTTAACTATCTCCAATCCGAGTCTTGTAGTTTCTGAGATTCTTTCCTCTTGATCAGACATATAACTACCTTCCTTTTATCCTAAACTCCTTTCGCAAAGGTGGAATATCTGCCCAGTCCTCTGGTAACAAAAAGCGATCGTTTCTTGGGTGATTGTCAAAATAAACACCAACCATCTCAAATGATTCTCGTTCGTGGTATTCGACACTTTTAAAAACTTTGATTAGTGATGGGAGCCTAGCATTATCTCGATCGGTACGTGTAGAGAGAGCGAGGATATGCGACGAAAGATTCTCCCTTGTATAAGAACCCAGATGATAAATCACTTCGATGTCACCGGTCTTGGGGTAATCTGTGGCGCTCACTGACTCTGCATGATCAAAGCCCGATTCATCTCGTATGTGGCCTGCAACCTCGACAATATCTTTTGGGGGGACTTCAATCTTGATGCGGAGTGGTTTGATATAGATTATCTTTATAGAATTTCCAAATTTTGATACAAGGCCGTCAACAATTCCCCTTTCAAACCGTGGAAGGTCAGTCTTCTCTGACTTTAGCTTGACAGCACTGCTGCTCGACGGTTTTGACGCGATGCTACTTCCGGTCTCTCCTTGCTTCACAGAAGTTGTGGGGAGATCATTGTTTGAAGCGACAATAGATGCAACGTCGCCTTTATCGTTACCTGAAGGTGAACCATTTGATTTGCTCATACTATTTGATCTTTGACCTTTTGATCTTTTCTTGAAGTAGCATAGTACCTTGGATTAGTGTCTCAGGGCGTGGAGGACAACCGGGAACGTATACATCAACAGGAATTATTCCGTCCACACCAGGGAGCACATTGTAGGAATCTATATAGAGACCTCCTGTAATTGCACATGCACCCATAGCTATCACATATTTTGGTTCAGGCATCTGATCGTAAACCATCCTCAGCCTTGGTGCCATCTTTCTCGTCACGGTACCTTGGACTACAACCAAATCACATTGTCTAAGTGAACCAAAGGCCTCAATTATACCAAATCTTTCGACGTCATATCTTGGACCCGAGGCAGCTCCAAATTCCACACTGCAACACGCTGTCTCAAGATGCACTGGCCACAGAGACCAGACTCTTCCCCAATTAATGGCATACCCTAGCGGTGTATCAAGGGCTCTAACTAAGATATCTCCAACTTTACTTACCATTAAATTGAAGTTTGAAGGATTTACTAGATCCTTTATCATTCTGGGACTCTAACTCCTCCTCTACTTGCTAAGTATTTATTTATTGTTAAACTCTTTCGTGCTACCAAATTCCCTTCCTCCCCGCCAAATATAATGAGTACCCCATGGCGGCGAACATTATCGCCAAGAACCCAATTATCGGTAAAGTAGCAGTTCTGGGCAACGAAAACAACGAGACCCCCCAGACATAAAGGAAAATAGCCATAACATCGAAGACGACAAACATCAAAATGTAAGCATAGTACTGCATCATAAAGTGGGTGCGACCTTCTCCAGAGGGCACTTGGCCGCATTCCATAGGCAGAAACTTGACAGGATTGTATCGACGTCTAGGAGAGATAAGTCGAGAAATTACAAGGGCCGGAATAGATACAAGAAGGCCAAAACCGAGCATATATATAATTGGAGAAAATTGTGCTGCGGTCTCACCTGCCAATTCAAGTCTGGCTGGTGATATTTCCTATAAAAATCTTGCCTTATCTTATGTAACGAGCCTGAACAAAGATCTTACCACAAGTTTGGGATGGCTTAGGCCAAGTTTTAGCATCTTCGACCGACTAAAGTCTGCTCTGATAAAGTCAAGAAATTCGTCCATCTTTAAGTCCGATATAATTTCAAGTTCTTGGTCCCATTCATTGTCTGAAAGCTTCAGCCATCTGGATTGCACCTTCAGTGCTGAGGAGACTTTTGAAGAGAGGATGCGTTTGCAGGTGGTCTCATATTTCATGAGATGTTCCCTTGATCCATTGAAGGGTATTGAAGATGCGGCAACTTCTCCTGCCAATCTTCCAAACCTAATCGCATAACGTATGCCTTCTAACAACAAAGGATTGGAAAAACCGGCAGAGTCCCCCACTAACATAATACCATCATCGACAAAGCTTTTGACTAAACCTTGATTTGGTATCAATCCGTAATGAAATTCGAGGGTCTGGATATTCTTAATTCGATCCAATGGTTTTAGTCGATTCTCAATTATCTGGTTTAGTTTTTTTATTGGATCCTCTATGGTATCTGGTCTACCTACACCCACCCCGATCCTAATTCTATTCCTGTTAACTGGGAAGACCCATGCATATCCAGCAGCCGAGTACATACTTCCGACCATAAGGTACCACGTTTCTGGATCCAAATCATCACAATAGCATTCATATTCTGCTCCAGCGCCATACCTACTCCAAGCATTCATCAACCCAAGCTTTCGACCTATTTCCGCTCTAAACCCGCTTGCGTCTATTATAATGGTAGATTGAACATCTTTTTCGCCGGATAGTGATTTGATTCTAATACCCCTCTCGCCTGTTGAAGGGTTCAATTTAACGTTGACGACATTGCATCTCACCCTGATCTCAGCTCCCGCCGCAGCAGCGAGAGCTCCCAAATATTGGTACGCTCTCCTCACATCCAAAACACAACAATCTGGACGATCTGAAGTTAGTGTTACCTCATTATTAGGAGAAATAAAACAATAATTTTTGACTGGATTGTAATATTCTTGAGGGATTCCAAGATCCCTCATTTCAGAGATCCAGGTAACACCACTAGTTCGAACAAATTGAGCGATCGAGTCTTCTTTTTCGAAAAGACCAACCTTACAACCGGCTTTTGCAGCGGCTTGAGCAGCTGAAAGACCAGCTGGTCCACCACCCACGACTGCTACATCATATTTCATGGCTTATAATGATAACACTGATCAGTTATTTCATGTATTATTTGATGGTTTTCATTCTTGTTCATGATGCAGCATTTGTCTAAGTCATTGAAAAAACATCCAAAAACAAGAGCAAAGACATGATACGAACGTATTAAACGGTAGAATCGATTGGACCTTCCAAGGTTGAGTTGCATGATACTTGACCGTTGTGTGATAGCATACTTCTCCCAATTCGTTAGTTGCAAGGGCAGAAAGGGTTATGTGAATAGAAAAACTAGAAGATTCTTAGTTCATGGATAAAAATTTACATAGACGCAAAGCAGCAACGCTTCAAACGAAGATACCGTCATAAATATTAAC
>Ga0214469_1000363_pt1 | contig 15401 bp, 15 predicted proteins | sample RVTome_10_FD_187340 | JGI IMG/M metagenome (GOLD analysis project Ga0214469, IMG submission 187340) | Soil microbial communities from uranium-contaminated site in the Upper Colorado River Basin, Wyoming, United States - RVT153D57 HiSeq ... | reverse complement strand
TGACAGCACCGAGTCCCGTCTTCTGATGACGGCCTGTCCACAGGTCGGTCGACGATCACTGTTCTGTCCACAGGGGTCGGTCTCCGCCTCGCCGACTCGTTGCAGAGACCCATGCTCGTGCTCATGGATCTTTGCCTCGCTGCCGTCTGTGCGGCGCAGGGCGGCGCGGTACTGCGTCGCCAGGCCCTCGCGGCCGGCATCTCCGACGACGAGATCAGCCGGCGGGTTCGTTCCGGTACCTGGGCGGCGATCCGGCGTGGAGCATACGTCGACCGCAGCGCCTGGCTGGCCATGGATGACGCGGCTCGACACCGGGCCCTCGTCCACGCCGTCGTCGCGAATCTCGCTGGCCCCGTCGTGGTGAGCCACGCCTCGGCGGCTGTGCTCCTCGGCCTGCCCACATGGGGCCTCGATCTCTCCACCGTCCATGTGACGCGACCGCCGGGCGTGTCGACCCGAACCGAGGCGGGTGTGTGGCATCACGCTGCCCGCCTGCCGGACGACCAGGTCATCGAGATCGACGGCATTGCGGTCACACATCCGGCCCGCACCGTCGTCGACACAGCGCGCGTCACCGACTTCGAACCGTCGGTGGTCGTTGCGGACGCGGCGCTCCGGTCTGACCTCACGACCGACGGCGAGCTGCTGTCGACCGTCGACCACATGCGGGACTGGCCGGGTGCCCGGAACGCGGGTCGCGTCGTCGAGTTCGCCGACGGGCGCGCCGAGAGTGTCGGCGAGTCGCGAGCGCGAGTCTGCATCCACGCCGGCGGACTCCCCCGGCCCGATCTGCAGGTCGTCATCACCAGTGGCACGGGCGACTGGACAGCCCGGGTCGACTTCCTCTTCATGGAGCATCGGACGATCGGCGAGTTCGACGGAAGGGCCAAGTACGGTCGGCCGGACGGACGGGACGTCGATCCCGGCACGGCGGTCTGGCTCGAGAAGCTGCGCGAAGACCGGCTGCGCGAGATGGGATTCGAGGTCGTACGCTTCATCTGGGCCGAGCTCAACCGACCTGATCTGGTCGCGCGCAGGTTCCGGCAGGCCTTCGCCCGCGCTGCTGCACAGCGCTCCCACATCTGAGGCGCGGCCCGTCCTCCAGCCGCCGTCGCGGAGTCCCTTGCCAGGTCTGTGATGCCCTTGCCCTGTCTGCAGACGTGGTGACGGCCGGGCACACCCTCTTAACGTGATCATTCGGGGCCGTAGAGGGCCGCCCGCACCACGGAGTGATCCTCGGTGTCCGGGAACGTGTTGAAGTCGGACAGGGTGCTCTCTAGGTTGACATCCAGGCACTCCGGTGAGGAGCGAGCATGGCCGACGTCCCTGCATCTGCCGGCCCGGTCCCCGTCACGCCCGCCCCCGACGGTGACGGCAACGGCCACGGCGGGCCCGCGCAGACGCAGGAGTTCATCGCCGAATGGCGCAATGCCGCCTACAACTGCTTCTCCTCCGGCCACAAGTTCTGCCGCGAGGTCTGTCCCGTCACCCAGGTGACACGTAACGACACGTGGACGCCGACGGCATTCCACGCCAACGTCGTCGCGATGGAGCAGGGCGAGCTGACCGTCGAGGACGTGGCGGCCGACTACGTCAACTGCACCCAGTGCGGTGCCTGTGAGCTGCGGTGCCCGAACACGCTGTTCACCGGCGACTTCTACCGGTTCCGCACCCGCACGGTCGACCTGGTCAAGGCCGTGCGGGCCCTCGCCGTCGACAGCGGTGTCCACCAGCCGGCCTGGCAGCGCTGGAACCAGCTCACCGACGAGCGCACCCACGAGCCCGTGCTCGGCGACGCCGGGGTGAGCCAGGAGCACGTGCGCGACTGGGCCGACGGGCTCCACATCCCCGTCGGTGGCCAGACCATCCTGTTCGTCGACTGCGAGGCCGCCTTCTACCGCACCTCGGTGCCCCGAGCCGTCGCGCAGATCCTGCAGCACGCCGGTGTCGACTTCGGGCTCATGCAGGAACAGTGGTGCTGCGGGGGGCCGGCGGCGGAGATGGGCTACGTCGACCAGGCCCGCCGTTTCGCCGAGCACAACCTCGCGAACTGGCGTGCCGTCGGAGCGTCGCGGATCCTGGTCCTCGACCCGCACGACTACATCAGCTTCACCGAGGACTACCCGAAGTTCTTCGGCGCGGACTTCGACCTGGAGATCGTGCTCGTCGTCGAGTTGTTCGCCGAGTTGATCCGTGACGGCAGGCTCACGCCCTCGATTCCCGTCCGGCGCTCGGTCACCTATCACGACCCGTGCCGACTCAACAAACGCAAGGGCATCTGGCAGGAGCCGCGCGAGGTGCTCCGGGCGATTCCCGGACTCGACTTCACCGATGTCGACCGCGTCACGCAGTGGTCCTACTGCTCCGGGGCCGGAGGCGGCCTCGGCATCGAGAAGCCGGAACTGACCGCCGCGATCAGCGACGACCGCATGGACAAGGCGGCCGCTCTCGGCGTCGACACGCTGGTCAGCGCCTGCCCGTGGTCCGAGCGTCCGCTGTCGGTGGCCGGCGGCAAACGCGACATCGACGTCGTCGACATCCACGAGATCCTCGCCGAATCCCTCGGCATCGAGGTCGGAGGGAGGCAGGGAACGTGACCATCGCGCCGCCGCTCGCCGACGAGGTCGTCGAAGAGCTCGTCCACGTCCTCGGCACGGAACACGTGCACACCTCCAAGACCGCCCGGATGGCCCGCGCCCGCGTCCCGGCACCGTTCCCGGTGCACCGGTGGGCGGACTACGTGCCGGATCTCGTCGTCACTCCTGTCACCACCGACGAGGTCGCCGAGATCGTCCGGCTCGCCAACCGGTACCGCATCCCGCTGGTTCCCCGGGACGGCGGGACCGGACTCACCGACGGGGCCCGACCCGAGCGGCGCGGGATCGTCGTGGACGTCAAGCGCATGAACCAGATCGAGGAGATCGACCTGGACAACCGCACGTGCACGGTCGGTGTCGGCATCAACATGCTCAAGCTCAACGAGGTGCTCGGAGTCCACGGGCTGATCTACCCGGACAACCCGGCGTCGTACCCGTGCTCCCTCGTGGGAGGTCGCATCGGCACCAGCGGCTGGTCGCTGGTCGGCGCCCGGTTCGGGCACTCGCGCGACCTCGTGCTGAGCTTCGACATGGTGCTGCCGACCGGCGATGTCATCACCGTGGGCGACGGTGGCGGGCGCAAGGTGACCAAGAGCTCCACCGGCTACCAACTCAAGCACCTGTTCATGGGCCACCAGGGCACGCTGGGCATCGCCACCCGTGCCACGCTCAAGCTGTATCCCAAGCCCGAGGCCGAGTTCTCACCGTTCTGGGCGTTCGAAGACTTCGACGACGCCTACCGCACGCTCAAGCATCTGAGCCAGGCCGGCATCGCGACCTTCGCCGGCGCGGTGCTGTTCGACGAGTGGAAGGTCGCCTACCTCCGCCGCGACGACGAGGCGTACATCCCCCAACCCGGTGACGTCCGCTCGCTGGTCTGTGCCGTCGCGTACGGCAACGAGGACGAGGTGCGGGCCGGTGGCAAGCGGCTGATGCGCATCGCCCGCGACAACGGCGCCCGCTACCTCGGCGACGAGATCTCCGAGGGCGACTGGGCAGCCCGCCACGACCGCTACGCCACACCCCTGCACGGCCGTACTCGGGACGGTCAGGTGGTCCCGATGAGCTGGCACTGCGAGGACTCCGCCATCAGCTACACCGAACTGCCGGCGGTCAAGGACAAGTGGCACGCGATCGCGGCACGGCTGCGTGAGCGCTTCGACGCCTTCGACGACTGGGGAATGTTCTTCTACACCAGCGGCGACACCGGCACGGACTTCCTCACCGAGATCGACATCGGCATCTGGGAGCAGCGTCTCGACGACGAGATGTGGTCGGCCTGGGTGGAGGCCAAACGCGACATCGCCGCCGTCGCGGTAGAACACGGCGGATCCATCTCCGCCTGCCACGGCGCCTGCCGCGAGGGTGAGGTCGACCTCGTGCCGATGGAGCTGGGCGGCGGGTACGACGTGATGCTCAAGGTCAAGCGCGCACTCGACCCGAACAACATCATGAACCCGGGCAAGTACGGCCTCGACCGCGCCTACGAGGGCGAGGTGAGTGCCCGGTGAAGGGCTACCGATACGCGGACGAGCACGAGCCACCGCAGGCGAAACAGGTCACCGAGACGACCATCACCCGTTTCGAGCACGTGTACGAGGTCGACCCCGACCTCATGACCGAGCACGTCACCCAGCAGACGTTCCCCAACTGGGACACCCTGCGCATCGTCCACAGCCGCCACGACCACCTCGACTGGATGCACCGGCACTGGGCCGGGACCGTCATCTCCGGCGAGCAGATCCTCCGCGAGCTCGACGAACCGTAGGACCGAGAGGAGCCCCCGATGAGGTTCAGCTACTGCATGCTTCCCGACTACCCGCTCGAGGAGTCCCTGGCCTCGATCCGGCTCGCCGACGAGCTGGGGTTCTACGCCTGCTACGCGGCCGACGAGACCTGGCACAAGGACCTCTGGTTGCTGTTCGCCGCCGCCGCGGGGCAGACCGAGCAGGTCCGGTTCGGACCCAGCGTGTCCACCGTCGTGCTGCGCGAACCGACGCTGATCGCCCAGGCCGCCGCGACACTGGACGAGCTCACCTCGGGCCGGGCCGAGGTCGCGCTGTCGTCGGGCAACTTCGGCCTGCTCGCCCAGTACGGCATCGACTGGTCGACGACGAAGCCGCTGTCCCGGGTCAAGGAGGGCCTGCACGTCGTACGCACGCTGCTCGACGACGGTGCCATCACCTTCGACGGAGAGTTCTTCCACTACAGCGGCCTGTTCACCTTCGCGCGCCCGGTGCAGGAGCACCTGCCGATCAAGATCGGCGCCATGCGGGGGCCGAAGTCCTTCGAGCTCGCCGGCGAGCTGTCCGACGGTTGCCACCACGCGCTGAGCTACACCCGCGAGGCCTATGACTACGCCGTCGAGCATTTCCGGATCGGCGCGGAGCGTGCGGGCAAGGACTGGACCACTCTCGACATGGCAGCCTGGGTCGTCGTCGCGGTCGGCAAGGACTCCGCGGCCGCGAAGCAGGCTGCCCGCAGCATGGTCGGCATCTACGCATCGTCCATGCCGGCCGAGCAGCTCCAGCGCAACGGCGTCGACCCGGACGAGCTCAAGCCGATCATCGACGCGATCGGCGGCGGCGACCTCGCCAGGGGAATCGAGCTGACCTCGGCCGAGCTGGCCGACCGGCTGTCGGTCTCCGGCACGCCCGACGAGGTGACCGAGAAGATCAAGACCGAGATCGAGCCGAGCGGCGTCAACCACATCGTGGCCGCCATCACCGACGCCTCGCTGGTGAAGGCGTTCACCGGGATGTCCCTCGACGGCGTCGCCACCGTCGACGAGCAGCTGCGCCTCCTGCACGACGAGGTGGTGCCGGCATTCAGCTGATCCTCGAGGACAGTCGACCGACCGTCACGTCCCTGCGAGCTTCTCCATGACCAGTTCGCGGACCCGGGCGGCGTCGGCCTGACCCCGGGTCGCCTTCATCACAGCGCCGATCAGCGCGCCCACCGCGCCGAGGTTGCCCGCGCGCACCTTCTCCGCGACGTCGGGCATCGTCGCGATCGCAGCGTCGACGGCCGCGCCGAGCGCGGCATCGTCCGACACAACGGCCAGGCCTCGGGCCGCGATGACGTCGTCCGGCGAACCCTCCCCCGCCAGCACGCCTTCGAGCACCTGCCGGGCCAGCTTGTCGTTCAGCGAGCCGGCGGCGATCAGCTCCTCGACCCGTGCCACGTCCGTGGGCGCCACGCCCACCGCGTCGAGCCCGACACCCCGCTCGTTGGCCACCCGAGCGATCTCGCCCAACCACCACTTCTTCGCGCCGGCGGCGTCGGCCCCCGCGGCCACCGTGGCGGCCACCAGTTCGAGCGCCCCGCTGTTGACGACGTCGCGCATCTCCGGGTCGGTGAATCCCCAGCCCGCCTGGAGCCGCGTCCGCCGCGCCGACGGCGGTTCGGGCAGCGTCGAGCGCAGCGACTCGACCCATTCGGGCTGCGGCGCCACCGGCACCAGGTCGGGCTCGGGGAAGTAGCGGTAGTCCTCGGACTCCTCCTTCCGCCGTCCGGGGGTGGTGACGCCGGTGTCCTCGTGCCAGTGCCGGGTCTCCTGCACGATCGTCCCGCCCTCGGACAGCACCGCCGCCTGCCTGCGGATCTCGTACGTGATCGCCCGCTCGACCGACCGCAACGAGTTGACGTTCTTGGTCTCGGTCCGCGTACCGAGCGTGACCGAGCCCGACGGCTTGAGCGAGACGTTGGCGTCGCAGCGCATCTGCCCCAGCTCCATCCGCGCCTCGGATACGCCGAGAGCGAGGATGAGGTCGCGAAGCTGGCTGACGTAGGCACGGGCCACCGCCGGCGACTGTGCCGGCGGCACCTCGATCGGCTTGGTGACGATCTCGATCAGCGGTATGCCCGACCGGTTGTAGTCCAGCAACGAGTGACTGGCGCCGTGGATCCGGCCGGTCGTACCGCCGACGTGCAGCGACTTGCCGGTGTCCTCCTCCATGTGCGCCCGCTCGATGCCGACCCGGAAGACCGCGCGGTCGTACGCGACCTCCATCCACCCGTCGTACGCGATCGGCTCGTCGTACTGGGAGATCTGGTAGTTCTTCGGCATGTCCGGATAGAAGTAGTTCTTACGCGAGAATCGGCACCACGAGGCGATCGAGCAGTTGAGGGCGAGCCCGATCCGGATCGCCGACTCGACCGCCACCCGGTTCATGACCGGTAGTGCGCCGGGCAGGCCCAGGCACACCGGGCACACCTGCGAGTTGGGTTCGGCGCCGAACTGCGTCGAGCAGCCGCAGAACATCTTCGTCGCCGTACCCAGCTCCACGTGGACCTCGAGCCCCATCACCGGGTCGAAGCGCGCGATGGCGTCCTCGAACGTCGGCAGGTCGACGGCAGTGGTCACGTCCGGTCCAGGTCGAGCAGTTTCCTGTCCCGCCGACCACGGATCTCGCGGATCAGGATCGCGATCGTCGTCGCGATCGCCAGCGCGTTGATGATCGCCTCGACTATCCGCAGCGTGTCGCCATCGGCGCGGGCTTGACGAAGGTCCCGGAAGGCCGCTCCCACGGCCATGGCCTGCCCACCGACCCTGGCAATGTTCCGGATCACGAAAGAGCCACCTCCAACTCCGGTGCGCGCGAGAGCAACGGCCCGCCCCATCGCTGCGCGAATGCCTGCTCGACGGCCGCGCCGACACGGTACAACCGGTCGTCGGCCAGTACGGGTGCCATGACGTGCAGGCCGACCGGCAGGTCGTCCTCGTCGGCCAGTCCGCACGGGAACGAGGCAGCGGCGTTGCCGGCCAGGTTGCTCGGGATCGTGCACAGGTCGGCCATGTACATCGCCAGCGGGTCGTCGACGCGCTCGCCGATCGGGAACGCGGTCGTCGGCGTCGTCGGCGACACGAGCACGTCGACCGCACCGAAGGCCCGACCGAAGTCGCGCGCGATCAGGGTGCGAACCTTCTGCGCCTGCCCGTAGTACGCGTCGTAGTACCCGCTGGACAGTGCGTAGGTCCCGAGCATGATCCGTCGCTTCGCCTCGGCGCCGAATCCCGCCCCGCGGGTGATCGACATGACCTCCTCGGCGCTACGGGTGCCGTCGTCACCGGCCCGCAGCCCGTAGCGCATGGCGTCGAAGCGGGCCAGGTTCGACGAGACCTCGCTCGGCAGGATCAGGTAGTACGCCGGGAGCCCGTAGGTGAAGTGGGGACACGAGACCTCGACCACCTCTGCCCCCAGGTCACCCAGCAGCTCGACGGCCTCGCGGAACCGCGCCTCGACGCCGGCTTGATAGCCCTCGCCGCCGAGCTCCTTGACCACCCCCACGCGGAGCCCGGACAGATCGCCGTCGGCACCCCGGCGCGCGGCGGCCACCACCGCGGGGACCGGCTCGTCGATGCTGGTGGAGTCCATCGGATCGTGCCCGGCGATCACCTCGTGCAGCAGAGCCGCGTCGAGCACGGTGCGCGCGCACGGCCCGGCCTGGTCGAGGCTCGATGCACAGGCGACCAGGCCGTACCGGCTGGTCCCGCCGTACGTCGGCTTGACGCCGACCGTGCCGGTGACCGCCGCCGGCTGGCGGATGGAGCCACCGGTGTCGGTGCCGATCGCGAGCGGCGCCTGATAGGACGCCAGCGACGCCGACGACCCGCCCCCCGAGCCGCCCGGGATCCGATCGAGGTCCCACGGGTTGTGCGTCGGCCCGAATGCCGAGTTCTCCGTCGACGAACCCATGGCGAACTCGTCGAGGTTGGTCTTGCCGAGGATCACGATGCCCGCCTCGCGCAGGCGCCGCGTGACCGTCGCGTCATACGGCGGCCGCCAGCCCTCGAGGATCTTCGACCCGCAGGTCGTCGGCATGTCGGTGGTCGTGAAGACGTCCTTGAGTGCGAGCGGCACCCCGGCGAGCGGGCCGAGCGTCTCGCCGCGCCTTCGCCGGACGTCGACGGCCTCCGCCGCGCCGATCGCACCGTCGGCATCGACGTGCAGGAAGGCGTGGACCGCGGTGTCGACCGCACTGATCCGGTCGAGGTGCGCCCGCGTGACCTCGACCGCGCTCGTCTCGCCGGATGCGACGGCAGCGGCCAGGGCGGCGGCGTCCATCCGGGTGAGGTCGGCCATCAGACCTCCTCGTCGAGGATGCGCGGCACCCGGAAGCGTCCGTCCTCGGCCTCGGGCGCCGCCGCCAGCGCCGCCTCGGCGGTCAGGCAGGCACGCGGCTCGTCGGGACGGAAGACGTTGGTCACCGGCAGCGAGTGCGATGTCGGCGGGATGTCGTCCGCTGCCACCTCCGACACTCGCGCCACGTAGCCGGCGATCGCGTCGAGCTGGCCGGCGAGGTGGTCGAGCTCGTCGGGAGCGAGGTCGAGACGGGCCAGCCGCGCCAGGTGGGCGGCCTCGTCACGGCTGATCGAGGGCATGCGGTCGGCTCCTCCGCGCTCCAGACAACCCGTCGATCCTACGGTGTGCGAGCTGCTACCAACGGCCCCGGTGGACCACGTCCTCGAAGGCCCGCCGGTTCGGCCGCCGCAGGGGCTCCAGCGGCCGGTCCGCCGGGTATCCGAGGGAGATGAGGTAGGCACAGTGCTTGCCCGCCGGCAGGTCCAGAATGCGCCGCGCCTTCTCCTGGTCCTCGACGTTCGCATGACTGCTGCCGATGCCGAGGTCGGCCGCGGCGAGCATGAGGTTGACCGTCGCCTGGCCGAGGTCGTACGCCAGCCGCCGCTCGTTGCCGGGCACGTCCGCGACCAGCGCGATCGTCGCCGCCGACCCGGCCACGTGGCCCGCGCCGCGCCATACCGTGGCGAGCTCGGTCAGTTGGTCGCGATCGGTGACGACCACGAAGTCCCATGGCTGCCAGTTCGCCGACGACGCCGAGCGCCGGCCCGCCTCGAGTATCCGGTCGAGATCCTGGTCGGGGATCGCGCGATTCTCGAAGCTGCGGACGTTGCGCCGTGCTCTGATCGCGTCCCAGGTCTCCATGCTCGAACGCTATCCCGCCACAGCCCCGGTCGGCCGTCGCTCAGGCGTGGAATGCCGCCAGGTCGAGCGCGGCCTGCTCCACCTGACGCCGCACGCCGCGCGGAAGGGGGTCGAACTCCGTCAGGTCGATCCGCCCGTCGACATGCCGCCACGAGCCGGCGACCGCACCGTCGACCAGGAAGGTCGACACCGAGTGCGGATTGCGGCTGCTGAAGACCTTCGGGCGGTGCTCCTCCGGGAGGATCCGGGCGCGTCGGGCGTGGACCAGCAGGACGGCGTCCCAGGTGGGCAGGAACCGGATCGGCGCCGGCGTCCCGGCGTCGGGCAGGGGCGTTTGCGGGAGGTCGACCAGCGTGGCACCGTCGTCGGCCTCGTAGGTCACATGGCCGACCCGCGTCAGCGCCTCCGTCACGGTCCGCACCGGCAGGCCCGCCCAGGTGCCGATCTCGGCCGTCGTCGCAGGCCCGAAGCCGGCCAGATAGCGGCGCACCAGAAGCGCACGGGCATCCGACGCCGAGATGTCGGGCGGCCCGATCCAGCTCTCCGCGTCGGCGTGCAGGTCCGCCTTGCGCCGTTCCCATGTGCCCGACGGCGGGATCCGGACGAGATCGAGGACGGTGTTGATCCCGGCCCTGGCCGATCGTCCGACCAGCGCATCGATCTCGGTCTGGCGCATCGGCCCGTCCGCCAGCGCCGACCGAACCCGATCGGCCGCGTGGTCGAGATCGGCGGCCGACGGATCGCCCTTGCTCACCCGCAGGAACCACTCGCGAAGCTGGTCCCGAGTCGCGACCGCGAACGGCCAGTAGTCGTCACGGGAAACGAGGTGGATCGTCGATCGCAGCAGCGTCCCCTGGACGACGGTCCGCTCCTCGAGCGCGTGGGTGAGCATCGACCGTTCCAGGCCGCGCATCCGTGACCACAGGCCGACGTACATCGACGGCGCGTACTGCGCCTGGATCCCACCGACCCGTTCGAGCACCTTCGGCAGCGAATCGTCGAACGGCTCGAGCAGGCCCTGCCGGGCGAGCACCGCGCGGTTGAGCTGCCGCTCGGTCAGCGATCGCCGACTCACGGCACTCAGTCCAGGATCGAGCCGCGTGTCGTCCCGGACATCGAGATCGCGATGCACACGACCTCGCGGTCGTCGGGCCAGGAGAGCTCGGTCGGATAGAGGTAGAACAGTCCGACCGACGGGTCCTCGGAGGCATCCGGCGCGACCGAACTCAGCCGCTCGTCGCACCCGGCCTCCGCCTGGTCGAAGATCGCCGTCTCGCTGGGATAGTCGCCCTCGGGCAGGTCGAACGTCGCGTAGACCTCGCCCTCGTGCGGCTCCGCGCAGGGGACGGCCGGCAGGCTCCCGACGTCACCTTCCTCCTGGAGCCCGTTGAGGCAGTCGCCGACCTGCAACGACATCGCCGACACCGACCCGCCCTCGGTGATCTCGCCCTCGGTATCGCGGTCGGCACCGGTGACCAGGAACACGACCAGTCCCAGCCCGAGGAGCAGCAGCCAGAGTGCCGACAGCACGAGGCCGGCGACGGCGAGGCCGGTGCCCTTCTGGCCGGTCCTGCGGATCTGGACCAGCGCGATGATCCCGAACACGAATCCGAGCAGCCCGCCGAGGATGCCGAAGACCAGTGCGGCGACCGCGAAGCCGTTCGTGGATGCCGCCGCGGGCGGCGGGAACTCGGGACCCGGCGGGTACCCGGTGGGCTGCGGCGGAAGGTTCGACGACGGCTGGGCGTACGGGTCGGACATGGCGGCGGACCCTATCCGACGGCTGGCTGCGCGACGTCGGCGGCGGCCTGCGGGCCGCGATCGAGCAGGACGCGGAAGCCGTCCTCGTCGAGCACCGGAACGCCGAGTTGGAGGGCCTTGTCATGTTTGGAGCCCGCGTTGTCCCCCACGACGACGAAGTCGGTCTTCTTCGACACCGAGCCCGACGCCTTGCCCCCCCGCAGGAGGATCGCCTCCTTGGCCTCGTCGCGGGAGAAGCCGGACAGGGAGCCGGTGACGACGACCGTGAGGCCCTCCAACGTGCGCGGAGCGGACGCGTCGCGCTCGTCGACCATCCGCACTCCGGCCCCCCGCCACTTGCGGACGATCTCCCGGTGCCAGTCGACCGCGAACCACTCGCGCAGCGACACCGCGATCGTGGGGCCGACGCCGTCGGCACCCGCCAGCCGCGCCTGCCCGCTCTCACCTCCCTCGGCCGCCTCCTCGATCGCGTCGAGCGAGCCGAACTCGGTGGCGAGCGCGCGGGCTGCCGTCGGCCCGACGTGGCGGATCGACAGTCCGACGAGAACGCGCCACAGCGGCTGAGCCTTGGCGGCCTCGAGGTTGGTCAGCAATCGTTCGGCGTTGACGTTGAGCACCCGGTCGGCGCTGCCGGACTCGGCTTCGGCCCGCGTGGCGGCCCGGGTGAAGAAGGGGATCGTGCGCAGCCGGTCGGCGTCGAGGGCGAAGACGTCACCCTCGTCGACCATGACGCCGGAGTCGATGAGGGCTGCACCGGCCTCCCACCCGAGCGCCTCGATGTCGAACGCACCCCGCCCGGCGAGGTGGAAGATCCGCTCGCGCAGTTGCGAGGGGCACGACCGCGCGTTGGGGCAGCGAATGTCGACGTCGCCCTCCTTGGCCGGCGCCAGCGGGGTGTCGCACGACGGGCATCTGGTCGGCATCACGAATGCGCGCTCCGAGCCGTCGCGCAACTCGAGCACCGGACCGAGGATCTCCGGGATCACGTCGCCGGCCTTGCGCAGGACGACGGTGTCGCCGATCAGCACCCCCTTGCGCTCGACCTCCCGCGCGTTGTGCAGCGTGGCGTTCTCGACCGTGGACCCCGCGACCTGGACCGGCTCCATGACGCCGTAGGGCGTGACCCGTCCGGTGCGTCCGACGTTCACCCGGATGTCGAGCAGCCTCGTGGTGACCTCCTCGGGCGGGTACTTGTACGCGATGGCCCACCGAGGGGCCCGCGAGGTCGCGCCGAGGCGGCGTTGCAGGTCGACCTGGTCGACCTTGACCACGACCCCGTCGATCTCGTACTCGATGTCGTGGCGGTGTTCGCCGTAGTGGGCGACGTAGGACTCGACCTCACCGAGGTTCTCGACGACCCGCACCCGGTCACTGACCGGCAGCCCCCATGCGTTCAACGCCTCGTAGGCCTCGGACAGCAGAGCCGTCTCGAAGCCCGTGCGACGGCCGATGCCGTGACAGACCAGGACCAGACGACCCAGCGAGCGACGCGCCCGGTCGAACTCGGCCTCCAGCCGTTGCAGGCTCGCGGCGGCACGGTCGCTCCGGCCCGATCTGGCGCGTGCCGCCTCGAGCTTGTCCTGCCGACGGTCCATCCGCTGGCGCAGCACACCCGCACCGGAGTTGCGCGCGTTGGCGAACAGCGGCAGCCCGAGGTCGGCCCGTTCGGCGTTGATCGCCTCGAACCCGGCGGTGGGGAAGACCACCTCGCCGCGCACCTCGAGCAACTCCGGCACCGGGTACCGCCCGGTACCGGTGAGCTCCTTCGGGATGGCGTCGACGAAGCGGGCGTTGTACGTGACGTCCTCGCCGGTGCGGCCGTCGCCGCGGGTCGCGAGGCTGACCAACCGCCCGTCGCGGTAGACGAGGTCGACCGCGAGGCCGTCGACCTTGAGCTCGCACAGGTACCGGGCACCCGTACCGACCTCGCGCTCGACCCGAGCGGCCCAATCGGCCAGGTCGGTGTCGCTGAACGCGTTGTCGAGGCTCATCAACCGCTCGAGGTGTTCGACCGGCGGCCACGACGCCTCGGCCTGACCGGGCTCGGCCACCGGCGCTCCGACCTTCTGGGTCGGCGAGTCGGGCGTGCGCAGCGCCGGGTACTCGTCCTCGATCGCCTCGAGCTCGTGCAACAGCGCGTCGAACTCGCCGTCGCTGATCGTGGGTGTGGCGAAGTAATAGCGCTGCCGGTGTGCCTCGATCTCCTCGGCCAGCGCGGCGTGGCGCTTGCGTGCCGTGACAGGCGGGCCGGTGGACTCGGTCGTCACGGAACCAGACGCTACTGGTCCGCACCGACGGAGTCGGCGAAGGCTCTGGCCGTGGCACGGGCAAGGGCATACGCCCGCCGGGCCCAGTGCGGGTCGGCACCCGCCAGCCCGCACGCCGGTGTCACGACCAGCCCGGCGGAGAGTCGGCCCGGGTCCTGGTCGAGGCGGCGGCACAGCCGCACCACCCGCTCGGCGAGGTCGCGATCGGAGGGCGGAGCGACCGGCGCGACGGCGGGGACGACGCCGGGCCACAGCATCAGCCCGTCGTCGACGGCCGCCGCCAGTTCGTCCAGGACGGCGTCCCCGAGCCGGCTGGTGTCCAGAGACACGGCGACCGCTCCGGCCCGTCGGCTCAGCGCGGCAGGCGGTTCGGCGGCACAGCAGTGCAGCACCGGCCACTCCCCCGCGGCCGCGAGGACGACGGCGAGCAACGACTCCGCCTCGGCGGCCGCGACCGCGCGGAGCCGGCCGAAGCCGCTGGACGTGGGTATCGCCGCAGCCAGGACGGCCGGCAGTCCCGGCTCGTCGACCTGCGCCACGACCGTCGCGCCCGGAACCCGCCGGGCGACCTCGTCGAGATGCCCGGCGAGCCCCTCGGCCAGCGAGTGGGCCAGGTCGCGGCGGGCGCCGTGGTCGGCGAGAACCCGGTCGCCACGCGTGCGGTCGAGAGCGGCCGCGAGCGTCCAAGGGCCGCAGACCTGCACCTTCAACGGACCCCCGTACCCGTGGGCGGCGATCTCGATCGCGTCCAGATCGGAACGCAGCATCTCGACGGCCCGCCGCTCGTCGATCCCGGGCCGGTCGACCAGTCGCCACCCGGACGGCTGGAGGTCGACGTGCATGTCGACGAGCATCGCCGCCGTCCGGCCGACCATGTCCGCGCCGGCTCCGCGGGCCGGAAGTTCCGGCAGGTGGGCGAAGTCGGGCAACTCGCCGAGGACGACCTTCGCGGCCTCGTCGCGGTCGTCGTACGGCAGGGACCCGACGCCGGTCGCGACTCCCACGCCCCAGGGAACTTCCACGTCGACCGACCCTATGCCGTCGTCCCACGGGTCTTGACGAAACGAACGATCGTGCTATTCTCGCCCACGTGAGCAAGGGAGCGCTGACCCGTCAGGCGATCCTCCACCACGGTGTCGAGATCGCGTACCACGTGGGACTCGGAGGCCTGTCCATCGGCACGCTGGCCGCCGGCACCGGCATGTCGAAGAGCGGCCTGTTCGCCCACTTCGGCTCGAAGGAGTCGCTCCAACTCGACGTGCTCGCGCAGGCCAGGTCCGAGTTCGTCGACACCGTCATCCGGCCCGCCCTCTCCATGCCGCGCGGAGAGCCTCGGGTCCGCGCGCTGTTCGAGAAATGGCTGGCCAGCGGCCGGGCCCGGCTGCCCGGAGGCTGCCTTTTCGTCAAGGCGGCGACCGAGTTCGACGAGCAGGCGGGGCCGGTGCGTGACCAACTGGTCCGCGACCATCGCGATCTCTACGAGTCGATCGCGCAGATCTTCCGGACCGGTGTCAGCGAAGGCCACTTCCGCGCCGACGCCGATCCGGAGCAGTTCGCCGCCGATCTCGACGGCGTGATGCTGGCCTTCTACCACGCGAACCGGTTGCTGGACGACCCGGCGGCCGAGACCCGGGCCCGCAACGCCTTCGAGGCGCTGCTGAGTGCGGCCCGAGCCTGACCCACACTGACCCGTCCCAGGAGCCGACGTGACCGCGACACTCGACACCAGCCCGAAGAATCGTACGATCGTTCGTCCCAAAAGATGGCTGGCCCCCAGGCCGATCCGCGCCGCCTTCACCGCGCTCGAACACCTGGCGCCGGCCCTTGGT
>Ga0214469_1000362_pt1 | contig 15411 bp, 17 predicted proteins | sample RVTome_10_FD_187340 | JGI IMG/M metagenome (GOLD analysis project Ga0214469, IMG submission 187340) | Soil microbial communities from uranium-contaminated site in the Upper Colorado River Basin, Wyoming, United States - RVT153D57 HiSeq ... | reverse complement strand
CATGGCCGACGTCGTCGGCGCTACCGTGTTCCTGCTGGAAAACCCGGCAGTCAACGGGGTGAACCTCTATGTCGACGGCGGTTGGATGCTGATGTGAGTGATGTCCACAGAACAGCGGGACTGGACGAGACCCTCGACGGGATCGGTGCGCGTCTACGCGAAGAGCGGGTGAGGGCAGGGATCAGCCAGCGTGAACTGGCGCGCCGGCTCGGGCTGTCGGCCAGCATGATCTCCCAACTCGAGAGCGGGATGTCCAAGCCCTCGGTGGGAACTCTCTATGCCATCGTGACCGAGCTCAATCTCTCCCTCGATCGCATCATCAGAGGAGAGGACTTCACCACCGAGGACCCTGGCCCCAGCACCGACCCGGACAGCCCACTGGTCCACCCCGAGGACCGTCAGGTGATCGAGTTGGCGTCGGGGGTCAGGTGGGAGGAGCTCACCGCATCTTCGGAGGAAGACGTCGACTTCCTCCATGCCACCTACGAGGTGGGGGGAGCATCCACGCCCGACCAATCATTGATGCGACATCACGGTCGGGAGTACGGCTACGTGATGTCCGGCACACTCGGTATCCAGATCGGGTTCCAGGAGTTCGAGCTGAGTCCCGGAGACTCGATCGCATTCGACTCGACCCGGCCGCACCGTCTCTACAACAAGTGTGACGAGCCCGTCCATGCCATATGGTTCGTGGTCGGCCGTGACGCCGACGACCGGGTGCCCCACGACTGACTCCTCAGCCTGAGACGGCCGTCCAATCCTGGATCTGGCGCTGCACGGCAGCGGCGTCGAACCAAGCGTTCTCGTAGCTGATCAGCCCATCGCGGATCTCGAAGATGTGGAGGATCCTCACCTCGACCGGCGCACCTCCTCCAGCCATACCCGACCACTCCCCCTCGACGTGGCCTGTCAAGATCGACTCGTCGACCACGATCCGCTGATTCTCGGCACTGAAGCGCTTCACCGATGTCAGCCTCACGTCCGGTATGGCATCGATGATCGACGAGTAGACATTGCCGACCTCCTCCTTGCCGTGAAAGGGGGCATCGGGATGGGTGACGTCGTCCCAGACGATGTCGTCGGTGTAAGTGGCCAGGGTCGCTGCGACGTCATGCGCGTTCTCGGCGGCGAAGTGGCGGTCGATTATCTCCATCAGCGTCCTCGGTCCAACCTAGAGCCTCCATCGACACCCCACGCGGGCCATCCCACGGATAGGACATACCCACCTTGGCATGCACGATCGGATAGATTGGCCGCGATGGGTTTCATTCTCAGCTTCCTCGCCACCGCGGCATCGCTCTGGGTGGCGGTATGGATCGTCGACGGGTTCGAGTTCAGCGGCCAATGGTGGCAGTTCCTGATCGTGGCGGCGATCATGGGTCTCGCCAACGCCGTCGTGAAGCCGATACTGAGGCTGTTCAGCCTGCCCCTCATCCTGTTGACGTTGGGTCTCTTCCTGCTCGTCGTCAACGCAATCGTGCTCTCCCTGGTGGTCTGGCTGTCCGGAGTCTTCGACCTCGGCCTCACCTCCGACGGGTTCTTCTGGGAGACGTTCCTGGCCGCGATCGTGGTCGCCATCGTCGGCTGGATCATCGGGGCAATACTGCCCGACGACTGAGCCCTCCTAGACGACAGCTTGCTCCCAGGGGAGGCGCGCCACACCACCCAGGACCACGCCTATCACCGGAAGACTCAGTACCAATCCGTTGAGGCCCTGATCGTCGGCGATCCCTATGGCGGCAAGGAACCCCAATCCGGCGCAGATCAGCGCCACCGCCGTCACCGGCCGCCACCACGGAGGGGCGGGCCTGGGGTCTTGCTCGGGACGCTCATAGCGCCCGAAAACGACGATGAGGGCTGCGGTGGGGATGATCAGCACGGCAAACCAAACCGGTCTGCTCAGCCACCACCCCCCGGACAGGGGATCGATGCCGAAGCCGAGACCGCCGGTGGCGAGACCGAGGCCGACGACGATCACCATCGCGGTCAGATGCCACAGGTAGAGGGTCATGATCCGGCCACTCACCGCGACCACGGTGGCCCAGGCTCCCAACCGACCCATCCATCTCTGCAGCAGTGGCTCTAAAACGAGTATCACCCCGGCCTGGAAGATGCCCAGAGAGGTCAAGGTGACCCGGGGCGGATATGAGTTCGTGATCTGGTCCGTGTCCAGCCCGACCATCGCAACCGGGTAAGGCCCTGCCCGAACGAGGATCAGGGTGGCCAGCAACCCGATGACCAGCATCAGCGCCCGACGGCTCATCGTGGCTAGCTCACCGTCGACCCAGGCGTAGCCGAGTTGATGCACCGTGCCCCATACGAAGACATAGTTGAGGAACCCCGCCGGAACGATCCCGCCGCCAATGGAGAGAACATCCGCCACGCCGGCGAGAGCTACCCCGGCGAACACCGTCCACCACCCTGCACGCTCCCACAGCGCCAATGCCGGAGGGGCCAGGGTCACGATGACCACGTAGGCGGCGAGGAACCATGTGGGCACGAGCGCCACCCTCGATGCCAACTGGAGGATCTCCCAGTCGAGCCCGAGCTGCAGCCCGATCCAGCCACCGATCGTCCAGACCAGGAGAAGAGGCACGACGGGCAGGGCCAGACGTCGCAATCGGGCGCGGAGCCAGGACCCGTAGGTCTCGTCTCTGCGGCGGGCGGATCTCCAGGAGAGAGCATTGGAGTAGCCGCCGACGAAGAAGAACAACGGCATCACCTGGAAGACCCAGGTGAGCGGATGGGTCCAGCTGGCCAGTTCGAGGAGGTGGCCGGGGACGATCGCGCCGTCTTCGAAAGTGATTGCGGCCATCAGCCAATGTCCGAACACGACCACGAGGATGGAGAAGACACGGACCAGGTCGACCACGCGATTGCGTGAGGAGGGCGTCCCTTCTGCCATCTCCCGGGCGCGCGCGATGAAGCTGATCGGTCGATTCTGGCAGTCGGGCCGGCGCGCGTGACGTATGCTGCGGCCGCCCCGAATGATCCTCGCACTCCGCATCCTCCATGTCGCCGTCGCCGCAGCCTGGTTCGGGCACAAGCTCTTGATCCCTGGTGACATCCGGCGGTCCGTCCAATCCGGGGATCAGGGGGGAGAGGCTCTCCTCACCCGTCTGAGACGCGCCCAGCGACTGGGCCAGTGGACGGGAATCGGGACCCTGCTCAGCGGGGCCGCCCTGATTTGGGGCGTCGGGGTCGACACCGTCGGGTTCTGGATCTGGGTGGGTCTCGGCCTGGTGATCGTGGCAATAGCTACCGGAGCCGCCGTGGGTCGGCCGGCGTCGAAGCGGCTGTTCGAGGCGGTGAGCAACGGTGACCGCGTCGAGGCCACCGTCGCCGGAGGTCGGGTCAACCGCGTTTTGGGTGTGGAAGGGCTGCTTTGGGTCGGAGCGCTGGCGACGATGGTGGTCTGACTCAGACCGGCGAGTAGGAGGTCGGGACCAAGACCCGTTCCTGGATCTCACCAACCAGACGGCCGTGCTCGGCCGCCGTCGCCTTCTTGATCTCGCTCCATTCCCGGTCATCTCCGAATGCGGCCCAGGCGCGGTTCATGGTCTCCTCGTCGGGCCACTCGAGGAGGTAGACGCACTCGGTTCGCCCGTCGAGGCTGGTTTCCCACATCGTGACGAATTTGAACCCGTAGGTCCCCATGATCCTCATGGCGTGATCACGGAAGCGATCATGGAAGGCCCCCTTGTTGCTCTCGAAGATCTCATAGACGCGGAGCTGATGGATCATGTCGCCACCCCCTCACGATCGCGGTGCTCCACCTTCCCGTCGGCATGGAGGGCGAATCGGCCCTCGTTGCGGTCGTGGACTGGATCGGGCCCAGCCCAGGGCCATCCACCGAACTGGGTGCGCCGGTAGTCGTCGACCGCCTGGCGCAACTCTTCGGCGGAGTTCATGACGAACGGCCCCATTTGAAAGACAGGGGCGCCGATCGGCCGGCCTTGCAACATGAGGAGCTCGGCAGGCCCACCTTTGTTGACGATCTCGACGGGAGAGGCGGCGTCGAGCCTGGCGCCGATATCGGCGCCGATCCCGGTGCCATCCATCGTCAGGTCGTCGCCGACGAAGCAATAGATGGCTCTATTGGTCCCCGCCACGGCTGGGGGCACGTCGTACTCGGCTCCCGGGGCGAGCCGGATCAGCCAGATGGCGAAGTCGGTGTCAGGGCGGGAGGCCCAGGAGTCAGGAGGCGGGTGTGGGGCGACGGAGGTGCCGAGACGACCTGCGATGACCTCGATCGACACCCCTTCGGCGGGCGACACCTTTGGGATGTTCTCGCTCCACAGCATGCCGAAGTAGGCGTCGACCATCTTCGACTCGGGTGCCAGGTTGAGCCAGATCTGAAACAGCTCCAATGGGTTGGCCCCGTCTGGGTCGAGGAGGGGGAACATCTCAGAGTGCATGACCCCGCTCCCCGTCGTCAACCACTGGACGTCGCCTTCCCCATATCGGGCGGTAGCTCCCAGTGAGTCGGAGTGGTCGACATAGCCACGTCGCACCACGGTGACGGTCTCGAACCCACGATGGGGATGCTGGGGGAATCCGGGCACAGAGGCACCGTGGTACATGCTCCAGCCGTCGCGATAGGAGAAGTCGGACCCGAGGTTGCGGCCATCGAGCGGCGTGACCGGCCCCAACCGGTCGTTGCCGGCCGGATAGTGGTCGACATGATGCACCGTGAACAAGAAGGGGTCGAACCCTTGCCACGGAAAGCCGAGCTGTAAGAGATCCTGGATGGCGCCCATACGAGCGTCAAACGATAACGCACCCCCCGAATTCCCCACCCGGCACCACGTTCTTCACAGAACGGCGGTGGGCGGCGTCGCCGGGCGTAGCCCGTCGAGGAAGTCCGCCGGGTCGTCCCCGCGGTCGATGGCGTCGATCAGCGCCGACCCGACCACGACCCCGTCGACGTGGCCGGAGAGCGCTTCCACCTGTGAGCGTTGGCGGACCCCGAAGCCGGCGAGGACCGGCAGCACCGAGACCTTCTTCACCCGATCGAGATAGGCCAGGACCTCGGCGTCGAACTCGGTGCTGCTCCCGGTCGTTCCCTTCGTGGTGACGGCATAGACGAACCCGCGACTAGCCGATGCGAGGGTGTCCAGACGAGTGTCGGGCGTCGTCGGTGACACCAATTGGACCAGGCCAAGACCCCGTGAGTCGAGTGACCGGCGCAGCTCGCGGCTCTCCTCGATGGGGAGATCGGGGACGATGAGACCAGAGGTTCCTGCACCCGACATGCTCTCCACCAGTCGGTCGAGCCCGTAGGCCAGAAACGGGTTGTAGTAGCCCATGAGGAGATGCGGCGCGTCGAGGTCGAGAGAGTCGAGGACATCGAAGACGTAGCCGAGGTTCACACCCCGGACCAACGCCTCGTGGCTCGCCTTTTGGATCGTCTGGCCGTCGGCCATCGGATCGGTGAACGGGATTCCGATCTCGACCACGTCGGCAACGGTCGAGACTCTCTCCAACAGATCGGGAAACCGTTCCAGAGTCGGGTAACCGGCGGTGAGGTATGCGCAAATGGCATGGCCATCCGCGGCCTCGATCGACGACGTCACCGCGTCCACCCGATCAGTCACCAACGGCCTCCTCGATGATGGCCAGGTCCTTGTCCCCCCGCCCCGAGACGCACACAGCGATGGTCGACCCCGGATGGTCTCCGGCCCAGCGTCTCGCTCCGGCCAGTGCGTGGGCAGACTCCAACGCCGGCATGATCCCCTCGGCGACCGAGCACTCCCGCAATGCGGTCACGGCCTCGTCGTCACTCGCCGACACGTAGGTCGCCCTTCCCGAGTCGCGCAGCATGGCGTGTTCCGGGCCCACTCCTGGATAGTCGAGACCGGGTGCGATCGAGTGGGTCTCGTGCACCTGGCCGTGCTCGTCCTGGAGCAGCGGCGTCATGGCGCCGTGGAGAACGCCGACCGTGTCAGACCCGAGCGTGGCACTATGCGATGTGCCATCCCCGCCGGCCTCGACGCCGAGCAGACCGACGGACTCGTCGTCGACGAATCCGCGGAACATCCCGATGGCATTGGACCCACCGCCCACACATGCCACGGCCACGTCGGGCAATCGACCCGTCACCTGCAGCATCTGGGCCCTCGTCTCGCGGCCGATGACGGCCTGAAGACCGGCAACCAAGGTCGGGTAAGGGTGAGGGCCGACGGCGGAGCCCAGGAGGTAATAGGTGCCGTCGGGGTCGGCGACCCAGTCGCGCATCGCCTCGTCGATCGCGCTCTGCAGTGTCTCGCTGCCTTTTTCGACCGGCACCACAGATGCCCCCAGCAGTTTCATCCTCTCGACGTTGCTTGCCTGTCGAACCACGTCGATGGCACCCATATAGACAGTGCAGGGCAGACCCACCCGCGCCGCAGCCGCGGCGGCGGCCACCCCGTGCTGGCCGGCTCCGGTCTCCGCCACTATCCGCGTCGCCCCCAGACGCCGCGCCAGCAAGGCCTGCCCGATGGCGTTGTTGATCTTGTGGGCACCGGTGTGACACAGATCCTCTCGCTTCAGGTATACCTCGGCGTGCCACGCCGCACCCAGCCTCTCAGCCGGGGTGAGCGGGGTGGGGCGCCCGACGAAGGACTCGTGCTCGTGCGCCAACTCAACCAGAAATTTCTCGTCGTCGAACAGGCCGCCGACCGCCTCCTCCAGCTTCTGCAAGGCCGTCATCAAGGTCTCGGGGACGTATCTCCCTCCGTAGACCCCATAGCGACCATCGGCGGAGACGATTCTCGAGGCTGTCCCGGCCGTCATACGTTCACCAACCTCTCCTCGGCGACGCGGGCCGCAGCCACGAACGATCGGATCAATGCGGGATCCTTGGTCCCGGGTGAGCTCTCCACACCACTACTGACGTCGACACCGTGAGGCCTCACAGTGGCGATGGCGTTCCCGACGTTGTGGGGATGGAGACCGCCCGCCAGAACCATCTCGCCGAGCCGGGCCATGTCGGCGGCGCGGCCGAGGTGCACGGGCTGGCCGGCGCCACTGACCGGGCCCTCGTAGAGGAAGCGCCCGCCATACGGGGCACCGCCCGCGCCGTCCCGGAACACGGGAAGCGTGTCGACCCCCTCGAAGCCGATCAGGGCCTGGTGATCCGCCTGGACCAGATCCGGAGTGAATACCTCCAATGCCGCCTCGAGCTCGCGCAATCGGGGATTACCGAACACGGCGATCCGGAGAAGATGCGGTGGCAGGTCACCCGAAATCGTGACCGCCTGTCTCGGGGCCACCCGCCTGGGGGAGTCGGCGAAGACGAAGCCGATGGCGTCGGCGCCCGCATGAAGGGCAGTCTCTGCAGTCTCGAGATCTGTGACACCACAGATCTTCACGAAGAGGCCCATCACACGACTCCCGCCAGCGCGCGGCGCCCGGCCTCGATGAGCCGATCCAGCTTCGAGCCGGGATCGGGATCCAACATGAGTGACGACCCGACCAGGGCGAGACGGTACCCGAGCCGGGCCACCTGGGCTGCGTGCTCCGGATCGGCGATCCCGCTCTCGGCCACGGCCGGGAGATGGTCCGGAAGATGAGGGGCGAGCTCGGCGAATCTACTCCTGTCGACTGCCAGGGTGGCCAGGTCCCGGCAGTTGACCCCAACCAGGACATCGCGATCGAAGACGCGCACCGCTCGTTTCATGTCGGAGCTGTCGAAGACCTCGACGATCACGAACATCCCCAGCTGCAACGCCAGGTCGGTCATCTCCTCGAGCACCTCACCCGGGAGGATCCGTGCGATGAGCAAGATCCCGGACGCTCCGGCAGCTCTCGCCTCCACCACCTGGATCGGATCGACCAGGAAGTCCTTCCTCAGAACAGGGATGTCGACGGCGCGCGCCGCCGCCTCGAGATGTCCAAGCGAACCTGCGAACTCGACGGGCTCGGTGAGCACCGAGATCGCCGCCACGTTCCGGAAGCCGTAGGTGCGCGCCCGAGCGCTGACCTCGTCGACTCCACCCTCCACGAGTCTGCCCTGGGACGGGGTGGCCAGCTTGACCTCGGCGATCAGGTCGAAATGTGACGAGGACAGCCTGAGGGGAACCGGCGACGGGGACTGGCTCGCGGATTTGCGGAGCTCGTCAGCCCCGGGCCGAGCTCTCGCGGCCGCCGCCCGGCGCAAGCTCGCATCTGTCATCTGCTGGAGGAAATCAGACACCGACCGACTCCTGGCCGGCAAACACCTCGAGCCGAGCGAGCAGGTTGCTCGCCCGTCCCTCGTCCAGGGCGGCAACCACCCGCTCCTGGGCCTGGTGACGTTGCACTCCCGTCACCCGCAGAGCAAGGGATGCTCCGAGTACCAGCGCGTCGCGGTGGGCGCCAATCTCCCCGTCGAAGACCCTCTTGATGGAGTCGGCATTGACGCTGGGATCGCCGCCGATGAGCTCTTCCGGCAGACAGCGGGGGATGCCCAGGTCAGCCGGGTCCTCGAGGGTCTCGGTCACATGCCCGGGCCTCACATCGAGGAGGAGATAGGGGCCGACGGGAGTGGGCTCGTCCCAGCCGGGCTCACCATGGATCACGAAAGCGCGGTCGATGTCCATACCCGAGAGAGTGTCAGCCATCATCCGGGCCATCGCGGGGCTGAAGGCTCCCACGACCAAGAAGGGAGTCCTGGCAGGGTTCGCCAGCGGCCCGACGACATTGAAGATCGTGCGTGCCCCCATCGCCTGCCGCACCGGCGCCACCGATTTCATCGCCGGGTGGAAGGCAGGCGCGTAGAGATATGTGAACCCTGTCTCGGCAAAGACCCGGCCGGCTCGGGCCGCATCCCAAGGAACGTCGAGCCCCAGCGCGGCCAGGACGTCAAAGCTCCCACTGCGGCTGGAAACCGACCGATTTCCATGCTTCACCACCTCGGCTCCAGCGGCCGCGGCGAGCAATGCTGCTCCGGTCGAGAGATTGAGGCTGCCCGACGAGTCGCCGCCGGTGCCCACCACATCGACGGCGCGCGACGTGTCCGCGATCTCCGGTCGAAGGGCGAGGTCCTGCAGCCCTCGGGCGAAGACACGGACCTCACCGGCGGTCTCCCCCCTCGTCCGCAGCCCGGCGAGGGCTGCGGCGGCCACCGCAGGGTCGAGCTCGGGTGTCGTCAGATAGGAGACGAGCTCCGTGGCCTCGCCTTCACTCAGGATCTCTCCTGCCAGGAGCTTGCCAACGATCGCCTTCATGACGCCGCCACCAACTCGGTGCGCCGAGCGCTCATTGGGACGATGGGCGAAAGGTACGCCGGGACCGGCGTGTCCAGGTCCGTCGATATGTCGAATGTCGATTCCATGGGATTTCTTCTCTCTCGCCTGACCTCGAGGAGTGTCGATCCGGAATCGAAAAACCCACCTCGTGGTCTCGAGGTGGGTCGATGTCGGTCTATGGAATGAGCCGTATGGTCGCCACCTCTATGGGGTCGACCACCACCACTGCCGTGCGATTGCGGGCTTGTTGCTCATTGGGGAAGAAGGTTTACCAGTCGGGCTCGGGCGCGTCAACCCCCGATGGAGCTCATCGGCGGACTCCCTGCGCGAGGGAATCGGCCCATTGGTCATCCGCTGGAGACGCCTGTGGGCAGTCGGGGCCGGAACAAGCCCGGTGGTCGGCGTCCTTCGCCCGGCACCCGCGGGAATTGCTATCGAGGGTCAGCTTCGGCGGGATGGGGCTATCCGGCCCCGTCGACTATCGGTGCCACCTTCGTTCCCAAGAGCTCGATGCTGCGCAGCACCTTCTCGTGCGGCAAGGTGCCCACACTCACGTGCAGCTCGAATCTCTCGATGCCGAGGACTTCCTTCCAGCGAATGATCTTGGCGGCCACGGTCTCGACGTCGCCGATGACCAGTGAGCCCTCCTCGGAGCGCATCCCCTCGAACTGCTCCTTGGTCATGGGTCCCCATCCCCGTTCTCGGCCGAGGCGGGTCATGGCGGCCGCGTAGGAGCCGTAATACTCCTGGGCGGCTTGGTCGTTGCTGTCCGAGATGTACCCGTGGGCGTGAACGGATAGAGGAAGGTCGTCGGGGTCGTGACCCGCGTCGCGCAGGGTCTGACGATAGAGATCGGCCAATTGTGCAAACCGATCCGGGCTGCCACCGATGATGGCCAATGCCACGGGGAGCCCCCGGGTCGCCGCCCTCACGATCGACTGTGGGGTGCCGCCGACGGCGACCCGGATCGGGAGCTCTCTCTCGGGCCTCGGGTAGATTCCCTGCCCCTGGATCGGTGGACGGAACCGCCCCGACCAGTCGACCTCGTCCTCTGATTCCCTGATCTGCAACAGCAGATCGAGCTTCTCGGCGAACAGCTCGTCGTAGTCGTCGAGGCGATAGCCGAACAAGGGGAAGGACTCGATGAAGGATCCGCGACCGACGAGCAGCTCTGCCCTCCCCGACGACACCATGTCGAGAGTCACGTACTGCTGGAACACGCGCACCGGGTCGTCGGTGCTGAGGATCGACACGGCCGGGAACAACCTGATCTTGGAGGTCCTGCCCGCGGCCGCGGCCAGCACCACTGCCGGAGCGGAGGAGGCGAAGTCGGGGCGATGATGCTCGCCGAGGCCGTACACCTGAAGCCCGGAGGCCTCGGCCACCTCCACCTCTTCGACTATCTGACGCAGTCGCTCGCCGTGACCGATCGACTCACCGTGAGAGGAGATGGTCTCGGCGAAGCTGGTGATTCCCAGTTCCATACGACGAACAACGCGTATCAGACGGGCTCCCTTCCCCTCTATCCGAGCAGAACGGGTTCTCACCAACACCACGGGGCGGAAACCGACACCTATTCAGGGATCGGACAGGTCTCCGACAGGGGGGAAAGCATGACCCCGGGCTCCATCGGAGCCCGGGGTCATCTCATTGGCTGCACGCGGAACACAAGGGTGACGGTGCGAAGGTCCTGATCCGAGACCCGCGGCACGAACCGGTGCCGCCACACCTCGTTCGTGGGGCTAGAGGACCACCCACTGGGTCTTGACCACCTCGCCTCCGGGGAAGCGGAGCACCATGCCCAGCGGGCCGCTTGCCACCCCTTCGGCGCTGAACCTACCCGAGTCGTCCGACTCGGTCGTGAAAAAGGCCCCGGCGGTGTGGAGCTCGAGCGTGTACCGCGCCGGGGGTGAAGTCACCCCCATGAGCCGTCCAGCCGATTCGTCGTATTCGATGTCGATCATCCACTGCCCGGCCTGGAAAGAGATCATCCTGACGGTGGTCGATGATCGAACGCCTTTCTGGACGTCCTCGTCGATCGAGTCGAACTCCAACTCGGCCAGCTCGGCGTCGATCCCCTTCCACGAGAAGGCGGCCTTGGCGAACTCGCTCACGTCAGACGGGACGGGATCGCTCTGGCCGAGCCCGCTGCGCAGACCGGCGAGGAGCTCCGCGTCATCTCGAGTGAATTCGCTCATCAGTGCTCACCTCCTGACACTAAGAGACACCCGGCCCGTGCTTGATACGCGTCATCGCCGCCTTCAGCTTCTCCAGACAACGCGCCCTAGTGGGCCCGAGACTCCCCATAGGGCGCCCCGTGAGCGAGGAGATCTCCTCGTAGCTGAGGGGAGGTTGGATGGTCATGAGCCTTAGCAATTGCCGGCACACCTCGTCGAGTGTCTTGAAGGCCGCCACGATCGAACGCTGTTCCTCGTCTTCGATGAGCAGCTCGTCGAGAGGTGTGCCGGGATCCTCGACGTCGTGCTCGAACTCGGACGGTATGGCCCGTTCCCGCGCCCTCGCCACCCTCATCGCCTCCCGACGACAGGTCGTCGCCAACCACCCGGGGAGCCGATCAGGCTCACGGATCGACTCGAGGTTCTCGATGAGCTTCAGCCAGACCGTCTGGCTGACGTCTTTGGCAGTGGCATCGTCGAGACGGAAGCCACGCGCCACGGACCAAACCATCTGCCCGAATCGGTCGACCAGAGCATCCCAAGCTCCCTGCTCCCCCTTGGCGGCTCGGCTCAGCAACTCGGCATGTGATAGCGGCTCGATCTCCGGATCGTAGATGTTCTGACCGCGACGCCGCCCCGGTCATGCCCCGACGCAGATGAACGAGGCCGCTGCCAGGGACCCCGCCGGATCGCCCTCCAGCTCTACCCGCGCTCGTGCGAGGGCTCGCGCCGGCTCCATCCCCGATGTCAGCCCGCGATGAAACATCGCCATCAGATTCGAAGTCGCCAACGAGTCGGGGACCAATCCGACACTGGCCACGATCGAGCGTGTTCCCATGCTGAGTAGAGCCGAAGTCAGTCCGGCCAACTCGTCACCGGCCCGGGTCTCGGTGTATCCGGAGTCACAGGCCGAGAGCACCACGATGTCCGGTGGCGTCTCCAGCCTCTCGATGTCGTAGATGTTGAGGTCTCCGTCTCCAAGACGCAACGACGAGAACATGGGGTTCTCGGCCCGAAACCTGGCATGACACACCACATGAGCGACCGAGGCTCCCTGCAGTGAGGCTTTCACCTGCTCAACGGTCGATCCGGGCGGGAGGACAACAGGACTGTCGTAGAGGGACGCGATCTGGATCACCTCCCGATCGGCAAACTCGAGGTCTGGCCCGCCGGCCACGACTGCCCCGTCACCCTGGGGCGATCGCTGACGAGCCCGCCACCACATCTCTGCCGAGGGGCTGATCGTGACCGACCGCTCTCGAAGTGAGGGCAGAGCAGCCCAAGGAACTGCCATCAACGGGGCGGGAGGGACGATCACGACGTCGGAGGGATCGAGACCACCGATGAGCATTCGATCGAGTCTCTCGACAGAGCCCTGATCGAGCTCTCGCCCGAGCCGGGCAGCTCTGCGTAGCGCGAATCGGAGATGGCTCAACTCGGAGAGGATCGGGACGACGTCACCGAGGTCGAGGAATCGGCCCCTCCCATCGTGCAAACTGACCGCGAGAAGCCTCCCCTCGCTTATGGCCAGTTCCACCAGCTCTCGTCCCGCCAACTCGGCGATGAGGTCGTCGGTCGAGTACGAGACGTCGTCTGTGGCCTCCCTCCGTCGTACCCGGTCGGCTCTGGTGATCCTCTCCTGGAGGGCACTGCGTCGACGGAGCAGGGATCGATCTCCCCGACTCTCCTCCCTGCGCAGATCGGCATCGACCCTGCGCAGGTCTGCGATCAGAGAGCTGATCTCGTCATCACGGCCGGGGGTGACCGGCTGATGGCGCAGGGCTCTCGCCCGCGTCCGATCCATCCACTCCAGGATCCTCCGTGGGCGACGAGACCCCACCGCCAAGCCGAGACCCATGTCGCCGAGCTCGCGGCCCTGGCGCTCGATACCCATTCGGAGGTCGCTGGAACCGAGTGCAGCCTGATAGTCGTCGATCAGTCGCAGCCCGGACCGCACCGCGGATCCGGCAGCTCGCTCGTTGCCCTCCGACAATCGCAACAGCGCCCGGGCCACGTGGGCCTGAACCCTGACCTCCGGTGGGCCGGAGCGTATCGCAGCCACCTCCTCCAGCGCCTCGGTCGCCGCGCCGGTGTCACCGAGGTTCAGGGCGATGCGCCCGGACAACAGCCGCATCTGCGCCTCGGGCACGAGGAGGCCTTCGTCGTGGAAGGCCCCGGCCAGCACGGACACGGCTCCTCGAAGACCTGGCGACGCGCCTTCACGTGCGAATCGCGCCTCGCAGATGACCTTGGCCGCCTCGTTGGCGCGCGCAGCGCGCCCCTGTTCGAGATAGCGCTCTCTGGCCATCTCCCCCAGCGACTCGGCCTCTCCATGCTCGCCGGCGTGGAGAGCGGCCTGGGCAGCGACCACCAGCGACCTCGCCTCGTGCTCCGCGTCACCAGCTTCCCTGTTCCCTTCGGCGATCTCCCGTGCCAGCCTCATGGCCTCCCGAAACAAGCCGGCACTGATCAAGACCTCGCATCGGGCGACATGCTGTGGCACCGATGCACCCGAGATCTCCATGTAGAGCTCGTCACTGCGGGTGAGTCGGTCCAATGCGGTAGGGATATCACCGCGAAACGCGGCCAGGAGCCCGAGGTTGTGCTCCAGGCCGGGCATCGACGCCCTCTCACCGAGCTCCTCGGCGATGGACACCGCCTCCGTGAGGTCTCGCTCCGCCTCGGACAGCCGGCCGATCTGGGTATTGATCTGACCCAGATTGTGCAGCGTCGACCCGATCGACTGGCGGTCTCCCACCTGACGGAAGACTTCGAGGGCGGCTCGGAACGCGGTTCTGGCCTCGAGCACCTCACCGAGGCCGTTGAGCACGAAGCCACGCTGAAACTGGAATTTGGCGCGTAGGTGATCGTCTGCGGTGGACTCGATCGCCGCTTCGATGATCCGGAGACCTTCTCCCGTCCTTCCGGCTATTGCCAGAGATCCCGCGAGCGTGAGCAGGTTCAGCGAGCGCAGCTCCTCGGACCCAACAGAGGCGGCGACCTCGGCTCCCGCCTCGGCAAAAGCGATCGAGTCGTCGTGGAGATTGATGAGTCGGGCCGCCAGGCTCATCGCCCTCAGGGTGGCGGCACGTTCGTGGCTGCTCTCATCGAGACCGTCGAGATACTTGCGCGCCTCCTCGAGCGCAGCCCTGGGCTCGGACCAGACCTTTTCCAAGAGCTGATCGCTGTTGGTCACCGACGCACCATATGACTAGTTACGTATACTCGCTCGCCACCGGGGTGTGGGGGCTCCAAGTCATCTCCAAGGAGAGGAACCGATGGCCAAGCACGGCGACCATTGTCATCTGATACCCGGGCTCCTCGCCATACCTCCCGGTGACGAGGCAATGCGACAAGTCTTGGACCTGGTGGACGGGAGCCCGTCACAACGATTGCCGGAGATACTCGAAGGTCTCGGGGAGGAGGACCTCGTTGCCGTGACCGACCTGGTGGGCCTCGTCGAGGTCGCCGACCCACATGAGGCGGCGGCGCGGGTCGCCGAGATCGGTGTCCCGGCGTCGCCGATTCATGCCGTCGGCTTCCCGGGGCACACCAAGGCCATGGCGGGGACGTCGCCGGAGGAAGAGAAGGCAGTGTTCCCTGAGGTTCCTCGCGGCGGAGAGCGCAACATCGTCGCCGTGGTCGACACCGGGATCAGCGAAAAGCTCCCCGGATGGATGGCCGACTCGGTGATCCGCGAGCCCGGAGATCTCGAGCGGCTCGACACGGGCCTGAGAGTGCCGGCCAGTCATGGCACGTTCGTCTGCAGTGTGATCAGGCAGATAACGCCGAGCCACGTCGTATCGATGGCGGCCGCCCGGCCCGACACCGGTCAATTGGAGCCTTCGCCCAAAGACGCGCGCAGACCGGATGACGACCGCAAGCCCACCAACGAGTTGGAGGTCGCTGCTGCCCTGGAGCGTCTCATCAGGAGGCACTCCGGAGATCCCGGTGCGGTCCGGGCACTGAACCTCTCCCTGGGCGGATACAAATGCGAGTCCGGGTCGCCCGACTCCTTTCTG
>Ga0214469_1000360_pt1 | contig 15448 bp, 15 predicted proteins | sample RVTome_10_FD_187340 | JGI IMG/M metagenome (GOLD analysis project Ga0214469, IMG submission 187340) | Soil microbial communities from uranium-contaminated site in the Upper Colorado River Basin, Wyoming, United States - RVT153D57 HiSeq ... | reverse complement strand
GTCCTGGCGCAGATCTTCGCCTCCGCTCGCCAGATGCCGGCCACGGTGAGCTTCGTCGACATCGCCGGGATCGTGAAGGGCGCGTCCGAAGGCCAGGGCCTGGGCAACAAGTTCCTCGCGAACATCCGCGAGGCCGATGCGATCTGCCAGGTCATCCGCGTGTTCACCGACCCCGATGTCGTACACGTGGACGGCCGGGTGGCTCCCAAGGACGACATCGAGACGATCCACACCGAGCTGATCCTGGCCGACCTACAGACCATCGACCGGGTCCTGCCCCGGCTGGAGCGCGAGGCGAAGCTCCAGAAGAACAAGTCCGCCGAGGTCGCCGCCGTCGCCGAGGCGCGGGCGGTGCTCGACGAGGGCCGGACGGTGTACGCCGCCTCCCTTGATCCGCAGCCGCTGCGCGAGCTGCACCTGCTGACGGCGAAGCCGTTCCTCTACGTGTTCAACATGGACGACGAGGAGCTGGCCGATGACGCCCTCAAGGAGGAGATGCGGGCACTGGTCGCGCCCGCCGAGGCAATCTATCTCGACGCGAAGACCGAGGCGGAGCTGGCCGAGCTCGAGCACGACGAAGCCCTGGAGCTGCTGCAGTCGACGGGGCAGGAGCAGTCGGGCCTCGACATGCTGGCCAGGGTCGGCTTCGACACGCTGGGCCTGCAGACGTTCCTGACCGCGGGCCCCAAGGAGGCCCGCGCATGGACGATCCGCAAGGGCGCGACCGCGCCGGAGGCTGCAGGCGTCATCCACACCGACTTCCAGCGCGGGTTCATCAAGGCCGAGGTCGTGTCGTACGACGCGCTCGTCGCCGCCGGATCCATGGCCGAGGCCAAGGCGAGGGGTCAGGTCCGCGTCGAGGGCAAGGACTACGTCATGGCCGACGGCGACGTGGTCGAGTTCCGCTTCAACGTGTGAGGCTGATGCTGTGAAGCGGCATCACGTGTCGTCGTCGGCGATCGCGTCCATCGGTTACGACGCGCCAACCGCGACCCTCGAGATCAAGTTCCGTTCGGGCGAGCTCTACCGGTACTTCGACGTGGACCCGTCCGACGCGGACGACCTGCTCGAGGCCGAGAGCCCAGGCACCTATCTCAACGAGTGGATCAAACCCCGGTACCGGTACGAGCACGTCTGACCGCTGCGCCGGCTACAGCGGGATCAGGTGGCCCCACGGTGTGCGGGCGAGCCCGGACATGACGGCGTAGGCGTAGACGCTCGCCACCAGGCAGCCGATCGCGAGCCCCCACACCAGGACGAAGTGCAGCTTGCGCACAGTCAGTTGCACGGCGATGGCGCAGGACAGCGCGATGATCATGGAAAGCGCGGAGACGGCGACGATGCCGGTATAAGAGCCTGTGCTCGACTGGAGCAGGTCGGCATCGGAACAGAACCCGTCGGCCCCGGCGCAGGCCCAGTAGCTCACGATCAGCGGGACGGTGAGGAACCAGGTGATCGCGGCCGGGATCAGCAGCACATAGGCCACCGTTGCCTCGTACCACGGCACCTTGGGCGGCGGTATGGCGTGCCCCTGGGGGAACTTGCGGACCAGCTCCATGTGCGGCGTCTCCTGCGGTCGTCGCTACCGGCGCAAACCCTACGACCCGTACACGGCGGACTGGTAAAGGGTTTCCGCAGGGCGGACGAATTTCGGGACGGTGCCCGGCGAGAGCCTGGCACCGTCCCGAACGCTTGCTGCCGGAGAGCGGGCGGCGCTGGGCGGCGCCCGTCACCCGCCGGTCGGAACCGTCAGAGAACGAGGATGAGGATGACGATCACGGCGATGATGAGCGCCAGAATGGCGATCGTGCGGGTGTTCACCGGGCCTCCTGATGAGTTGACGACAGTCCCGGTGATTCTTTCCCTCAGCGGGCTCTGTGGCAAACCTGCGCGGACCACCGGCGCGGCGCCGGGCAGCTGCCCCTGCCGGCGGGCACGCGGTGCCGACACCTCGTGATCGTTGAACCGTTGTCGGACCTCGAACCCCAGCAGCGGTTCAACGATCACGCAGACCCGGCGTCAGCCGGTGATGAACTCGGCGAGGACCGGTGCGAGGACGTCGGGCGGTACGACGTGGTCGTGGCCTTCCAGGACGCGGAGTCGCCCGTTTGGCAGCGCGTCCGCGATCTGCCTGCTCGCGTCGATCATCCATTCCGGGCTCGCTCCGCCGGCCAGGACGAGCGCGGGCAGGGTGACGCGGCTGGCCTGCTCGGCCGGTGTCACGCCGCCGCGGCTGTGCTCGCTCATGACCTCGTAGGGGTCGTAGCGGATCGTGGGTGCGTTCGCCAGCATCGCTGGATCCTGGGCGAGGTGCTGGACGACCTCGGTCGGCAACCCCATCGAGGCAAAGTAGAGCGTGACGGCGTCGACACGGCGGTTCTGCGCCAACAGTGCCGAGATCTGCTCGGCTTCCTCCTGCTCCGCTCGCCGCTCCTCCTCGCTGCCGGACCCGAACGGCGGTTCGTGCAGCACGATCTTGTCGAGGGGCAGTCCGCGCGCTGCTGCGTGCAGGACGAGGCCGGCGCCGGAAGAGTGGCCGTACACGGACGCCGTTCCGCCGGCTGCGGCGATCAGTGCGCGGAGGTCCTCGATCTCGCGCTCGACCGCGTACGGCGCGGTGTCACCGCTGTCGCCGCGGCCGCGCCGGTCGTAGTTGACCACGGTCAGACGCCGCGAGAGCTCCTCGGCGAGTGGGCGGTAGGTGGCCCGGCCCTGCAGCGCCCCACCGACCAGGATGAGTGCCTCGCCGTCCCCGAGCCGCTCGAAGGCGATCGGGGTTCCGTCCCGCGACATTGCGTTGTGTTCGGTCTTCATGACTTCTCCTTGGTTGGAACTAGACGGTACAGTACTGAGAACTGATCCGTCTAGTACCATCGCTGAGATGCACTCGGAGGAGGAGGATCCAGTGACGAAGGAGTCGGCAGAGGACGCCGCCGCGTCGGGCCAGGCTCCGGGCGACGGCGGCGGATTCGCTGAGTCGGGCCGGTCCGCCAGGAAACACCGAGCGATCATGGAAGCGGCCCGAACGGTGTTCCTACGCAAGGGATACGACGGTGCCAGCATGGACGAGGTCGCTGCGCTGGCCGCGGTGTCCAAGCAGACCGTGTACAAGCACTTCGCTGACAAGAAGCGGCTGTTCACGGCCATTATCACCGGCGACATCAGCGCGGCCGAGACGCTCACCCACGCCATGGTCGCGGCCCTGGCCGACAGCGAGGATGTCGAGAAAGATCTCCGGCACTTCGCTCGCCGGCACATCACCGACGTCACCCAACCGCACCTGATCCGGCTGCGTCGCATCATCATCGCGGAGGCCGAGCGCTTCCCGGAGTTGGCCCGCACCTGGTACGCCAATGGACCTGAGCGTGCCCACGCCACGCTCGCGGATCAGTTCCAGGCGCTCGCCCGGCGAGGGCTGCTGCGGGCCGACGATCCCCTGCTGGCCGCACAACACTTCAACTGGCTGATCCTGTCGATCCCGCTGAACAAGGCCATGTTCCACGGCATGGACGCCGAGTTCACGCCCAGCGAACTCGAGCGTTACGCCGACGAGGCGGTCCGCGTCTTCCTGGCCGCCTACGGCACCGGCTGACCGAGCGGCGCGGGTCCCGCCCGGCCGCACCCGTCCCGCCGCAAGATCACGATCTACTACCGGAGTGTTACGTCGCCCCGTGACGCTCGGCAGCCTCGTCGATGCCTCGCGCCAGCTCGATGTCGGCCGCCGTCACGCCGCCGACGGAGTGGGTCGACAGCGTGAACGTCAGCGTCCGCCAGCGGATGTCGATGTCCGGATGGTGGTCCATCGTCTCGGCCACCAGGGCGATGTCGTCGACGGTGCGGATGGCACTGAGGAAGTCCGGCGCCGTGACCGTCCGGGTGATCGATGCGCCGTCGCCGGCCCAGCCGGGAAGATCCGCCAAGGCAGCATGGACGGCGTCGTCGCCGAGCACTGACATGGTGCGCTCCTCAAGGCAGGGGATGCCGCCGTGCTCCATCCACCAGGGTGGTGCCACGCGGTGCGTGGCGAATGCGATCACACGGCGGCGTTCGGGGGCGGTGGGTCGGGCTCGGTGCGCTTGTCGCGGCGCCGGATCCTGGAGCCGAGCCAGACCACGGGGTCGAATGATCGGTCGACCACGCGCTCCTTCATGGGGATGATCGCGTTGTCGGTGATCTTGATGTGCTCGGGGCACACCTCGGTGCAGCACTTGGTGATGTTGCACAGGCCGATGCCGGCCTGCTCGCGCGCGAGCCGGCGCCGGTCGTTGGTGTCGAGCGGGTGCATGTCGAGCTCGGCGTAGCGGAGGAAGAACCGCGGGCCGGCGAACGCCGGCTTGTTGTTCTCGTGATCACGGATGACGTGACACACGTCCTGGCACAGGAAGCATTCGATGCACTTGCGGAACTCCTGGCCTCGCTCGACGTCCACCTGCTGCATGCGATAGGTGCCGTCGGGCTGACGGGGCTCCGGGGCGAAAGCCGGCACCTCGCTCGCCTTGCGGTAGTTGTACGAGACGTCGGTGACCAGGTCGCGCACCACGGGAAAGGTCCGCAGCGGTGTCACGGTGATCGTCTCGGTGGGGTCGTACGCCGACAGCCGGGTCATGCACATCAGCCGGGGACGACCGTTGATCTCGGCGCTGCACGACCCGCACTTTCCTGCCTTGCAGTTCCAGCGGACCGCCAGGTCGCCGGCCTGTGTCGCCTGCAGGCGGTGTATGGCGTCGAGGACGACCTCTCCCTCCTCGACCGCGACCGTGTAGTCGGCCAGGCTGCCGCCGGCGGCGTCGCCACGCCACACCCGCATGGTCAGGTCGTAGCCCATCTACTTCTCCTCGAACAGCGCGCGCAGGTCGTCGGGCAGGACCGGGAGCGGCTCGCGGTCGACCGACACCTCCTCGCCGTGCAGGCGGCAATGCAGGTTGACCGTTCCCCACACGTCGTCGGTGGCCGGAAAGTCGTCGCGGGTGTGGCCGCCCCGACTCTCGGTGCGTTCGAGGGCCGCGCGAGCGATGCACTCCGAGACACGGAGCATGCTGTGCAGGTCGAGCGCCAGGTGCCACCCGGGGTTGTACTGGCGATGGCCCTCGACGCTGACCTTCCCCGCTCGTTCGCGCAGGCCGGCGATCTCCTTGAGCGCCTGCTCCATCTCGTCGGCCGTGCGGATGATGCCGACCAGGTTGTGCATGACCTCTTGGAGGTCGTGCTGCACTGTGTAGGGGTTCTCGCCCCCCTCCTCGGCAAAGGGTGCCAGGGCCGCGTCGGCCGCGGCGCGCACGTCGACGTCGGACACCGACGGCCGGGCGCGCAACCGGTCGACGGCGTACGCGGCATTGAGCCCGGCCCGGCGGCCGAACACCAGCAGGTCCGACAACGAGTTGCCCCCGAGCCGGTTGGCGCCGTGCATGCCGCCGGCGACTTCACCGGCTGCGTACAAGCCGGGCACGGACGACTCGCCGGTGTCCGGTGCGACGGCCACGCCACCCATCACGTAGTGACAGGTGGGGCCGACCTCCATCGCCTCCGCGGTGATGTCGACGTCGGCGAGTTCCTTGAACTGGTGGTACATCGACGGCAGCCGCCGCTGGATGTAGTCGGGCGTCCGCCTCGACGCGATGTCGAGGAACACGCCGCCGTGCGGCGAGCCACGACCGGACTTGACCTCGGTGTTGATCGCGCGGGCGACCTCGTCGCGCGGGAGCAGTTCAGGAGGCCGGCGGTTGGTCTTCTTGTCGTCGTACCACCGGTCGGCCTCCTGCTCGGAGTCGGCCGTCTCGGCCTTGAAGAACTCCGGGATGTAGTCGAACATGAACCGTCGGCCCTCGCTGTTGCGCAGCACGCCGCCGTCGCCGCGGACGGACTCGGTGACGAGAATCCCGCGCACCGACGGCGGCCAGACCATGCCGGTCGGGTGGAACTGGACGAACTCCATGTTGACCAGGCTGGCGCCGGCCTCCAGCGCGAGCGCGTGTCCGTCGCCGGTGTACTCCCAGGAGTTCGAGGTCACCTTGTACGACTTGCCGATGCCGCCGGTGGCCAGGATCACCGTCGGCGACTCGAACAGCACGAACCGACCGGACTCCCGCCAGTACGCGAAGGCACCGGCAATGCGGCCGCCGTCCTGCAGCAGCCGGGTGACCGTGCATTCCATGTAGACGTCGATGCCGAGAGCGACGGCACGCTGTTGCAGAGTGCGGATGAGCTCGAGCCCGGTGCGGTCGCCCACATGGGCGAGACGTGCGTACCGGTGGCCGCCGAAGTCGCGCTGGGAGATCAGACCGTCCGGCGTTCGGTCGAAGAGCGCTCCCCACTCCTCGAGCTCGTGGATACGGTCGGGTGCCTCCTGGGCGTGCAGTTGGGCCATCCGCCAGTGGTTGAGCATCTTGCCGCCGCGCATGGTGTCGCGGAAATGGACCCGCCAGTTGTCCTCCGGATAGAGGTTTCCCATCGCGGCGGCCGCTCCGCCTTCGGCCATCACGGTGTGCGCCTTGCCCAGCAACGACTTGCACACGATGGCGACGTGGGCTCCGGCGTCGTGAGCGGCGATGGCGGCGCGCAGACCGGCTCCGCCGGCGCCGACGACCAGAACGTCGTACGCGTGGCGTTCGGTGGTGGGCGAGTCGCTCATCGGCATCCTCCTAGTTGAGGAACCGCAGGTCGGTGATCCAGCCGGCGGCCAGGGCCATGATGTACGCGTCGGTGATCGCGAGTGTGGCCAGGGTGATCCACGCGAACTGCATGTGCCGGGTGTTCAGATTGGACACGAACGTCCACCATCGGTACCGGATCGGGTGGCGGGAGAAGCTTCGCAGCCGTCCGCCCGTGATGTGTCGGCACGAGTGGCAGGACAGGGTGTAGGCCCACAACATGATCACGTTGCCGACCAGGATCACGTTGCCCAGTCCGATTCCGAATCCGGCCTCGCCGCCGAAGGCGAGGATCGCGTCGTACGTGTTGATCAGTGTGATGATCAGGGCCGCGTAGAACGTGTAGCGATGGGCGTTCTGCAGGATCAGCGGCAGGCGGGTCTCGCCGGTGTAGTTCATGTGTGGCTCGGACACGGCACAGGCCGGTGGCGACAGCCAGAAGCTCCGGTAGTACGCCTTTCTGTAGTAGTAGCAGGTCAGCCGGAACACCAGCAGCAGCGGCAGGCTGAACGCCGCGTAGGGGATCAGCGGGTGGTCAGGCAGGATCCGGCCGAAGTGCGCGGCCTCCGGCGTGCACGCCACGGAGACGCACGGCGAGTAGAACGGAGTCAGGTAGTGGTGCTCGGCAACCCAGTAGTTCTCCTGCAGGAACACCCGGACCGTCGCGTAGGCGAGCCACGCAGCGAGGCCGAGCGCGGTGAGCGCCGGCTCGATCCACCAGCGATCGGTGCGCAGGGTGCGGGCGGGGATGCGTGCCCGCACCGGCGAGGTGACACCCGTGGCCACTAGTGCACGTGCCGATCAGTCGCGCCGACCTCGTCCCCATGGTCGAGGCGCAGTGCGGCGGCGGCCGACTCCAGCGAACCGATGGCCGCGACGACCGCTGCCCGGCTGTCGTGCGCAGGCATACCGCCTCCCTCGGGGGATCGGATCTCGGCAGGGGTCCAGCCTGGCATATCGCCGGTGTGCGATGGGCGGCAGCCTGGCACGAGCCCGGGCTCGGTTTCCAGCGGCGTCGCCCCGGTTCGGCGCCCGTGTGCTCGTGATCGTCGTCGGCGGGCCGCTGGACGTTGCCCGCCCGTAGCATGACTGGCACCCCCACCGATCGAATCGAGCACTCAGGCATGCCCACCCGTACGCGCGACGACCTGCGCAATGTCGCCATCGTGGCCCACGTCGACCACGGCAAGACGACGCTGGTCGACGCCCTGCTCTGGCAGTCCGGGGCGTTCCGCGACACCCGGTCGGTGACCAAGCGGGTCATGGACTCGGAGGATCTCGAGCGCGAGAAGGGCATCACGATCCTGGCCAAGAACACGGCGCTGCGGTGGGGCGGCACGACCGTCAACATCATCGACACGCCGGGTCACGCCGACTTCGGCGGCGAGGTCGAGCGCGGCCTGGCCATGGTCGACGGCGTGGTGCTCCTCGTCGACGCCAGCGAGGGACCGCTGCCACAGACCCGTTTCGTCCTGCGCAAGGCGCTGGCGGCCAGGCTGCCGATCGTGCTCGTCGTCAACAAGACCGACCGACCCGACGCACGGATCGCCGAGGTCGTCGACGAGACCTACGAATTGTTCCTCGACCTGGTCGACGACGGCTTCGACAGCGCACCCGACCAGACGGTGCTGGACTTCCCGATCGTGTACGCATCGGCCCGGGACGGCAAGGCATCGCTGGACCGGCCCGCGGACGGGGCGGTCCCGGACGGAGACGACCTGGGCCCACTCGTCGACGCCGTCATCGCCACCATCCCGGCGCCCACCTTCGAGGAGGCCGCGCCGCTGCAGGCACAGGTGACCAACCTCGACGCGTCGCCGTTCCTCGGCCGGATTGCGCTGTGCCGCGTCCACCAGGGAGAGATCCGGAAGGGCCAGCAGGTGGCCTGGTGCAAACGGGACGGTTCGATCGAGCGGGTCAAGGTCACCGAGCTGTTCATGACCGAGGCCCTCGACCGGGTCCCGGCCGAGTCGGCCGGCCCGGGCGACATCATCGCCGTCGCGGGCATTCCTGGAATCACGATCGGGGAGACCCTGGCCGACGACGTCGACCCGCATCCGTTGCCGCTGATCACCGTCGACGAACCCGCGCTGTCGATGACCGTCGGCGCCAACACGTCGCCGCTGACCGGGCGGTACGGAGGCACCAAGGTGACGTCGCGGCTGGTCAAGGAGCGTCTCGACCAGGAGCTGGTGGGCAACGTCTCGGTGCGCGTGCTGCCCACCGAACGCCCCGACACCTGGGAGGTCCAGGGCCGCGGTGAGCTGGCGCTGGCGATCCTGGTCGAGACCATGCGTCGGGAGGGCTTCGAGCTGACCGTCGGCAAGCCTCAGGTCGTCACCCGCATGATCGACGGGCGCATCCACGAGCCCGTCGAGCGCCTCACCGTCGACTCGCCCGAGGAGTACCTCGGAGCAGTGACGCAGCTGCTCGCCTTGCGCAAGGGGCGCCTGGAGCACATGACCAACCACGGCACCGGATGGGTCCGGATGGAGTTCGTCGTGCCCGCGCGTGGGTTGATCGGGTTCCGGACCGACTTCCTGACCGAGACCCGCGGATCCGGCATCGCCCACCACGTGTTCGACAGGTACGAGCCGTGGTTCGGCGACCTGCGGACCAGGTCCACCGGGTCGTTGGTGGCCGATCGGCCCGGGGTCGCGACCTCGTACGCGATGTTCAACCTCCAGGAGCGCGGCGCGTTGTTCGTCGAGCCGGGCACGGAGGTGTACGAGGGGATGATCGTCGGTGAGAACTCCCGGCCCGACGACATGGACGTCAACATCACCAGGGAGAAGAAGCTGACGAACGTCCGTTCATCGACGGCGGAGGAGCTGGAGCGGTTGGTACCACCGCGCCGGCTCTCGCTGGAACAGGCGCTGGAGTTCTGCCGCGACGACGAATGCGTGGAGGTCGCGCCGGGAGCCGTGCGCATACGCAAGGTGATGCTCGACGCCACCGTACGGGCCCGCACGGCCGCGCGACGCCGGCACGGCCGAGCCTGATCCCGTGCCTCCTCTCAGCCCGTCGTTGATCATGGCGGAGTGGGGCATTCCGAGGGCCCGAACACCCCCACTTCGCCATGATCAACGGGGGAGCGGGAGATCGAGGCGGAGGCTTTGCCGCTCGAGGCGGACGGCGATGCGGTGGCACAGCGCCGCGGGGCGGAGGAGGTCGTAGCCCGTGACCCGGATGACGTCCCAGCCGTGATCGAGCAGGACCTCGTCTCGGCTGATGTCTGCCCGCCACCGCTTCTTCGTGGTGCGGTGTACGTCGCCCTCGTACTGGATCGCGAGCTTGAGCGCGAGGTAACAGAGATCGGGCCGGCCTATCCAGCCGCCGCCGTCGTCGTAGACATCGAGCCCTGTTTGTGGGCATGGCAGGCCGCCGTCGACGATGATCAGACGAACGATCGTCTCGGGTGGCGAGTCGACGCCGGAGCGGACGAGTGCCGCGGCCTCACGGGCCAGGACCACGCCACGCCGCCGGCGGGTGACCGCGCTGACGACCTGGATTGCCTCGACTGTGGTCAGTCCGCCGCTCACCATGGCGTCCCCGGCGATCACGAGCTGAGTTCGACCGAGGACTGATGCGAGGTCGAGCCACGTCCGCTCGGGGGTCGTCACACGCAGCCCACGCTGGATGCTCCATTCGTGCTCGCCCAGCCCCTCGTGCGGCACAAGCCCCGTGCGACGGCGTGGCACGACGTCGCCGGCCGGAACGATGACGTGGAATGCCTCGTCGCGCGGTACCGGCAGGCCGTACCAGGCGGCGGCGGTCGTGCCGAACATCGCCGCCGACGGTGGCAGCACCAAGGCCCAGGAGCCGGCTTCGAGCTCGAGGTCGGCCGCGATCTCTGCTGAGACGTAGACGGACCTGGTGGGATGCCGGAAGGCCGATCCACGCAGCCGATCTCGGGACACGCCCAGCCGTCGGGCGTCGGAAAGACGGAAGGGGCCGCCGTCGAGTGTTACGGGCACGGCGCCAGGCCGCGGCGCGTCGGCATTCACGAGACCCGTCATGGCGGCAGCCACGCTCGCGGTCGTGATCCGCGCGTTCCAGCCCGCAAGCGTCGGCTGTGGACAATCGCCGACGCCAGTTCGACCTGTGGATCAGCTTCGCCCCTGACCCTCGTTGATCATGGCGAAACGGGGCCTCCGAGGGCCCGAACACCCCCACTTCGCCATGATCAACGGGCAGGGGGGTGGCCTGGTTTGGATGGGGCGCATGTGACGTCCGGGACCCGAATCGGCGGTGTCGCGTCACGAGCAATCGGCGGGTTGGTCACAGTCTTGTCTCGGACTGGTCCGATGCGGCCCGCAGGCTTGCTTGCCCGACATGTGGACGCCTAAGAATGCGACGGACCACCCTTTCGGCACACTTCACCACACCGGAGGGGAGCAAGGCGCGGCACGCCAACCGGCGTCGTGCGCGTGCCCATTTTGTCCCGGGCAGTAATCAGACCTAGGAGGACATCCATGCGAGTACTTGCTCGCAAGGGAGCCGTCATCGGCGCCGTCGGCTTCGCGCTCGTGCTGAGCGCGTGTGGCGGCGACGACGACGGCGACGACGGCGACGACGGCGGCCAGGCTGAAGGCCCCTCCGGCTCGGTCGTGATCGGCGGCTGTAGCCCCCAGAACCCACTGGTTCCGGCGAACACCAACGAGACCTGTGGCGGCGACCCGCTCGACGCCATCTTCTCGAAGCTGGTGAAGTACAACTCGGACACTGCTGCGCCGGAGAACGAGATCGCGGAGTCGATCGAGTCCGACGACAACGTCACCTGGACGATCACCCTCAAGGACGGGTGGACCTTCCACGACGGCAGCCCGGTCACGGCGAACAGCTTCGTCGACGCCTGGAACTGGGCTGCCCTGGGTGAGAACGGAGCGCTGAGCTCGTACTTCCTCGAGCCGATCGAGGGCTTCACCGACGTGCAGGGCGAGCTCGACGAGGAGGGCGCGTACATCGAGGGCTCGGCCACGGCCGAGACCATGTCCGGCCTGGAGGTGGTCGACGACCGCACGTTCACGGCCACGCTGACCTCGCCGCAGTCGTCGTTCCCGCAGCGGCTGGGCTACACCGCCTTCGCGCCGCTGCCGGAGGTGTTCTTCGAGGACGTCGACGCGTTCGGGCTGGCCCCGATCGGTTCGGGCCCGTTCGAGGTGGTCGAGTACAACGAGAACGTCGACATCCAGCTGACCGCCTACGACGGCTACGCCGGCGATGTCCAGCCGACCGTGCAGGACGTGACGTTCCGGATCTACACCGACCAGAACGCCGAGTACAACGACCTGCTGGCCGACAACGTCGACGTGATGACTCAGCTTCCGGAGGCCTCGCTGGCCGGCGAGCAGTACAAGGCCGACCTGGGCGATCGGTTCATCGAGCGTGAAACCGGCGTCATCCAGACGGTCACCTTCGCGCCGGATCGGGTCGACCCTGCGATCGCCAGCCTGGACCTCCGCAAGGGTGTCTCGATGGCGATCGACCGTGATCTGATCATCGAGAACATCTTCCAGGGCACCCGTGTGGCGGCCACCGGCTGGGTCTCACCAGTCGTGGACGGGTTCCAGCCCGACGCGTGCGGCGAGTTCTGCACCTACGATCCCGAGGCCGCTACGGAACTGGTGGAGGCGTCCGGGTTCACCGGCACGCTGACGCTGTCGTACAACGCCGACGCCGACCACGCCGGTTGGACCGAGGCGACCTGCAACAGCATCCGCAACGCCACCGGTATCGACTGCGTGGCCACCCCGGTGGTCGACTTCGCCACCTTCCGTGGCCTGATCACCGACCGGGAGATGCTGGGCATGTTCCGGACCGGCTGGCAGATGGACTACCCGTCGATCGAGAACTTCCTGGTGCCGCTGTACGCCACCGGCGCTTCGGCGAACGACGGCGACTACAGCAACCCGGAGTTCGACGCCAAGCTCGACGAGGCCGCCAGCGCGCCCAGCTCCGAAGAGGCGATCGCGCTCTACCAGGAGGCCGAGCTCATCATGGCCGCGGACATGCCCTCGATCCCGATGTGGTACGGCAAGACCATCGCCGGCCACTCGTCGAACGTGGACAATGTCAAGATCACCCCGTTCGGCACGACCGACCTGCTCAGCATCGCGTTGGCTGAGTAGGAAGGGCACGACGCACTCGGCCTGCCGGACCACCTGGTCCGGCAGGCCGAGTGCCGCCGTGACCATTTCGTCGTCGGCACAACGTGGCCCCCTGCGGGCATTGCGGTTTACCCTGGCGCCAGTTCCCACGGATGACCCGGGGTCGACGGAACTCGGCATCGAGGAGGGGCGCGCATGGGGCGTTATACGGTCAGGCGCTTGCTGCAGATGATTCCCGTCATCATCGGGACGACACTGCTGATCTTCTTGATGGTGTGGGCCCTGCCCGGCGACCCGTTCGCCGGCAAGTGCGGAGACAGGGCCTGCCCGCCGCAGTACGTCGCGCAGATGACCGAGAAGTTCAACCTGAACGAACCCTGGTACGTCCAGTACGCGCTCTACATGGGCAACCTGATCCGCGGCGACTTCGGTGAGAGCTTCAGCGGTACAAGTGTGACCGACGAACTCATCCGGACCTACCCCACCACGGCCAAGCTCGCCGCCATGGCCATCCTCATCGAGGTCGTGATCGGGATCGGCGCCGGCATACTCGCCGGACTGCGTAGGGGCGGTTTCGTCGACAACCTCGTTCTCCTCAGTACCCTGTTCTTCATCTCGATCCCGATCTTCGTCATCGGGTACATCTCGCAACTGGGGTTCGGCGTCCAGCTCGGCATCTTCCCGGTGACGGTGTCGTCGGAGGCGACGGTCTACGAGTTGATGCTCCCGGCGCTCGTTCTCGCCAGCGGCACCCTGGCCTATGTCGCTCGTGTCATGCGCACCAACCTGGTCGAGAATCTGCGCTCCGACTATGTGCGCACCGCGACTGCCAAGGGCCTCGCGCGTCGCCGCGTCGTCGGTGTCCACACGGTGCGCAACTCGCTCATCCCGGTCATCACGTTGATCGGCGCCGACTTCGGCGCACTGCTCGGCGGTGCCATCGTGACCGAAGGGATCTTCAACATCGGCGGGGTCGGTGGGCTGATCTTCCGCAACATCCGGCTCCGCGAGGGCGCCATGGTCACCGGTGCCGTCACCGTGCTGGTACTGGTGTTCCTCATCGTCAACCTGTTCGTCGACCTGCTCTACGCGGCACTCGACCCGAGGATCCGCTATGACTGACCCGAGCGCGCTGTACCCACCGGCCGCGGCCGGCGCCGACGAGAGGATCCATCCGGATTCCGAGACGGCGCTCGAGGCGGGCACCGAAGGCCCCCCGGGGGCGCCACAGCAAGCGGACAAGCCGCGGTCGCTGACCAGCGACGCCTGGCACGACCTGCGCCGTAACCCGATCTTCATCGTCTCCGCGGTGATCATCGTGGTGCTGGTGGTCATGGCGGCGTTCCCGGGCGTGTTCACCAACAAGGATCCACGGTTCTGCGACCTCAACCTGTCGCGGCAGGCGCCGAGCGCCGACGCGTGGTTCGGCTACGACGTCCAAGGCTGCGACGTGTACGCCCGGACCATCTACGGCGCCCGTGCATCGATCCTGGTCGGACTCTTCACCACGATCGCCGTCACGATCGTCGGCGGGTTGATCGGCATGATCGCCGGCTTCTACGGTGGCTGGATCGACAGCGTCCTGTCCCGGATCCTGGAGATCTTCTTCGGCATCCCGCTGCTGCTCGGCGGGGTCCTGGTGCTGGCGTCGTTCCCGTCGAATCCCGGCACCCCCCAGTTGGTGACGATCGGGAAGGTCGTCATCGCGTTGACCATTCTCGCCTGGACCAGCCTGGCCCGGATCATGCGCTCGACGGTCATCCAGGTGAAGCACGCCGACTACGTCAGCGCCGCCAGGGCCCTGGGCGGAGGGGCACCGCGCATCCTGCGCAGCCATGTGCTGCCGAACGCCGTCGCGCCGGTGATCGTCTACGCGACGATCGTGCTGGGCATATTCATCGGCGTCGAAGCCACCCTGTCCTTCCTGGGCATCGGCCTGCAGCCGCCCGTGATCTCCTGGGGCGTGGCGATCAACGACGCCTCCACGTACATCCGCCAGTCGCCGCACATGCTGCTGTTCCCCGGCGCTTTGCTGACCATCACCGTGCTGGCGTTCATCATGCTCGGCGACGCCGTGCGCGACGCCTTCGACCCGAGACTGCGCTGAGGAGGGCCGGCACGTGGCGACCACGGACACCTTCCCCGCGCCGGAGGCGGAGGCCGCCGGCCACGCTCCGCTGCTGGACGTCGACGACCTCCAGGTCGAGTTCCGCACCCGCGACGGTGTCGCGAAGGCGGTGAACGGGGTTTCCTTCTACCTCGACGAGGGCGAGACGCTAGCCATCCTCGGGGAGTCCGGGTCCGGCAAGAGCGTCACCGCGCTGGCTGTGATGGGCATCCTCGACAGTCCACCGGGGTTCGTCACCGGCGGCGCCGTGCGCTTCCGCGGGCAGGACCTGCTGAGCCTGCCCGAGGACGAGCGCCGCGCCTACCGGGGCCGCAACATCGCCATGGTCTTCCAGGACGCCCTGTCCGCCCTGAACCCGGTGTTCCCGGTCGGCTGGCAGATCGGCGAGATGTTCCGGGTCCACGAGGGGATGTCGAAGAAGGACGCCCGCGTGCGCGTCATCGAGTTGATGGAGCGGGTGCGCATCCCGGCCGCCCGCGAGCGGATCGACGACTACCCGCACCAGTTCTCCGGCGGTATGCGCCAGCGCATCATGATCGCCATGGCGATCGCGCTCGACCCCG
>Ga0214469_1000358_pt1 | contig 15469 bp, 15 predicted proteins | sample RVTome_10_FD_187340 | JGI IMG/M metagenome (GOLD analysis project Ga0214469, IMG submission 187340) | Soil microbial communities from uranium-contaminated site in the Upper Colorado River Basin, Wyoming, United States - RVT153D57 HiSeq ... | reverse complement strand
CGCATGGTTCGTGGGCATCTGGCCGCGCGTGGCCACCTGGAGTCGATGCCGGCTAGGGACTGATCGCGACGACTTCGGCCAGCGGCGTCTCGAGCAGGTGCGGGCCGGCAGCCGCCGGGAAGCGAGCCATCTCGCCCCGCACGACCCGCCGCCTGCCGTACCGGTCGGTCAGCAGTGTCCCGTCCGCACCGATGGCGACGAATTCGTCGTCCACCCGCAACAGCACCGGCTCGTCGACGCCGGCCGCCAGAGCGGTACGGCGGGCGCGCAGGCCGTCGAGTACGGCGGCCGGTTGGTCGGACTCACAGGCGACCCAGGTGACGGGAACGCCCAGATGCTGACCCTGCGCCGAACCGTGGAAATCGCTGCCGCCGACCGGGACGGTGTCATGACCCCAGGCCGCCCACCAGGCCAGCGGACCGGTCCAGCGGCGGTCGAGCCAGGTCCAGTGCCAGATCTCGGCCAGCGGCGGCCGCTCGGTCAGGAGATGCTGCCACGAGCAGTCGGCAGCCAGCGGATGGTTGATCGACAGCAGTCCGCCGGCCGCCGAGACAGCCGAGACCCAGGCCTGCGCCGGCTGCCGGAAGTCGACCCAGCCGACGTCGCCGAACGCGTTGGCGTGTCCGCGGTCGGTCGTCACCTCCTGGCCGGCGATCAGCGTCACGCCGTACCGCGACCCGATCTCCGGCAGCGAGGCATGGTGGCTCACCGTGTTGTGGTCGGTGACCGCGAGCACATCGAGCCTGGCGCGGACGGCAGCGGCTGCCAGCTCGGCCACTCCGAGGGATCCATCGGAGTGAACCGTGTGCGCGTGGAGATCGCAGGCCAGCCACCTCAGGCCCGGTGCCGCTGGTAGCTCGCGGCCGGGCGGGCGCTGCCGCGGCGGTGGAGCGGGCGGTTCGGCGACCGGAGGCGCCGACGCCGGCCATGAGATCTCCAGCGCCAGGTCGAGGCCGCCGCCTGGGATCCGGTGCAGGCCCAGGAGCACCGACCAGACACCCTCCTCGAGCTCGCCGGCCAGGTAGCCGGGTGTCGCGGCGTCCGGCGTGATCGCGAAGCGGTCCCGCGCCCCACCGGACCAGCCGCGGAAGCCGGCGGGCCCCACGCAGCCGAGGTCGACCACGCCGGCGGCCCGGTCGTAGCGCAGGTGAACCTCGACCGAACTGGCGCCGGAGGGCACGTCGAACGGGACCTCGAGGTACGGCGAGGCGGCCCGGTCCTCGGGTGTGACCCTCCGTTCGATCCCCATGATCATGTCGGGTTCACCGCCTCGGAAGGCAGCAAAGTCGACATGATCATGGGAGCCGCCGCTTCCGGGCCTCCTCGTACACGGCCCGAGCCTGCCGGGTTGCCGACGATTCCGACACCTCGGCTACCGGGACGTCCCACCAGGCGCCGCTGTCCGGCGCGGGTACGGACGGGTCGGTCTGGACGTGCACAACCGTCGTTCGCGGTGACGACACGGCGGCGGCGAGGGCCTCGCGGAGTTCCCCGACGGTCGTCGGGCGCAGCACGTCTGCGCCGAGGCTGCTGGCGTTGGCGGCCAGGTCGACGGGGAGCGGGTCACCGTCGAGTCGTCCCGTCGTCGCATCTCGGTAGCGGTACCGCGTGCCGAAGCCGCCCGATCCGACCGACTCCGAGAGCGCACCGATCGAGGCGAAGCCCTGGTTGTCGACGAGCACCACGACGAGCTTGACGCCCTCGGCGACCGCCGTGACGAGCTCGCTCGGCATCATCAGGTACGACCCGTCGCCCACCAGGACGAAGACCTCGCGATCGGGGGCGGCGAGCTTGGCCCCGAGGCCGCCGGCGATCTCGTAGCCCATGCACGAGTAGCCGTACTCGACGTGGTAGCCCTTCGGGTCACGTGTCCGCCAGAGTTTGTGCAGGTCGCCGGGCATCGAGCCGGCGGCGCACACCACGACGTCACGAGGTCCGCTGACCTCGTTGACGGCCCCGATGACCTCGCTCTGCGCGGGCAGCGGGCCGTGGTCGAGCCCGTATGCAGCCGTCACCGCGGCGTCCCACTCGGTGGCCAGCCGGGCGGTCTCCTCGCGCAGCGACTCGTCGACCGACCAGCCGCGCAGTGCCGCGGTCAGTGCAACCAACCCCTCTCGGGCGTCGGCGACGAGTGCGATGCCGTCCTGCTTCACGGCATCCGGTCTCGCGACGTTGAGGTTGACGAACCGCACGTCCGGATCGGCGAACAGCGTCCGCGAGGCCGTGGTGAAATCGCTGTAGCGGGTGCCGATTCCGATCACGACGTCGGCGTGCCGGGCGAGCGTGTTGGCCGCCGTGGTGCCGGTGACCCCGACGGCGCCGACGGCCTGCGGGTGGTCGAAGTGCAGGGCTCCCTTTCCCGCCTGGGTCTCGGCCACTGGAACACCGGTCGCCTCGACGAACCCACGCAGCGCCTCGGTGGCCCGGGAGTAGACCACGCCTCCGCCGGCGACGACCAGCGGGCGGCGGGCGGACCGCACCGCAGCGGCAGCACGCTCGAGCGCCGCCGGCTCCGGGACGGCTCGGGGAATGTGCCAGACCCGCTTCTCGAACATCTCCTCGGGCCAGTCGTACGCCTCCGCCTGTACGTCCTGGGGGAGCGCGAGCGTGACGGCGCCGGTGTCGGCCGGATCGGTCAGCACGCGCATCGCCGCCGTCATCGCCGCTGGCAACTGCTCGGGCCGGTAGATCCGGTCCCAGTAGCGCGACACCGGGCGCAGGGCGTCGTTGACCGAGATGTCGTACGAGCGCGGGTCCTCCAGTTCCTGGAGCACCGGGTTGGCGACCCGGGTGGCGAAGACGTCGCCCGGCAACAGCAGCACGGGCAGCCGGTTGACCGTCGCCAGCGCCGCTCCGGTGACCAGGTTGGTCGCGCCGGGTCCGATGGACGTCGTGCATGCCATGGTGGCCAGCCGGTCCGACATGCGCGCGAACCCTGCGGCGACGTGCACCATCGCCTGCTCGTTGCGGGCCTGGTAGTAACGCAGGTCGTCGCCGGCCGAGAGCAGGGCCTCTCCGATGCCCGCGACGTTGCCGTGGCCGAAGATGCCCAGGCAGCCGGCGATCAGCCGTTGCTGCTCGCCGTCGCGCTCGGTCCACTGCGCGACGAGGAACCGGACCAGTGCCTGCGCGACGGTCAGCCTCATCGCCGTCCTCCTGTCATCGGCAGCCGCGGGTCCACGGGCATCGACGCCCAGGCATCGCGGATCCATGCGTGGTCCGGGTCGGTGCTGATGTTCCAGGCCCGCTCCGGTCCCGGGCCGGCCATGACGTTGAGGTAGTACATGTCGTACCCGGGGGAGGCGACGGAGGGGCCGTGCCATCCGTACGGGACGAGCACGACGTCGCCGTCGCGCACCTCGGCCAGCACGTCGATCCGCGGGCCGTAGACCCGATGGAATCCGGTGCCCGTTCCTCCGTCCGGACCTGTGGCGATCTCGAAATAGTAGATCTCCTCGAGGACCGACTCGCCCGCGCGCGCGTCGTCGTGTTTGTGCGGCGGGTACGACGACCAGTTGCCTGCAGGCGTGAGCACTTCGCAGACGAGCAGCCGCTGGGCGGCGAAGGTGGCCGGCATGCAGATGTCGTTGACTTGGCGGCTGCACGCCCCGGCGCCGCGCAACTCGATACCGACTTCCTTGGCCGCGCCGTAGCGTGCCTCGAGACGCGACCCGCACTGTGCTCCCGGCAACGCGAAGCGTCCGCCGCCCTCGGACCCCACCACGGCATGGGCGTCGCGCGGCAGGTACACGAAGTCGCTGACAGCGGCGAAGACGCCGGGTCGGCCGGTCAGCTCGAACGTGGCACCGTCGCACGTGACGGTCGCCGCGCCGGCGAGTGGCAGCACCAGCATCTCCTCGCCATCTGTCTCGACGGCGTGCTCTGTTCCTGGCGGCAGGTCGACGACGCGCAGGCTCGTGTGGTTCCAGCCGACGGCGTCGGGCGTGACCTGGACACGGATCGGCCCGTCCGCGGTGCTGCCCGCGGGCAGGTGCCAGCGCGAGGCCATCACAGCAGCCCGACGACGGTGTCGACGGCGGACTCCACGTCGCCGTCGGCCGGATAGAGCACGGCCCGGCCGATGACCAGGCCACGGGCCGCGGGGTGGCGCAGCGCCTCCTGCCAGCTGGCGTACGTCAGGTCCGGGTCGTCCGGCACCTCGCCGCCGAGGAGCAGAGCGGGCAGGGTGGACGCGGAGAGCACCCGGTGCATGTCCTCGACGACAGGCAGCTTGAGCCAGGTGTAGGCCGATGTCCGCCCCAGGCCCGATGCGACGGCGACCGCACGGCCGACAGCATCGGGGCTGAGGTCGTTGCGGACCCGGCCGTCGAGGCGATGGCAGACGAAGGGCTCGACCATCGCCATCAGTTGTCGTCCGGCGAGCTCGTCGACGGCGCGCGCGCAGGCCGCCATCGTTGCCACCGTCGCCGGGTCGTCGGGATCGATCCGGAAGAGCATCTTTCCGCCGTCGAGGCCCATGGCGGCGATGCCTTCGGCGTCGTACCCGGTGAACCGGTCGTCGATCTCGAAAACCGTGCCGGCGAGCCCACCGCGGTTCATCGAGCCGATGACGACCTTGTCGTCGAGGGCGCCCAGCAGGAGGAGGTCCTCCACGACGTCGGCCGTGCCGAGCACGCCGTCGACGCCGGGACGCGACAGGGCGATGCAGAGCCGTTCGAGCAGTGTGGCCCGGTCGCGCATGGCGTCCCGGTCGGTGCCGGCTCCGAGCACACCGCGGGCGGTGTGATCGGCGGCGACGACGAACAGCCGCCCGGCCGGCCCGACCATGCGGGTGCGGCGCTTGCGCCGGCCGGCGGCTTCAGCGATCGCCTCCGGCCGGTGAACCCGGGTCTCGACGATCCGGCCCAGGTTCTCAGCGTTCACCGGACGACTCCGCGAGCAGCCGCTCGACCTCGGGCGAGGTCGGCATGGCCTCCGAGCAGGCGATCTGCGTGGCGACGATCGCGCCGGCGGCGTTGGCGAACCGGACCGTCCGCTCCAGTGACCACCCGGCGAGCAGGCCGTGGCAGAGCGCGCCGCCGAAGGCGTCTCCCGCGCCGAGCCCGTTGACGACCTCGACGTGGACCGGCGGGACCTCGACGGCACCGTCGGCGTCGAGCGCCAGCACGCCCTCGGGTCCGCGCTTCACGACCGCGAGGCGAACGCCCGCGTCCAGCGCGGCCTGCGCGGCGGCCTTGGGGTCGCGCGCGCCGAGGGCCATGTCGAACTCGTCGATGTTCCCGACCACGACGTCGGCATGCGACATCGCCTCGCGGGCATGACGGTGCGCCTGCTCGGGCGGCGACCACAGGGTCGGCCGGTAGTCCAGGTCGAGGATCGTTCGGCCGTTCCCCGTGCGGGCTCTCAGGGCAGCCATCGTGGCCGACCGGCTCGGCTCCGCCGACAGGCCCGTGACCGTCGCCCAGAAGACATGGGCCGCCGCGACGGCGGGGAAGTCGAGGTCGTCGGCCGTGATGGTGAGATCGGGTGCAGCGGAGCGGTAGAAGTAGATCGGGAACCGGTCGGGCGGGAACATCTCGCAGAAGGTCACCGGCGTCTGTCCCGGTCCCTCGGACAGGTACACGTCGTCGACGCCGTAGCGGGCGAACGCGCGCCGGACCAGGCGGCCGAACGGGTCCGCGCCCACCCTGGTGATCGTCGCGGTCCGACGGCCGTGCCTGGCCGCGGCGACCGCGACGTTCGTCGGACTGCCCCCGAGGTAGGAGCGGAAGGTCTCGACCTCGTCCAGGCCGACGCCCACCTGCTCGGGGTAGACGTCGACGCCGACGCGCCCCATGGTCAGCACCTCGTACGGCGTCGCCGTCACCCGACCTCCTCGCCCGACGAATATGTCTTAACATACTGACGTCTGCTCGTGCCGTTGATCACGTTCACCACCCTGGCGGACCGTTCACCAGGGTCCGGGCCCTGGTGAACGGTCCGGAAGCCTAGTGAAGCCGGCACGGACGTCGCCCGAACAGGAGGAGCCGGGTGAGCCAGGTGACACCGTCGCTGGTCCTCGACCGAGCCAGCCCTGTGCCCCTGTACTTCCAGGTGGCGCAGCATCTGGAGCAGCTCATCGAGTCCGGGACCTACCCGGCCGGCACGCGGCTGGACAACGAGATCGTGCTGGCCGAGCGGCTGGGCCTGTCGCGGCCGACGATGCGGCGGGCCATCGAGTACCTCGTCGACCGCGGGTTGCTGGTTCGGCGCCGCGGTGTCGGCACGCAGGTCGTGCAGCCCAAGGTGCGCCGGCCGGTCGAGCTGTCGAGCCTCCACGACGATCTGCGGGCCGCCGGTGAGCAGCCGCGCACGGAGGTGCTCTCGTTCGCCGTCGAGCACCCGTCCGAAACCGTCGCCGCGACGCTGGATCTCGGGGCCGGCGCCGAGGTCTACGCGATCGAGCGGCTGCGCTTCACCGCCGACGAGCCGCTGGCCATCATGCGCAACTACGTCCCCGTCACCGTGGTCGGGCTCGATGCCGGAAGCCTCCGGTCGCGGGGGCTGTACGACCTGCTCCGCAGCTCCGGAGTGTCCCTGAAGATCGCGACGCAGACCATCGGCGGGCGTGCGGCCGAGCCGGCAGAGGCGCGGCTGTTGAACGAGAGCGCGGGGGCGCCGTTGCTGACCATGTCCCGCACGACCTACGACGACACCGGCCGGGCCGTCGAGTACGGGTCGCACCTCTACCGTGCGTCCCGCTACACGTTCGAACTGACGCTGACGACGGGGTGACGCCGATGCGCAGGATCACGCACTGGATCGACGGCAAGCCGTTCGCCGGGTCCGGCGACCGGGTCGGCGAGGTCTTCGACCCTGCGCTGGGCGTGGTCGCCGCCGAGGTCGACTACGCGTCGCCGGGTGTCGTCGACGAGGCGGTCGCCGCGGCGTCGCGGGCGTTTGACGCGTGGCGCTCATCGTCGCTGTCGCAGCGGAGCAAGGTGCTGTTCGCGTTCCGGGAACTGGTGGCGGCGCACAGCGACGAACTGGCGGACCTGGTCACCGCCGAGCACGGCAAGGTGGTGGCCGACGCGGCGGGCGAGGTGCAACGGGGTCTCGAGGTGGTCGAGTTCGCCTGCGGCATCCCGCACCTGCTCAAGGGCGGGTTCTCGGAGAACGTGTCCACTCGCGTGGACTCGTACTCGCTGCGCCAGCCGCTCGGAGTCGTCGGCGTCATATCGCCGTTCAACTTCCCGGCGATGGTGCCGATGTGGTTCTTCCCGATCGCGATCGCCTGCGGCAACACGGTCGTGCTCAAGCCGTCGGAGAAGGACCCGTCCGCGGCCGTGCTCATGGCCGAACTGTGGGCGCAGGCCGGGCTACCCGGCGGGGTGTTCAACGTCGTCCACGGCGACCGGGTCGCGGTGGACCGGCTGCTGTCCCACCCGGACGTGGCTGCCGTCTCGTTCGTCGGGTCGACACCGGTCGCGCGTCACGTCTACGAGACCGGCACGTCGCATGGCAAGCGGGTGCAGGCGCTCGGCGGTGCCAAGAACCACATGGTCGTGCTGCCCGACGCGGACCTCGACCTCGCCGCCGACGCAGCCGTCAACGCCGGCTTCGGGTCGGCGGGCGAGCGGTGCATGGCGATCTCGGCGGTCGTCGCCGTGGATCCGGTGGGCGACGACCTGGTCGCCCGCATCGCCGAGCGGATGGCCGGGCTGCGCACCGGCGACGGGCGCCGGGGCTGCGACATGGGCCCGCTGGTCACCGCCGCGCACCGGGACCGGGTCGCGTCGTACCTCACCGCCGGGGCTTCTGCAGGGGCCACGCTCGTCGTCGACGGGCGAGCCGTCGAACCCGACGGTGCCGCCGAGGGATTCTGGCTCGGGCCGAGCCTGTTCGACCACGTCGACCCGTCCATGTCCGTCTACACCGACGAGATCTTCGGGCCCGTCCTGTCCGTCGTGCGGGTGCCGTCGTACGACGCGGCGCTCGAGCTGGTGAACGCCAATCCGTACGGCAACGGCACGGCCATCTTCACCAACGACGGCGGTGCCGCGCGCCGCTTCCAGAACGAGGCGCAGATCGGGATGATCGGCATCAACGTCCCGATCCCGGTCCCGATGGCCTATTACTCCTTCGGCGGCTGGAAGTCGTCGTTGTTCGGCGACTCCCATGCCCATGGGACCGAGGGCGTGCACTTCTATACGCGCGGCAAGGTCGTCACCGCCCGATGGCTGGATCCGTCCCACGGCGGCGTCGACCTCGGCTTCCCCACCCAGACCTGACAGTCTGGGTCGCGATGCTGCTGACCAGGCCTCTCGACTGCTCGGCCTCATCGTGCGGCCGGCATCGATTCCGCCGGCGTCGATCGAGGGAGCAACGCAATGACCGACCAGTTCGCGATTCGGGCCGAGGGGCTGACCAAGCACTACGGCGCCCTGCACGCATTGGTGGATCTGAATCTGGATGTCCGGCTCGGTGAGGTGTTCGGGTTCCTGGGCCCGAACGGCGCCGGGAAGACGACGACGATCCGGACCCTCATGGACGAGATCCGGCCGACCGCTGGGCAGGCGTCGATCCTGGGCATGGACAGCCACGTGAAGTCGGTGGAGATCCGACGCCACATCGGGTATCTGCCCGACGACCTCGCGCTGTACCCGAACCTGACCGGCCGGGACACGTTGACCTACTTCGCGAACCTACGTGGCGGGGTGGACTGGGGGTACGTGGACCGGCTGGCCGAGCGGCTGGGCGCCGACCTGTCCAAGAAGGTGGGGGATCTGTCCTCCGGCAATCGGCAGAAGGTCGGGGTCATCCAGGCGTTCATGAACCACCCGCAAGTGTTGATCATGGACGAGCCGAGCGCGGGGCTGGACCCACTGGTGCAGCGGGAGTTCCAGGCCATGATGCGTGAGGTGGCCGCCGAAGGGCGCAGCGTGTTCCTGTCCAGTCACATCCTGTCGGAGGTTCAGCGGGTCGCCGACCGGGTCGGGATCATCCGGCAGGGTCGCCTGATCGCGTTGGAGTCGGTATCCAGCTTGAGGTCCAAGGCGACCCGCCAGGTGGAGCTGGAGTTCGGCTCGCCGGTCGATCGCGCCGTGTTCGAGGGTGTGCCCGGGATTCGCGGGGTCACCGTCGAGGACCGCCGGGCCCTGCTGTCCTACGACGGCAAGATGGAGGCCCTGCTCAAGGCGGTGACCGAGCGCTACGACGTGGTAGACATCACCACCCAGGAGGCCGACCTCGAGGAGATCTTCCTCACCTACTACCGGGACGATCAGGCGACGGTCTGATGCTGGCCACCGTCTTCACGAAGGCCATCCTGGACCGATGGCGCGGAATGGCCATCGGAGCCGCCAGCCTCGCCGCCCTTCTCCTGTTCGCGATGGCCGTCTACCGCCAGATCGACCTGAGCATCTACACCGACCTGCCCGAGGCGTTCTTGACCTTGGTCGGCATCCCGGAGGACGCCGACGTGGCCAGCCTGGCCTACAACGCGATCTACAACTCGTACGGGTCACTGGCGATGGGTGGACTGGTGATAGCGATGGGCGCGGCTGCCATCGCCGGCGAGGAACGCAAGGGCACCATGGCGATGCTGCTCGGCAATCCCGTCAGCCGTACCCACGTGCTGGTCTCGAAGGCCGCCGCGATGCTGCTGCTTGTCGCACTCGGCGGCCTGGTGTTGTGGGCGGCCGGAGTAGCGGCACCGGAACTGCTCGAGGTGAGCGTCACCGGCATTCACATCGGGGCGTTCACCGTTCATCTCGTCGGAAGCACGTTGTTCTACGGTCTTCTCGCACTGGCGATAGGTTCCTGGACGGGGAGGAGCGGGATGGCGGCGGGCACGACCGCCGGTGTGATGGTGCTGTCCTTCTTCGCCGTGGGCATCTTCCCGCTCGTCGAAGGCTGGGAGGATCTCGCCAAGGCGTTCCCCTGGTACTACTACAGCGGCAGCGAGCCGCTGCTCAACGGCATCCACTGGGGACACCTCGCCGCACTGGCAGCGGGAAGCATCGTTCTGTTCCTGATCGCACTTCTCGGCGTCAACCGGCGCGACCTGCGCGGCCCTTCGACCGGCGTGACCCTGATGGACCGGCTGCGCACCAGCCCGCTGACAGCCGGCATCGCCAACCGACTGGCCGGATCGGCGCGGGTGTCTCGGATCTGGGTCAAGACCGCCTCGGAGTACCAGGGGCTGCTGTTCGTCGTCGCTGCCCTCATGTTCGGCGTCATGGGCGTGCTCATCGGTCCGATCTACAACGCCATCGGGGAGGCGGTGATCAGCCTCGGCGAGGGGTTCCCGGAGGCGATGCTGGCGTTGTTCGGCGGTGGTGACCTGTCCACGCCGGAGGGCTATTACCAGCTGGAGAGCTTCGGTCTGATGGCTCCTGTCGCGGTCATGGTCGTGACCATCACGATCGGCGCCCGCGCGTTGGCCGGCGAGGAGGAGAACCGCACCATGAGTCTCCTGCTGGCCAACCCGATTCCGCGGTCGCGGGTCGTCGTGGAGAAGACCCTCACCATGGTCCTCTACGCGTTGACCGTCGGATTCGCCACCTTCGCCGGCGTGACAGTCGGGTCCTGGATCGGCGGGCTCGGCATGGACGTTGGCAACATCGCTGCCACCTCAGTGCTGGCCGTGCTGATCGGGCTCGTGTTCGGCGCGCTCGCAATGCTGCTGAGCGCGGCGACCGGGGTGGTGCGCTTCGCGATCTTCGTCCCGGTTGGCGCTGCGCTGATCTTCCACGTGATGAACGCGATCGGCGAACTCAACGACGCCGCATGGGCCGACTGGTCACCGTTCCACTACTACCTCGGCAGCGATCCCCTCACCAACGGCATGCCGTGGGGTCACGGAGCACTCCTGGCCGCGCTCGTCGTGCTCCTGTTGGCGCTGGCCGTCCCAGCGTTCCAACGACGAGACCTTCGCCAAGTCTCCTGAACGTCACCCGGTCTTGGAGGGGCGCTGACCGGGTCCTCGTACCGGCTTGTGCTTCTCCGCCCGTTCACGGCGCGCGCGCCGGGTCCCGCGTCACCATGGCGTCAGCCCATGGTGATCGGTTGGGTCAGCGCGACCGCGACGCCGGCTATCAGCCCGACGCAGGCGAAGGCGAGAAGGGCAATCCGGGCACGGAGATATTCGAAGCGTTCGGAGATCGCGGCGAAGAAGAGTGCCGAAGCGAAGAACAGCGTCGATGCCGTATAGACGTCGGAGTAGGTGTTCGCTTCCTCGCCCTCGGCGAACTTCGCTTCGGCGCGGGCGATCAGGTCGCTCGCCTCTTGGTCTTGAGCGAGCTGGTACTCGGGCATCGCCAGCGGGCTCGCAGGGGCGGCCGGGTTTGTCAGCGGATCGAGCGCGATCCACGCCTCGTACGCCGGCTCGAACTCGTCACGGAAGCGGGTTCTGTAGAAGTCGGCCAGATCGGTGTCCCCGCTGATCGAGGCATCGATGAAGCTCTCGAACACGCTCAGGTCGGCCAGCCGGAACTGGTTCGCCTCGGTGTGGTTCTGCGCGGCACTGGTCCGGGCGGCGGACGCCTGCGTGTAGTTGCTCGACTGGATGCCGTCCCACAGCGAGGCCTGGTAACCGCTCCACGCGGTGGCCAGCGCGGCGAGCCCGAGGAGCGCGGTGGCGAAGATCTCCAAGCGCTTCTCCGAGCGCGACACGTCCGATACACCGGGCTGATCCTGCGCTGGCACACCATCGGCCTGGTCGTTCATCACGAGACCACCGCCGATGTGGCCAATCCATGTCGTACGACCATGTCGATTCTCATCCTCCAGTCATCCATGTGTTGTCACACCGGTCCCACGCTCGGAAGTCCTCGCATGAGATCACCCACGCCCCCCGCCGAGCATCGCCCCGATGGGGTGATCCGAGGCTCCGCCGCCGTGGATGGCTCCGACCACCCAGAGACCCCCGACCTCCGCGAACTCCTCACCCACCTGGAGAGCCTGAATGGCGGCGGTATGCCCGGGCACTGAGGGACGCTGAAGGCTGTCGTCCTGGCGTTCCACTGTCAAACAGGGCGCTGTCCGCCCTGGCGGTGTCAGGTCACCGGTCCTCGAGGAGGTAGCGGTCGACGAAGACGTTGCGGAACTTTCGGGAGGGATCGAGATCGCGGACGAGATCCCGGAAATCCCCCAACCGTGGGTAGAGGGCCCGCACGACCTCGGCCGGGGTCGTCGACAGCTTTCCCCAGTGAGGTGCCGCGTCGAACGGGGCGAGTGCTCCCTCGACCAGACTGACGACAGGGAGCACCGCATCCATGTCGTCGACCCAGGTGAAGTGCATGCCCATGACGTCATGCCGATAGCTGGGACTCATCCACAGCGCGTCCGATGCGGCCGTCCGCAGTTCCGAGATCTGCAGCACCGGTGCCACCCGGTGCCCGATGCGGCGTAACGCATCCAAGGCATCGGCGGCGTGCTGCCGTGGCACCAGGTACTCGGACTGGAGCTCATCGCCGCTGCTGGGCGTGAAGTCCGGCCGGAAGTGCGGTAGCCGCTCGTGCCACGGCCCGGGCACTCCCATCTGCTCCGTGCAGTTGTCGGCCGGCATGCCGGGCACCGGGTTTCTGGCTGCGTCTGCCGGTCTCGCTCCGAAGAACGTCGCCGTCGGATCTCGCGGATCGTCGGTCCGGCGCTTCACCCAGACCTGGTCGGCCCGGGAGCTCCACCAGTCGGTGAACACGCTCACGCTGTAACCGCTGGCGAAGATCTCGTCGGCGCGCTCGACCAGAACGTCGTACGGCAGCCCTTCGAAGACGTACTGCTGGACGTCGAACGCGGGTTGTATGTCGAGAGTCAGGCTGGTGACGATCCCCAGCGAGCCGAGCCCGACCACGACACCGTTGAACAGGTCACCGTCGGCGCTTGAACTGAGTGTCCTGAGCGAGCCGTCGCCTGTGACCAGCTCGATCGCCGATACTGCCGTCGCGAGGTTGCCGTTGCCGTCGCCGGAGCCGTGCGTCGCCGTGGCGCACGAGCCGGCGACGGAGACATGTGGCAGCGAACCGAGGTTGTGTAGCGCATAGCCGTTCGAGTTCAGGCGTGGGCACAGCTGGGTGTAGCGGATACCGGCGCTTACCGTCGCTGTCGATTGCTCGACATCGATCTCGACGCGTTGCGGTAGTCCTGCCAACGACACGAGCACGCCGGATGTGTCCGCGATGTCGCTGAAGGAGTGACCGCTGCCCAAGGCACGCACCGGGCTGCCATGGGCGACGAGATCCTGGAGCTGCTCGACCGACGTCGGCACTTCGAGACGACGGGCGCCGAAGGTGACGTTACGGGCCCAGTTCGTCGGCCTCTCGTTCACGCCACCCACTTCCGGTAGTCGTCGTCATCGAAACCTCTCTGGCACCTCGGGCGCGGAGACGTTCTCCGCGCGCGTCCTGGCCGGCATGAACCGCGTGAATGGACGCCACAGCACGTACTGGAGTTTCAGCCTGGTGCTGATCTCTCCGGTCTCCACCAACCGTTTGAGCGCGGGAAGGATCACCGCCCAGGTGGAGTCGACCTTGTCGAGATCCTTCGTGCCGGCCGGCCAGCCGGTGTGGCGCAGTGTCACGCGGGTGCCGCCGTCGACCTCGTCGAGCTCCCAGGTGACAAGGGTGGGCGGGTCGTCGCGCGTGAGTAGTTGCTGGGTGTGGACGAACCGGCGGGGTGGCTCCACGGCGAGCACCCGTCCGACGATGAAGACGCGCCTGCCATCGAGGCTCCGGTAGTAGAGCGGGTCGCCTGGTCGGAAGGACGTGTCGAGGACGGTGTCCATCATCGCGCGCTGCCTGCTGCGCAGCCGCGTGATCTCCGACCACACCGCATCGACGGACGCCTTGATGACGATGGAGTGGACGAGCTCGTGCTCAGGTAGGGAGTCCATCACGAAAGAAGCATGCACCAGTCGGTCATGCCGCCGGTGGCTTCGTCTTCCGGTCGTGACGAAGTGGCCGGGCGGGTGGAGTATTGCCCGTGCAGGTCAAGACGTCACGGAAAGGAGGAGTCCATGGCAACGGACCTCCGGATCGAGGCCGACAACCGCGTCGGCCAGCTGGCGACGCTCGGCGAGCAGCTGGGACGGGCCGGTGTGAACATCGACGGGTTCTGCGCCACGGTGGCCGACGGGCGAGGTGTCCTGCACGTCCTGGTCGAGGACGCGAGCGCGGCCCGCCGGGCATTGGAGGGCGCCGGCTATTCCATCACCGCCGAACGGGAGGCGGTCGTGCTCGACGATGTCGAGGACCGGCCGGGATTCCTGGGCGACACGACGCGCCGGCTGGCGGACGGCAACGTGAACATCGAGGTCGCGTATCTGGCTACCGGGACCCGCCTGGTCCTCGTCGCCGACGACGCCGCTGTCGTCCGCCAGGTGTTGTAGAGCGGCGGGTCAGCTGGCCCAGGCGAGCAGGGGTTCGTGCCGCAGCGGCTCGCGCAGCTTGGCGAGCGCGTGCTTCTCGAGCTGGCGGACCCGCTCGCGGGTGAGCCCGACCTGGTCGGCGACCTCCTGCAGGGTGTGCTGGCGGCCGTCACGCAGCCCGAAACGCAGGCTGATGATGGTGGCCTCGCGCGGGGGCAAGGTGGCCAGCAGGCCGTCGAGCTCGTCGAGGAGCGCGTGGTGCTCGGCGATGTCGGCGGCTGAGACGGAGTCGTCGTCTTCGATCAGCTCGCCGAGGCTGGTCTCACCGTCGTCGCCGACCGGCGTGTCGAGGCTGACCGCTTCGCGGGAGACACGGCGCACCTCGACGACCCGCTCCACCGGGATGCCGGCCTCTTCTGCGATCTCCTCGACGGTCGGGTCACGGCCCAGCATGCGCTGAAGATCGCGGTCGATGCGGCTCAGCTTGGACACGACCTCGGACACGTGCGCGGGGAGCCGCACGGTTCGGCTCTGCTCGGCCAGGCCTCGCTCGATCGCCTGGCGGATCCACCACATGGCATAGGTGGAGAACTTGAAGCCCTTGGTGTAGTCGAACTTCTCGACCGCCCGGATCAGCCCGAGGTTGCCTTCCTGGACGACATCGAGGAAGGGCAGTCCCCGGCGTGAATGCCTGCGGGCTGCCGACACGACAGCCTGAGGTTCGCGCGGATCATGTGGTCACGCGCGGCCTGTCCGTCGCGGGCGACCGCCTCGAGGTCGCGTCGACGGTGGGCATCGACGGTGGACTCACCGGCGTCGGCCTCACGCAGCAGTTCCGCCGCGTACACCCCAGCCTCGATCCGCTTGGCCAGCTCGACCTCCTCGGTGGCGCTGAGCAGCGGAGTCGAGCCGATCTGGGCAAGGTACTGCCCCACCAGGTCGGGTTCCTCGCTGTCGGAAAGCCGCCGCCTGACGGTGCGGGTGCTGGTGTCTCTCGCCATCGGCCTCCTTCGGATTCATGGCATCGGCGCGGACAGTTATGTCAACGTCGCGCACGGCACGATCATTTCCGCCGCCCTCCGGGCACGCTTCTCGCGGGTGCCCGCCATCACGGCCATGCCGAGTGCGAGCAGGGCCAGGCCCGCACCCAGCCAGGCCGGT
>Ga0214469_1000357_pt1 | contig 15497 bp, 9 predicted proteins | sample RVTome_10_FD_187340 | JGI IMG/M metagenome (GOLD analysis project Ga0214469, IMG submission 187340) | Soil microbial communities from uranium-contaminated site in the Upper Colorado River Basin, Wyoming, United States - RVT153D57 HiSeq ... | reverse complement strand
GCCACCAGATACTCCTTCAAGTCCGACTGCGCGATGATACCCGCGTGACAGGCTCGACTTACCGGCGGCGCCCCTGACGTCGTGGCATCCTGCAGATGATCTCGGGACGACATGATCGGCGCGGCCCCCAGACGATGTCGTCGGTGCACTGAGATCGTGGCAGCGGCTATTCACCTCGGGTCGTCCGCCAGTGGGAACCATCAAATCACCGGTGGGCGCCCGAGGCGGGTCATCCGCCACACCGTCCGCCACCGGATCGGTCGACGTGGACCGGGTTCCGCGCGCCATCCCTCGGCGAAGCCGCCGAACCATTCTTTCAGTGGGCTCAGGTGCCGATGCCGCACTATGGTGATCGCCGTCCAGGTACCGAGATAGAGCGGGATTAGCGCTGCTGGAAGCCGGCGACGTGCTAGCCAGACCCTGTTGCGTGCGTTGTTGAAATAGAACGAAGAGTGCCGCGCGGATGGCTCGGACTGCGGGTGATACATGATCGAACCCGCGTCGTACCGGATGTCATAGCCGGCGTCGAGCGCCCGCCAGGCCAAGTCGATTTCCTCATGACTGTAGAAGAACGTCGCCGGTAGCGCGCCACAGTCGCTGAGCACCGTCCGGCGGATGGCACAGGCTCCGCCGAGGAACGAGGTGACGTCCGATGACCGCTCCGGGTCGCCAACCCGCAACCGTGGGACGTGGCGGCGCTGCGTGATGCCCGTCTCAGGATCCACGATCCGGAACGACACGATCCCTAACGATGGCCGCGACCGGAACATGGTGCGAAGCCGCTCCACGGTCTCTCTGTCGGGCAGCCAGCCGTCGTCATCGAGAAAGAGCACCACGTCGCCGGTTGTCGCCTCGACGCCGATATTGCGCCCGCCCGGCACCCCGACGTTATCCCTCAGGCGAACCATCCGCACGCCGTGCGGAGGGTCAGGGGCGACGCCACCGTTGGCTACCAGCACTATCTCGACGGGATCGCCGTGCTGAGCCTGCACGCTGGTCACGGCCCGCTTGAGCTCATCGGGCCGGTCGCCCTGGGTGAGGATGATGCACGACACAGTGCGCGTTCCTGGTTCGCTCGTGCCGGGCCGGGCTGCCGGCTCGCTCGTCTCGGCAGGCTTCACGGCAACCTCCGGGACCATAACTTGCACACGAGTATCACCATCATACGAACGTCGTGCGGCCTCTACGTCTTATCCGCAAGGTTGATCGCCCAAACCGTAACTGACCGGTCCGTTCACGATGACCCGCGTCAGCCTCCACCATTGACCCGGGGTGGGGTATCGACGACAGTCCGCCGTAGGCCGCTGGGCACCATCGCCAGACAGCGCACTGCTTCCCAGAGTTGCCGTGCCGCGCCACGCACGTCCCCATCACGGGCCAGCGAGGCTGCGGTGCGGGTGGCGAAGATCGCTGCGAAGATCAGCCCGCGCCGGATCATCGGTCGACGTCGGTGCGACGGGAGGTACTGGCTGATCATCTCGAGCGCGGTGATCCGCTCGCGCACGTTCACGCCGGTACGCACGCGGTCGGCCGTATCGGAGGCATCGTGCCTTCGGTAGCACGAGAGGACCTCGTCGATGAACACGATCGGCCCGGTCGAGGCGACCCGGGTCCACATCTCCCAGTCGGCTGCATGCGGCAGGTCCTCACGGTAACCGCCGATCCGCTCGTAGACGCTGCGCCGCACAACGATGCCTGGCGGCCGGATCCGGTTGGACACGGCCTCGGATTCCAGAGCGCCGGTCCAGACACCGGTCCCTGTCCGGTACGACCGACTTGTTGGGCCGGGCTTCCCGTCGGCGTCGATGAAGCGAGTCCGGCAGACTGCGGCGACAACTTCGGGATCGGCCAGCGCCTGTTCCATAGCGTCGTAGAAGCCGGGAAGGACCGCGTCGTCGCCGTGGAGCAGGTGCACGAGTTCACCGGACGCAAGCTCGAGGCAATGGTTGAACGTCCCGATCGCGCCGAGGTTGTGGGGATTGGTGACAAACCGGACTCGACCCTGGCTAATCCGCTGCACGACCGCGGCTGGATCGTCGGTCGAGTCGTCGTCGACGACGACGATCTCGACGTCGTCCCGCCTGCCCAGTTGAGCGACCACCTCGGACAACGCCACCGTGAGATATGGGGCACAATTGTGCACCGGCACCATCACCGACCACCGTGGCCGATCCTGAGGGCCCACGCGCAAGGGGTAGTCCAGGGACTCGGTCACTCGCCTCAGGATACCGTCCGAGCGATCTCTCATCGCTCAAACGAGGAGTGAACAATGCCCGACGAGTCCACCGTAGAGCAACTCCTGCGACAGATCCTGAAGCAGCTTCAGACAACGCGGAACATTCCGTCCACGGCCCTCGTGCTGCGACAGGAGGCCGTCCGCGACGGAGTCGAGCACATCCGCGGGGACCGTCGCTTCGACCATGCGCGAGTCATGCTGCACAACGCCGAGGCGTTGCAGGCCGCGCTCGCGGTGGTCCCGACGTGGGACGGCGTGATCGCCGAGTTCGGCGTCTATCGCGGCACCAGCCTGACGATGATCGCTAAGCGTTTCCCTGACCTCACGGTCCACGGGTTCGACAGCTTCACCGGCCTGCCCGAGGCATGGGCCGGCCCCGGCAAGGGCAAGTCCGCAGGGTTCTTCGACATGGGTGGGACGCCACCGGAACTCCCGGTTGACAATATCGAGTTCCACGTCGGCTGGTTCGACCAGACCGTCCCGAAGTTTGCGGCGCAGACATTGGAGCCGTTTCGGTTCGCTCATCTGGATGCCGACCTGTACAGCTCGACCAAGATCGTGTTCGATGTGCTCGGCGACCGGTTCGTCCCCGGCACGGTGATCGTCTTTGACGAGTACTTCGGCTACCACGGCTGGCAACTGCACGAGCACATGGCGTTCGAAGAGTTCCTTGCCGCCAGCGGCCTCACGTTCGAAGCCCTCGCCATTGGTCACATGAACCTGGCCGTGCGCCTCCTGGCTCGCTGACCCGATCCCCGTTGCGTCGGAGGCAAGCGCCGACAAACCACGCCTCGGTCGTCGGCATCCGGCGAGGTTACACTCGCCCAGACACGACGGTTTCGCGAAGGACGCAGACGGTGACGGCAACGAGCTTCTACGGCGTCGAGCTCGGGGGCGCCGATTCGGCGGCGGTCTCGACAGCCGAGCTCATGCAGGTGTTCGAGATCCTCAAACCGAAGGCGACGAAGACTCCGCTCATCCGCATCGGCGGCGACCATGACGGTGCGTACCTCGTGCCGGACGACCTCGACGGTATCGAAGCCTGCTTCTCGCCCGGCGCGAACCGGGTCAAGTATTTCGAGGACTTCCTCACCGACCGATACGGCATCAAGTCCTACATGGCCGACTTCTCGTGCGACGTCGACGAGTTCAAGACTCCGCTCAGAGAGGGAATGCAGACCTTCCTCAAGAAGTGGCTCGACGTGACCCCGGGCGAGGACAACATCAGCCTCGAGGACTGGATCCGCGACAACGACGTCTCCGGCGATCTGCTGCTCCAGATGGATATCGAGGGGGCGGAGTACCGCAATGTCCTCGCGACCCCCGACGATACGCTCGCCCGGTTCCGTGTTGTCGTGCTCGAGGTGCACGGGCTCCGCGCGATGCTGGACGGGCCGAGCCTCCGCGGGGCGATCGCTCCGTTCTTTGACAAGCTGGCGCGCAACTTCACCACGGTTCATGCGCATCCGAACAACTGCTGCGGCGACTTCGTGGTGCCCGGGACCGACGTCCGGATTCCGCACGTGCTCGAACTGACGCTCGTCAGGAACGACCGGTTTGCTCCAGCGTCGGCAGGACCGCCGTCGCTGCCGCACCCGCTCGATGTGAGCCGGAACATCCCGCGTAAGCCGCCCCTCTTCCTCAATGAGGCCTGGGTCGACCACCAGCGCCCGCTCGAGTCCCGGGTCAAGATCCTCGAGGACGTGGCGGCCTACCGGGACGCAACCGGCGCGACTGCGGACGACAGCGAGTTCGCCAGCGTGCTGTCGATGACGATGCGGAGCCTCCAGACGATCGCCTCGCCGGCCAAGCGGTCGGGCGAGGTGGTCGAGGTGGCCGAAGGCCGGCCGTTCCAGCTGAGTTCCGCGTACGGCACGTTCAGCCGGACCGGGGTGGTGAAGCCCAGCGACAGCTACTTCTTCCACACCGGGTTCGGGACGAACCAGTCGATCCGTGTGGACCTGGGTAGCCGGCGGCGGGTGCGCCGCATCGAGGTGACGAACCGGCGCAACGGCTATCAGTACCGAGCGATGTTCCTCTTCGCCGTGCTCTCCAGCCGCGATGACGCGAAGGGCGGTGCGAGCGTCTTCCCGATGTACCAGGCCGGCGAGCTCCCCGGGGGCGCCTGGCGGGAGTGCGCGATCGAGCTGCCGGACGTCGAAGCTCGATACGTGACCATCACATGCCCTGTGACTACCGCCTTGCACTTCGCGGACCTCAGGATCTACGCCGCAAAGGGCGGCGACCGGCAGAAGCCAGCCGGCGGCGTCACGTCCCTGGTCCGGCGGGCCGCCCGTAGGACACCGCGGCCGGTGAAGGCCCTGGTCCGGCGGGCCGTTGGTCGGGCGCCGCGGTCGACAAGGGCCGTAGGAGTGCGCGGGTCAGGATCACCCACCGGTCCGACGCCGAGCGCCGAGGGGACGGGCGAGGGAGCTTCGGCGGGCAAGGTGGCCAGCGGAGGCAAGGGTCATCTGTACGTACTCGACGCCTGCGCAATCTTCGAGGTGCCGGTCAGCGGGCTCATTCATGTTGGTGCCAATAGGGCCGACGAGTACCCGACTTATCACAGGCAGACCCATGGACCGCTCTTGTACATCGAAGCCCTCCCGGAGCTGGCGGAACGCGCGCGGCGGCAGCTCGACCCGAAGCGCCCACATTATTTACGGGAGGCATTGGTGTCGGACGTCGCCGGCGAGAAGGTGGCGTTCCACGTCGCGTCCAACGACGGCGGCTCCTCCAGCATGTTCGAGCCGGGTCGCCACGCGGAGGTCTTCCCGTGGATCACCTTCGACTCGACGCTGGAACTTGTCACCGAGCGGCTCGATGACATCGTCGCCGAGCGTCCCGAGGCGCCCGCGTACAACGTGCTCGTGCTCGACGTGCAGGGCGCGGAGCTGAAGGTGCTCAAGGGCGCGCCGAAGCTGCTCGAGAACGTCGACGCGGTGTTCACCGAGGTGTCGTCCGAGCCGCTCTACGACGGCGGCTGCACGTTCCTCGAGGTCACGAACCTGCTCGCGAAGGCCGGCTTCGTGTTCCGCACGGCGGAGATGAACGCAGACAGCTGGGGCGACGCTTTGTACTCCCGGCCACGGACGGCGCTGCACGAGATGCTCGGCCGGAACCTCGCCCACGGCAAGCCAACGCGGCAGAGCTCGCACTACGGCGCCCGCGGCAGTGAGCGCCTGGTGGGCGACATGGTGCCTAAGGACTACGGCGTGCACACCGCCGTGGACGACGCCAGCCCCTGGTGGGAGGTCGACCTCGGGAGCCCCAACGAGATCTCCCGCATCATTTACCTCGACCGGGCGAAGTACCTGGAGCGGGCAACTTCCCTCCGGATCTCGACATCCGTCGACGGGGAGCGGTACGACGTGGTCTACCGACGGGAGGGGAAGGCGCTGAAGACAATCATCGACATCGGGACTTCGGTCACCGCACGATACGTGCGCGTGAGTCTGGAGAGCGGCGGACCGCTGCACTTCCGCCAGCTCATCGTGGTCTGAGCGCGAACGGGTCGTCGGAGGTCGCCTTCAGCGACGCCACTCCACGCTCACACCTTCGGGCCGAGCGCGAATGAAGACGCTCGGCGGGTCGGCGAGCAATGACGTCGTCGCCGCGAAGGATCCGACCGAGCCGACGATGACCGGGCAGAGTGACATCAGATACGAGTCGAAGATCGACTTGTGATGGCTGTTGCCGCGGACGAACCGGACACCCCCTGTGATGCGGTCCAGTCCGTAATCCGAGGCGTGGGCCTCGACGAATCCGAGGTCGTCGGAGAAGACAGCGACCTTGAAGTCGCTGGTCCCGAACTCCGATTCGATCAAGTGGTTGATCGCGTCCCTGTATAGATCCGTCCGGGAGCGGCGACCGCCGGGGTCGAAGGCTGAGCTCAAGTAATCGCCGCGGCGCACGTGGAGTGCGACGTGCGGTTCGGCGCGCAGCAGTTCGGCGGTGCTGGCGACATCCGGATCCAGACGAAGATGGTGGTAACTGAAGATCTGCCGGATTGCGTCGGCGCTCTCGGCCTCGATCGGGATCCGCTGCAATGTGGCGAAGATGCCTACCGGTCCCGGCGGATTTCTGATGAGTTCGCCTAGGCGCTCGGGTTCAGCGTAGACGATCACGCGGAAATCAGGGCCGATCTCCATGAGGCGCCTGGCGTGCAGGTGGTCCAGCGTGACCACGACGGCCTCGCGAAGGCCGAAGGCGTACCAGGTACGGGCGTGAGAGTATGCCCACGGCAGGGGGATCTTCGTGGCCTCGCATCGGAAGCTCTCGATCAAGGCCTGCGAGACCCGCCTGGTCATCCTCTTGCGCTCGAGATCGGGCGCCAGCCGTGATGCCTCGAAACCGTTGTGGCTCCGGCCCCACGTATACCGGAAGTCGTCGAGGTAGTAGTCGAGGCCGTGCGGCGTACACAATCCGTCGAATAGCGCGACATACGTCACCTGATCCATCAGTCCGCCGCCCACAGTGCAGATCCGGGCGTTCGGGTCGAAGACAAAGGACAGGTCGGTCTTGGCGTCCGGAATCTGAGAACCGTTCGGCTCCGGGTCACCTGGGGCCGTGATCACCACATGCTCGTTGTCGAGCACCCACGACCAGTCGAGCCAGTAGCATGAGTCAACGAGAGCATCAGAGTCCGGCACGACAACGCGTAGAGCCGTGGCGATGCCGCGTCGGCCCCGCTCGAAATAGATGGGCCACGACGCGATGGCGTCCGTCAGGTTGAGCGGTGTGATCGGGATACTGCCGTCCACGACGGCGTCCGCATCCGACACCGCCACCTTCGAAATGAGGACCTTTTCGATAGAGCCATCACGGTGGTACCGAAAGACCACCCGGCCGCAGGCGACCGTGATCTGCGGAATCAATGGGTTTCGCTTCGGAAGCGTCACAGATCGCCAATTCCGGTTGCGAAGGGCGCGCAGCGAGCGATCGAAGTGCCGCCTCGTTTCTGCCGACGGATAGGACTTCGCATCGGCGACTGCGAGTCGCACGCACATCCGGATCAGCGCGTCGTACGCACCGGGCTTCTTCTGCCTGAGGAATGCCAGGGCCAGCAGATCGTCGTAAGTCACCCGGCCACCGGCGAAGTAGCGGCGCATCAGGTTCTCGTCGACAGGGCGGTTCTGTCGTATGGCATCGACCACATGGTCGGCCGCGGCGGGGTCTTGGACGCGTCCCCCGAGATCACAAGCGCCCTCGCGATCACACTCACCTGACAGGGGTGAAGTGAGCAGGCGAACCAGGTCGGCCTCGATCGCCATCCGGCGGCTGTGATCGTAGGCCACCCAATTCGCCGTGCGCGGGACGCAGCGCAGCACGGCGTCGGAGACCCTACAGCCGGTTCGCTCGATGAAGTAGTCGTCCAACCGCTTCAACAGCCGGGCGTCATTCCGGTTGACGTCGGTCGCCGCAACGACCCCGTCTTCCGCGACCCAGAAGCGCGAACCATGGGACCTGATCAGGACGATCTTCGACGGGTGGAAGTTCGCCACACAGGCGTTGACAAAGGCGTCGTACCTTTCTCGCAGCCGGTCCGTGAAACCCTCAGCGGAGATCTTGAACCCGAGTCTGCGCGCCTGTTCCGCATCGCGGTGACACAACGCGTCCATCAGATCCGTGTTCTCACTGGCGATGAGCAGGTACAGCCGTCCGTTCAGCTCGCGGTGCCACATCAGCGCAGAACTGTTGTCCACGACGAGATAGTCGGCACCCGACTGCGCTAGTCGCGATGCGAAGTCCTTGAGCACGTCCGCTCTGACCCGATCGGTTGCCTGCGCGCTTTCGGCGAAACGGAGCATGTCCGGATCGGGGTCGTCAACGGCGGAGAAGGGCGATACTCCATCGATCGGCGCGATCGTCTTGAGGCCCTCGCGCGTCAGTAGATCGGCGCAAGCGGCGAAGTATCGTCCGAACGGCTGGACCACGGCTCTGCCGGGCGACTCGGTGTCGGATCGGTCGGCACGATTTGTCTTGGCGTCACGAGGGCAGAGCCCCACCCGGCCACCGAATGAATGGACCACCGCCCCCAATATTGCGCTCGGATTCGGCATCCGTGGCCCCACATTCGCGCCCTCACCCGCCAACGAGCCGGGCAGACGTGTCGGCTGCGGTCAGCATGGTCGAAGCTACCTCACGGTGAGGCAGCGTCACGCTTCTTATAGGGCATGATGTCCCAGGTCCGCAACTGGTTGCGACAGATTGGAGTCAGGCAGGGACGGATGGGTTACTCAGGCTTCGCGTCGCCACTCCAGACGCAGGCCTTGTGGCCAGGCGCGGATGAAGACACTGGGCGGGTCGGCCAGCAGCGATGTCGTGGCGGCGAAGAATCCGACGGAGCCGACGATGACAGGGCACAACGACATCAGATAGGAGTCGAAGATCGAGTTGTAATGGTTGTTGCCCCGGATGAACCTGATGTCACCGGTGACCCGATCCAGCCCGTAGTCCGCCATGTGGGCTTCGACGAACGCCATGTCGTCGGAGAAGACCGCCACGTTGAAGTCGCTGGTTCCGAACTCGGACTCGATGAGGTGGTCGACCGCCTCGATGTAATGGTGCTGGTGCGCGTGCCACCCACCGGTGTCGAAGTGCGGATTCAGGTAGTCGCCCCTGCGGACGTGGAAGGCGACGTGAGGTGCGGCCCGCAGCACCTCCGCCGTGTGCGCGATGTCCGGGTCGAGTCCGCCGGCTTCCAGATTGTGATAACTGAAGACCCGCCGGATCGCGTCGGCGCTCTCAGGTGCGATCCGGATCCGGTGCTGCGTGGTGAAGAAGCAGAGCGGTCGGGGTGGCTCCCTCATGAGCTTCCTGATCTCGCCCTGGTTCTCGTAAACGAGCACCGGGAACTCGGGGCCGATATCCATGAGCCGTCGGGCGTTGAAGTAGTCCCGCGTCACCACCAGAGCCTCGCGGAGCCCGAACTCGTACCACGTGCGTGACTGGTTGAACACCCAGGGAAGCCGGGACTTCATCACCTCACGCCGGAATGTCTCCAGTAGTGCCTGGGAGACCCGTCGGGTCATCCGCTTGGATTCCAGTTCAGGCGCCAGACGTGACGCCTCGAAGCCGTTGTGACTCCGCCACCAGGTGTATCTGAAGTCATCGAGGTAATAGTCGAGACCGTGCGGTGTACACAACTCGTCGAAGAGCGCGACGTGCGTCACCTGATCCATCAGCCCGCCGCCGACCGTGCAGATCCTGGCGTTCGGATCGAAGATGAAGGACACGTCCGTCCTTGCGTCCGGAGCCTGGGCCGGCGGCTGGCCGGCGTCGCCCGAGGTGGTGATCAGCACCCGTTCGTTGGCCAGCACCCAGGACCAGTCCAGCCAGTACGACGTGTCGACCAACGTCTCGGCGTCGGCGACGACGACGCGGGGGGCGGCAGTGATCCCGCGACGTCCCCGCTCGAAGTACATCGCCCACGAGCCGATGACCGAGGCGACGTTGAGGGGCGTGACAGGCAACGTGCCGTCCACTATGGCAGCCGTGTCCGGCTCGGCCACCTGCGAGGTGAAGAACCTGTCGATGGAGCCGTCGCTGCGGAACCGGAAGACGGTGTTGTGGCATGTCAGGGCGATCTGCGGAACCCAACGGTCTCCCCGCGGCAGCTTCGGAGAACACCATTGCCAGCCTCGCAGAGCGTGCAGCGATCGATCGAATCGCCGCTTCGTTTCGGTGACGGGGCAGGACTTCGCATCGGCAACGCCGAGCTGGACACAATCGCGGATCAGGCTCTCGTACCGGCGATCCGACTGCTCGAGGAATGCGAGTGCGAGCAGATCGTCATACGACGCCCCACCGGCGGCGAAGTACCGGCGCAGGCGGTCGCCGTCGACTCCACGGTTCTGTCGAGCGGCGCCGACGACGTGGTCGGCCGCGGTATCCTGCGGCGGACCAGCGCCGATGGAACCCTGGCCGACGTTGTCGTCGGGTTTGGAATTCGGCGTGCAGAGCTCGACCAGCTCGGCCTCCATTGCCTCGCGCAACCGGTGGTCGAAGGCCTGCCACTGGACGACGCTCGGGAAGTGGGCGAGCGGAGCGGTGGCGACACGGCAACCGGTTCGTTGGACGAAATAGTCGTCAAGCTGCTCTAGCAGCCGAGCGTCAGCCCGGTCGACGTCGGTCGGCCCGATGATGCCCTCATCGGAGACCCAGAAGCGCGCGGCGTGGGATCTGATCAGGACGATCCGCGAGGGGTCGAAACTCTCGATGCAGGCGTCGACGAACGCATCGAAGGCCGACTTCAGCTCGTTGGTGAAGCCTTTACGCGATACTCTGAACGACCGCCGACGCCCGCGTGCCGGATTGGCGTTCCACAGCTCATCCATCAGGTCGGTCTGCTCGCCGGAGACGATTGTGTATACGCGGCCGTTCAGTTCGCGATGCCACATCAGCGCGGTGCTGTTGTCAACGACGAGATAGTCGGCGCCGGACTGCACCAATCGCGCGCCGAGGTCTTTCAGGACGTCCGCCTTGACACGGTCGTTGACCCGCTCACCCTGGACAAAGCGGAGCATCTCCGGATCGGGATCACCGACCGCGCTGAACGGCGAGACCCCGTCGATCGGGACCATCGTCTTGAACCGGTCTCGGGTCAACATGTCGGCGCGGCCCGCGAAGTAACGCCCGAACGGAAGGATCACCGTTCCCCAGGCCGACTTCGGCTGCGCCCTGGCGGTCCCCGGGGCCAGGACCGACTGGCCAGCGGCCGGCTGGGCCGAGGCTGCTCGCCGCATGACGCGCGCGCGGACCGGCGCGGCGAGTGCGGTAATCCGCGCTCGGGCCTTGGATACGCGCTCCCACAGCGTGACGTGCGGCATCACAACACTCCGTATCGGTCAGGAGCGACGGCGATGTGGTGGCATCACCCTAGCCACGCATCGGCCTCGCTCGCCGCCGGGACCGCCGTGCCAAAGCCATATCCGCACGCCATGTACGATCGCACCTTATCGACCCTGGTGGGAGACGCCAGCATGACAACGACTGAAGCGACCGGGGCGACCCAGGACGGCTCGCCTTTCGACTATGACGTTTGCATAGTTGGCACCGGGCGGGTCGGCCTGCCGCTCGGCCTGTCGTTCATCGAGTCCGGTGTGAACGCGGTCGGTCTCGACGTCGACACCGAGCTGATAACGGCCGTGAACAGCGGCCGGATGCCGTTCGACGAGCCCGGCTACGACGACGTAATCGCGACGAAGAAGTTCCACGTGTCCGCCGACCCGACCGTTGTCGCACATGCCCGGTCGATCGTGATCACCGTCGGCACACCGTTGCACAACCATATCGAGACCGACCTGTCCCAAATCCAGCGAGTGCTGGAGCAGATCCAGCCGCACGTGCGCGTAGGCCAACTCGTCTGCCTGCGCAGCACGGTCGCGCCGCGGACGACTTCGTTCGTGCACAAGTGGCTGGAGCGGCACACCGGCATGCGCATCGGCACGGATCTATTCCTGGCGTTCTGTCCCGAACGTATCGCCGAGGGCAAGGCGTACGAAGAGATCCGTACGCTGCCGCAGATTGTCGGGGCCGAGGACGAGGAAAGCTCGGTCCGCGCCGCGAGCCTGTTCGGCCTCCTAGCCCCGGAGATCCTCACCACCAACTACGTCACCGCGGAACTGGTGAAGTTGTTCAACAACATCCTGCGGTATGTCCACTTTGCGCTGGCCAACCAGTTCGCGATCATCGCCGACACGTTCGGCGCGAACATCTACGAGACGCGCGAATTGGCGAACTACAAGTATCCCCGCTCGTTCCTCGCCCCACCAGGCATGACCGCCGGTACCTGCCTGCGCAAGGACTTCGGCATGATCAACGAGTGGAGCCCATATCCAGACATGTTGCTGTCCGCGTGGAAGGTCAACGAGTACGTTCCGGCGTTTCTGGTAGATCACCTAATCAAGCGCACCCACCTCCACGACCGCATAGTCGCGATCCTCGGCTTCTCCTTCAAGGCTGACTCCGACGACCTGCGTGACAGCCTGGCGCCCAAGCTGTGGCGTTACATCCACCGCCAACTCCCAATGGAGATCCGGGTATCCGATCACCACCTTCCCGACCCGATCCCGGAGCCGGGTGCGCAGACACCACGAAATTGGCGGGTCGACGACGCCCTGGACGGCGTCGACGTCGTGTTCGTCGCCACCAACCACACCGGCTACCGGGAAGCGCTTGCGCGGCTGGCCACGACCAGCCCGGACACCTGGGTCGCCGACATCTGGAACGTCGGCCAGGTCGACCAGATCTTCTACCAGGCCTCGGCCCTGAACGGGGTGCCGGCACGGTGAGGGTCCTTCTGACCGGTGGAAGCGGGTTCGTCGGTGCCGGGCTGGCAGCCGAGCTGGTCGACGCGGGTCACACCGTGGTCGCCTTCGACAACAATTCGCGCGGCAGTCGGGAGCGCCTGGCGCGGTTCGGCGACGCGGTCGAGTTCGTCGAGGGTGACGTGCGCGACCTCGACGCGGTCCGACGCGCGACCAAGGGATGCGAGGTCGTCTGGCATCTCGCGTATATCAACGGCACGCGCTACTTCTACGAGCGGCCCGACGACGTGCTCGAAGTCGGGGTGAAGGGCACGGTGAACACCATCGATGCCGCGCTCGAGGCCGGGGTACGGCGGTATGTGCTCGCCTCGACAAGCGAGACGTACAACGAACCGACCAAGGTTCCCACCGACGAATCCGAACCGCTGAAGATCCCGGACATCCTCAACCCCAGGTTCAGTTATGGCGGGGGAAAGATCGCATGTGAGCTGCTCACTCAGCATCTGGCCCGGCCCCGCGGCGTGGAGACGGTGATCTTTCGGCCGCACAACTTCTACGGCCCCGACATGGGCAACGAGCACGTGATCCCCGAGATCGTCCGCCGCATCGTCGATCTCACCGACGGGCTCACCAAGACGTCGGTCGACCTGCCGATTCAGGGCGATGGTTCGCAGACGCGCGCATTCTGCTTCGTGACCGACGGCGCGCGCGGAGCCTTTCTCGCCGGCGAGCACGGAGGGTCTGGGGAGATCTACCACATCGGCACCGACCGCGAGGTGCCAATCCGCGACCTCGTCACCATGATCGGCGTCGCTCTGGGTGTCGAGGTCACGATAGTGCCGGGGGAACTCCGCACGGGTGGCACATCGCGTCGGTGTCCTGACATCACGAAGGTCCGAGCCCTGGGGTACGAGCCACAGGTCTCCCTGGAGGATGGCATCGCCGTCACGGCGCACTGGTATGCCGAGCAGTATGGCGCGCAGGTAGCCGCCGGGGCCGGCGCATGACCGGCACGGAGTCGCTCAGCGGCCGGAGGGTGGTCGTCACCGGCGGAACGGGGTTCTTGGGCGAGGCGGTCACCCGGCAGCTGCTGGCCGCGGGCGCCGTGGTTCACGCGCTGGGCAGCCGCGACTACGACCTGACCGAGCAGTCCGAGGTCAGGCGGTTGTATCGCGACCTGACCCCGGAAGTCGTCGTGCACGCCGCGGCGGCGGTGGGCGGTATCGGCGCCAACGTGGCCAACCCGGGTCGCTTCCTGTACGAGAACGCGCTCATGGGCCTCATGTTGATCGACGAGGCACGGCTGGCCGGTACCGGGAAGTTCGTGCTGATCTCGTCGACGTGCGCCTACCCGCAGGACGCGCCGCTACCGTTGTCCGAAGATGACTTGTGGTCGGGCAAGCCGACCGGTGCGACCGGGCCGTACGGTATGGCTAAGCGACTCCTGCATGAGGCTTGCGAGACATACCATCGCCAGTACGGGCTTGAGAGTTCGGTCCTGCTGCTGTCCAACCTGTTCGGGCCCGGCGACCACTTCGATCCCGACACCAGTCACGTGATCCCGGCCCTCATCGACCGCTTCGTCCGCGCCGCGGAGGACGGCACGCCGAGTGTCACGAACTGGGGGAGCGGTCGCGCCACCCGCGAATTCATCCACGTCGACGACGCCGCCCGCGGGATCGTCGCTGCCGTGAGAAGGCGAACCGGCCCGGATCCGATCAACCTGGGAACCGGCGTGGAGACGTCGATCAGGGAGGTTTCCGACCTCATCCAGGCGGCCGCCGGCTATGACGGCGAGGTGATCTGGGACACGTCGAAGCCCGATGGTCAGCCGCGGCGTTACGTCAGCATCGAAAGGGCACGTCGACTGCTCGACTTCGAGCCGACGGTGCCGTTGGCAACGGGTATCAGCCAGACCGTCGAATGGTATTCGAGGGAATCGGTCCGATGGGTCCGGTAGGGCCGCGCCGGTATGCCATCCGCGGTCAGCCGTGCGCTGCACCCATCTGAGCTTGTCCTACTCTTCTCGTCAAGTGCCGGATCGGTCGGTGCCGGCTTGGTGCACCTCGCCCGCGGCCTCGGCCATCCCGTGTGAGTCGAGCCGGGCTTCGATACGGTCGAGATGGTCCTGCACGTCGGTGAGCTGCTGTCGGAGGTCGATCAGCTGATGCTGCAGGACTGTGAGGCCGAACATCACATCCATGCGGGCGGAGCGGCCCCCCGACCTGGCGACGCCCGTGAGCCCGCGCACCATGCGTCCTGAGCGGAACCTTTCCAGCCGATTGCGGAGGTAACGGCCGGTAAGCACCGCGGTATGCCGTGGCCCGGCGTGTCGTAGATGATACACAGCCGTGACCACCGGGTTGGTGGTGTCCGGTCGGCTCGAGAGCGCCCGGGCGAAAGTGCCGTACTCGCGCTTGGCGACGGCCAACGACAGCCGGTGCGCCGCGACACCCTTATGACCTTCGCGCAACGCTTTGTCGACTGTGTCGGTCGTGTAGTGGGCGAAGATCGGAACGAGGATGTCGAACAGTTCCCGCTGAAGCTTCAGCGGCGTGCGCCGGCCGATCCACTCCAGCTGGGAGATCACCCAGCCGATCAGGGATGTCTCGTACGCGTCGAGGAGCCGGCGCTCGGTCAGCCAGGCGTAAATGGTGTCGTGGTGCCGGAAGATCTGGAAGAGCCGGGCGTCGGCCGTGGACATGGTCTGGCCGGACCGGCCCATCCGGTGGTAGCAGAGAACCGCGGGAACCAGCGCGATCGAGTCGGCGGACAGGATCGTGAACCAGTGGAACGGGTTGTCCTCGTAGAAGTAGTCGCCGACCGGAAACCGGATCTTGTTGTCCTCTATAAGGTCGCGCCGGTAGAGCTTGCGCCACGGGACCGAGATGAACCGGAGGAACGCCTTGCGATTCTCGACGTCGAGGCGGTAGACGTCCCGGTCGAGGTCGGCCCAGCGGTGAGCGTCGGCGGGGTTCTTGCGCTCCCCG
>Ga0214469_1000354_pt1 | contig 15555 bp, 13 predicted proteins | sample RVTome_10_FD_187340 | JGI IMG/M metagenome (GOLD analysis project Ga0214469, IMG submission 187340) | Soil microbial communities from uranium-contaminated site in the Upper Colorado River Basin, Wyoming, United States - RVT153D57 HiSeq ... | reverse complement strand
GGCCACCGCGCACGGCCCGCCCCCGGGCTCCGGCTGGGCAGCCCTGGGAAAGTGGGTGGCGACCATAGCGGCGCAAGGGGAGCTTGGCAATTCTGCCGCACCCCGGCCTCCGATTTCGCCCGGCGCGCCGACTGCCAGGCCTTCATTCGGGTCGCTACAGTGATAGTTGTCCAGTCCTGAAGCTCCGATCCTCCAAAGCTCATGGCAGGACAGAAACGGTGATCCCCTTTTCCATCCTCGATCTTGCCCCCATCGTGGAGGGGGGCGATGCCGCGCAGTCTTATCGGAACACCCTGGAGCTCGCCCAGAGCGCGGAGCGCTGGGGGTTTCGGCGCTACTGGCTCGCGGAGCACCACAACATGCCGGGGATCGCGAGCGCCGCGACGGCGGTCCTGATCGCGCATGTCGCCCAAGGCACCTCGTCGATCCGGGTCGGCGCCGGCGGCGTGATGCTGCCCAACCATGCGCCGCTCACCATTGCCGAGCAGTTCGGAACGCTGGAATCGCTGTTCCCAGGCAGGATCGATCTCGGTCTGGGCCGGGCACCGGGAGGGGATCGGGCCGTCGCTCACGCGCTGAGGCGGACATTGGTCGGCGATGTCGATCGCTTTCCGCAGGACGTCGTGGAGCTGCAGAGCTATTTCCAGCCGGTGCGACCGGGTCAGCGCGTGCAGGCCGTGCCGGGGGCCGGTCTCAACGTTCCGATCTGGATCCTGGGATCGAGCCTGTTCGGCGCCCAGCTGGCAGCGGCGCTCGGCCTGCCCTTCGCGTTCGCATCCCACTTCGCGCCGGGCGCCATGATGCAGGCCATCGAGCTGTACCGGCGAGCATTCCAGCCATCCGATCAGCTCGACCGGCCCTACGTCATGCTGGGCTTCAACGTGATTGCAGCCGACATCGACGAGGAGGCGCGCTACCTGTCGACGTCGCGGCAGCAGGCATTTCTGGACCTTCGCCGCGGGCGCCCGTCGAGGCTCCCGCCGCCCTCCGAGCCAGTCGAGATGTCGTTGCAGGAGGAGGCGATGCTCCGGGAGGCCCTGTCCTGCTCGGCGGTGGGCTCGCCCGAGACGGTGCGTCGCGAGTTGGCGGCATTCGTCGAGAAGACCCAGGCCGACGAGCTGATCATCGCCTCGCAGATCTACGACCATGAGGCGCAGCTACGCTCCTACGAGATCACCGCCGATGCGCGCGATGCCTTGACATCCAAGGCGTCGACGCGAGAACCGGCGGGGTAGGCGCGGCCCCGCGAACGTCCGTGTGAGGAATGTCATATGGCTATCGGTCGGTTCACCGCGGCGAACCGTGACTACTGGGACGGCGAGGTCGACCTCAACCAGAAGAGCTGGGACATCGATGGCTTTTTGCGCGATCCGGCAGAGCTGACCAGAATCGTCGCTGCCGACCGGGAAGTCCTCGGAGACGTGCAGGGAAAGTCGCTCATCCATCTGCAATGCCATTTCGGGCTGGACACGCTCGCCTGGTCCCGGCTTGGCGCCGATGTGACGGGCGTGGATTTCTCACCGCGGGCGATCGCGACGGCGATCGATCTGGCAAAGCGTGCCGGCGTTCTCGCCCGGTTCGTCGAGGCTGACCTGTACGAGACGCCTGAGGCCGTCCAGGAGTCGTTCGACCTCGTTTACACGAGCGGAGGCGTGCTCTGCTGGCTACCAGACATTAAGTGCTGGGCCGAGGTGATCAGCCGCCTGCTGAAGCCGGGTGGTATCTTCTACATCCGCGAGGCCCATCCCGTGCTGTGGTCGCTGGAGGACGAGCGCGAGGACGAGCAGCTGGTCATCGGGCTGCCCTACTTCGAGACGTCCGAGCCCAAGCGATGGGACGCCGCTCCCGCCTGGGAGGAGCGGCGGACGGCTCCCCCGCCGCACTACGTCTGGCAGCACGGCCTGGGCGAGATCGTGAGCGCCCTGATCGAAGCCGGCCTCACGATCCAGTTCCTAAAGGAGCATACGACCTGCCTCTGGCAGGCGCTGCACTTCATGGTCCAGGACGAGGACGGCTGGTGGCGACTGCCGGATCGACCGGAGCGCCTCCCGCTGATGTACTCGATCAGGGCCCTGAAGGCTTAGCGGCCGACCACAAGCGCCTCGATCGCGCCGGCCACGCCGGCTTGCGGCGGTGGTCATTGTTTGAGCCATCCTGTCGTGCTAGGTTTGCAGGTGTTGCCCCGCGCCCGGCACGGCAGTTCGGAGCGTGCAGCTCTTTCCTTCTCTGCCGCCCAACCTGCTTGTCCGTCTGGCTTGCTTCCCCGTCAGGGCAGCAATCGTGACGAGGGGAAGGAGGGAGCGCATGAGCAGTGTCCCCGAGTGGCGCCTGGTCGGCGACTGGTTCGATATCTGTAGCTGCGATCTTCCCTGCCCATGCGAGTTCGCGCAGGCGCCGACCAACAACGCATGTGAGGGCATGCTCGCCTGGCATGTCCGCGAGGGTCATTACGGCGACGTCCGCCTCGACGGGCTCAACCTCCTGGCCCTCGCCGCCTTCGAAGGCAATGTCTGGGCCGGCGAGGCCAAAGTCAGGATGGGTCTCTTCATCGATGAACGGGCTGACGGGCGGCAGCGTGAGGCCTTGCAGACTATCTTTGCGGGCCAGGCAGGCGGATGGCCGGCCAGCTTCGCTGCGCTCGTCGGCGAGTTCAGAGGCGTGGAATTCGTGCCGATCGCCTTCGAAGTCGCCGATGACCTCGCGTTCTGGCGGGCCGAGATCCCGGGTCGGGTGACGGGACGGGCCGAAGCCCTGACCGGCCCGACGACGCCGCCGGGACAACGGGTTCAGATGATCAATCCCCCTGGCTCGGAGGTTGGCCCCGGCCAAATCGCCACTTGGGGCAGTTCGGTCGAAGTGCGAACAGAAGGCTTCGGCTTCAAATGGACCGGCGAAAGCCGCTCCAGCAAGCATATCCCGTTCGATTGGGCCGGCCCCGGCTCCGCCTGAGGACGAAGAGGAAGCCCTTGTCGGAGGTTGACCCGGACGCGGCTGACGGCTTCCGTTGGCGGCGTCCGACGTCTCTCCTGGGCCTCGCTCCGCGGAGTCTTCTGGTCTCTCTGGTCGTGCTGACCGGCGCCGCGTGGGCACTGACCCTCTATCACACCCTCAGCATGAGCATGCCGATGGGCATCGTCGTGCGCGGCGGCATGGCCGCCGAGGGGCTGGGCGGCATGGCGATGGGCGGCATGTCGGGCGCCGGGTGGTCGCTCGGGGGCGCGGGCGTGTTCGTGGCGGTGTGGACCGTGATGATGGCGGCGATGATGCTGCCGGCCGCCGCGCCGATGATTGTGATCTTCGCCTCGGCTCAGGCGCGGCGCGAACGCGACATAGCCATCCCGACCTGGATCTTCACCTCCGGCTACATCCTGGTGTGGCTGGCGGCGGGCCTCCTCGTTTATATCCTGGTCCAGATCGGCAGCGACATCGCCGCCCGGCTTACCTCGGCGGACCGGGTAAGCTGGGCGCCGGTTGCGCTTGGGGCCACCCTGGTCGCCGCCGGCCTCTATCAGTTCACGCCGTTCAAGCGCATCTGCCTCACTCATTGCCGCTCGCCCTTTGCCTTTGTGGCGCAGCACTGGCGCGACGGACGTGCCGGCGCGCTGCGGATGGGGCTCCGGCACGGTGCCTATTGTCTTGGCTGCTGTTGGGCACTGTTCGCGGTGATGGTCGCCGCCGGGGTGATGAGCCTCGCCTGGATGCTCCTGCTCACGCTGGTCGTCTTCGTCGAAAAGGTGCTCCCGCACGGCCGGCGCGCGTCAGCCGTCATCGGCGTCGCCCTGGTCGCTCTCGGTCTGGCGATCGCCAGCGGTGCCGCATCGATGCCCTGGACCGTCTGATCGGAGCGCCTGCAGTCAGCGCAGCGTGATCCAGGCTGGCGCGTGATCGCTGGCGCCTTCCTGCCCGCGGACGTGCCGATCGACCGCGGCTTCCGCCAGGCGACCGGCGAGCGGAGGACTCAGCAACAGGTGATCGAGCCGGAGGCCGGCGTTCCGGCGCCATCGGTCCCGCTTGTAGTCCCAGAAGGTGTACATCGGCTCGTTGGGATGAAGCGTGCGGATCGCGTCGGTCCAACCCTGATCCAGAAGACGCCGGAACGCCGCCCGGCTCTCCGGCTGCAGCAGCGCGTCGTTGGACCATGACTTGGTCGGGTAGATGTCCTGGTCCGTCGGCACGACGTTGTAGTCGCCGGCCAGGACGGCAGGCACGCCCGTCGCGTAGAGCTCGGCCGCATGGGCGATCAGCCGCTCGAGCCAGGCGAGCTTGTAGTCGAACTTCGGGCCCGGCTGCGGATTGCCGTTCGGGAGATAGATGCAGGCGACGAGCACACCCTTGATTGCCGCCTCGATGTAGCGGCTCTGGGTGTCGGTGGGATCGCCGGGCAATTCGTCCCGGATCAGGATCGGCTCGGCTCCCTTGGCGAGGATCGCGACGCCGTTCCAGCTCCTCTGCCCGCGCCACACCGGACCGTAGCCGGCGTCCCGGATCGCCGCCTCCGGAAAGCGCGCATCGGTTGTCTTCAGCTCCTGCAGGCAGACCACGTCCGGCTGCGAGGAGCTGAGCCATTCGAGAAGGTTCGGCAGCCGGCGATTGGCATTGTTGATGTTGAAGGTCGCGATCTTCATGCCGGCACGAGCTGCGAGGTGACCGTCAGGCGCGGATCCAGGTCTCCGAGAAGGCCAGCATCGCCGTGGTGATGGTATGCCCCGCCATCTCGCGCGGCACGGGCTTGCCCGGAAGGGTGCGGCCGTTCACCGTCACCGTGGCCTCCCGGCAGCCGACGAACAGGCTCGGCATGTGGTGCTTGCCCGTGGCCGACTTGTCCGGCGGCAGGACGAAGCAGAACGGCTCGCCGAGGCCGCTCCAGGTCAGCTGCACGGTCAGATCGCCGCCTCTCACGGTCTCGCTGTAGCTGCTGGCCGGATCGCCCGAGGCCTCGACGGTCTCGAGCCGCCGATAGGTCAGGTTTCCGAGACCCGGCTGGCCCTTGAAGGCGCCGAAATGCGAGACGAAGTCGGCGACCAGATAGCGCCCCAGCGCCTCGTTGTCGTGCAGGCAGAAGTTCCCGCGCCCGGCCGGCGGGTGGGCGTCCTCCGGCGCCTGCAGCAGCACGAGCGCATGGCCGCGGCCATGCGGCGACAGCACGACGCGAAAGAAGCTCGCAAGCGCGACGAACGGGCCGTCGGGCGTCTCCTTCAGCGAGATGCCGGGATTCTCTCCCGACCATTCCACGGTGCCGGGAAAGACGATCGGGTCTGCCATGGCGTCCTCCATGATTGGATGCTCTAAGGTGTCTGCAAGCAAACCAGCCTCGGTGGTTGCTCGGCTGCCGGGATCAGCGGGCGGAGCGTTCCTGGATCATCCGCCAGACCTTCTCGGGCGTGGCCGGCATGTCGATCGAGGTGACGCCAAGTGGCACGAGCGCGTCGATCACGGCGTTGACGATCGCCGCCGGCGCGCCGGTGGCGCCCGCCTCGCCCGCCCCCTTCACGCCGAGCGGGTTGTGCTTGCAGAGCACCTCGTTCGAGGCGAGCTCGAACGACGGCAGGTCGTGGGCTCGCGGCAGACAGTAGTCCATGTACGAGCCCGATAGCAGCTGGCCGCTGGAGGGGTCATACGCCGCCTGCTCCATCAGCGCCTGGCCGACCGCCTGGGCGGCGCCGCCATGGATCTGCCCCTCGACGATCATCGGGTTGATCACGCGACCGGCGTCGTGCACCCCGACCAGCCGGTCGACCTGGACATGCCCGGTATCCCGGTCGATCTCGACCTCGCAGACGAACACGCCGTTGGGGAAAGTGAAGTTGGGCGGATCGTAGAAGGTGGTCTCCTCGAGCCCGGGCTCGAGCCGGTCGAGCGGGTACTTGCCGGGCACGTAAGCCGAGAGCGCCACCTGCCCCCAGGGGACCTGCCGGTCGGTGCCGGCGACCTTGAAGGACGCGTCCTCGAACACGACGTCCTGCTCGGACGCCTCGAGCAGGTGGGCGGCGATCTTCTTCCCTTTCTCGATCACCTTGTCCGCGGTCAGCGCGAGCGCGCCGCCGCCCACCGCCATCGAGCGCGAGCCGTAAGTGCCCATGCCGAAAGGCACGGTCGCGGTGTCGCCGTGCACCACGTCGACCTGATCGACCGAGAGGCCGAACTTGTCGGCCACCACCTGAGCGAAGGTGGTCTCGTGGCCCTGGCCATGGCTGTGCGCCCCGGTGAGCACGGTCACGCCGCCGGTGGGATGGACGCGGACCTTGGCCGCCTCGTAGAGGCCGGCGCGGCAGCCGAGCGCGGTGACCGCCGCCGATGGCGCGGCGCCCGACGATTCGATCCAGCAGGCGAGCCCCTGCCCGCGCAGTCTGCCCTGGCTCTCCGCCTGGGCACGCCGCGCAGCGAACCCCTCCCGGTCGGCGAGCCCGAGCGCCATATCGAGGCTCTTCGCGAACTCGCCGCTATCGTAGACCACGCCCACGGGCGAGTGGAACGGGAAGCCCTCCGGGCCAACGAAGTTGCGACGCCGGATCTCGGCCGGGTCCATGCCCGTCACGCGCGCCGCCTGGTCGACCACGCGCTCGAGCGCATACATGCACTCCGAGCGGCCCGCCCCGCGATAGGCGTCCACGGGCGTGGTGTGGGTGAACGCCGCGCGCACGCGCACGTGGATCGCCGGCGTTCTGTACTGGCCTGAGAACATCAGCGCGTAGAAGTAGGTCGGGATCGAGGGCGCGAATAGCGACAGATAGGCGCCGAGGTTGGCTGTGGTGTCGACCTTGAGCGCCAGGAACTCGCCGTCCTCACTCAAAGCCAGCTCGGCCCGGGTGACATGATCGCGCGCATGCGCGTCGGTCACGAAGGCCTCATCGCGCCCAGAGGTCCATTTCACTGGGCGGCGCAGCTGCTTCGCGGCCCAGGTGACCAGCGCCTCCTCGGCGTAGTGGTAGATCTTGGAGCCGAAGCCGCCGCCGACGTCGGGCGCCACCACGCGCAGCTTCTGCTCCGGCACCTGCAGCACGAAGGCGCCCATCAGCAGGCGGATCACGTGCGGATTCTGCGAGGTCATGTAGAGGGTGAGGGAATCCGAGGGCGCGTCGTAGACGGCGCAGGCCGCGCGCGGCTCGAGCGCGTTCGGAATCACCCGGTTGTTGATCAGGTCGACGCTCGCGACCTTGTGCGCCCGCGCGAACGCCTGATCGACGGCGGAGACATCGCCGATCTCCCAGTCGTAGCAGAGGTTGCCCGGCGCCTTCTCGTGGACCAGGGGAGCGCCGTCGGCTAGCGCCTCGACCGGGGTGGTGACGCAAGGCAGAGGCTCGTAGTCGATCTGGATCGCTTCGGCGGCGTCGCGCGCCTGCTCGCGCGTCTCGGCGACGATGATCGCGACGTTGTCGCCAACGTGGCGGACGGTGTCCTGAACCAGAAGCGGATGCGCGGGCTCCGCCATCGGCTTGCCGAGGCGGTCGGTCACGCCCCAGCCGCAGGGCAGGCCGCCGAGGCCGGCGGCGGCGATGTCGGCCCCCGTGAGCACCGCGAGCACGCCCGGCATCGTCTCCGCAGCGCCGGTGTCGATGCTGCGGATGCGGGCGTGCGCATGCGGCGAGCGCAGGATGTGCGCGAAGCTCTGACGGGGAAAGACGATGTCGTCCGTGTACCTGCCTTCGCCGACCAGGAACCGGGCGTCCTCCTTGCGCCTGATCGAAGCGCCGATCACACCGCTGGCCATTGTTTTCGCCTCCCCGTGAGCCGCGCCGGCTCGTTTTCGTTGTCCGCACGGCCATTCGCGATGGTAGCGCGAAGCGCGCGGCCATTCCAAACGAGAAGATACCTGCGCCGGCGCAGGCGAGCCGTTGTGGCGATTTACAAAACGGCCGCGCTACGCGAACATGGGCACCAATGCAGCGGCGCTGAATACGCCGGGCGGATAACAGACGAATCGGGGAGCATGGGCATGAAGACGAAGAAAAAAGCGCCGCTCGCGCTGGCGGCGGGCATCGCCGCCGTGGCGCTGGCCGGAACGGGCGTGCAGGCCGCCGAGGAGGGCAAATGGTGGCCCTACCCGGTCGAGGTGTGGGATCCGCCCTTCGACATGGCCAGCCCGCGCCAGACCGTCGAGTACGAGCCGGTCGAGAAGGCGGAGCAGAAGTGGGACTTGTGCGTGTCCTTCCCGCACATGAAGGACGCCTACTGGATGGCGGTCGACTACGGGGTGATCGACGAGGCCCAGCGCCAGGGCGTCGCCCTGCAGCTGGTCGAGGCCGGCGGCTATACCAACCTGAACACCCAGATCTCGCAGATCGAGGACTGCGTCGCGGCCGGCGCGGATGCCGTGATCATCGGCGCGATCTCGCTCGATGGCCTGAACAACCTGGTCTCGGAGGTCCGCAAGAAGGACATTCCGGTCATCGACGTCATCAATGGCATCTCCTCGCCCGAGCTCTCGGCCAAGTCGCTGGTCTCGTTCGGCGAGATGGGCGCGAAGGCGGGTGCGTATCTGGCGGACATGCACCCGGCGGGCTCCGATCCGGTGAAGGTCGCCTGGTTCCCCGGCCCGCCCGGCGCCGGCTGGGTCGAGGCCGGCAATCAGGGCTTCCAGGAGGCGATCGAGGGCAGCGCCATCAAGATCGTCGACACCAAGTACGGCGACACCGGCAAGGAGGTGCAGCTCAAGCTGGTCGAGGACACGCTCGAGGCCTATCCCGACATCGACTACGTCGTGGGTACGGCGGTCACCGCCGAGGCGGCGACCGGCCTGTTGCGCTCGCGCGGGCTCGAGGACCAGATCAAGGTCGTCTCCTACTACTTCACGCCGGGCGTGCATCAGGGCATCCGGCGCGGCCAGATCCTCGCCGCCCCGACCGACTCGGCGGTGGTCCAGGGGCGGATCGCGGTCGATCAGGCGGTCCGCATTCTCGAGGGCAAGGACTACCTGCAGCATGTCGGGCCCGCCCTCTACGTGATCGACGAGTCCAACATCGAGACGTTCGACCGCGCGTCCTCGCTGGCGCCGGACGACTTCAGGCCGACCTTCACGGTCGACTGACGTCGCGGCAGTCCATGTCGGCCATGGCGCCGCAGGGGCAGGCTCCTCCCCGCGCGGAGGCCGTGCCCCTGCTGCGTCTGGAAGCGATCACCAGGCACTTCCCGGGCGTGCTGGCGCTCGATCGGGTCGATTTCGACCTGCGCCCGGGCGAGGTGCACGTGCTGTTCGGCGAGAACGGCGCCGGCAAATCGACCCTGATCTCGATCGTCGCCGGCGCGCTCCGCCCGAGCGGCGGCCGCATGTTCTTCCGCGGCGAGCCGCTGGATCTCGCCTCGGTGCACCACGCCCGTTCGCTCGGCATCAGCGCGGTGTTCCAGGAGTTCTCGCTGGTGCCGCAGCTCACGGTCGAGGAGAACCTGTTCTTGGGCGCCGAGGCGACCACGCGGGGTCTGCTCGACAAGCGCGAGCTGCGCCGCGCCGCCGGGGAGATCCTGGACCGGCTGGGGTTTCCGCTCCGCCGGAACCAGCAGGTCGCGTTCCTCTCCCGCGCCGAGCAGCAGATGGTCGAGATCGCCAAGGCCTTCCGCTCGGAGCTCTCGGTCTTGATCCTGGACGAGCCGACCGCATCGCTCACCGAGCGCGAAACCGAGCGGCTGTTCGCCCTGATCGAGCAGGTCAAGCGCCGGGGCGCGGGCGTCATCTACGTCACGCATCGCATGAGCGAGGTTCGCCGCATCGGCGATCGCATCACCGTGCTGCGCGACGGCCGTTACGTGGCGACCGTGCCGGCCAAGGAGACGCCCGACGGCGAGCTGGTCCGCCTCATGACCGGACGCGTGATCGAGCAGATCTTTCCGCAGATCGGCTTCAGGCCGGGCCGCACGGTGCTGGACGTGCAGCATCTGTCGACCGGCAGCGGGAGCGTGAGCGATGTGAGCCTCATGGTGCGCGCGGGCGAGATCGTGGGCCTCGCCGGGCTCATCGGCTCCGGCAAGTCGGAGGTCGCGCGCGCCTGCTTCGGCCTCGAGGCGCTGACCTCGGGCCGCGTCGTTTTCGAGGGCCGGGAGGTGAGCGGGGCGACGCCTCGGGCCATGCTGGAGCGCGGCTTCTTCTACCTGCCGCCGGACCGGCGCGACGAGGGTCTGGTGATGCTGCGCAGCGTGCGCGAGAACGTGGCGCTGGCGGCGCTCGATACCCCGGACCTTGCGCTCGGTCCCTTCCTGCGGCGCGGCGCCGAGCGCGAGAAGGTGCAGGAGCTCGTGGCGCGCATGAATCTGCAGCCGCCCCGCATCGAGCGCGAGGTCGATCACTTCTCCGGCGGCAACCAGCAGAAGGTCCTCCTGGCCCGGAGCCTGACCCGCACCGTCAAGCTGTTCGCCTTCGACGAGCCGACCGTGGGGGTCGATGTCGGCACGCGGGTCGCGATTTACGAATTCATCCGCGACCTCTGCGAGGCCGGTGCGGCGGTTCTGTTGATCTCCTCCGAGCTGCCGGAGATCCTGCACCTGTCAAACCGGGTCTACGTCATGTATCGCGGCCGGCTGCGCGCCGAGCTGACCGGTAGCGAGATCAACCAGGAGACGGTGCTCGGCCACTTCTTCGCGCGCGAGGCGGCATGAGATCGATGGAGGCGAAGCCGGCAGCGGCCGCCGGCCCGGCTTTGCGCTGGGTCCAGCTCGCTTTCGTGCGCCTGGGCGTGCTGCCGTTTCTCCTGCTCGTCGCGGTGGTCGTGTTCACCCTGCTCTCGGACAATTTCCTGACCAGCCGCAATCTTCTGAACGTCGCCCGGCAATCGACCTACCTGGTCATGGTCTCGATGGGACAGATGTTCGCGCTGCTGACCGGCGGCTTCGATCTCTCGGTCGGGACCATGCTCGCCGTGACCTCGGTCGTCGGCGCGCTCGCCATGTCCACCGCCTATGCCGCCATGCCGGACGCGGTGGCGCTGGCGATCGCGCTCGGCCTCCTCGCGGGCTTCGCCGCCGGCGCCTCGATCGGCGTCATCAACGGCATCGGCGTCGCCCTGTTCAATGTCTCGCCCTTTATGATGACGCTGGGCATGGCGTCGATCGGCTTCGGCATCGCGCTCTACCTGACGGGCGGCGTCCCGGTTTACGGCATGCCGCAGGAGTTCGGCGACGTCTTCGGCTTCGGCAGCTGGCTCGGCCTGCCGGCCCCGGTCTGGGTCACCGTCGCCCTGATCTTCCTGCTGTATCTGCTGGTCAACTGGACGCGCCTCGGACGCTACTTCTATGCCGTGGGCGGCAACATCAAGGCGGCGCGACTCTCCGGCATCAACACGCGGCTCACTCTGTTCACCGCCTATGTGCTGTGCGGCAGCATGGCCGCGACCTCCGGGCTCCTTTTGACCGCCCGGCTCGATACCGGCGAGGCCAACATCGGAGCGTCGATGCCGCTGGAGTCGATCGCCGCCTGCGTGATCGCCGGCGTGAGCCTGCGCGGCGGCGTCGGTCGCGTCGAGAACGTGGTCCTGGGCGCCCTGTTCATCGGCCTGATCCAGAACGGCATGAACCTCGCCCGGATCGAATCCTACCTGCAGACGGTGGTGATCGGCGCGCTTCTGATCCTCGCCGTGGTCGCCGATCAGTTCCGGCTGCGCTACATCGCCAACCTGCAGGACTGACGCTACGCTGCAGCGGCGAGCAGGCTCGCGAGGGAAGGAGGACGGACATGGCAGTGGCCATCAACTGCGACATGGGCGAGGCCTTCGGGCTCTACAGGATGGGCGACGACGAGGCGATCATGCCGCTGATCACGGTCGCGAACGTCGCCTGCGGCTTCCACGCCTCGGACCCGGCGGTCATGCACAGGACGGTGCGGCTGGCGAAGCAGCACGGGGTGAAGGTGGGCGCGCACCCGTCCTTTCCCGACCTTCAGGGCTTCGGGCGGCGCGAGATGAAGATCCCGCGCGCCGAGCTCACCGACATCATCACCTACCAGGTCGGCGCGCTTAAAGGCTTCCTCGATGCCGAGGGCATGGCGCTCAACCACATCAAGCCGCACGGCGTGCTCTACGGCATGGCGGCACGGCAGGAAGAGGTGGCGCATGCCGTCTGCGATGCGGCCGACGTCTTCGGCGTGCCGCTGTTCGGCATGGCCGGCACGCTGCACGAGAAGGTCTACACCGGGCGCGGGCTGAGCTTCGTCTCCGAGTTCTACGCCGACCTCGACTACGACGAGAACGGCGGGCTGATCATCACCCGCGAGCACGATGCGGTCGATCCGAAAGCCGCGGCCGATCGCTGCGTGCGCGCGGTCGAGGAAGGCAAGGTGAAGAGCACGGCCGGCAACGACGTGCCGGTGCGCGCCGAGGCGGTGTGCGTCCACTCGGACACGCCGAACGCGCCCGCCATCGCAAAGGCGGTGAAGGAGGCGCTGAAGCCCTACATGGACCGCGCGGCCTGAGCACGTGAACCGCGTCCTGATCGCCAATCGGGGCGAGATCGCCTGCCGGGTGATCCGGAGCTGCAGGGCGCTCGGGCTCGAGACGGTCGCGGTCTTCTCCGAGGCGGATGCGGACGCCTTGCACGTCGAGCTCGCCGATCGCGCCCAGCCGATCGGTCCCGCTTCCGCCCGCCAGAGCTATCTCAACATCGACGCCGTGCTCGCGGCTGCCAGGGCCGCGCAGGCGGACGCGGTCCATCCGGGCTACGGCTTTCTCGCCGAGAATGCCCGCTTTGCCGAGCGTGTCCTCGCCGATGGCCTGATCTGGATCGGGCCGCGGCCCAAGACCATCGAGGATATGGGCGACAAGGAGCGCGCGCGCTTGCTTGCGAAGGCAGCGGGAGTGCCGGTGCTGCCAGGCAGCCCACGCTTTGGCCCGCACGACGTCTCGGGTCTCGAGAGTGAGGCGGAGCGCGTCGGCTATTCGCTCCTGGTCAAGGCTGCGGCCGGCGGCGGCGGCATCGGCATGCAGCGGGTCGACGGACCGGAGAAGCTCGCGGGCGCGGTCGACTCCACGCAGAAGATGGCCGAGCGTGCGTTCGGCGACGGCACCGTCTATCTCGAGCGGCTGGTGCCCAAGGCGCGTCACGTCGAGATCCAGGTGTTCGGCTTCGGCAACGGCCACGCGGTCCACCTGTACGAGCGCGAGTGCTCGATCCAGCGCCGCTTCCAGAAGATCATCGAGGAGAGCCCCGCACCCGGCCTGCCGGACGAGACGCGGCGGAGGATGGCGGACGCGGCCGCAGCACTCGCCGCGCAGGAGCGCTATGCCGGCGCCGGCACGGTCGAGTTCGTGGTCGACGCCGAGAGCGGCGAGTTCTTCTTCCTCGAGATGAACACGCGCATTCAGGTCGAGCACCCGGTGACCGAGATGACGACCGGGATCGACCTGGTCGAGCTCCAGCTCCGCCTCGCCCGCGGCGACGATTTTTCCGAGCTGACCCAGGAGAGCGTCGCGCCGCGGGGAGCTGCGATCGAATGCCGGATCTACGCCGAGAACCCGGCCAGGATGTTTCTGCCGTCTCCGGGCAGACTCGCCATCTTCCGGCTGCCCGAGGCGTCGGTGTCGGTGCGCACCGATACGGGCGTGCGCGAGGGCGATCAGATCACGCCGCACTACGACCCGATGATCGCGAAGCTGATCGCCCACGGCGGCAGTCGCAACGAGGCGATCGCGCGCTGCTTGGAGGCCTTGCGCGGCGTCGCGATCGAAGGCATTCACAGCAATGTGCCGTTCCTGATCAGGACGCTCGAGCATCCGGCGTTTGCCGCCGGCGACGTGCATACCGGCTTCGTCGAGGCGCACCGGGCGGATCTTCTGACCGCCTGAGAAGAATCGAGGGGGGACATGATCTACGAGGAACCGAGGTTTCTGCCGGGGGGCGATCGCTACGTCCTGATCGAGTTCGGCAACGAGATGAACCTCGAGCTGAACTTCACCGCCCAGGGCCTCGCGGACGCGATCGAGCAGAACAGGATCGGCTGGGTGGTCGAGACCGCACCTTGCTTTGCCTCGATGCTGGTGCACTACGACCCGCAGCAGATCCGCTTCGCCGACCTCAAGAAGGAGATGATGTCGCTGATCGGCTCGCTGGGCCCATCGGAGGAGATCGAGCTCGACAGTCGCCTGTTTTACCTGCCGGCGGTCTACCTCGATCCCTGGACCAAGGAGGCGGTCGACGACTATCGGGCGAAAATCAAGGAAAAGCCCTGGGATCCGGAGTTCGTCGCCGAGCTCAACGGCCTGTCCGACGTGCAGCAGTTCGCGCGCGTGCACTCGGGCACGGAGTACTGGGTCGCCTCGCTCGGCTTCTGGCCGGGCCTGCCGTTCATGATGCCGCTCGACCCGCGCTGCCGGCTGACGGCGCCCAAATACAACCCGCCGCGAACCTGGACGCCCCAGGGCACGATCGGGATGGGCGGCATGTCGACCGCGATCTATCCGGTGGCGACGCCCGGCGGCTACCAGATCTTCGCCCGCACGCCGGTGCCGATCTGGGACGACAAGCAGCGCTTCCCGGTGTTCAGCGAGAGCATCGTGCTGTTCCGCCCGGGCGATCGGGTGAAGTTCATCCCCATCGGGGTCGAGGAGTTCGAGTATCTCGAGAAAACCGTCGCGGACGGCACCTATCCGTACAATCTGGTCGAGTACCAGCGCTTCTCGGTCAGGAACTACAAGCGGTGGATCGAGACGCTCGATCCGAACCAGCGCTTCTGAGGGGGCGAGCGATGCTCGAGGTGATCAAGCCGGGGCTCGAGACCTCGGTGCAGGACTATCCCGGCCGGATCGGCTTCTGGAACCAGGGCTTCCCGCCATCGGGCCCGATGGATAGCTGGTCGTTCCGTCTCGCCAACGTGCTGGTCGGCAACGAGCCGGGAGCGGCTGCGCTCGAATGCCAATTCGTCGGCCCGACGCTGAAGGTCCAGCGCGATGGCGTCATCGCGGTGACCGGCGCCGACATGCAGCCCAAGCTCGACGACCAGCCGGTCGCGATGTGGGAGAGCATCGCGGTCAGGGCCGGACAGACGCTGGCACTCTCGTTCGCGAAGGTCGGCGCCCGCGCCTACATCGGGATCGCCGGCGGCATCGCGACGACGCCGTGGCTGGGCTCGCGCTCGACCTTTCACAAGGCTGGCGTCGGCGGCATGGACGGCCATGCGCTCAAGGCGGGCCAGGCGGTGCCGGTCGGCGAGGCGGCAGGCAAGCCCGGGCGCCGCGTGAAGGAGTCCGCGAGGCCGCCGATCGCCACCGACAAGCGCTGGACCATCGAGGCGGTGCCGGGACCGAACGACGACTGGATCGACGAGGCCGGGCACGAGCGCTTCCTGAGCACCGACTGGAAGCTGTCGTCCAAGTCGGATCGCACCGGATTCCGGCTCGAGGGGCCGGACTGGACATTCACCGAGAAGGCGCACAACAAGACGCCCGAGCATGGCGCCGAGCCCTCCAACATCATCGATCAGGGCTATCCGCTCGGCGCCATCAACCTCGCCGGCCAGACGCCGATCATCCTGGTCAACGACGGCCCGAGCATGGGCGGGTTCATCAATCCCTACACCGTCCCCTTGTGCGCGTTCTGGAAGCTCGGCCAGTCCAAGCCCGGGGATGTCTACAACTTCAAAGC
>Ga0214469_1000353_pt1 | contig 15555 bp, 16 predicted proteins | sample RVTome_10_FD_187340 | JGI IMG/M metagenome (GOLD analysis project Ga0214469, IMG submission 187340) | Soil microbial communities from uranium-contaminated site in the Upper Colorado River Basin, Wyoming, United States - RVT153D57 HiSeq ... | reverse complement strand
GGCTTATGGCCTATGGGCTGCCTTCTTACGCCGTCAACTCGAGGGGAAGCTGGTTGACCGCGGCCAGCTCGAGGAACATCGCAACGACCTGGGGGTCGAACTGACTGCCGGCATGCTGTCGGATCTCGGTGACGGCGAATTCGACAGGAAGGGCGGCCTGATAGGCACGGGTCGAGGTCATGGCATCGAAGGCGTCGGCGACGAGGATGATCCGGCTCAGGATCGGGATCTCCTCGGCGACGAGACCGAAGGGATAACCGAAGCCGTCGAAGCGCTCGTGGTGATAGAGGATCGCCTCGGCGACCTTGGGATCGAGACGGTTGCGAGTCATGGCGAACCCGAGCTCGGGGTGACGATTCATCAACTCCCGCTCGCTCTCGTCGAGGGGCCCGGGCTTGCCCAAGATCCCCGGATCGAGATGGATCTTGCCCACATCGTGCAATATGCCGGCCAGGGCGAGCCGGTCGAGGTCGATCTCGCCGAGACCCAACCCGGCGCCCATGCTGACGGCGAGATCAGAGACCCGATGCACGTGGCCGTGCAGGTCTTCGATCACGTCTTCCATGACCTCGATCAATATGTCTCTTGGTAGTTCCCGCATTGCAATCACCCGACCGAGAAGTCTCCTCGCACGGGCCTCCGCGCGACATGGGCCGAATGGACTATATGCCGATGGTCATCTGGACTAGCTACATCTCGGCGCCGGGTGGTGAGTTGGAGCGAAAGCGGCGGCGGGTTAAGTTGTGCCCAGCGAGACGCGCTCATCAAGAGCGGTGGAGGGACAGGCCCTTTGAAACCGCGGCAACCGACACGAACGGTGCCAATGCCTGAACGATGAGTGGCCGAGGACGGCTATCCGTCGCGGTGCTCGGAAGAGCGCGTAGGACAGGAGAACCGTCATGGCACAACAGACTCGAAACTCACACCCCGCCCGATGTCGGCGCGCCTGTACGGCCATCGTGAGGACAGTATGAGAGATCGAGACTTCGGCTTCGACACCCGACAGATACATGCCGGGCAGCGCCCCGATCCCGAGACGGGGGCGAGGGCGATGCCGATATACGCCACTACCTCGTTCGTGTTCGAGGATGCCCAACAGGCTGCGGACCTGTTCTCGCTGCAGAACTTCGGGAACATCTACACCCGGATCGGAAACCCCACCACCGCCGCCTTCGAGGAGCGCATGGCCTCGCTGGAAGGGGGTCTGGGTGGTCTGGCCACGGCCTCAGGACAGGCGGCCCAGCTCATCTCGATCTTCACCCTGTGCAACGCCGGGGACGAGATCGTGGCATCGCGCTCTCTCTACGGCGGCACTTTCACCCAATTCGACGTGACGCTGCGCCGGATGGGGATCAATGTGACTTTCGTCGACATCTCCGATCACGCCGCGGTGAAAGAGGCGATAAACGAGAACACCAAGGCGCTCTACGGGGAGACGATCGGCAACCCGGCGGCGGACATCCTCGACATCAGGGCGATGGCCGACATCGCCCACGACAACGGCATCCCGCTGATAGTGGACAACACTTTCGCCACCCCCTATCTGTGCCGGCCCATCGAGCACGGCGCCGACATCGTCGTTCACTCGGCGACCAAGTTCATCGGGGGCCACGGCGTCGCCATCGGGGGGGTGATCGTGGAATCGGGTCTCTTCCCGTTCGACAACGGGAAGTTCCCCGGGATCACCGAACCATCCCCGGCCTATCACGACCTGATGTTCTGGGAGAACTTCCGGGAGTACGCGTACCTGATGAAGGCCCGGGTCGAGACGCTGCGTGACACCGGTGCCTCGCCCTCCCCGTTCAACTCGTTCCTTCTCCTGCTCGGATTGGAGACGTTGTCCCTGCGCATGGGACGGCACACCGAGAACGCCCGGCAGGTCGCGGAGTTCCTCGCCCGGCATCCCGATGTCGCCTGGGTGCGTTATCCGATCTTTCCCGACAACCCGTGGACCGAGCTCGCCTCCAAGTACGTCCCGGGCGGGCCGGGGGCGGTGTTCACCTTCGGGGTGAAAGGGGGTTTCGACATGGCGTCACGTTTCATCGCCGGTGTCGAGCTCGCCTCGCACCTGGCCAACGTCGGCGACGCCAAGACCCTTGTCATCCATCCCGCCAGCACGACCCACCAGCAGGTGCCGGTGGAGGAGCGCCGTGCCGCCGGGGTGAGTGACGAGATGATCCGGATCTCGGTGGGGCTCGAAGACATCGACGACATCATCTGGGACCTCGATCAGGCCCTGGAAGGGGCGCGGTCATGACCACCGTCGTGCAGGAGGCGAGCGCTCTCGAGCGCCTCCAGATCATCCAGTCGGCGCGCAGCGTGGCTCTGGTCGGGGTGTCGGCCAACATCCTCCGCTCGTCCAATTTCGTCGCCGCCTACCTGGTGCGAACCGATCTCGACATGTACCCGGTCAACCCGATGTACGACGAGATCTTGGGGTTGCGCAGCTACCCGTCGTTGGCCGACCTCCCCGTGGTCCCCGACATAGTCGATGTGTTTCGCCGTCGTGACGAGCTGCCGAACGTCGTCGACGAGGCCATTGCCGTCGGGGCCAAGGTGGTCTGGTTCCAGCTCGGCCTACGTCACGACGAGGCGGCAGCCAAAGCGGTGGCCGCCGGGCTTCAGGTGGTCCAGGATCGATGTCTCAAGATCGAGCACGCCCGCTTCTCGGGGAAGCTCCACCTGGCCGGGTTCAACACCGGTGTCATCTCCTCCCGCCGGATGCGGCCCTTGTAGGGCCGCCGACGAGGAGAGCGTTCACAGGTAAGCCCTGGCCACCTGCATCGCTTTCTCGGCGTAATCGCCGCTGACTTTGAGATTGGTCTTCTCCGGCCGGATCCTGCGCACTGCGATCCGGGCCCAGTCCGACGCCGACCCTTTGATCAGCTGGTCGGTGTCCTCGGGCCCGTAGACCCACTTGGCGTACCCGGGGCCGATCACTTCGACCCGGATCGGCTCGTAGTCCTCCCCGGCGTGCTTGAAGGCGTGGGGCAGCGTCTTCCAGCCCAGCCAGCACACGTGTCTGATTCTCGCCGTGTCTTCGACCTCGATACCGAGGGTGGCGTAGATGTCGAGACCGTGCATCCAGGTCTCCATGAGACGAAAGGTGGCAAACGTGCGGGCGCTCATATCGCCTTCGATCCACTCGATCCTGGAACCTGCGTCCATGTGGGAGAGGGGCTCGACCACCTTGGCCCGGCCGCCACGCCACCATTCGATCACATCCTGGGGGCGCATGCCGCGGCCCTTCTTTATCGCCTCGTTCTTGAGCGGGCCGAGGTCCGAGGCCGTCTGCCAACGCTTCAGCTCGTCGCCCCCGGCGATGGTGTCGGCCGCCAGTTCCTCGTAGTCGGCGAGGTGGGCGATGGTGTCCCGGACCGTCCACGGCTTGGACGGCGTCACCATGTCCCAGATCTTGATCGGGATCCTCTGCAGCGACTGGTCGAGGAATTGCTGTTCAGCTACGAGATCGGAAAGGATGTCGCGCACAACCCAATGGTAGCCCGGGAGAGGTTTCTAATCCCAAGGGGAAACCGTCGCTACCAGGGTCTTTCCGCGTGCTCCTCGGTCATCGGATCGGGGAGATGGGCCGGTCTGCGGGCAACGGAGACGTCGTTGAGCCGGTCGATGAGAGTGCGCAGACGCCCAAAGCTGCGGCGATTGAAGACGAAGGCGACCCGGTGGAGGTCGAGGGCGTCCTCATCGTCGATCTCGGCCGGCACCGGTGGCACCTTCTCGATCGTGCCCTCGACCACGATGTCGGCGAACTCCTCGTTGAGACGTTCCAGCACCTCGTCGGAGGGCTCCTCGTTGAGTCTGAGCACCAACCTGCCTCCGGCATATCGTTGCGAGTGGTAGTTGCTGTAGAAGTGCCAGATGTGCTCGGCCGCCGCTCGCTCGTCGGTCGTGTGCAGGAACAGGGCGAGATCCGAGTCGCTGATCAGTCCCCGCGCCAGCTGCTGAGTCTTGATGAACTCGATCATCGGGCCCCAGTATTCGGTCCCCTCCGCCTCGAGGAGCACGATCGGGTGCAGGTCGCTCTTTCCGGTCTGGACCAGGGTGAGCAGTTCGAAGGTCTCGTCGAGGGTGCCCCAGCCACCGGGGAGCAGGACGAATGCATGCGCCTCCTTGACGAATCCGAGCTTTCGGGTGAAGAAGTACTTGAAGTTGACCACCCGCTCCGGGGCGATGTGCATGTTCGCCGCGTCCTCGAACGGGAGTCTGATGTTGACTCCGTAGGAGTGCTCGATCCCGGCGCCTTTGCTTCCCGCCTCCATGATCCCGGGCCCGGCACCGGTGATCACCCCCCATCCGCTGAGCGCCATGATCGAGGCGAACTCGGCGGTGATCGAATAGTTGGGATCGTCGGCCCCGAGCCGGGCGGAGCCATAGATGGTGACCTTTGGCTCGTCGTGGCGGGAGAAAACCAGGTTGGAGTACCTCATCTCCTTGAGGGCGGTGTTGATCAATTTGAGATCGCCGCGCGAAGCGTCGTCCCGCCCCAGCTTTATCGCAGTGACGATCATCTCGGCGATCAGATCCGCGTCCCGACTCGAGGTGGCCGCGGCGACCAGGTCGGCGATCGTGGCGTCGAGATCCGGCTTGCCCAGGTCATAAGGCATGGCCCGACGGTAATCAGGTCCGCTGTCTGTTGGGCATGTACCGGATTCCTAATGCAGGGCGTCACGGATACGTGACGGAGTGCATAACGTTCGCCGCCGACCGACCCGGATCACCATTCTCAATGCAGGGCGTCACGAATACGTGACGCGCAACATTAGGAACGGGGTCTCAGAACGGCTTGGTGCTCGGGCCCTTGCGGACCACCGCGTTCCAGACGGTTTCGTAATGGTCGCGGTCGTAGAGGTCGACGTGGGGGAGGACGTACTCCTCCCATGCCGTTCGCAGGGGGTCGATCCGATCGGAATACACGACGAGCCCGGTCGGGATCCGGTCCAGGACCGAGCGAAGAGACAGCGGTGTCTCCACTCGCACCCCGGAGTCCTGGGACTCGAAAGAGGCGTTCACCTCCACGGCCAGTCGGGAGATGGCCTTGACGTATTCCTCCTTGAGATGCGGGTACCTGCGATTCAGCATCGCCTCGACCTGCTCCCCCGCCGGGAACTCCTTCTCCCAGATCACCCAGCGGTCGGCGAACGCCTTGTTCAGGGTCTGGGTGCCGGCGTAGTCGCGGAGATCGGTCGGATTCATCGTCCCGAAGATCCGGACGTCCTCCCTGAGCCGCACCGTCTCCCCGGTGGGCAGGTCCAGGGACGAGTATCGATCGAGAAGACCGTGCAGCGCGAACAGTGTCTCCGCTCCGGCCGCGTTCAACTCGGAGAGGTTGAGCAGCGCCGGCCCGCGCAGAGCCCTGGTTATGTCCCCGTCCTCCCAACGACTCTCGGTGCCGCCCTTCCCGTCACCGTGAAGCCGGGTCGACCCGATCAGGGTCACGTCTCTCACCTCACCGGTGAGAGGGATGCGGAAGTAGGGGAGCCCCATCGCCGCGGCGAACTGCTCGATGTCGTGGTCCTTCCCCGTTCCCATGTGGCCCCTCACCGCCACGTGGAGTGGAATCAAGCCTTCCGAGCCTCGGGCTTGCTCGAGCTGGGCGAACCGGTAGAGCATGCCGAGGTCCACATAATGCGGATCGGGCTCGGGGACCTTGCGTCGGCGAAGCTCGACGTCCTCCGAGTCGTCGGGGACCTCGAACCTCTCCAATGTGATCGGCGGGCCCTCGCCCGACGGGTCTTCGAACGTCACTTTTTCAGGCAACTGCCATCTCCTGGTTTGTCGTGGATTCCGATGCCCGCAGCCACCAGGTGTCCATGCCCCACAGGGCAAGACTCCGGCGCAGGGCGTTCCTGGTTCCGTTGATCATCGCCCCGGCCAGGTCCTCGGGCCGGGACACGACCTCGTGGCGCCGGTAGGCCTCGTCGACGGTGTGGTCGCCGATCCCGATGCCGATCACGGTGGTTCCGCTCGACTCGACCGCGTTCACCGACTTGGCGAGGGCGTCCAATGATCCCCGAGTCATGCCATCGGCGAGGACCATCAGCACCCGAACCTGTGCCCCCAGCCGGCCCATGCGCTCGGCGGCGTGGATGACGTTGAACTCGTCGACGTTGGCCGCCTTCTCGAATAGGGACACCGGGGGGGCGGAGTTGGGATCGCGCCGGGCCAGTGTGGCCGCCATCTTGGGCTGGGCTGCGGTGTAGAACAGACCGGCCAGGGCTGCCTCCGAGTCGCGCCAACGACGCTCGAAGGGCTTGACCATGTAGTGGTTGACGGTCGAGGTGAGACGATCCGCAGCCGTCCCCTGGGTGCGCCTCAGCCCGGCGGTCGCCGCCGACCGCTTTCGACGATAGGAGGCCTCCGTGTCCTCGACTGCCGCGGCGAAGCCCCGGTTGAAGAGGGCGACCTCGAAGTCGATCTGGAGCTCATCACAGAGACGAGCCATGGTCCACGCACCGAGCATTGCTGCTGGCATCGCCCAAGAGGTCCCGGCTATGCCGGGCCCCTTCCCCGGGCTGAGCATCGATGCCGAGGCATCGACGAGGAGAGAGACCGCGTAGGTTCGCCGGGTCCGGGCCGCTCGCCGCTCGTACAAGCGCTGATAGAGCCCGGCGCCGATGAAGAGGGCGGCGTGCGGAGAGACGTCGCCCTGGTCGAACCCGGACCGCAGACCACGCCGCTGGTTGGCGGCGAAGAGGGGAAACAGCTCTCCGGACACTCTCCGCTGGGCCAGGCCCCAACGCTTGGCCGTCTCGGCCAGGGCGGCCACACCTTCCTCGGAGAAGCGGGAGAACGCCGACGGTATCGGCCCGACGACGAGCTTGCCCCCCTGACCGGTGGGGAGGAACACGTCGGGCGCCTGGCTGACCCGGAGCAACTGGTCCGTCGATTCCTCGCCGGCGATGTCGGAAGCTCCCTTTCGGTCCGAGGCACCAGAGCGAGACTCGGCCGACCTCCTGGTGTCCTGGTAGGACTCGGCGTCGGTCAGGATCGGCGACGTCATCCGGACCGAATCCACCCCGTCCCGGGCCTTCTCGGCGTCGGCGTCGGCCGCATTCTGACGTTTGGCGTGGGTGGTGTTGGCCTGGACCTCGCTGATCAGCCCATGGCTCCGTGCTATCGCCTCGAGTTCGAGGGCGAGCTGAGCCACCTCCCACGGATCGCCCGAGTCGGCGGCCAGCTCGCAGTGGTGGCTCCCATCGTCGAGGGCGGCCGTCGCCCGCGGCTCGAATCGGCGCTCCAGCACATCGCGTTCGACATAACCACCGGTGAGGAGGAAACAGCCGAGCACGAACTGGCTGAGGGCGCCGGATCGGGCGATCGCCTGGCTCAACGACGACGCATAGAGATCGGCGAGAACCGACCGGGCTCCGGGATAGGAGGCAAGTCCCTGTGCCTCCTGGCGAGCGTCCTCGAGCGAGAAGAACAGGACCTCGGCGACCGGCTTGTTGGTGCGCTCCAGGGCGGTGAGCAGGTCGACCTCCGCCTCGGCGGGCGGCTCGCCCTCGACCGGCCAGCCCTCGGGGAGCGGGCGCTTCTCGTCGAGGTTGGTCGACACGAGGTGCATCACCTCGTGCAGGGCGGAGGCGATGGCCACCTCGTCGGGAGTGACCGGGGCGTTGCGATGATATGCCGCCTGGAAGATGCGCGGGTCGCAGACCACCTCGTCGTTGGACGCGGCGGCTTCCGAGCCGAGCCGAACCCGAAGATTCGGGTTGTTCGACAAGGATCGGGCGAACCGGGTAACGGCGGGGGCCACTCGCTGATAGCGGCTCACGACGGCCTCGATCGCCTTGTCTTCGGGCCCGATCAGGTCGGATAGGAAGGTCTGGTCGCGTCCGCGCATAGCTGCGCATTGTCTCATAAGTGTCAATCAGCGCTTTTTCGCTATTTGAGACGTACTGAGTACCCGGTACCTGGTACGGGTGTACGGGATGAAGCTCCATACACTCTCTGCCGTGCACTACGACCTGACCACCCTCCCCAACGGGCTCCGTGTCATCACCGAGCCCATGCCCTCGCTCCGCTCAGTCGCCCTCGGGTGCTGGATCGACACGGGCACTCGCGACGAGCTCGCCAACGAGCACGGTGCCTCCCATTTCCTCGAGCATCTGTTGTTCAAGGGCTCCGAGGAGTTGCCGGCCCGCCAGGTCTCGGAGATCTTCGACTCGATCGGGGCCGAGTCGAACGCGTTCACCTCCAAGGAGGCGACCTGCTATTGGACCCGTCTCCTCGACCAGGACCTCGGCACCGGATTCGACGTCCTCTCCGAGATGCTGCAACGCCCGGCGTTCCGGCAAAACGAGATCGACGCGGAGCGGCAGGTCGTGATCGAAGAGATCAACATGAACGAAGACGATCCCGACGACGTCGCCTTCGAGAATTTCACCGAGGCGGTCTTCGTCGATCACCCTCTCGAAGCGCCCGTGCTCGGGACCCGGGAGTCGATCAGGGCCATGTCCCGAGACGACATCCTCAGCTACTGGAAGCGCCGCTACGGCGCAGGGTCGATGGTGGTGGCGGCGGCAGGGTCGATCGACCACGACGCCGTCGTCGAGATGGTGGCCGAGCGTTTCGGTGACTGGTCCGGGGAGACCGTCGAGCACGAACACGGGCCTGCCGCCCCCTGGCCGGTGGTCAGCATCACCCGCCGCGACACGGAGCAGGCCCACATCGTGATCGGTGGCAAGGGCTTGACCCGCAGCGACGAGAAGCGTTGGGCCTTCGAGGTGCTCAACCATGTAATGGGATCCGGGATGTCCTCACGGCTGTTCCGGGAGATCCGCGAGGAACGGGGTCTGGCCTATGCGGTGTACGGCTTCAAGATGGCCTACGCCGACGCCGGGGCGTGGGGTGTATACATCGGCACGACGCCGAGCCAGACCGACACCGCGTTGACAGTCATCCGGGAGGAGTTGGCCAAGGTGGTGGAAGAGGGGATCTCGGTGGCGGAGCTGGAGCGGGCGAAGGGGTCGATGCGCGGGGGGTTGGCCCTGGCCCTGGAGGATCCCAACAGCCGAATGGTGAGGCTCGGCCGGGACGAGCTGGCCGGCATGCCCCATCTCTCCGTCGATGAGAGGCTGGCCAAGCTGGAGGCGGTGACACTCGAGGACGTGCAGGCGATCGCGGCCGAGTTGTACACGGGTCAGCGAATGATCGGCGCGGTCGGGCCCTACGACGAGGGTGATCTCGACCAGTACCTGGCGGTCTAGTCGGAGAACTCGAAGCTGACGCTTCTTGGCCTCTCCCCGAAGTCGATGACACCCGCCCCGGCATCGTCTGGCCGCTCCACGATCACAGCCCCACCCAACTCGTTTCCGTCGACTGTGCTGGCCCAACCCTGGACCCGGTACGAGGCGACCGCGCCAGACAGGGATGTCCAGAGGACCGTCCGGTTGCCTTGGAGGATCTGAACCATTTCTGCGGCGTTCCCGGCCGGTGTGAGCTCGGCGCCGGGTCGATCCGCCTCGAAGAGAGCAGTGCCGGTGAACGACGCTGCGACGAGAAGGAGGGCGGCGGCGGCGAGCGCGAGAGTGCGGACCGCGGGTATGTGAACCATCGAGCACCACAGTAGGTGGAAGGCCCCCGGTCTAAATTGCCAATTCGACTATCCGCGAAAGGACTAGTCCGTAGACCAGGAACAAGCCGACCAACGCCACCAGTGGGGCCCAGGGGGGGATTTCCCTGCTTCCGCTGACTCGGGCAATCGCAAAACCCAACACCACCCACAAGGTCACATCCAGGGGCCAGGCCACGATGACCGACTCGCTGACGATGCCGATGAGGGCGGAAACCGGCCCGCCCGCGTAGAGCAGGGTAAGACCGACGATCTCACAGGGCCCAATGCACTGCTCGCGATTGATCAGGGTGAGGCCGACAGCGAAGAACACGATGCCGAAGGCGAGTAGGAGAGCGGTGGAGAGGGCTGCGTCGCGACAGCCGATCCCTTGTGATGTGCTGGTCACCTGGCGGGATGGTATGCCTGCTGGGACGCCCCCCGGCCGGGTAGGTTTCACCGCTGAGAGATCGGAGATTCGATGGAGTTGCGAGACATTCTGCTGGTGCTGCACATCGCCGGGGCTGCGACCTGGTTCGGGGCCAACATCGTCCAGGCCCTGGCTCCGTCGATGGCGGCGGGGCAGAGCCCTGAGGCGGCGGCCGGCTGGTACCGGGTGGCGGGCAGGTTGTCGTCCCGGCTCTACATGCCCGCCTCGCTGCTGATCCTCGCCAGCGGGATCTGGATGGTGGTGGACAGCGAGGCATACGGCTTCGACGATCTCTTCGTGACCATCGGCTTCGGAGTGATCATCATCGGCGCCCTACTCGGGATCTTCGTCTTCGGCCCGGGCTCGGAGCGCGCCGCCAAGGCGATCGAGTCGGGTGACAAGGCTGAGATCAGGGCGTCCACGGCCCGAATCGCCGCCTTCGGGACCGCCGACACCCTGCTCGTGCTGTTTGCGATAGCGGCCATGGTCCTCCGGCTCGGAACCTGACTTTGGGACAAGGATGAGCGCCCCGGCCCTGGTCGCCATCCTCCTCTTCCTGGGCGGATGCACACTCGGGATCGAAGGCGGCGAGCGCGCCTCGTCGAACGGGGACGGGGCGACAGAGGAGGCCTCGACTGCTGAGAGCATGCCCCGCACCCAGCTCGTGGGCAAGGTGTTGAGCGTGGATGGCGACCCGGTGTCGGCGGCAACGGTGACCGTCGGCGGGGATCTGACGAAGACCGCGCCCGACGGCTGGTTCGATCTGATGGTTCCTACCCCGGGGCCTCTCGTCGTGGAAAAACCCGCCTGGTTGGGCACCGAAGTGGCCTGGGACGGCTCTCAGCGATTCGTGGAGGCGAGGATCGAGCCCATTCGAATCCGCGGGCTGCGGGTCGGCGGCGGAGCCGCCGGTGACGACGACCACTTCGCCGAGCTCCTTACCCTGGCCGAGACGACCGCGGTCAATGCCCTCGTCTTCGACACCAAACAGGAGGGCGGCCGTGTCTTCTACGACACCGAGGTCGACCTGGCCCACGAGTCGGGTGCCGTGGTCAGTGCCTATGACCCGGGGGAGCGGACGGCACAGGCCAAGGCGGCCGGTCTCTACACCATCACACGGATCGTCACCTTCGAGGACGACTTCTGGGCCGAGGCCCGGCCCGACATCGCCTTCGAAGGCGGATGGATCGATCCCACCGCGACGGAGGGCTGGGAGTATCCGATCGCTCTGGCGGAAGAGGCGTGTGACCTGGGCTTCGACGAGGTGCAGTTCGACTACATCCGATTCCCTTCCGAGGAGGCGGCCCAGTCGAGCGGGCAGCTGGAGATGGCCGAGGCCGATCGGGTGGCGGTCATCGAGGCCTTCGTCCACGCGGCGAGCACGAGGGTCAGGGCAAGAGGCTGTGCGGTCAGCGCCGACGTGTTCGGGATCATCGTCTCCGCCGGCAACGACCAGGGGATAGGGCAGCACCCCGAGGAGATGTCGCGTCATCTGGATGCGTTCAGCCCCATGATCTACCCCAGCCACTACTCGCCGGGATGGCTCGGCTTCGACGACCCGAACGAGCACCCATACGACGTGACCTCGGGTGCCATCGAGGATGCGATGGAGCGAATCGAGCCGGGGGTCGTCCTGCGTCCATGGCTGCAGGCTTTCTGGTGGACCAACGAGGAGATCCGGCGCTCGATCCAGGCGGCGGAGGACCATGGAGTGGGCTGGATCCTGTGGAATGCGGTGAGCAACTTCGACCGCGCCGCAATCCCCACCGACGCCGACCTCGTCCCGAGCCCCTAGCCGAGGCTGGCCCGGGTCAGGAATCCGTACGATCTGGCAGATGACGGATCAGATGAAAGTCGGCATACAGCTTCCCGAGGTCGAGCGGGAGGTCCCCTGGAGCGAGTTTCGCGAAATCGCCCTCACCGCCGAGCAAGTGGGGTTCGACTCGGTCTGGGTCGGGGATCACCTCCTCTTCCGCGACACGGTCAGCGGGGTTCGCGGACCGTGGGAAGCCTGGTCGACGCTGGCTGCCCTCGCAGAGGCGACCGAGCGGGTGTTGCTAGGCCCGCTCGTGGCGGCCACGTCGTTTCACAACCCGGCGATGATCGCCAAGAAGGCGTCGACCGTCGACGAGATCAGCGGCGGGCGTCTCATCCTGGGCCTGGGGGCGGGCTGGAACAAAGCCGAATACGAGGCATTCGGATTTCCGTACCAGCATCGAGTGTCGAGGTTCGAAGAGGCGTTCACCGTCATCCGCACGCTGATCAGGGAGGGATCGATCGACTCTTTCGACGGCCGGTTCTACTCCCATCGGGAGCTCGAGCTCCTTCCCCGCGCCCGTCCCGAGATGACATTGATGATCGGGTCCGACGGCCCACGCATGTTGCGGATCGCCCTGCCCTATGTCGATATGTGGAACAGCTGGTTCACCGGGTTCGACAACAGCGCGCACGGTCTGGAGCCGCTCCTGCGAAAAGTTGACGACGCCTGCGCCGACGTAGGCCGTGATCCCGCCGAAATAGCCCGCACTGCAGCGGTCTATGTCCAGTTGGAGCGAGGAACCGGGCGCATCGCGGGCAGTGGGAAACGTCCGGTGATGACGCCGATCACTGGCTCGCGAGCCGGGATAGCCGAGTCGTTGAACAGGTTCCAGGCCATCGGCATCGACCATGTCCAGGTGGTCATCGACCCGATCGACGCTCGCTCTGTCACCGAGATGGGGGAGGTCCTCTCACTGCTCCGTTGAGTAGCGTTCTCCTCGTGCGGGCCCCAGTTCACCTCGACGTCGACGAGACCTACCGGCTCGCTATCGAGGCGGGAAATGGCCGTGCAACAGCCGAGGCATGATGGTGACGAGGAGAGACGAGGCGGGGTAGAGGGCCTTGGCGGTGTCACCCTGGTGGATCGCCACCAGGTCGGCTGAAGACAAGGAGGCACGAGATGGCCAAACTGCGTATCACACGGCTCGGGCACGGCGGGGTCCTCTATCGCTCGCCCGGCGACGTCTGGATCTGGGTCGATCGGTGGTCCGGGGCCCCCAACTACGCCGAGTCGTTTCGCACACCGGAGAAGGTGAGTGTGGTCGCCCCCACCCATTGCCACTTCGACCATGTCGGCGACGACTGTGCCGATCTGGTGGAGCTGGCCGAGGCGGACGGGGCGACCGTGATCGGCTCGCATGAGATGAGCGTTTGGCTCGGATCCCGGGGCATCGACTCGATCGGGATGAACAACGGTGGCACCGTGGAGGTCGAAGGGGTTCGATTCACCATGGTCCACGCCGATCACACCGGCGGCGCGACCCTGGGCTCGGGAACCGACCAGGTGACCCGTGACCTCGGATGTTGGGGCTGGGTCCTTGCATTCGAGGACGGTACCGTGGTCTACCAGTCAGGGGACACCGACATATTCGGCGACATGGCCTTGATCGGGGACCGCTTCCACCCGGAAATTGCCGTGCTGCCCATCGGGGGGCACTACACGATGGGGCCCCGGGACGCGGGGCGGGCGGCCGATCTGGTGGGCGTCTCGACGGTGATCCCGGTCCACTACGGGACCTTCCCCATCCTCGCCGGCACGCCCGAGGAGCTCGAGGAGCACACCTCGGCCCGGGTGGTGACCCTCGAGCCGGGAGAGACGTGGGGCGACTGATCCGGCTCAGCGAGGTCCGGTCCCGGGCAGTGCGCCGGCGGCGCGTCGCAGCGACTTGACGCCCAGGACTGCGAAGAAGAGCACTATGGGAATCACTGCCATGGTGGCCGAGCCCGAGGTGTTGGCGTAGTAGCTGACCACCAGGCCCAGGACAACCGACAAGATGCCGAGCATGGCTGCCGTGAGCATCATCGTCGGCACCCGCCTCACCAGCAGTGCCGCCGTGGCCGCCGGGCCGACGAGGAGACCGAAGACCAAAAGCGTGCCCACGGTCTGGAACGAGCCCACGATCGAGATGGTGATCAGCGAGAGCAGGGCGATGTGGGCCAGGGTGGGGTTGAGCCCGAGGATCCGCGCCTTTTGCTCGTTGAAGGAGAGGACCAGGAAGTGACGGTAGAGCAGGGTGGACACGCCCAGGACCAGGACCGCCACCGCGGTCAGTGCCACCAGGTCCGCCGCGGTCACGCCGAGCGCGTTGCCGAACAGGATGCTGGTGAGGTTCCCGGTGTAGGAGTCGGTGCTCGAGATCATGATCACCCCAAGCCCGAGCATGCCCACGAAGAGCAGGCCGATCCCGGTGTCCTCGGAGAAGCTCGTCTGACGATGCACCAGGTTGATGCCGCCGATCATGATCACGGCGGCCAGGATCGCCCCCACCATGAGGTTGAAGTCGAAGATCACGGCCAGGGCGATGCCCGGAACCACCCCGTGGACCAGGGCATCCCCGAGGAACGTCATGCCCCGGATCACGACCCATGTGCCGACTACGGCCAGGGCAACGGCGGCGAGAACTCCGCCGACGAGGGCCCTCTGTTGGAAGGCGAGCAGAAACGGCTCGGTCACCCAGTCCATGTCGGTCCGACGGTAGACATGGTCAGCCGAGAGCGGCTGAGATCCTCCCGGCATTGGTGAGCAGCATCTGCGAGAGCGTCTCGGCACCGGACCCGGGCGGGCCCAGCGACTCGGTGAACAGCTCGACCACCTCGACCTCCTTGCCGAGCTCGTCGGCGACGGCATCGGCAAGCGTGGTCGGCCGGCTGGTTTCGGCGAAGATCACGTTCACTCCCTCGTCCTGCATCAACTCGACCAGGTCGGCCAGCTCCGCCGAGCTCGGCTCGGCCAGGGTCGAGCCACCGGGTATGACCGCTCCGACAACCTCGAACCCGTAGCGTGTGGCGAAGTAGCCGAATGCTTCATGGTTGGTGACCATCTTGCGCGAGCTGTCTGCCACGTCCCCGACCAGGGAGGCGATGGCCGTGTCTGTTGCTCTCATCTCATCGGCATAGCCCTCGGCTCGGGCATGCCACGCCCCACCCGGGCCGGCCTCGTCGAGCTCGTCGGCCAAAGCAAGCGCCGCCCCGCCGACCCGGATCGGGTCCATCCAGAAGTGAGGGTCTTCGGTTTCGTCTTCATGGCCGTCGTCATCATGTCCCTCACCGGTGAAGGGAATCGGGTGGACCAAGGGCGCCAATTCGACGACCCGGGCACCGTCGGCTCGCAGCGAGGTGAGCACATCGGCCATGTTCTCCTCGAGGTTCAACCCGTTGGCCAGGATCAGGTCGGCCTCGCTGAGACGGGCGACCTGCCGGGCCGAAGGCGAGAAGTCGTGGGCATCGCCACCGAGGGGGATGAGGAATTCGACGGCTCCTTCCTCTCCGACCACGTTGGAGGCGATGTCGGCGAGGATCGAGTTGGTGGCGACGACCAGGATGCCGTCGTCGCCGGATCCGGGGTCTGCCCCGCATCCGCCAATTGTGATCATCGTCGCGAGCAGTGCGGCGAGCACGCGGTTTGGCTGTTTGGATGGGCGTGACGACATCCGTTGCCTATCCCGAAATCTGTCGTATAATGAGAATCATTATCATTCAGGTTAGAAAGAGCACCTAGTTGATGTCAATACACGAG
>Ga0214469_1000352_pt1 | contig 15570 bp, 17 predicted proteins | sample RVTome_10_FD_187340 | JGI IMG/M metagenome (GOLD analysis project Ga0214469, IMG submission 187340) | Soil microbial communities from uranium-contaminated site in the Upper Colorado River Basin, Wyoming, United States - RVT153D57 HiSeq ... | reverse complement strand
GTTCATGGGCCCACCACCTGCGAGGCCCCAGGCAGGCATCGGCGTGTTGCCACGGCCATAGGTCACCCAGAAGTTGACCTCGTCGTGGTCGTAGCGATAGAAGATGTCGTCGAGGGAGGGTGCCGCCCAAGAGACGGTGACCCCCGACCTCTGCTCGACGAAGGGAGCCGAGCCGCCGGAGCCGTTGGGGCCGTGGCAATCGAAACAGGCGAACTCCTCGACCAGATGCGCCCCGCGCTCCACGGAGCCCTCGGCGAACTCCTCGACGAATCCCTCCTGGCGGCTCCCCTCGCCCAGGAAGTAGAGCGGCAGCGAGATGGCGAGGAATGCCGAGAAGGCGATGGCGGCCTTCTGTCCACCCTCCAAGCGCTTCGTCTCCAGGGTCTGGTCGTCCATGCCCGGCTTGAGGTTGGAGGCGACCTCCTCGGCACCCCCCCGGTTACGCAGGGCGGACACCAGCATGATGCCGAGCCAGGCGATACCGGCGACCACGGCGAGGACCGTGATGATGTCGGCGGTCATCGCAGACGCTCCGTCGGATAGTTCAGATGCAACTCGGCCCCTGTGGGTATGCCACGCTCTGACGCGGGGCGCGGGCCGTCTCCACGACCGGTTGGCCGGTGCGAATGATGAAGCGGTCCTCGTTGCGGATCTCGACGATGAAGCGGTCCAGGTTGCGTGGCGCCGGCCCCCCGAAGTACTCGCCCACAGAGTTGTACCTGGATCCGTGGCACGGGCACTCGAATCCGATCGAGGTGGCGCACCAGGGGACCCGGCACCCGAGGTGGACACATCTCTGGAACACGGCCATGAGGCCACCGGCCTCGACACTGCGACCTTCGAACTGCTCGGACAGCGTTGCCGGCGCCGGGACCACATAGGCGCGTGCCTCGGGCACGAAGACGGGGACGATCGAACCGTCCGGGTTCACCGTCGCCGCGGCGAGGTCTCCCAACGACCCGGCGTCGACGTCGGAACCGAAGCCACCGGTGAGCTTGGGCCAGAAGAAAGCCAGGCTGTAGAGGCCGAACAACCCCAGGAACGATCCGAACGTGACCGTGATCGCCCTGTTGAAGAACTGACGCCGGCTGACCCCCGACTCTTCGGAGCTGACCTCGACCACGCGCTGAGTCTCCACGAGCTCGACTTCGCCGTCGCTGACGACCAACTCGGGCTCCCCGTCTTCGAGGTCATGCTCGTCGACGACTTCGATCTCATCTACGGCCGCTGTCTCCACGGCAGCCGCCGATGGCACAGACACACGGACACCGGCCAGCGAGCGGTCGGCACGCCGGGTCTCCGCCGACACACCGGCCGTCGGGTCGGGCCGCTCCGCCCTGGTGCGACGGAAGGCGATCGTGAAAGCGCCGAGGGCGCCGAATATGGCGAAGACGGCGACAGCGATGAGCACCCAATTGGCGAACGTCATTCGAAGTGCACCCAGTCTTTCAAGTCGTCGAAATAGACGCCGTCGACCCACGGATAGGTGAAGTTGAACCCCTGACCCCGGAACAGGACTCCGATGATCGTCAACGTCGCCGCGCCGGCCAGGAAGATGGAGTAGAGCAAGATGGCGAACTTGCGATCTGTGGGCCGGGTCGAGGGATTCTTGTCGACGTAGGGGATCGCCATGAATCCGATCAAGCCGACGATGGTGGGCACGGTCACGCCCGCGATCTGGGGGTCGAAGTAGCTCAGCAGCTCCTGGAGCCCGAGGAAGTACCAGGGTGCCTTGGATGGGTTGGGTGTGGCGTTGAAGTTCGCCGGCTCGAGCAACGGCGAGTGGATGACCACCGACATGATGACCAACAGCCCCGTGATGGCGAGCAACGCCCCGAACTCCATGAGCATCAGGTGGGGCCAGGTGTTGACCTTGTCGGTGGGCTCCGCCTTGACGTTCTGGATGGCCCGTGACTTGACGACCGTGAGCAGTCTCTGGGTGCGGACCCCCTCGGGGAGCCCGGCAGGGGGAACCGTGGGACGAGTGCTGACGAGTGCGGCGACCTTGCCGTTGCCGGACCCGTTGCCCGATCCGTTGCCGTCCGCCCTGGCCGCGGGCTCTTCGAGATCCACCGGGATCTCCTCGGAGCCCTGCTCGGCCTCTTCGGTCTCGACTTCGGCGACGGCAACCGCCCCCGCCTCGGCGACCATGGCCGCTGGAGATTCCTGGGGAGCCGGGGCGGCCTCTTTTGGCTCCTCGGGAGCGACATCCTGGTCCATGTCCGATGAGACCTGCGGCGATTCGTCCTCGGACTCGTCCTCTGACGGGACTTCCTCGACCGGCTCCGGTGCGCCCACATCATCGCCGATGTCGTCGGGCGTGTCGGTCGCCTCCACCGGGACTTCGTCGGTCTCGGGCGCGGCCGGGTCTGGCTGGGGCACCTCGATCGCAGGGCCCTCGCCTTTCATCTCGGCGAGCACCTGCTCCACCGGCACTCCCAGAGCCTTGGCTTTGGCTTCGGCCGATCTCCTCAGCAGACTCTCTGGTATCTCAACCACTCTCGGCTCCTTACAGCGGTCCTGAGATGCCGCCGTCCTTGCGGACGCGCCAGAAATGGACAGCCATGAACAGGACGATGATGAACGGGAAGGCGAGCACGTGGAGCACATAGAAGCGGAGCAAGGTCGCCGCACTCACCTCGACTCCGGCGAGAAGGGCGAACTTCACCTGATCCCCGATGACTGGCACGAACCCCGCCATGTTGGTGCCGACAGTGACGGCCCAGAGCGCCAGTTGGTCCCATGGCAGGAGATAACCGGAGAAGGAGAGCAGCAGCGTCAGCAGGAGGAGGATGACTCCGACGACCCAGTTGAACTCGCGTGGTGGCTTGTAGGCGCCGTGATAGAAGACGCGGCTCATGTGCAAGAACACCGACAGCACCATGAGATGGGCGCCCCATCGGTGCATGTTGCGCACCAATGACCCGAAGGCGACGTTGGTGGAGAGAGCCTCGATGTCCGAGTAGGCCAGCTCGGCGGTCGGGGTGTAATAGAACATGAGGAAGATGCCGGTGATGGTGAGCAGGATGAAGAGAAAGAAGCTCAGCCCGCCGAGACAGAGGGTATAGGAGAGCTTGACGCCGTGCCGCTTCACCTTCACCGGGTGGAGGTGATAGAGGACGTTGTTCATCACGACATAGGAGCGGTTCCTCGGGCTGTCCGAGTAGCCCTGCTTGAAGGGCGAGCCGGGGCGCATGATCGACTCGGCGACCTGCGAGTTCCACAGCTTGTCGGTGCCTTCCTTGATTCGGTCCTTCAGACCGACCTTTCCGTTCCCGTTTGCCATCAGACCTCTACGCCTCCCTACCAGCGCATTCCGTACGAATAACCATTCTTGAAGTCTCGCTGCCCCGTATCGAAGTCCCAGGGACGGCGATCCAGCCCGAGCTCGACGGCCTGATCGGCCAGCGAGCCCTCGAACTTCCCGAGCGAGATGACACCCGTCGGGCATCGGTCGATGCACAGCGCGCAGCGGGTGCACTCGTCTTCATCGACCACGAAGAAACCGTAGTTCTGCTCGTCCTCGGCAGGATGGTCGACATTGAGCGACTCGGTGATCGCATCGAGCGAGAGGTAGTGGATGCATTTCCACGGGCAGATGTCGACACAGCCTTCACAGAGGATGCACTCCGACTGATCGATGTGGAGAAATTGCTTCGGGCGCAGCTTGTCGGCGAAGTACTCCCCCTCGACCATGGTGAGCTGGTAATCGTCCCTGATGGGAGGGGTCTCATCGATGACACCTTTGGGCATCAGTTACCTCTCACCAGCGGCCGCCCATACGGAGACTTCTTCTCGGCTGGAGCCGAGGCGCTCGGCGGCCGGCCTTCCTTGATCTTCTGCACCTGGAGGGTGAACACGACGGCGACCCCGAGCATGACGATGTGGTAGCCCATCGAGATCGAGTCCTTCAGGGCGGCCCAGCTCAGCTCGACGTTGTTGCCGAGAACGAGAGCGGGAGGGATGCTCACGGCCACCCTTTGGGACGACCAGTCGAGGTCGGTCTGTGCGTAGTTGAGCCACTCGGAAGGGACAATCCCGAAGAAGAACACCAGCGCCAGCCATGCGATCATCCCGGCCACGGTCGCTCGGGCCCAGGTCATCTTCTGGTTGAGGACCCAGAGGAAGGTCGAACCGAGCAGCATCATGGTGGTGGCGCCGAGGACCACCAGATAACCGAGACCCTTCCACAGGGCGCCTCTAGGCCACCAATTGAGGAAGTCCACGACGTAGGGCACCTCGGCTCCGTCGACCAGTTGGGTTTGGGGATACGAAGACCAATGGATCCAGATCACGCCGAGGACGAGACCGAGGAAACCGAGGATCAGCAGACCGCCGCCGATGGCTCTGCGGCGGGCGTCGCTCAATTCTCCGAAGCGGTACATGTCGTTCTGTTGATTCCAGACGCGTCACAGGCGTTTGTCACTGCGTTTCTACCACAGGTGGGGGGTCGTTACAGAACCCACCGGTCGTCTCGACGACAGTTCGATGGCTGCGACGGACTGAATCCACGAAGTAGTTATGCTCCCGCCGTCTCAACTCCTGCGAGGAAGACGGTTGGCTGACACCCGAACTGCAGACATTCGAGCGCTGCTGGGCGCTGGTTCTGAGGAGGACCGCCTCGCCGTGATCCACTTCCTCACCGGCGCTGTGTTCCTCCTCGCCGGCGGGGTTCTCCAGTTGTTCTCCCTCTTCGCCGTTCGGTTCGCCGACCTGTCCCCCCTCTCATACGGACGTCTCGAGCCTGCGGCCAACCTGACCCTGATGATCGGCTTCGCCACCATCTCCCTCGTCGGCGGTGTCTACTACGTGCTTCCTCGGCTCACCGGAGCGCGGCTTCGACTATTCAGACTCGGTGCTCTCGGCCTCCTCGGCCTCGCCGGGCTCACAGGCCTGGGGATCCTCGCCATATTCTTCGGGCTGGGTGACGGAAGCCAGCCGCTGGGGTTGCCATGGTGGCTCGACGTCCCGCTGGCAGGAGCCCTGTTCGTCCCCGCCGTGCTGACCATCGACACGGTCAGGCACCGGACCGAGTCCCGCAGCTTCGTGACGCTCTGGTTCGTGCTCGGAGGTGTCGTGTGGCTCCCCCTCCTCTACGTGGCGCACCTCGTCACCGAACTGCCGGGAGTCTCCGCGGTCACCACCGCGTACGCCGAGATGTTCCTGTCCGCCGGCTTCGTGACCATGTTCCTCGTGACCGTGGGCAGCGGGCTCGTCTATTACACCACGGTGAAGGAGTTGGACATCGCCCTCGCCAGCCGTCAGCTGGCGCTGGTCGGGTTCTGGTCTCTCGGCTTCGCCGCCGTGTGGTGGGGAGCCGCCCAGTTGCTCTTCGGGCCCGGACCGGGCTGGGTGGCCGGAGTCGCCGCCGCTCTCGGACTCGCCTGGCCGATCGGAGCGCTGGCCAACGCCGCCAACGTTTCCATGACGCTGGAGGGCTCTTGGTCGGGTCTGGCGGAGAAGCCGTCCGTCTTGTCCGGAGTGCTCGGCCTCTACCTCGCATTCGGGGTCGCAGCCGTCGCCGCACTCGCCGGGTTCCGCTCCTTGGGATCGGTCACCTCTCTGACCGCCTTTTGGGAGGCGGTCGAGTACGTGTCCCTGTCAGGTGTGGCGGTCTTGCTGGTGTCGGGCATCTCTTTCTCCGCCGTTCCCAGGATGGTCGGGCGTCGATTGGAGACAACGCAAAAGGCTCGCCGCTTCCAGCGTCTCACCGTCGGAGGGTCGGTAGGCGTCCTCATCTCCATGGGTGCCGCCGGGATCCTGTCGGGCTACTCGTGGATCGCCGGGTCGAACAGCGCCGCCTACATCGACGCCGGTGAGGGCTGGGCCGCCGGGGTGGGCACCAGCGTCGAGACCCTGCTGTTCGTCGCCTTCCTGTTCGGGCTCGTCCTCCTCGCCGGATTGGGCGGTTACGTCTCGATCGTGTTCGGCACCGTGGTTCGGGGCAAGGCCATGCCTCAGGAAATCCTGGTGAGCCGGGAGACGGCAGATGAGTGATCTCGCCGCCGCGGCCGCCGCCCTCGGGCTCCCCGAATCGTTGGTGCAGAGGTCGGCGGAGGCGCGCGCCGCTGAGACCGGAGCAGCCGTCGACGACATCCTCTCCCAGTGGGCCGGCGGAGAGGCGGCCCCCGCTGCGGCCCCCGCAGAGGACGCTTCCGCCGCGTCTTCGGATGCCGAGGGAGAATCCGAGGAGGAGGCCCCGGCACTCGAGCCCGAGACCACGGCGACTCCTGAGGTGGTCATCGAGGTGCCCGACAAGGCTCCCACTCCGCCACCCGCCCAGCCTGCCGGTCCCTACAAGCCTCCAGTCCTCGTCGGGACCAGAGACAACCCGATGGCACTTCTCGCCGGTGTGGTCGGGCTGTTCTTCATCGTCGTCATGATCGGTCTCGTCGGGCCTTCGATTCCAACGGAGACTCCCGGTGCCCGCACGTCGGATATCGGCTTCTCGAGCTCGGCCCTCGATGGTCGGGACGTCTACATGGTGGCGGGCTGTGCAGCGTGTCACACTCAGACGGTGCGACCCGTGGTGGCAGATGTCGGATTGGGCCCGGTCACGTTGAACGACACCAATCAGGTGCTCGGCGCCCGCCGGTTCGGCCCCGATCTCGCCGACGTCGGTTCCCGGATAACCGGCAGCCAGATCGAGGCGATCATCGGCGGCTTGGGCGGCCACCCCGCCCACGACCTGGCTGAGGACGATCTGACCGCGCTCGTCGCCTATCTCTCCGAGTCGGCGACCTCGGCTCCCGACGCCACGGCGGAGGAGGGGTCGTGAGCCTGAGTGGTGCCGCCGCTGCCATGGGCCTCCCCGAGGACCTGGTGCAGCGTTCCGCCGCCGCTCGCGCCGCAGAGACCGGCGCCACCGTCGACGAGATTCTCGCTGCCTGGGCAGGCGGGGAGGCTGCACCCGCCCCGGCGTCTTCTCCTGGCGGAGAAGACGTTGCAGTTGCTGACGCAACTGCTGCGCCCGATGAGGCACCGACTGTCGTGGAGGAGAAGACCGAAGAGGCACCTCAAGCCACTCCGCCGGCACCGGACATCGAGACACCTGTCGCCGCGGCCAGCGCTCCGGCTGCTGCCGCGGCACCGAGCCGGGCACCCGTCCCGGCCGAGGTGACTGCGGCCGAAGCCGCTCATCTCCCCGAGGTCATCACCGTTCCGACAGCCGGAATCAGGGAACGGACCAACTTCGTCATACCCCGTTGGCTCACCGCACTCATGCTCGTCGCCCCCCTCTTCGCCCTGTTCGCACTGGGCGGCTCCTCGACAGGTGCTTGTGGCGAGGCAACCGAGCTCGGCGTCGACGTCATCTCCGGGGACATCGTCAACTGCGACGGGACCGAGTTCACCGGTGGCGGGGCGGGCGGAGGCAGCACCGACTTCATCGCCCTCGGTGGCGAGATCTACGGCGGGACCGGAGTCGCCGGGGTCAACTGCGCCGGCTGTCACGGTCCCAACGGCGAGGGCTCTGGCACCTTCCCGGCCCTGACCGGTGTCCTGACCACCTTCGGTTCGTGCACCGATCACGTCGAGTGGGTGTCGTTGGGCACGCAGGGATTCCAGAGCGCAGGACGCAGCACCTACGGCGACACCAACAAACCCGTTGGTGGCGCGGGCGTCATGCCGGCATTCCAAGGGAGTCTCACCGAAGAGCAGATCGCCGCAGTCGCCGCCTTCGAGCGGGTCCGCTTTGGCGGCGACAACCCGGAAGAGGCCCTCGTCGACTGTGGGCTGGCCGAGGGTGAGGGCGAAGAGGGAGAGGCACCAGCAGACGGAGAGGCACCAGCAGACGGGGAAGCACCAGCAGACGGGGAAGCACCAGCAGACGGAGAGGCACCAGCAGACGGAGAGGCACCATCAGACGGAGAGGCCCCCTCCGAAGGTGGCGACGCCGACGCCGCGGCCCGCCTCTAGAGATCGACCTCCCGCTGCAAGGCGTCTTTCAACAGTTTCCTGTCATCGATCACTCCCTCGGCGAGCACCCGGTCGTGTGTGCCCAGGATCACCGGGACGCGCAGCCCGTAGAGCCTGTTCAGCTCCTCGTCACCGTCCACGTCGAGCTCCTTGATGGCCACATTCATGCTCTTGGCGACCTTCTCGAGGACGGGTCTGGCTTCGTCGCAGAGATGACACCCGTCACGTGTCAGAAATCTCACAGATAAAACTCTCAAGGTATCACTCTCCGTGGCCGATAATCGCGCTGCATGCAGGAAGGAGTGGTTCCTCCCCTCACATCTAGGGCACGTTCCCGAGATGTGAACGGATAGCCTCCCAGCCCGCCCCACGGTGGAGAGCCCTCCTTCATGTAGTCGAGGCCCCCGCCACCATTCGGGGGCCTCGACATTTTTGCGCGGCCTCCAACCGTTCTGTGCGGGTCAGGTACGCACGCGTGCTCAACCCGCACAGAATGGTCCAAAGCGGCCGGGCGGACATACGATCGGGTGGTGCGACCGGCCACGGCAATAGTCATTCTGGTGCTTCTCGCCATCATCGCCATCGCCGGGGTCGTACAGCTCTGGATCATCTTCTCCCCGTGAAACTCACGGACACCCCCTCGGCGAGGTGGAATTCCTCGTCCGCCCGGCCACCCCGCACCGCCAGTGCGAGGAGACCGACGGAGTCGACGAGGATCAGAGACTCCCCCTCGGCCACATCGCCGTAGGACTTCACCCAGGGCACCGAGTGAAGGGTCGACCCCACCTTGACCGTGACGGTGTCCCCGGGGGCGAGTCCGATCGCTGACACATCGTCGGGACCGACGTTGGTCTGCACGTTCCCGAAAGTGTCCACCCACCATGCCTCCCCGGAGACGACCGACCCTTCGGTCTCGGTGAGAGGCAGCAGCAAGGGCACGACCTGTTCCCCTGAGAGCTCCGGGCCGAGGTCGTCGAGACCGGCATCACCTGAGGCGAGGAGCGCGGCTGCAGGGGCGAACACATCCCGGCCATGAAAGGTCTGACCGGGCGAAGGGATCATCGCCTCCGGGTTCTCGATCGAGACGATCTTGTGGGCGCCCCCCACCATCGCCACGGCAGGCGAGAGCAACCCGTTGTCGGGGCCGACGAACGTTCCCCAACCAGTCTCGGCCGCGATCGCCTTCCGCTCCGTTCCCACACCGGGATCGACCACGGCGAGGCAGACGCCGTCCGGCAGGTACTGGATGGCACGGGTGAGGGCGAGAGCCGCCGTCTTCACGTTGCCTCTCGGGAACTCGTGCCCGATATCGATCACACGCGAGCCCGGGGCCAGCTTGGCGAGGACACCGTGGACCACACCCACGAACTCGTCGGCGTGGCCGAAATCGGAGAGGAAGCTGATGGGGGATGACATCGACTGCCGACGGTAGTTCAGTCCCCGATCGGGGCCGAGCCCGGCGCGGAACCTATATTGCGCGTATGGCCGACCCACAACACGAGGCGCTGGCACGCCAGGCGGGCTCTCCGGGTGTGACGATGCTGATCGGCGGACTGGACACCGGCAAGACCACCGTGGCGATGGATGCCGTGCGCCATGCGCTGGCGTCGGGGCACAAGCCGGTCCTGGTAGACGCAGACATCGGCATCTCGACGGTAGGGCCCCCGGCATGTGTCGGGATCAAGCACTTCGAAGGCGAAGCCGATCTCGAGGAGGTCAGCCAACCCGATGCCCTCCACTTCGTCGGGGCGATCAGCTCGTCGCGTCTCGTCCTCCAACAGGTGGTGGCTACGGCGGTGATGGTGGAGCGGGCACGCAACCTCAGCGACGTGATCATCGTCGACACGACGGCGGTGTCATCGGGGGTCTCCGGGGAGACGTTGAAATACCACAAGGCAGAGCTGTGCAGGCCCGACCGGGTGATCGCCTTGCAACGGGGTGAGGAGATGGAGCCTGTGGTCGGGATGCTGCGACGCTTCCTCGATCTCGACGTGGTCACAGCCCCCACCGACCCGGGGCTGATTCCCCTTGGCCCCGACGAGCGGGCCAAGAAGCGGGCCGAGGCCTTCGCCAACGCGCTGCGGCCCTCGCTGGAGCGTTGGAAGGTTCGACCCACCGTCTTTGCCCCCACCCTCCCGGTTGGCCTCAACCTGGGACGTCTCGATCGGGTCCTCGTGGGCGTGCAAGACGCTGCCGGGGGCTGTCTCGGCCTCGGCATCCTCCAGGTCGAAGACGAGACCCTGAGGGTCATGACCAATGTCGGTGAGGGGATGACCGGTCTCCGTCTCGGCTCGATCCGGATCGACCCGGACACCTTCGACGGCACCGTCATCAACTTGCGGGAGTTGATGTTCGGGATCTGAGCTCCGCGATTCTCCTGTCGACGCTGCACCAGGGGTCGCCGTGCCCACCCTGATGCAGCGTCGTTGGGGAGTATCGACGGCCGCCGGCAGCGACCGCCAGCCTCAAGGAACCACTCTCCGTGGTCGATATCTGCTCCATGCTGGGAAAGAGCAGATGGCTGTCGGTTCTCCTCGCTGTTGTCCTCACGACGGTGGGCATCGTTGTGTCGGCGATCGCCGACTCAGGATCTGAGCAGGCCTTTCTCTCTGCCATCAACTCGACCCGAAGCTCTGCCGGTTTGCCACCGCTGAAGATGGACGGTGGCCTGCAGTCCCACGCCCGCAAGCACTCCTCCGACATGAGCGCCGCGGGTGAGATCTTTCACTCCTCGAACAGCGAGCTACAAGGAGCCGCTGGCGGTGGCTGGGACAAGCTCGGTGAGAACGTGGGACGGGGCGGCACCGTGTCCAGCCTCCATCAGGCTTTCCTCGACTCGGCGTCACACCGGGCCAACATCCACGGCGACTACAACCTCGTCGGCATCGGCACCGACACCGCCGACGGTGTTCTCTACGTGACGGTCGTCTTCATGAAGAAGGGTGGCTCGGCCCCGGCGACAACCACCACGAGCGAGGCATCCAGCGGCTCGAAGGCAGGCGACTCCGGATCAGAGGATTCAAAGCCGGAGGACACCAAGTCCGACGATTCGAAGCCCGAGGAAACCAAGTCCGACGACACCGCCAAGAGCACGACGCCGAACGACACCACCACCACGACCACCCTTCCACCGACCACGACGACCACCCTGATCGTGGGCCCCGACAAACCAGTGACCCCCGGCGAGTCCTGCTACGAAGCCACCCGCTACTGGTGGCTGTGTCATGACTAAATGGTCAGCCGACTTCCACTGAGAGTCACCAAGACGGAGGCCCTTCTGGCGCGGAAGGGGAGTCACCCTCACGGTCCGGACGGCAATCGAGGATGCCCAGCGGAACAGACGCCGGTCGGCTGACTGCTTCCGCCTCGTCGGGGGACCACTCCAACGGCGTCGATATCAGCAGGCGCGGCAGCTGCGACCGACCGGCGTCTGTTTGGACGAAAAGATCTAACGCAGATCGAATTTTCGAGAGGTTGATCCCCCGAGCACGGGAGGCCTCTCGCGAGAGGAGGCAACCGTACAAAGTCGGTCGCCATCAACACGGCAGCGCCCCAGTGACCTTCCGGAGCTTCCTCCGCACTTCCCCGAACGGACGCTTCTCCGGCTTGCCTCTGGGGCGTTGCCTGGCTGCGAATGTACGCATCGGTGAGACGTAAGGCAACGACCTCGTATCCACGCTCTCTGAACGTCAACCAACGTCGTATAGCGTAGAATCACCCTCAGACCGCTGTTACCAACAGAATTCGGGGTTTTCCACAGGGTTTGTCCACAAGGGTGTGTTCACAAGTTTCTAACCCGAATTTTCGCGACGTCGCGGGGGCGGCCGACTTCGACTGATCGCCTCGCGTGAACGACGTTTGTCGACACGGGCATCAAAATCGACACCGGGATTGTGGGCGGTGATCGTTTGACGAACGGCCGCCGGCCACCGTTTCCGTCTCAAGCCTGGGGTCAGCTTTCGCGACCGGGAAAGCCGGCGCGCACCATCGGCCGGAAGGCCAGCTCGATCGTGTCGTAGACCTCGCCGAGGACCCGGTCGAGCTCCTCGAGCGTCACCATGTCGGCGGCGAGACGTCCTCTGAGGACGATGGCATTCTCGTGATCGGTGGCGAAGAAGCAGCGCCAGGCTCGCTGGTTGCGAAGGAGGGCCTGTCGGTGCACTTCAGCGGCGGCGACCGGTTCGGGGAGGACGTAGGCCTCGAACATGAGACTCCGCTCCCCTACGTCGAACCAGACTGTGGTGGCTTCCCTCGTCTCCTGTCTCATGCGGACCGCCCAGCGACCTTCGACCTCCTCGGCGTACTCGACAGAGCTCTCCGGGTCGTCGAGCCAGAGACGGATGCGCTCTTCGAGCACTGCTCGCATGCTCATGCGATCTCCAACTCGAAACGCGTCTCCAGACTGCCGACGGGCACACCTCCGCCGAGCACTCTCGGCGTCAGCACCGAATCGAGCGAGCGGACCGCGGTGGGGCTCAGCACGCCGAGCCGATCGAGGGCGGAGGCAGCCGCCAAGTTGGCCACCGGTCCGAGCCCGTCCCAGCTCTTGGCGGCGACGCCGAGACGGTCGGCCACTGCCACCCCGACACAACCCGCAGCCCCGCCCTTGGCCACGGCGTCCAGGGCGATCGCGATCTCTGTGTCCCCCTCGCCGTTGGCACCCACCAGAGCCGGGTAGCGATGCATTGCTGTGAAGACGGGGGCAAGGGAGGTCTCGGTGGCCAGACGGGCGAACATCCGTGCCATGGCCCGACAGGTGGTGCGTAGGACGGGGGCGCCACAACCGTCGACACCGACAGGCTGCGCCGAGAGCTCCCCGAGCTCGCTGACCAGTTCGATCACGCGCCTCTGCAATGGGTGCTCCGGTGAGAGATAGGTGTCGAGGGGCCAGCCTCGCGAGGCGCACGCGCGGAGAAACCCGGCGTGCTTGCCCGAGCAGTTGTTCCACACACGGCGAGGCGAGGTCGCACCCGAATTCGCGACGATCCGGGCGGCGCGCGGAGCCAAGGGCCAGTCACGGGGGCAGCGCAACGAGCCCTCATCCAGACCCGCCCGAGCAAGCATCGATTCGACCAACGCGATGTGGACGGGGAAGCCGCGATGAGAGGCAGATGCCATGGCGAGCTCGAGTGCGTCCAGATTGGCTCCGGAATCTTGGGACACCGCTGCCTGGAACGGCTTCGCCGACGACCGTAGGTAGAACGGCCGGTCGATGTCACCGAAGGATGCCAGAAGAGCCCCATCCGCCGACATGACGGCCACCGCGCCCCGATGGGTGGTTTCGACGAGGCCCGATCTGACCGAGGCGGCGAGCAACTTCAGCCGCTGACGGGCGCTTCGTCCTGTTGGCTCCGATACCTGGCGATCATCTCGTCCTGGAGGGCGTCGATCACCTGGTGGAGCTGTCGCCGCTGCACGGAGAGGGTGGTCTCGACCTCGCGGAGACGTTCGAGCGCCTCCACCAGCTCGTCGTCGGTGAGCTCGGGAAGATTGGCGAGAACACCATCGTCCATGATCTTGTCGATCAGCCTGCGCCCGGTCACCGACGGCAGCGGGGGCATCGTCTCGATGTGCCTGAGCGTCGGCTCCGGTCCGAGGATCATCCCCTTGGCGAGGATCTCGGGGAGCGCCTCGAGGATGGATCGCTCCTCATCTCCGCGGCGGCGGCGCTGCTCGAAATCGAGCAAATCCATTCGACCGTGGAGCAGACGGCGGTAATAGGAGATCTGGGCCTCGACATCGGTGGCGGTGTCACGACGACGCCGCACCTCGGCGAGATCGAGGTCGGCGAGCCCTTCCAGGTACTCGGGCTCGAGGACCACATCGATACGTCGTCTTCCGTCGCTCACATCTGGCACGTTAGTAACAGGCCGCTCTCACCGTGGGATACGGGTTGACGGCGCCGCCACCCCCCGGCCGGATCTCGAAGTGGAGGTGGGGGCTGGTCCCCCTGGCGTTCCCGGTGTTGCCGTTGTACCCGATGACCTCGCCCTTGGACACCCGCTTCGAGCCGGAGAAGGCGATGCTGTCGAGGTGGGCGTAGTAGTAGCGGAACCCGCTGTCCGCCGACAGATGGACGCTGAGCCCTCCCAGCCGGTTGCTCGAGGCCCTGGCGGTACCGGCCTGGACCGCGTACATCGGCTCTCCCCTCGCCGCGAACATGTCGACACCCTTGTGGGAACGCCCGCCCGAGCGGGGGAATCCCCAGGAGTCGATGAACGAGGTCCGGCCCGGGGTGAAGGGGCAGAGGAAAGAGCCGACCTGGATCGACCCGGACCTTCGCTGCGCTTCCCGCTGTCGACGCTCCTCTTGCTCCCGCTCGTACTGCGCCGTCATGTCCTTGCACTTGTCGCTCAGTCGGGAGTAGGCCGCCTGCTCGGCCTCCATCGCGGCCTCTTGACGGGTCACTACGTCGAGGGCGGCGGCTTCCGCTGCCGAGAGCTCCTCGTGCACGACGTCGAGATCGTCCTGGAAACGGTTGAGATCGCTCTTGGCCGCAATGATGTCGTTGATCGACTGCTGGCCTCCGATGGTGGCCGAGTTCAAGAACTCCGAGGTGGTCATGATCTGATCGACCGAGGAGGCGGAGAGGATGATCCCCGGGTTGTTGAAGCCACCCATCATGTACATCTGGACGGCCTTCTCCTCGAGTTGATCCTGGACCACTTCGAGCGCCGCTTCGTGGGTTTCGACGGACGCCTGCATCCGGCCCTGTTTCACCTCGAGGGCCGCAACCTCGTTGAGCGCCGCCTCGTAGTCGAGCGCGGCGTCCTCGAACTCGGCTTGAGCGGCGCGATAGGCGGCCAGCTGATCCTCGGAGTCCTGGCACGCCTCGTCCACTTGGGATCTCGTCACGGCACTGGAGGTCATCGGGAAGAGGGAACCCACCAGTGCTACGAGCGCGATGACGAGAAGAACGCGAGTCTGCGTCTTCGGAGCAGCCATGAAGCCGAAATGGTAACCACGGGCCGGTTCTTGCTGTAGTCAGTCGGGCGAGGAGTTCGGGCCTACCCTGCCCTGCGATGGTGACCGCATTGTGGATCGCCGCCGGTGGGGCGGTAGGGACCCTCGCCCGCTACGGGCTCGCTGGGGCGATCAACCAGTCGAGCCACCCCTGGGGCACGGTCACGGTCAACCTGGCGGGAAGTCTCGCCCTGGGAGTCTTGATCGGCATCTGGGAAGGCGGCCCACCGGCGGACCACCAACTCGCCATCACGATCGGAGTGCTCGGTGGGTTCACCACCTTCTCGACGTTCGCGTTGGACACCATTGCCCTCTGGGAGAGAGGAGATGGCGGCGTTGCCCTCCTCACCGTCGCGGTGTCGGTGGTCGGGGGCCTGGCGGCAGCCATCGCAGGGCTCGCCCTCGGCCGGCTGATGAGCAGCTAGAGCATCTAGAGGATCAGGCGGATCAGAGGAAAGTAGATGGCGGCGGCCAAGACGACGCCATCGAGTGAGGGGAGCCAGCCGGGGGGCCGCTCGGTGAGCACGACCGCGCCGGTGCGCAACATCGACGACAGACCCTGACCGGCGACCAGGGAGACTGCGATGCCCAGACCGACGAGCACGTAGCCCACGACGTCGAGGTCCCAGAGTGACGCCGCCGCGACAGCCGCGAGCACCGCACCGAGGGCTGTTGTCGTGAAGCGGTCGA
>Ga0214469_1000351_pt1 | contig 15598 bp, 14 predicted proteins | sample RVTome_10_FD_187340 | JGI IMG/M metagenome (GOLD analysis project Ga0214469, IMG submission 187340) | Soil microbial communities from uranium-contaminated site in the Upper Colorado River Basin, Wyoming, United States - RVT153D57 HiSeq ... | reverse complement strand
TTAAAAGAAAAGCTATCTATTTCACAAATTCTACGCGCATATGGAAAACAGTTTACGCAGATTACTGGGAGATACTCTGATGGACGTAATGGTAGATGTTCCATTGGTGTCATCATGTCGTATTATGACTGGAAGATATGCAGGAATCGACAAGAACTTGATCATTCAACTTAATGATTCGGATGCAACATTTGATGAAATAGCGGCCTGAGATGAGTATTAGCTCGGAATCGTCATGGAGTTTTGAAACCTGTTATACCAATATAATGCACCAATTATAAGAATATAGTCTGGGATGTAAAAAAGATCCCAGGTCCACATTTCTTTTGTGCTGCCCTCCAGAAAATGATGTACAAATCCCGTCAGCAATAGCATTTGTAAGTAAAGAAAGTGAGAAAAGCATCCATGATATGAAATTATAATAGTTTTTTACTATAATCCTTACTGAAGAGAATGGACTCATATCCCCAATTGGTTGAACCTGTCCTTGATCATCAAACAGAACATGAATGTAGCATGATTTGGGGTATAGGCGGAAACATATAAACCTGGCTCAGTTCGTTACTGAAACTTTATTCGAATACTTCTTGCGTTCATTTATTGAGTACCCATCTAGCTTGGATTTATAGAGATTCGGTATATAGGTAAAGATTCACAAACTATTTTTAGAACCTTAAGCCTGTATTCCAAGCTAACTCTAAGGCTGTTTCTATTAGGGGGGTTACGTCAGACAGCCTCATAAAGGTATACAAGTGATATTATCGAAATAGATCATGGCAAGTTACGGGTACGGTAATAATGACAGAGGATGGAAAGGATCTAAAAAAGGCATTCTGGCTAAGGCACTAGAGGGGTTAATTTATGATATGTAAGGTGAAGGGAAATTTATAGGTTTAAGTCGGGGACAGAGACCTTATATCTTAGTTGATGAACTATCAGAGGGGTCACGATAAATAATACAGCCTATCTAACAAAAGAGTTTCAGCATGATCTAATCAAAAGAGCAAACAAACAGTATCATTAAGTAATGCTAGATGAAAATTCAGAAGGATATGTACTTACTGGACAAAATGAACGTGAGATCTAAATGTCCGTAACAGTGTAAGGATTGTTGAAATGGCCCATAGTAACGTTGGCAATAAATATGATTTGAATAAGGCTCGCTGTGATAATTGTGGATACCCATCCAAAAGCGTGTGTGTATTATGAAAAGAAAAAGGCACTCCTTAGCTGCAATGCATCGGTATTGAGCGAGTCATACTAGACGATCCCTACAAAAGTAATATTACTATTTAATTAACAGATATCAGATCATCTCAAATCAACAGTGTTGATTCTGTACAATTCCCAGCTGGGTTAGGCTGAGTAACCGGTTAAGGACAAGGAGCTTTAGCAAAACTGCACCGGGTTTACTCGAGTTTTCGGACTGTAAATTATTAAGTATTAACTAGAGATAGTATTGGAGTGACAGGTCATACATAAGCTGCTTGCATCATGTAGGTTCGTTGCAAAAGAAATTAAGGGTTTTACTAAATAATTTTACAAGACAAGGGAAATAATACTGGTTATTGGGGGTATCTCTTCCACACATAGTTTTTGATTCTTCATTATCTGCAACTCTTAAATTGGTATCCTCCATAAATCATTATCATGCAAATAACTGAAGGGCTCCATGACAGACGAAAAATAAACATTTTAAGTGCTATTTTGTTATCATGCTGCACACTTACGTTTCAAACAGGTACTCCGATTATGAGCGGCAATGCAACAACGGAGACGATTTTCAACAACTGGGTAATTCATCTATCAGCAAAATTCAAAACTGAAGGAAAAGGCGCTGCCAAGGAATAATAAAAAAGGTAAAAGCCTAATACTATGCGAAAACTGCTTTTGGTGCACTTCTATAATTTCAATTAAATGGGATATTGTTATCTGTCCCTCCTGTTGTAGTAATGCATTAGAAGTCATACCAATTTCTTCAGATAAGTCTTATACAATTGAATTTACTACTAACGGGGGAGTTAGAATGAACTTTAGACGAAGAGCAATTCGGTTTTAATTTCATTGTCTTTCGGGCTCTAAGACCACAAGAACCTGAATGTACTTTGAATTAATTTGTTTCTACTCCACTCAAATGAGAACACATTTCAGGTTTAGTGGACAATCATCACTGGACAGTTTGCATTTTCAGCCACATTCCTTGATACACTACCAAGGGCCAAGGTTTTGATCTTTGAAATACCAGTTCTACCAGCATTTCCAATAGATATCAAATCAACATTATGCTTTTCTGCCAACTGCAATATTTTATCAGAAGGATAGCCATGTGTAACATGAGTTCTTATCTTTATATTGGGGTCTTCAATTTCTTGGCTCTTCTTTTTATCTAACATTGTCTTTGCATCCAATTTCATTGCCTGATAAACCTCTTTCATATATTGCTTTGCGGTAAGTCTCTCGCCAGTAATTTTTGACTTGATGTCAAGATCATGATCAAAGATTCTATTAGGGGCGACCAGCTCGTGAACTACATACAACATACTCACTTCAACGCCAGTCCCACCCTTACTTATGAGCTTTGCCAATTCCATTACTTTCCTAAATGCTCTGTCGGATTCTTTGGACCCATCAAAAGGAACTAGAATGTTCAATGGTTTCGCCATGATGATTAAATGCTTCTCTCACACGAATCCATCTTTGAAAATAGGAATGGACTTAATCTTTAAGCTCTGACATGACGGACAGCAGTCAAATTTTGTTTTATCCGTTATTCGCGAAGCACACCAATAGCAATCGTCACAAATTGTAAAGCATAAACAGTTATGATCATTCACGAAAGGATTAGTAACTTTATGGCCGTGCGTGGTTAAACTTGAGGGAGTGTAATTCCTATTTGTATTTGTATTTGTATTTGTATTTTTTTTAACTTGGGTAATATTGTTAATCACAGTTTCAATTGATGTGAAATGGCAGCTTGCGGTTGCATTGGAAGTCTGAAAAAGGAAGGTACAAAGACATGACAATGTTATCCCGATGCCTCGTAAAGAAACTGATTTGATAATTTCAACTTCTATCATAAACACATGTAGTATCAATGTTGATATATTTGTTTCAGAGTAAATATGGAAAAGGGATGATTTGATTCTATATCAACATATTTGATATCATACTAGATCTGACAAGCGACATTACTAATAAGAAGCCTAAAGCCTAAAGTTTTTGGGCACAACTTCTAGGATTCATAACACTATATACATAACCTGAAATGACTTACTATTTTAAATTAGATTGTCGAATTATCCATATGTAATCTCTTTTACCTTCTGTGTCCAACGTTAATAGGCAATCTATACTCAATTTCTGTTCCGCTTATCAGGCATAAGCTTTTTCCCTATAGACTTTCTGTATCATCCCGCTGATTATGAATTAGACACGGTAGCTACATGAAACTATATTTACTGGTTTACTCAATTATAACTATAATAACATGTCGTCGGCATCACCAGCATCCCATATTCAATTTGCTGAACTTGAAAGGGATAATATAGGAGGACAACGGTCTAAAATTGACGTTATAGCCACCATTTTATACATATGCAATAATGGAAGTTTAAAAAACCATATTGTTGGTAAAGGTAACTTTAGTGATTCCATGGCGAATCACTATATCTCAATTTTACTCTATAACGAATTACTTGCTACGTACGTCGATAATGAAAATAATGGGAGAACTTATTATAGAACTACTACCAAAGGCAAGGAGCTAATTAATTATTATAATCGAATACAACAATTATTTACAATAAAAGATAAGGAAGACCAATTTAATGAAACCCAAACCAAATTCGGATCTCCTCCTTGTACAATGCCAAGTTCGGCGACTCAATTAGCAACCAAAAGGCTACTTATTATTGATGATGAAGAGGATATAACTTCAGCACTAAAGGCTGGACTAGAAAGATATGGAATAAATGTAGATATTAACAATAATCCTGTATTGACATTATCAAATTTTAAGTCGGGTTACTACGACCTTGTAATATTGGATATTCGAATGCCAAACATGGATGGCTTTGAATCGTACAAAGTAATAAGAAAGTTAGACAATAAGATAAAAATTTGTTTCTGGACGGCTTTCGAAGTGGCATATGAACAGTTTATCAAGACATTTCCTACTCTAAGTGATCTATACTTTATTAAGAAGCCTATAACACTTGACGATTTGGTTAACAGAATAAACAAGATAATGACTCTGGAAGATCAATAGGCAGTCTTCATCGCCATCTTTATCTTCCAATTTACTCTAGCCCTCCTCCTCATACCCTACATCGAGATTGTAATTAAAGATGAGAATCATATACGCGTGAAAGTAGTTTGAGTCCGCCTTCATTTGCATCGAGAGGAGAATATGCAGGGCCACTCTAATGAAGCGTTCTGTCTGTAGGATACTAGAATAGATAGTGATGCTAGCAGAGCCAATCTTGTAGCTCCTTCGACAAGGTAATTTCATTTACCATTATTATTATGTGATTCCAATATTGCAGGGCCATACTTGTGTATTCAGCAATCTAACCTATCCTATTAAAAATATTACCTGGGTCATCTTTTATTGTGAAATGTCCATAACTAGACTTTATTGCCATATAGGCAAAACAATACGGTGCTTTGTGTCCGGTTATACGAAACCCTGGAGCTACACCGCAGAGGAAGATAAAATTGGCAGCATTTCACTGTTGTTGTTATTCTTGCTGCTGCTCTGCCGTAATATTACGATACATGTCCTCTGTCTCTATTGTCGTTAGCCTGTCGATTGAGTCATTCTTCTGTTGATAATCATAAATTATGCTAGCTATTTCATTGTCTGACATGTTCGTTAAGGATTCGTTGTTAATATCTAATGTCATGAGCGTCATTTGAATAGCAGTATACCTCATGCGGTCCAGTGTGTCTAATTCGCTAATATTTACCAGCGAAGGTTGACCGAGGACTAAACCTATAAGACCTACAGTTATACCTGCGACACCGCATACTAAACCTAGGATAAAGACAGGTATTTTCATTTATTAGTCATATTTCATAAAGGAAACTTACTTAATATGTCTATCATGCCATGTCAAGGTGCTACCAAAAAAGATATGGATGAAAAGTGAAATCACTTGCAGCCATGATGGGCTGCATATGAAGCAAGCATTTCTACACCAGTATTTGCTTGGAGTGTAGAGAATGCGGATTAATGCGCTATACAAAATAAGCTAGATAGTTAGTTAGGAAAAAGTATACTTAACTGTTTTTCTTAACTAACTAAATAGTGCCCACGAGAAAACCCAGTTATTTACCATGTTGATATGATCCACAATCACAGCAGACTCCATTACAGGCGGCCATATAACATATGATTAGGCAACTGAATTGACGTATACCATATAATGGTAAATATGAAACTCTAATAAGCCATGTTATCTAAAAACAGGGCTTATGTGGCTTCAAATATATAAACACATATTACAAATTCTCAATTTTCAAATCATGTCCATTAATGTGTATAGTGTATAATCTATCTTTTCTCTGGGTTCCTTTTCTTTCTGCTTTAACTCCTTTTGGTAGAGATCCCGAATCTCAGATAATATTTCGATCCTTTGCCTCTTTTCCGGGATCGCTTCGATCTTATGTCATGCTTCTTCTAGACTAATATTCGAATTCCTCTTTTGTAAATTTCTTTGAATCTAACGGTTTTCTAAGATTAATCGATAAATCGAATATAACCCAATTTTTCTTTTTTGATGGGTATCTTTTATCAGTCAAAGCTATTAATCTTCCAAGGGCCTTTTGTTAAGTTCATTCAATATCTGATTTAGAAGGTCATTTGTTTCGGAGAGCACATAAAATATCTCAGTCCTTATCATGTTATCAAGCTTTCCACTCTTCTCTTAACCTCTTGTAAACCATCATAGTGCATTTGAGCTATTCTTTCGTCATTGGCCATTGTAGAAGCTTGAAGCAACAAGTATTTTGAGCTTCCCCAAACAATTTTAGGTAACGAGCATAGGGAACACATTTCTAAATAAAATATAGACAGTTACCTAAGTAAAGACCATAAGAGAACTGAAGACTCGGGGTGTGCATATGATTGTTAAGAATTTATATAGTATCTTCACAAAATTTAAACTGCAGTAGCAATATCCTAAAATAAGACAGCTATTGCACTATTTCATGACGGTGGATAGTAGTTAAAGGTGTTCATCACTACCCACTCCTTATTTGAACACTCATGTTACTTTTTTCATGAATTGTCCATTTCTTTAGGATGAAGAGTATTCCATTACTCACATCAAAAAAAATTTATGAAGGGATAATAAAAATATTGATCTCGTACCAAAGTTAATGCTACTTTCATGGTATCTGGAATACCAATCAATTGGTCACCTGTAAACTTGCTTATGATTTGAACCCCTGTAGCCCTCACATAAAGGTTATGGTTGAGAAACAAGCTCATCCTTATATGACCTTTTTAACCAAATTGGCGTAATTATGGTAGTGAGAGCAACCATGATTATTACTGTCGTGTAGATATCAGATGTTAATGCCCCAGTGGATACGCCTACTCCTGCTACAATTAAACCTACCTCACCCCTTGATATCATTCCAATTCCTACCCTTAGTGCCCTTGTCTTGTCCTTTAAGAATATCATTGAGGGAAGTCCACAACCTACCAATTTTGTCAGGACTGCTACGGCCATTACAATCGCAGCTAGGTATAATACATCCAGATTTACACCTCTAAGATCTACTTGTGCCCCGATTATTGCAAAGAATAAGGGGCCGAAAATTATCAACAATTTTTCTGCATATTCATCGACTTGTTTGATTAGCCTAGTACTAGCCACTGCCATACCTATGGCAAATGCCCCAACAATCGGAGACAGTCCCACAAATGCTGCAATACCTGCTGCTCCAAAGAAGGAAGCAGTTACGATACCTTCAATACTTCCTTTAGATTTCCATAACCTCTCAACGTGTAGTAACCTTGGTATCAACATTATTGAACCAATTAACAGTGCTGCGAAGAGTCCCAAGATCTGAAGTATAAGGAAAATAACATCAGTTATTGCGGGGGATGTATCACCAGTCTGAACCATAGTGGTCACAACTGAGAGTACGGCAATTGCAAGAATATCATCTACTATTGCAGCACCCAAAATTAGTCTGGCTTCCTTAGTCTGCATCTTCCCAAACTCTGTCAACACCTGTACGGATATTGCAATACTAGTTGCAGTAAGAGCAGTAGCCACAAGCATAGATTCTAATGCATCTAATCCAAATAATGAGAGTACAACCAATCCTACAAAGAATGGGACAATTACCCCAAGTGAACCAACTGTAAAGGAGGCAGCTCCACCTCTCAAGAATTCTCTAGGGGTGATCTCTAACCCGGCCACAAACAAAATGACAATGGCTGATATCTCTCCAATGTTATGAATGGTTTCATCCAGTGCTACCAGTGGTTCACCTTCAAAATATATCAAACCACCTATGGCAAATGGTCCTACTACTATTCCTGCCAAGAGCTCACCAAGCACTATTGGCAACTTTATTCTATGAAATATTTCTGCAAATATCTTTGCAGCAAATAATAATACTGCTAATGATAGTATGACATGAAGAAATTCACTAACCATATCAATAAATCATATCATTGGAGTTCATCCCTCATATTATTTAGTATCGGCAAGATATTAAATTAAAGGTGCGTAGCAGAAGAAAAGTGTAGTGAACATCAATAGAAAAAAGTTATCTGGAGTAAGAGGTGTTTTCTTCCTTTTGACTTGATTTTGATTTTCTAAGCCATTGGAATTCCTTCATTTGGAATCAACGGAGATCTAGGGGCATTAGTCAAGTTACAGGATATACTTGTGTGTCACGAAATGTAGTATACTAACTTTAGTAACATGGATTATAGTATTATTTTAACTTTTTATTGTTTTTTAACTTACACATTCAATCCTCAATATGCTATAACCAAAGAGGGTACTAACAAAATAACTTCAAAGATAAGCTGTGATGCTCTGCAACAGATATAAGTAATACAAATTAGATGGCATCTAAAATTGACTTTAATGTGTATCCAAAGCTCATCCACCTCTGATCCTTTCATCTTTCCTAATACTTCTTTATCAATAGAGATTAGCATATTTTTTTTAGGATCAATTTTCTATTCGGGTGCTTAAGTGCGTCAAGATCCAAAGTGATTTGCACCAAGAATTCCATGTCATTCTAGGAGCTGATTTAGAGTAGATATGCATTCCGTCTTGGTCGTCATACCTTTTTCCATTACATGTTTCGGTATAATAAGTATGCCTATTCACTCAACTTTTTTTATATTATATTTGTGAAAGAGGCGGCAGCAGTACTCGAAAGTACTGCTGATTCAAACAGGCATCACTTCAAGCATAAGGTAGGCGACCTTAGTAGAAATTCAGACATTATCTAAGGTCGTCCTATCTAATTCTGTAAGTTCTTTTTTATACGATATTTACGAAGGACACGTACTGACTCCATAGGAAAGTAAGCAAAACCTGTAACAAGGTATGCGGCCACCTTGTGCATTTAGGCTTCATTATCAAGGGGTTGTCCTACCTACCTTCTGTTTCTCGTACTTAGTAATGTATTAATATATAATGATTGATATTGGTGTATCAGTTGTAAACTTGGCGATCATATAATATGTCAATTTTCCCTCGTTAACTGTAGCTGCGGTATTCACTGCTCTTCTTGTGTCGCACTCATCGAGATTATTACTGCCGCCATGAAGCATAAACCGGTCGCAGGAAACAGATTCATTATTTTTTGCATAATGATCCTCTATATTTGGAAAAGGTGGATATTTTAACAGTACCCCGGAAGTATACAAGAAGAGGAAGAAGAGGATAACCCCGGAAGTATACAAGAAGAGGAAGAAGAGGATAACCCAAGAAGACCAAGAAGATAAAGAGAATGATAATGATACTAATGAAGATGAGGAAAAAGATTGTAATTAGCATTCCTGTACAGCGTCCGGAAAATACCATTAAAAATGTCTATTAGCATGTACTTTCATGTAATAGATATCATCTGTATTAGATGGCAGAGTGTCCTACAAACACCCTAGGAGAGGAGTTACTGGGTTAGGAATAATTCTAACTAACCATAGTCCATACGTCCTAGCTCCTCCTATATCTCTGCTGTTATTACTGCATCGCACAGGAACCACAGTCGCCAGGCAAAGACAACACCGATAGTAAGGATCACTGGAGATAACGGGTGGTATTGATGGGAGATAGAACTGTTAATTGAAGATTGCCTTTTTGTACTTCTAAAGAGTGAAAGCGATATTCTATTTTAAGGGTCCTATACTAAAATACATCAAACTATGCATAGAAGTATGCATAACAAATACATTTGAAAAAAGTGCCCATTTACTACTTATATACATATGCATATGTACTTCGAAGTATCTACTATAGAAAACATAATAATTATTCTAAATATCGTATCAAACCACTGTATACAAACATCTTATTATTTTGAATGTATTATTAATAAAAAGGTAATCGATATTACTATGGGTACTATGATCCTGAAAACTGATCCGTAAAGTTATTACTATATTAGTTTCAACTCTAACAATTGGCTTGCGCGGAGCTAATGGATCCTTTATCTACAATAATGACTAATTTGCGTACATCATGCCAATAGATCCAGACTTTCCAAGGAATCATCAGGTTATAGGAAAACATAAACTTTCAGATGGGGAACACTACCACTTCGTATGGGGACCAGGGAAGACAGCGGAAGCAGCAGAAAAAGAAGAGGTAAAAGCTGCGTATACTGCCAGAGGAGAAGAGTCAGTTCCTTTAGGGGTTCATGGCACTACGATAGCAGTAGATTGGGATTCCTGTATTGCTGATGGAGCTTGTATTGAAGCATGTCCCGTTCAGGTCTTCCAATGGTATAGAACGGAGCAGGATGTTCCCGCAATAGAGATGGCGAATGCCACAAGTGAAGGAACTGGAGAAAATTCTATGAAGGATGTTAGAAAAGACTTCACTGATAAATCAGATCCAATTAGAGAACATGATTGCATTTGGTGTATGGCTTGCGTATCTGTTTGCCCTCCACAGGCCGTAAAAGTGGATCAAGGAAACCTTGAATACCACGAAAAATCAGCAGGGACATTTAATGAAGAATTAGCAAAGGGTAGTGCACCTCCTCCACATGCACATTGACTTTCATTGTATTTTTTCTGCTCCGATTAAATGAAGATCTACCTGTACAAACACGATGAATATCAAATAATTCTGTTTTTCACTAGCAATTAGGAAACTTCTGCATTGGAAAAAGAGCCTAAAAATGTATCCTCCATACTGTAACTCTAGAATGTGCTAATTTCTATGATAATCTTTAAGGATATATCTGTTCCCCCGTATATCGATCGACTATAAAAATCGCCTTTGTAGGACATGTTTGTGCTGCAGATAGGATAGTATCAAAATCTGCACCGGTTTCAGATTTAACTACTGCCTTTGGATTTATCGATTTATCTTTATCAACTACAAAAACTTTTGGTGCAAGTGTTTCACAACTTCCAAATGCCATACAAAGCGATGAGTCTACGGTTACTTGATAGCGACTTTTTGGAATGCTTAATGATTCTTGTACATATGAGGTATTGTAAGGTTTGCGGCTTTTTTCTTTGAAACTACTTGTACTGGCTTTAGTATTGTTGTTGTGATCTTTGTCATGAAATGAATAAGAGGGAGAGTAATAATAAGACGACGACGATGATCCTTCTGATCCGTTTGTAGTTCTATGGTGATCTTTCTGATATGCATCACTTGAACTCTTGTCAAAATAAGTTGAGGTCTTGCTCTGACCCTCGTACTTTTTCCTCTTCTCATGATCTGAAAGGATTTCAAATGCTTCGTTGATTTTCTTTATCATCGTTTCGTCAGTATCAGGTGTCTTAGAAGACTTATTAGAAGATCTATAATGCTTATAAGTCATCCTCCTATCTGGATGATATTTCTTTACTAGTTTTCGATATGCATTTTTAATCTCTGGATAGCTGGCATTCCTAGCTATCCCAAGAATAGCGTAATAGTCATCAATACTATCATTCATATTATTAGTATTATCAGAATAGCAGAAAAACATTGCCTAATTCAATAAGACGAAAAGCTACGGCTAGCTACCCACATTTTCTACATTTATATCTACTGAAATCTTTCTACTTTTAAGGGAAACAATACTTGATCTTCGATAACTAAAAGATTTGGATGTAAAGGATCAAGATTCGACTAAAAGAATCATTATCTGTTGTTACATGTTGTGAGATTGAAAGCTGGAACTGGTGCGAAACTGAGCTCCTTGGTTCATTTCTAACCTATTACCTTCTCTGACTTTGAACCTTTTTTATACTATACTGTGCTATTTTTTAGTTCTGTCATACTTGAAACTAAAGGAAATAGATCATCTTTAAAAGAAATATTGCATATATATAGAATCGAATGGGAAAAAATAGACTCATATTCGAACATGCAGAACAGAACGAGATAGATGAAAAAGAGGAGTCATCAATTTTGGGTGTTCCTGTATGTGGAGCAAACTTTTCTACGCCAGTATTAGATCAAGCATATTATATTGGTGAAATTCGTTACAAGATTGGAGGAAGGCTCTACATAGAGAATGCAGATTAATATTAATACCCACTAGTCTAAACGAAGAAGAAAAAAAATGAAGTAATACAAGTAAAATTAATATTGTTTTTATAATTTGTTTAACAAACATAAATGACAAATGCCAAATTCACGATCTAAAGGAACAACAAGAAAAAGTACAACTACAGTAGATAAACGATTATCCGCCAGAACTAAGAAACAATAGATTCTCTTCCCGAACATGCACAGCACATTTACAAAACATGAAAACGCTATAGAACAGTATCAAAATCCTGAAAAAAGACGTGGTGGTAAAAAGCAAAGTGCCGAAGAAGTAGCACACAAAGCCGCTTGGGCTGCTGTGAAAAGAGATTATACAAAGAAAGGGAACAAATGGGTTAAGAAGGAATAACATGCTATGATTCATAAGCCCTGATGAATCATGTTAAGCACAGTATCCAGAATAAGAATATCAGGTATAAAAGATAACCTAAGGAATCCAATGGTTCAAATAGAATGAGAATATCCTGTGTCAACTGAATCAATTGATATCATTAGAGTAATTGCAATCACCGCTTTTGCAGGTGGAACATCATTTGTAGGAGCTATAATTACTAAAAAGAAGAGATTTTCAGAACAGCAGATACTAACTCTAACTGCTTTTGGTGCTGGGATATTAATGGCTGCTGCTATATTTGAAATGATCATTGAAGCTGAGACAGAGACTGGCATTACTCTTACACTTTTATCTTTCATGGGGGGAGCAATGATATTTACTATCGCAGACATTATTGCAGAAAAGGGCGGTGGAGCAGGCATATTGCTTGGTATTGGAGTGGATACGATACCAGAGTCATTAGCTATGGGTGCATCAATAGCAGCGGCTGGTCCAGCAGTGACATTAGCAGTACTTTTAGGTATTCAAAACCTTCCTGAAGGCATTGCTTCATATAGAGAGATGATGACAGGAAAGACTGCTTGTAGTAAAAATCCTAGGAAAGCACTCACCGCCATAAGTGTAGTGTCAATAATTCCTGTATTCTTAGGACTGATCGGCTTATTCTATATGCAAGGAATGGAAGAGGCTATTTCAATAATACTGGCATTATCAGCTGGCGGGATATTCTACATGTTATACTATGATATGATACCAAAGGCTCATAAGGAACGAAAATGGCTGCCAACTTTTGGTGCTGTATTAGGATTTATTATCGGGTTTGCTATTGTAAGAACTATTGGTGGTTAACAATTTAATAATCAATTTAATGATGAACGTGAGGGAAACATAATTGATAATTCCGCTACCAACGAAGTGATAACTATTTTAAAGGATAATTTACAAAATAATGATAGAGTCTCCTGCAAAAATGGCATGGCGGGTTTCTGTCCCGTTCCCCGTCCTACTATTGAGGTATAGGGGAAAGGCCAAATACGGGACTGGCTGAAAAAAGCCTCTTACCAGTAGGAGATGTATTTTACTATTATTTTGTTTTTTATGATGAAAAGTTCAGACTATATAATGTTATGTCGGCAAGAAGAAAAAAAATGGTCTTTTTGATGCCTTATGTAAGGCTTAATTAAATACTCTACGCATAGATACGTCTGCTTGGGCTTACCAACCCCCCATGTCTCCCGAAAAAATAGCTTCACATGAACCAACTGCAGTAAAAAGGAACCCTGAGGACATTAAGGAAGGTGTCGCAGAGTCAAAAGAAGAATCAAAGGAAAGACTCAGAAGAAGTGGTATGACGAAGGGAACAGATAAAGCCTAATTTTTTTAGACTATTTAGATGATACATAAGAAAAGTGACTTCATACTTTGACTTGCTTATTATCCGCAGTTAATATGACTGCCTGAATTTTTGACCATCAAAGTACTAAATGAAGTGTACCGTCAATTGTTCATATCTCAACGGTAAATTTGTGGGACATGATAAATAGCCCAAGATAAGGTTCTCCCATGTAGTAGTGTTAACAACACATAAATGCATTTGAATAGAGATCTGACGAAACTAAACGTACAACTATTAAATATTTTATTTAACAAACTAATTAGAAAATGACCCAAGTAATATCCAATGTAGAATTTAGTATACTAAGAGCATTAGGTACTGACGCAGATTTCTTGTACGACACTGTGGATAGTTACATTAAAGACGCCCAAGATAGTAACAGATCAGATTTGGTGGAATTGTGGCAAACTATCAAACAAGACAGACATAAACATGCTAACATGTTGAAAGAAGCACTCGAGAAAGAGATACATAAATAATAATACGTCGAGTTACTTTTCTTTTTTTGTAGTTTTCTCAATGCTAGCAAATGATGATCTTGTCTGCAAACTTGTTTGTCTTTTATTCAAGGCATGAAGAAAATAGCTGGATATAGCCGCAAAAATGGTAACACTCATGATAACATTAATCATAATCTTCATTACCTTTGTCGAACCACCGACATAATACCCAATAGGTCAAGGAGTTTTTCAATTAGAAATGAAGATGTAAAAGATTTCGAAATTGCCGTATTTAATGTAGAAGGTAAATACTATGCCATATCAAATACCTGCAAACACGTAGGTGGTCCATTAAGTCAGGGATTATTAAAAGGAAACATAGTAACATGTCCATGGCATGGTTGGAAGTATTCTATCGTCGATGGTAACTCACCGCACAAAGGAGGAGACAGCGTTGACTCCTATGAAACTAAAATAATAGATGGAAAGCTGTATGTGAATTTAGTTCCTACTACGCTGGGTAAAAGAGTCACAGAGCCACACAAAGCATATATTAATTTAAAAGACTCTGTCAACTCATATCTAAATCATAAAGATAAGGACGCACAATTTATTACAGATACTGATAGGAAGAAAAACGTACTTGGCATATCTACCACTAACCTGAATGATGAAATTGCACCTCGTAAAAGTACTTCAGAGCAGGCTCTCATATATGCCTTAGATTATGCAAAGAACAAACTTGGTTCAAATACGTTAATGATTAAGCTACGAGATCTGTCATTCAAACACTGTGAGGGATACTATTCCAAGAATGCTAAAGCATGCATTTTTCCCTGTTCAATTTCAGAGATGGATAAGGACGATCAGATGATACTAATTTATGAAAAAGTTATTCTGTGGTCAGATGTTGTAATACTCGCAACGCCAATAAGGTGGGGTAATTCTAGCTCACTTTATTATCAGATGATTCAGAGAATGAACTGTGTTCAGAACCAAATTATCACTCACAACACACATCTTATTAGAGATAAAGTAGCCGCATTCATTATTACTGGAGGTCAGGATAATGTACAACACGTAGCTGGCGAGCTCATGACATTCTGGTCACAGCTTGGTTTTATTTTTGGAAAATTCCCATTTGTAGGATGGACTAGAGGATGGTATGCCGAAGATACTGAAGATAATCTATATGATATGAATAGCAGTCATCAGATGAAACAAGATATTACTAGAACCATTCATGGAGCAGTGGAATTATCCAAGCTCGTAAGCCAAAGTAGATATGATGAGCGGGTACTAAAAGTGGGAGATAAAAAATCCTAGCTATGGGATGAAGCAGGATGTATTTAATGTGTGATCCATCTTTTTCTCCCTCTGCTACCACTGGACGAGCGAGATTTACAGCGAGATTATACCAAATCTTATCAATATGCTCTTACGTTGGTATGGGTGAATGCGTTTATGCATCAGGCTGACACAGTTCTATTTGTAAACTTCTCTTTCTTTATTAACTGATAACTCTGCTACAGTTTCTGTTGCTGCCGTTATCCACATTTATTCTTGAAAGCTCTTTTGTATGTCGTTGTGCTCGTTCGAATGCGTTTCCAAAAGCTTCAATACTTCCAAATAAGATGTCATTGCCTAAGTACAATATCATCGTGGACGCGAT